>Ga0265798_10006996_pt1 | contig 14705 bp, 15 predicted proteins | sample P3T30metagenome_FD_192430 | JGI IMG/M metagenome (GOLD analysis project Ga0265798, IMG submission 192430) | Plant litter microbial communities from East Loma Ridge, Irvine, California - P3 T30 | ecosystem: Environmental > Terrestrial > Plant litter > Unclassified | place: USA: California... | reverse complement strand
GCATACTCCAAACCGATATCTCGCTTCTCACTTTCAGACTAGTACCTAACATGTAGCATACAAAAACCACCACAAAACCACATTCAAAGCACCATAGTCTCAGCATCACTATCCCCATCCTCACACCCCTCCCTAACCGCCTCCCTAAAATCCATTCCCCTCTCCCTCTCCGCACCCCCCTGGCCCATCTCAGCTTCATACGCCCGTACGCGATCGAACACTACATCTCCCAATTAGCTCATCATCCCATCTCCAACCAGCCCAAACACAACGCGAATGAACTCACCATCTCTTGTACATCCCCATCCCCCCAAATACTCCCTCCACCCCTCCCATCACACCCAAACACCCGTCTAAACACATCCCCTTCCCACGCCTTGACGCTACCAAACGCACTAGCATCAAGCTTCTTCACGCCCCGTATCCCCGCATGTATCCTATGTATATCCGCATTCCCTTTATTCCGCACGTATTCAATGAGTCCGTCACTCGCAGGACGATGAACGATATGCCCGTGCGCCTTTGGAAAGGTGGTTGTGTACGCTGGGATCTAATACACCTCGCTTGCAAAGTGGAGTTGATGCCGGTTGTAGAGGAATGTATGCCATGTGTAGGGCAAGATTGGTGTGATGGCGTGGTGGTGTGGAGTGTGCTGCGTGGAGGGTACGTGGAGGTAGGCTGTAGATGCGTGGGTGGCGATGTGTTGTCGATGGGGTGGGTGGACGACGAGATGACCTGTGTGTCGGGCGGAGGGTAGTGTGTGTGCGCGTTGTTGTGTGTGTGGGGAGTAGTAGTGTGTCATGTTTGGTTTGCTGTGAAAGGTAGTGGAGAAAGATCGTGGTGGATGCTGAAAGATATAGGTGAATAGTTAGTCACGTACATTTGACTGACTGCTCTTGTTCTTGAATAGTGTCTGTCATTCACTCATCATTACTGTCTATCTATGACACTCGCTCAATGGTATCATCCTCGTTGCAAATGCCTTCCTCCAACGTCTGTTCAATGCACCCGCAAAAGAAGACAGACGCCCGCTTAATCGCAACAAAAAAGCACGATGACAGAACATACCTAATTCGATTCAGCATTGCCGCAGTTTGCGTGCGCATAGCAGAACGCAGAACACCCAATGCAAAACTGCCTCACTCTACCTCCACCAACCACCGCCTTATGCCCTCCTTGAGCGAAGAGTCCGTCGCAGTCTTGACAGGTTTAAGCGTGTCATGATCTCTCTTCGAATCATCCTTGCCACCTCGCGCAGCAGTAACATCCTTGACCACCGTCTCTAGCGCATCGAATATGACGCCCTTACAATCTGCCTGCGGCACCTCAACATGTTGACTGACTTCTGCTTCAGTCCGCTTGTCGTGATGACCCCGCCGCGAGCTCGACCGCGATGACTGCGCCGAGTTGGCACGAGTGACATCGCCGGACTGCGCAAGCGCACGATCAATGCCATCAGCTAGTTTCGCATCAAAGTCCATAATGACTTCGTCGATGAACTTTTCTTCAAGATGGACCTCTGTCATCATTGGTACTGCAGAGCCAGACGCATATGGATTCCCGTACTGCGAGCGACCAGGCGGCATGCCCGAGACGCTTGGAGTCATCGCCGAGGTCTGGTATGTCGGTGTAGGAATAAGCTTGACGCGTCTGCGTAGGCGAATGCGCCTGATCTTGAAATTGCGAGAGTCGGCGACGAGGGCCGAGCAGACGTCAACCCAGCGCTCAAGCGGGCCGGACTCAAGACTAGGTGTGGTGACGGTAGCTAGAGGGGTAGGCTCCGCGCTCATGGCTCTTTTGATGTCGGCCTCAAAGTCCTTGTCCTTGTAGGGCCTGACGGCTTGGATAGCAAAGTCCTGGTGGAACTGGCTCAGCCAGCCTGCGGCGTTCACAGGCTGCTCGGATTCGCAATATGGGAGCGACAGGATCGATGATTCGCCGTAACTCGAACCATGATGACTGGAGACTGAGCCATACACTCCGAGTAGCGGCGACTGCAGAGGGGAGTCGAAGTCGGGAAGAGGGATATCCACGTCAATGACACCGTCTTTCTCGTTCACCGAGAGCTTGAATTGAGCGTCGAATGTCTTTGGTCGTTCTGGTATTGGACGTGCTGCCGATGCTGGCACCCCACTCGACCCGCCCATGGGGAAGGTGTCACCTGATTCAGTATGAGCAGGTTCAGTTTCGCTGAACCGTTGCTCCGGCAGTTCGCCTTCGCCAAACATGCCGTCCATCGAAAGCTCCTGCACCATTTGTTCGAGCTGAGAAACTGGTCTTTCTTGCCCCCGGTAGCCTATACCGTCGTCGGTTGTCTGCAGGTAGTCACTCTGATCCGTCGAAGATGCGCGACGTCCGCCCCAGAAATTCATGAAGCCACTCCAGCGGCTGTTAGTGCTAGATTCGTTGCTGGCGATGCTGGTCTGGCCTGTGCCGCTCCTTTGCAACGTATTGAAGAGGTTTGCCGACGCCAAGCTGTCACTGCTTTCAGGCCTCGGTCCGGGAGTTGGTCCAAAAGATCTTGCTCGCGGCGGCATAAAGTGGGCTAACGGCACTGCCGTCTCTGACATTGCAGTCGATGTTGTTGGGATGTTGTTCTTATTGGTCGCTGGGCCACCGGACATAGCTGGCATTACGAGACTTGTGCGGATAGAGTGAGTTGAGGAGCGACGAGAATGCGCAGGTGGCCTTTCAGCGTTGAGCATGTCGGCCCTTGCAGTTTCGCTGCGCTCATTGGCCATGTCGACAGGTGGCTGATGACCGCTGCTGGCAGTAGGAGGCTGCAGGAGCACGTTGCTCATGCTTTGCTTGCCATTTGGCTTGCGTCGGATCTGTCGGCGCAGTGACTGTTTCCTAGAAGGCGGTACATTCGTTGGTGGTGACTGGGAGTACGCGCGAAATGAGGCTGACGTGCCTGGGCGTAGAAACACACCATTCTCGCAGACGGTTGCTGGGTTTGGTGGCAGGAACGCGGCAAGTAGGAAGATCAGCCTCCGGGCAGCCATCTTGTCGGGTGACACGATGATAGTACGGTTGGGAATGGTCAGGTTCTCTCCAGCAGCGGCCTTCTGCTGTTCACGGTGGCGTTTACGATGCCATTTTGGACCGAGAACGTTGAGCCACTCCGTGTGGTTGCCAAGAAAAGCTGTCAGAAGGTTGTAGAAGAAGAAATTCTGCTCTTTCTTCCCGGCCCAACGCGCGAGCCACCTCGCCTCCTCACGCCAGACTCCCCACTTGCCCTGACCTGTCAGGACTCGTGGGATGCGCATTCCATTGACGACACGGGGTCCTGTCATCTTGACGGCAGCTTGTATGTCCCTATCCATTTGCAGAGCATTGGGCTGCAATCGCAAAGGCCTCCTCAGAGCATGGGATGGAAAGTCCTTCAGACTACTACGGGACGCCTGCTGGCGATGCTGCTGGATGATTGGGGGCGACATCATTTCGGGCGATTTGAACTGCGCCAATATGCGCTCCTGCACAACATACTGTAGGCTCGTGACGGCTCTTTGTATGACATCCCAGTGCTGTCCAACAACATCTACCCGGTCGTCCACGTCGCTACTGAATGACGAGGACAGGAATGAATCGACGCCATGTGGCGGTTCGATGAAAGCCCAGCCAGCTCGTCGATCAGAGTCCAACGACGAACCTAGTGAATCTTGACCAGGAACGGACGTGGACAGCCGCGATGCACTTCGCAAGTTCCCTCCTCGTGAGGGTGGCCGTAGCGTAGGCGAAGTGTGTGCTATGGGCAGGTGCAGGATTATGGTAATGGCGTACATGGGGGCCTTGCGGATCTGTGAGGCAGACGGCCTTGATGCGCCAGGCTTGTTGCTGCTAGCAGGAAACGGGAAACCATTGCCCTTTGGTAGCGAGCTCTGCAGGGTAGGAGTCTGATCGTCGGCATCGTCTTCCGGGACAGTCACTGAGAACATTCGCGTGATGAACATGGTGCGTCGCTTCGGCTCCTTGGAGATGCTGTCATTTGAGCCACTGCGAGGAAGGTCGGTGGGAAGGTTTGCAGGCGTGAACGACTTGGCCAAGTGGCTGCGCCTTCGTACACCTTCTGCCCGTCCCAAGGAGCCCGTCGTGTCCTGTGCGCCTGAAGCAAGAGGCGGACTGTCCGCCGACTGTGTGCTGTTGTCGAGCGGGAGGATGTGGATCTTGTTGGAGTTCCCCCTGAAGCCCATGGGCAGGTTCCCAAAGCAGCAATCCAGGCATATGTTGGCTATGTCGGTCGACTCCTTGGCCTTTGCCTGGGCCCGTGCCTGCGACTGTGCGTGTTCGTCGATGTTGGGCATTGAGCTCACCGAGCCGCCGCGGACTCTCGTGCGTGTGAAGCCCGACATTGTGGGCGACCTGGGGGCTGAGGGTTCTGTCACCAAAGACGAGCGTCTCGCGTGTATGCCGCCCGCCATCGGCCCCAACGTGGCCCGCAGCCGTGCATTGTGCTGTGTGGGCGAGTCGGCGCGCGGGGGGCTTGGTTTCGAGTCGAACAGGATGGCCTTGGGCATGCCCCCGCTCTCGTCCTGGGCGATGATGATGCGGCAGTCGCGTGTCACGTCGAGGTCGATCTCCGGCAGCGGTCCGTCGTGACCACTGCCCGGAGTGAGGGGCGCCGCATGGAGGGGGTAGGGCTGGCCATCGGGGTGGTAGAAGGTGGACGAGTCGGGGTAGAGCAGATGTCGCGTGTGGCTCTCTTCGGTGGCAGACTCGAGGGCGGTGGGCTGCGAGTGCGAGTGTGAGGACTGCGATGCGCCCGCGCTCTGGATGTTGTTGAAGATCTTGCCGATCATGGTGATGGTGGGAGCATGCCGGCACCAGAACACCCGCCTTAGCAGCTACTGGGGGAGCCGCAATAGAAAGTATCGCGGGCGAGGACGTTGTAGGCTACGGGACTCCCCATGGCAGGATCGGCGACTGTCTGTCAACGCGTGTGTAGAACACAGAGCTTCCCCTCCACTGGTGGTGAGTGATGTCACAAGGTCCGTGGTATGCGCGCAGTCACATGAACAGGCAGCGCGGTATGAGAGGAAGGAGCCGTCGCGTGCGGGGTGCGATGAGGGTGAAGGTGAGGAGGAGGGGCGCGTCTTGTGGATTTGAGTAGTGTCTTGTTAGTCTACAAGTGCTTCTGGCGGTGAGAGACGGATCCACATCCTCCAGAGCCGACACATGCTTCCCACACCCGCACCTTGCTGCACACACCCCTCCGACTTGTCCGCTACCAGTCACTTTATCCACCCTCACATCCAGTAGTTCTTCTCCAAGACACACTGATCGGTGAACAGCATCATCCCGAAGCTTACCGTCTCCCACCGTTTGCGCCTCCAGAGTCTATGCTGCAGATCCGGACAAGGATGCCCCGGACTCTCGACATGCAGTCGAGCAGCAGTGCTGTCCAAAAGAGACTGGACTACCTTAGTGCAATACTTGCCGACAGATGGCAAGCTGGTAACATTCGCAGCTATCTCTTCAGCCTTGTTGTCTGCCCGTTTTTGTGTACTTACATTTGGTAGGTAACCGCCAGCAGAGTGCACCGGGATCTGTTTCCGTGCCACATGCTCGTGCAACACAGCAAGGGTCGATATCTCGATACCGGGTACATGCTGTTCTCCTCCTGTGCTTACACACTCTCTAGCAGATAGAGTTCGACACATCTAATCATCATGTTATACCGCCGAAGACCTCGCAACGGTGACATGAAGACGTGTTGGCCGACGTATCCGCTGAAGCCGAACTCAATGATTCCTTTGAAAATAATCGACGTCGTTGACGCACCTCATTACTGGACGGGCAAAGTTCCCTATCTTCACCACTCTCAAACCCTGCAAACCACCAGAGCCGAGCCGCCCGTACCATCCGTCGAAACATCATTGTGCAGCACCATCCAATACCGGAGAGACATTGCAGAAAGTGAGGCTGGACTCTGCATGAGCTCTACCCGAATCCCTGTCGATCACAATGACTTGCACGGGTACGTATGGCGATACATAAACCTACCGAGAACCCAACATCGACCCGGTCACTCATAAGCACAGCACTTTCACAGAAAACCCTGCTCGACGCACCCCGCATGATGCAGACGCTGGCTAAAAAGCTCATGTACCCCAGATCTCCAACTGCTTCTGGCTGAAATACATGCTGGAACTTTGGCGTTCTTAGCACGCGTTATATAGCCCAACCACCATCCTTTTTGGAAGCGGGGCGCATCGTGCACTTCCTGTTTCAGTGGGACATGCAGCTGATGTCTTTTGAGGTGGACGGATTGGACGTTGTGGGTACGGGATTGAGGGGAGATGATCCGGGAGATGATCCGGGTGATGAAATTGCTTTTGCTCGTTGTGGGAGTGACTTTTGGTTTTGACGACGGTGACTGAGGATAGTCTACGATTGACTCGCTCGCTGTGAATTTGTTACTTGAGCGATATCGAAAGTCGACTTCATGATGGAAAGGCTCCACACTTGATGTCGGCAGCAAAGTATCTATTCGAGATACACTGCTTTGAGAGGCACTTCATACTCGCAGGTCCGTTGAGCATATGTGAGAGTATAGTCCATAGCAACAATGATACCCTCCGTCTCGTTAAGGAACGACATCGATCATGAAGAAGATTCGCCTTGCAGACATCCTTAATGAGGTGAGTAGGCCTGAACTCAATTCTCGAGACCATGAACCATATCTATCAAGCCAATTCATTTCCTGTTCTGCACAATACAGTAGTCCAAAACATTGGCAGTTCTATGCTTGCAGCGAGACAGGTACTTGTCCGCTCTCCACATTCATTACAGCTTCCGCGAGCTGGTCATGATCGAGGCGCATTGTATGGGCAATAGCAAGCACTTCCCAGCGCCATGTAACCACCGAACTTTCTTGCACAACTCATGAGGTCCATCTGCGCGCGCCTTCCCAGCCTCGAACACTTTTCGACCTTCCTCCAAGGCCACTCATGAGGTAACATACTGTCGGCTCCCCTACTCCACAGGCTGAAGGAAGTGAGACGGCAACTAAATTCCCCGAAATATATGGTGGTGAGCATTCCGCGACTAATCAAAATGATGTTATTGTCATTGTGCGAAAAGGAGAGGCTCGAGAACATGCTCATCGAAAATGCCTCAAGACACGCACTTGATGTGTTTCACTTTGTACGGCCGCCAGTAGCACATGGGACTTTCTAGTACGATATGGTAGATGAGGTTACCGGCCCTGGCGTCGGGTGGAAGGCGAGCACTGTGTATACAGGCATAGACAAGCAGCCTGGGTCGGTGGAGAGCAAGAAACACGCCGTAGGCGCAGAAAAAGGCGAGGGAGCTTAGATCGCAGTACAGCCACTTATGAGATGAGCAGTGCGCACATCAGTGCCGCATCACAACTTCGTCTTCGGCTCCGCATTTATAGCTCTCTGCTGTTCCATGATATATCCACTAGCGACCGGACTCCAGCCTTGACTTGCGATTTGTGGTATGGGAAACGGTGGCTTCCTCAAGTTTGGTGTGAAGAAGACTGGATGTCGTGTTGCGCTGTTGTAGAATGCGTGTGGCGGTGGTTGGAAGGGCGTGGCATGATGGGGTGGCATGGCTTCGATTTGGGACCGGGGTCTCACTGGAGAGGGGTGTGATGCCGGGACTTGCGAGGCTGGGGAGAGTGAGGTTTGTGGGGCTTGGTGTGATGTGCGTTGCTGTTGGTGCACGAATGTCGTTTGCGCGGGCTGATGTGGTGGCTGTGGTTCGTTAGTATGAGGGCGCATAGGTATATACGAATCAAGGTACCTTTGGCCTCGATGGCTGTAGTCCTGATATCATCTCGAATGCTCGTGTGATGTCCTTGTAACCACACATTTACTGCACGTTCACCATGTTCGCGGACCCGCAACTGCCTCGGCATATTGCGGGGCGACGTCACTGCGCTCGCGGAGATGGACTCACTTCCGCTCCTCACTACGGCGGGCTGAACAACTCAAAAGCGCCAATGATTTATACCACAAAATGTGAGGTGAAGTTTGACAAGCTTTCGCCATGAGGAGAACACCTGCATCGTTCTTCGCAGCTACAGGACATTCAAGACTTCACACCTCGCAATGGCTCTGCTCAGAGCCTATCGTCAACATCCAAAATGGCACATTCTACCGACGACATCCTTCTTCGAAGCCATCAAACAGCCAAGAATTGGACTCAAACCCACCGCTATTCCCAGATCTTACACTATCGTTACCCTCTTTCTCCACGCCGAACCAGAACTGGGCTATTCTATCGCCGTCATCTACGATTCGAACTGCCTTTCTAGAGATACTACGTGGCCAATTCCTCTGTTCCCCACCAACAGCACGAACATTTCCATATCTACAATCAAAAGACATTGAAAAGCAGAACCCGAAATTGCGCTATCCAGAGCACGCCATCGAATATGTCGGGTTCGATGTTCAGAGGAAGCAGTTTGGTGGCGCCTATTTGTCTGCACGATACGAGTCACTGAAGGAAGACACGGATTTCACTCTACAGCGATACCTGACTGGCATTGTGACAATGAATCCTGGCAAGGAAGAACTTAAAGCTAAATCAATCGACGGCGACATCATGCGAAAGGTCATGAAGAATTTGGAGCTCGAGCGCTTCTTGCAGAAGCCAGTCGCTATGCTTTCGAACGGACAAAGTCGCCGCGCTAGGATCGGTAAAGCGTTGCTGAGCCAGCCTTTGGTCTTGTGTTTGGACGCTCCTTTCATTGGCCTGGATCCGATAGTCACCAAGCATATATCCAACGTGCTGCATAGGCTTGCAGAAGCGAATGCGCCACGGGTAGTGCTCAGTCTGCGGCCACAGGACACGGTGCCTGATTGGATCACACATGTTGTGTATGCAGGCGAAGACGGCAGAGTTGATATAATGGGTACGAAAGAGGAGGTCTTTGGCTATCTGAAGAAGCAGTACGAGAAGATTGAAGGCTCCACGAGCGGAACCAAAATGGACGCAAAATCGGTCGAGCTTAGGGAGGTCGGCCGTCACCTCTCAGAAAGCGGCAACTTCGAGAGCAGTAACACATCAGGTCCGACTGAAGTACTGAGTCGAGACGGGTATGAAAAGGTCGAAACAATCAAGGTCCCAACGGGAGAGCCCATAGTCGAGATGGAAGGTGTGCGAATCGCGTACGGCACTAATTCGGTCCTCGGTGACTGGGAACAAGACGTTGACGGCGCCTCCAAGTCTGGCCTCCACTTCACCATATCTCGCGGCTCTCGATGGGGCATATTTGGCGCAAACGGTTCGGGGAAAACGACTCTTCTCTCCCTCGTAACATCAGACCACCCGCAAACTTACTCTGCGCCAGTGAAGCTCTTCCAGCGATCACGCCTGCCGGAGCCTGGTGTGCCTGGCATTACCATCTTCCAGATCCAGGCGCGCATGGGTCATGCGAGTCCGGAAGTACACGCACTCTTCCCCAAGCATCTGAGGGTTAGGACAGCGCTGGAGAGTGCGTGGAGTGATACACCAATTACAAAGCCAAGAATGGACGCATACGCTACGAAGAGAGTGGACGCAGCACTGAAGTGGTTCGAGGACCAGATTAACCCGTCGACAAAGCGTTGCAACGGCTTGGACTGGGCAAGTGACACACTATTCGGTGAAATCTCCTACTCAGCACAGCGCGTCTTGCTCTTCCTCCGCGCAACAATCAAAAACCCAGACATTGTAATCTTGGACGAAGCCTTCAGCGGCATGGATGACCTGGCACGAGACAAGTGCTTGCTGTTCCTCAGCCAAGGGCAACAGATGGAGCTGAGGTACACGGAAATTGGACCTAAGCCTGTATCCTGGGATGGTGAGGTAGTGATGTCTGGCCTTCAAGAACACCAAGCACTACTATGTGTAAGTCATAGTCGGCAGGAGATTCCAGGATGTATAAGGGACTGGATTTGTCTTCCGGAGTCTGGTACCGGACCGCCGAGATTTGGGAAGTGGGATGGACCTGTGGAGCTGGATGGGAAGAGGTGGGATGAGGTGTGGAATATCACGTAGGGATTAATTTAGACAAAGTCACTCTCCAGGGCAGGAATACACATCGGATCTGGAGCATGCATTGGGTACTCTCGGTTGAACAGATCACCTGTAATACGCCGACGGGAGATCTGAGTTGGTACAAAACACTTCCCATGTGGGCGCATATCTCCTCTCACCCATGTCTGCCGTGCGCAAGGTAACGGGAACGATATGCCGATGGCCATCTCCCTCTTAAAAACTTGTATCTGGAAGCTTTTGACGAGTGCGGCGACTCACCTTTACTCCACCACGAGCGCGACCTTCACCAGTACCGCGCACATTGTGCCCCGAACGTACGCAGAATCACAAGCTCAGGTCCTGCAGTTGGAGCGTTCCCGACTACGTTTGAGATACTATCAGAGCAGGTTGCGCCGGCTCCGCCGACTGCGAACCTTGATGCCTTCAGCACAGTCAGCGACAACGAGTGTCCGCTCCGCCTCGAAAATCACGAGACGTTGCGGGAAGTCACAGCAGGTGGGCATAAATTCTGCGCGGACTGCCTGTCCCGACAAATCAACAGCGCTCAGAAAAGGAAGCATGACTGTCCCATGTGCCGGAAAAACTTCTTCGACTTGCCCACAAGCTCGGCATGAAGTGGGAGGAGTACCTGCGAAGCTTGAAGGCCCTCGTAACATTGTGAAAGAATCCCAATATGGAGCACGTCAGCACGTTTTCAGCAAATGTAGTTGTATCTTCACAGTCCATGAAAGTGAGTTAGCAATAACACATGTGCCGGTGAAGATGTTCATAAGTGGAGAAAAGGACGCATGCCCATAGTTGATCGTGATATGTACGCCGAAAAGAAGAATCCAGTTCTTTCGACGCCGCGGTCAGACCAGACCGCCATCTGGTAACGTATCCAGCCAGGATGCTCACTCGTGAGTCAAAGGCCACATGATCCGTATCATGATACAGGAGGAAACGACAAATGCCCTTTCCATCTCTGTTCCATCATAAGACCATTCAGCAAAGATGTGCTGCCCATGCCCCAGGAAATGACCCTTTCGTGACCCGTGAACCATTGAGAAAACATAAACCGTCCAGTAAAGCACAACAATAACGCCGGAAACATATCGCTTACACCGTCGTAAAAGTCAAGAATCGAAATCGCACAAAAGGTGACCGTGGAACGTACATTGCTGAAACATACGCAAACAGATTATTGTTGCAGTCTCATGGTCGTACATTCGCAGGTCGTATCGTATCGTTCGTAATATCATGTTCGAGGAATTATGTAAGTCGTAAAAAAGGTTGCTGCCTTCACTTCGAATAGGGCTTGTTCATTAGCGCGATTTCGCGCGCAACAGTGGCCCATTCGAGTTCGCGTCGTAGCGGTTCGTTGCGTCGCTGACACTGATACTCCTCCCACTTAAGAAGTTCGTATGTGAATCGAAGATGTGGTTGGATTATAACGTTCAAGCGCCGGGCTCGGACGAAGCAACTGATACCTGTCAGTGGCTGAAGGGCCGATTTGATGGTGGAGATGCTTACTATGCGCGTGGGAAAGAGTACCCAAGCTCACTCATTACTTCCGCGATACATATTGTTGCGGATCGTGAGACACCCACTCGGCAATGGACGAGAGTTGCACCTCCGTCACGTTTCCCAGCTTCTACGCCATATTAGTAAATATTTCCCAAGAGAAGCAATCGCACACGCACCGATAAACTTCAAGCACCGCTCGAAATCAGCCCAGAGCGGGTCAACGCCATTATCCTGGACTTGATCAATCATCATGAGATTATCCGCAGGCCAGTTCATCTTCTTTTGCACACCGTCAGGCCACGATAGTGCTTCTCCAACGCTGAGAACGCGAGTGATTCCAAGCTCATGCAAAAGCTCCGGATTGTTCGCATGCCCGAGATTGCCGAGATACATGTAGGGCATGATTCTGCTAGGCAAGCTTCCGTCGATTTTCGAAAACCAATTAGGCTCAGCAATATTGAGGAAGCTCTGGTTGAATCGTGGCGACGCCTGTAGGATACGCGCTTGAATTGAGATCAAAAGCGCAACATCCGAAGGGTACGCGAAGAAGTTCCGACCCTTTTCACGATGTAACTGTATCCAAGCATCGTGCACTGGCAAGCCTTCGGCGTACATGAAGTATGCCAAGGCGAGCAATGTCGTCTCAGTATAGCCATCTGAGCAGTGTAATAGAAATTTGCGTGGAGTCGCAATGTCGTCCATCTCGATAGCCTCGTCCTCGTCCGACCGTCTTCGCTTTGAGCGAATGGCTTCTTGCGGGTTCGCCAAGTCAAACATCCATTTGCACATCTCCATCAGACCATCTATCTCCGAATGCGACCAACTCGGAGGCATGATGCTTCCGGATGAGGGAAATTCCATGTGCATCGCAGATCGTCGATTGTGCTTCTCTAGACCCATGCGTAACGCCCGCAACGAGCGCGATTCCGGGACGTGAGCCATATCTGAGGCTTCGATCAGCATGTCGTACGCGTTCTCTCCTACACAATCAGGGTTCACCCCATGATCAGGCGTCGGACCAAGAAAGACGTTGTTGCTGATTTCGGATGCTTTCGACATGTCACACATCTCGTAGCGCTCCCAATGGGAAAAATCAGGAACGTTGCCGGTCATACCGCCAGTTGAGTCTGTCGCGACCAAGTCTGGGTACTTCTCCTGCACAACGTTGAAAGACTCTGAAAGCATGAACGTATTGAACAAGCAACGAGGAAAGCCGTTTTTTGCCTCGTATTCACGCTGCGCCCTTGAGATCCTCTGCGCTACAGCCACCGTGTCGTCTGGATGAGTTTTGTGATCGCCATACACGATGATGTCGGACACAATGGCTAACTTGCACGCTTGAATCTGAAAGTTGCGCACAGAGAAGCCATCCTTTGGATCGCACTCGATGAAGGCAGGCTCCTCTGCTGAAGCTGGCTGCAGAATCTCGTCCGGGGCGATTGCACCTTTCAGCTTGGAGGAGTTCAAATTACCTCCCGTCTTCACGATCGTGAGACCACGAATGCAATTGGGCGTCTTGCGCACACTTCTGCGACGAGATGAGAAGAAGGCGAGCTGGATCTGATTCTCGGCATGTAGACCATGCAGCCACGGAAATACCTGCTCAGGGTTCGGGAGTGGTTGAGTAGCCATATGTTCCAAAGCCTCCGCCATGCGATCGGCTGTGATCGTGTACACTGGCGGATCATCGCAGTATTGGGTACAGTGCTGATCCGGCGGATAGGTGATGGACGATGTTTCAATAAGGCTATCCTGACGTGGTGGTGAAGCTGGCGGAGTAGCAGGAAGTCGGAGCCCTTGTGGAGCGCATTCTGGGAGGTGCTTGTTCGGCACAGCAGCAGGAGTGCCACGGGTAGATGTGTTGAGCGATAATTGCGGTGGAGGTGTCGAACTGCGATACATGGGCATGGACGGCCTGGCGACTGCGGCAGTCATGTTGGCTGTTGAAGCGAGCAGCAACAGGGGTACAATTGAAAGCACGCAACGTGGCGGCGAGCAGATCGTTGGGGAGGTCCTTCACGGTAGCAACAACTTAATAAAAAACTTGGGTTGCTCTTCCTACTCCAGACGGATCCAACGGCCGAAGTCTGTGATCCAACTTCAGGTGACACGCGAGTCACGCGATGGTGATGATGTGACGGCAACGTCTACTGGGTACAATTGATGAGCAACGAGCCAAAGAAGAGTGTTGTGAGATAGTGACACACCTCGGCGCGAACTACAGTTCAGGGTCTGATGATGTGACGCGTGTCGGACGGGAAAGAGCTCTCGGTCCCGGCCCTTTGCGGGAGGTGCAGGTCTAAAGCGTGGCAACGGGTGCGCTCAGCATCTTGTTGAAAGAGGTGAATTGAAATGTGATGAGATGCAAAGTGATTTGGTCTGTTCTGAAGAAGGGAGGAAAAGGCACGGAGGGGCAGTGGGCGTTGAAGAGGACGTCGCACAGCGTAGTAGTGGAATGCTATCTCTCCCCGCTATCTCACGCCTTGGGATTCGACAGGGCCGTTTTTGATTCACTGATCCTGGCTGGTATCATGCAAGCCACATGCACGCTTGACCACACAAAGTTCTGTGGTTGGATCGGGTCGACAACGCAGAAGCACACACGCTGCAAAAATAGTTTGCTGCTTTTTCATTGCTGTTGCCCCGTGTGAGGGCACTGTGATGGCGCACCTGTCTACGAAGCGATAAGAGGCAGAGGGCGGGGCAACATCGGATTGTGCATGAAGGGACCCGTCGGATCTCTCGCGAACTCCACACTGCGCAAGTGTCAAGCCCCGCAACGACCGGCGGCGTGGAAACGGGCTGGCAATTAGCATGCAGATCCAAGCATTCAGAGTGGGCCTAAACAAGCCCAGCAGCAACCATTCGCCACCCACCACCATTGTTCTGGCCGGCTCCATCGAGATTGTCGATCGTGACCCCGCTTCAATTCATTGTTGGAGCAGCCTTGGTGAACCTATGTCTTTCACATCACCCAGAACGTTTGTGTTATGTACACAATATGTACACAATGGGTCAACTCAGGCGTGTCGCATGTCCTCGAGAAACTGTTGAGCCTGAGTAACCCCGCGTACTAGGGGTTTGCCGGATGTTGTGTAGCAGATAATAAAAGCCGGTCCAATTGGAGCATGAGTGAAAGATATGGAGCATGGGATCTTCGTTGAAAATTTAAGTTCCTAAAGTCTCGC
>Ga0265798_10006995_pt1 | contig 14707 bp, 15 predicted proteins | sample P3T30metagenome_FD_192430 | JGI IMG/M metagenome (GOLD analysis project Ga0265798, IMG submission 192430) | Plant litter microbial communities from East Loma Ridge, Irvine, California - P3 T30 | ecosystem: Environmental > Terrestrial > Plant litter > Unclassified | place: USA: California... | reverse complement strand
TTGGTAATGCTTGACTTCTCCGTGTCAAGTCATCTATTTCGGGTAGTCCTTGACGTGGTAGCTCTTGAGCTTGACGAACTGATCGAAGCCGAACTTGCTCAGTGTCTGGCCTCGCCCAGAGTCCTTCCACCCAACCCACGCCAGATCCTGAGTCGGTTAGTAAAGTGTCCTGTGTAGTCCTAGAATAACTTACTGGTGCGGGGTAGTCGCATCGGTTTACGAAGACTGTGCCGGCCTCGACGTCATCGGCAAGCTCGTGACCCTTGTTCACATCTTTGGTCCATATGCTAGCCGTAAGTCCGAATTGGCTGTCGTTCATCAATTTGATTGCTTCTGCGTCATTCTTGACCTTCATGACCGGGATAACAGGACCGAAAGTTTCCTCTGTCATTACGGTCATGTCATGCGTGACATTCGTCAAGAGTGTCGGAGCCACATAGTTGCCATCTGCAGGTGGGTTCTTGAAACTGGCGTTGTCTGGGGTAGCGTCCTTGGCACCCTTCTCCAGAGCATCCTTAACGTGCGACTGGATAGTCTCTGCTGATCGCTTTGAGACTACTGGGCCAACATGTGTGCTCTTGTCGAATGGATCGCCAAGCTTGTATCCGCTGAGTACGTCTTGAAGCGCTGATACGAATTCATCATGTATCTTTTCATCGACGTATACCCTCTCAACACTGCAGCAACTCTGGCCAGAGTTGAAGACAGCGCCGTCTACAAGTTCTTCCGCGGCCCATTTGACGTCAACATCGGAGCGTACATATGCAGGATCTTTGCCTCCAAGCTCAAGACCCACTCGTAGCGGTACGCGGTCATTCGCAGCCTGCTGAACCGCAAGACCATTGGCCACCGATCCAGTGAAGCAAACTAGCTGGATCTTGGGCGAGCGTGCGATCGACTCAATCTGGACGATGGAGCCGCTGTGGAAGATTTGAAGTACACCATCAGGCAATCCGGCTTCCTTGAAAATCTCCTGGATCTGCTCGGCACTGGTAGGCGTTTGTGGGGATGGCTTCAGGATGACCGAGTTGCCGGCGAGCAGGGCAGGTACTAGCGAGTTGATGAGGGTCAGATACGGGTACTGCAGGTAAGTCAGCATGTGCCGACCAAAAATAGCTTATGGCCTGCACGCACGTTCCATGGAAACAAGATCAAGACGGGCCCAAGCGGGACTTTCTTGATGTAGCGCTTGAAACCTTTCTCCGCCTCGCCTGGAGTATCTTGAAGTGTCTCGTCACTAATCTTTAGTAGATATTCGCCGCGCATCACCGCTGTAGTAACTTCTTTGGCAGTGTACGCGATAGGACGGCCCATCTGCTCAGTGATCTCCTTGCCCAGCACATCCTGGCGGTCATTGAGCAATTTCAGAGCTTTCTTGACAATCTCTTTCCTTTCAGCGAGCGATGTGCGTCGATAGGACTCGAACGCAGTGGCGGCTGTTTCAGGCAAAGATTGGAGGTCTGCATCTGAAAGGCCATTGCGCGTGACAACTGGCTTGTTCGTAATGGGAGAGATGGTCGTGATCTTCTCCAGCGACATGATGGCGTGTGTCTGGTATGTAGTTTATTTGGATAAATTGAGATGGAGACGCACGGCGTGTCGATTCAGTGGCGTCTTGGGAGCAGTTAATTTTGAGTTGAGGCTTTGCCCGCAGTCGCATCGGAGATGACGTATGACAGCGCTAACGCTAGCCTGTGCACGTCCCATTATAGTGGAGGCCTCTCATGGCTTCACGCCGAATAACGGACTTGGTTGTCCGCTATCGACGAACACCATGGCATACTCTCCAGAAACTCAACTTGAACATACAACATCACTATGAAGCATGCTCGACGCGCGAGATGCTCGAAAGACGCGTCGAACAACATTAATTCGTCGCGTTGGTCGCCAGCATCGACGCGCCGACGCTATCCACGCGAGCCTGGTAATATTCAATCGCACGTGGACCTCCTATCTTGTGCGATCGGGTGTGTTCATAGCTGAAGTCGAAATACTGGAGTGCAGATAGTGCAAATTCGGGCCTTTTCTGATCACCTCACTAACATGTAGCCGATGTGTACGGAAGCGATCAGGCAGCGCCGTGTGCCGTTCGATACAGTGCAATCATATTCGATGGCCGCCGCGCCCTCATTACTTGAAGAGAACAGCATATTGGTGCGGCGTCGCCGATTCGCTAACATTGTCAAATGATGAGAGTGCCACCCGCGCAGTGTGGAGATAAGAGCTACGAGACTTCGGCAGGTGTACCGGCGGTATCCTCTCGCTGGAGGCAAGGTCTACAGAGCCGATTCCGCACCCACCACGTAGCGTCCCGAGCGACTTGCAAGACTGTGGCACCTAGGTATGCTGCCCTTCCGGGCCAGGGATGCCGTTACCTGCGCCTTCACGACTCATCTTGACTAATTACCTCCACCTTCCATCTTTCATCATTCTACTGTGGTCAGACCTTCGCAGGAGAAAGCAGCCGGGGAGATGTAAGAGAAGAGCCACCACCCCATCCTAATTCTGGTAAACAGCACATCTGCTCGACAGAGTTCACCCTAAAGGCCCATGCAAGTGACGCGAGGTTCCATTCCGTATCGAAAGTTGAACTGACACTGGGAGTGTCCTGACCGTTCTGGGCTCGCCAGCAGTGGTGGCGAGTTTGGCTCCAACTTTGAGCGTCAGCATGGACTGCAGAAGATCATAGGTCGTACATGGTTCTACTAACGGTGCGTAGCTTGGCGGCATGGCCGGCCCTCGCTTGCGCTCATCAATCAACTCCACGCGTTGCATGCGGAGGCGGCGTCAAGAGCGGCGCATGCAATATCTAGATGTCACCAAAGCCAGCCCAATTCGGAGCTGGGGAGCCGTCGTTCCTTGCGTATGTACCCTTCCTGCTCCAGACTGCATGTGTATGGTAGCCTACAGGAACGAGGGTACTGAGCTCAGGCTGGATAGTCCCTTACAGAGTATCGTCCAGTGACTCGGTGTTGGGGCACAGACTTACAGTGGGGAACATGATAGGGCTCTCCACTCTTCCCTGTAACTTGCCAACCTACGCCCCTCCAGATAATCCGCGGATGTCGATCCGGACTTTCGATGAGAAGGCTGTCAGCACGAAGATCTGGACTTTGTTGAGTCACTTCTAGGTTGCCACTATCCAAGCCACCTGGACCCTTCTTCCGCCCTGGATGTCAAAGCGACAGCGAAAAAACGATCCGACGATGTACACGATGCCGGCAATACTAACGTTGGCTGACAGTGTCTAACATGAAGTCGACAATAGAGCTAAGTCGAAGTTTGGGACTTGCAATCCACTAATATGCACTGCCTTCATGACCGTTTGTAACAGCTTGGCCTTTTGATCACTGTCGCGCCTTGGCCCTTCAATCTGTCCCTGGAGTTACAAGGCTGCTGGAAGCAGTATTTGAATGATCCAATACATTTGCTTCAGGTCTTTGTAGATACAGACTGGGCGCCGGACCGGTTTCCTCACACCAGGCGGGTACGCGACACTTATAGCGGTTTGTCATAAGACCCACAGCATACCACCTATTAGACACGATGAGCCCAATACACCGTAAATCATCAGGGCTGATCACCTGGCCTTCATTAAAATTATGGAAACGAGCAGGCATATTTCGATCGGTAGTTGATGAGCTGTCAAACCCTCGTTCTGCTGAGCCCCAAGTATAATACCATTTCCTGGCTATTAGTGGGCAGGAGAAGCTTTGTGAACGACGGTCGTCCTATATTGCTTGGCTGCACATGCGAATTGCCTCATGTTCGGTGGCTGATCTGGTATTCGCAACGTTGCAGAGACTACAACAATCATGGTGAAAGTCCCCTGAGCTATTCTAGTTGCTACATGCAGACTCACTAGGTTCCGGATCCGACCTAGTAACGAGAACCTTGATTTCGACTTGGACCTTGACTGAAAGAGCTTACTTCGTCCAGGATGAATGCAGGCCAAGTCTTCAATAAAACGCTTCTAAGCCACCATGAAGAGCGGCACATATTTGGAATGCGGAGCGATCCGCTGGCTCCGTAGCGTTGTAGAGCAGAGAGGGGATGCCTAATCAGCAAGCGTTGTCGCCCAGTGACGATTGTGGAGATCTTTCAGCTGGATGTTGACCACGAGACATCGTACAGGCAGCTGTGGGTGAGCTAGTCAGGTTCAACGCAGTCTCGCTGTAGCAGAACGCCCTCGTTACCAAACTATAGACACCCGCTCTAGCTAACAACTAGGGCGGAGTAGGCCGTACCGTGGGAGCAATCGGCGCATAGCACACGTTTTTAGCATCGCTGGCGCCACTCGCTTCGGAGAGCCGTTGTACATGCCAGGTTTTTCCGCGTGTAATGTTATAACACAACGTGTTATAGACGAGAAAATTGTGCACACCAGGTCGACTCCAGCTTTGTCTTGGCAGGTGTATATCTGCGTGCTGCAGGTGGTAAACCTGGCTCGTTCAAGTTTATGGAGAGATACATAATATGCATTACCGAAGTGAATGAGGATAGACTGTCATGCGAAGACTGTCTGGGTAGCCAGCGGCGACGTAAGCGAACCTTTCGCGTGATGATCTAGTCATCAATTCTTTCGTCACAGCTGGAAAGTGGGAAATGGAAAATCCAACGTTTCAAGCGTCTGAAGTGCATCTCCGCGTTCTCTGGTTTCGCGTAATTCATGTCTCCCTATGGCGACCGGTTTATGAAAGGAGGGAAGGTGATCAGCGCAGGCCCCAACAGATTTCGGATTATTCGCTGGGGTGCAGATGACCGGCAGGACAGCGGGTAGCGCTGGATGTCAGGATGCATCGCGAGCCAGGGGACGCGTATTGGGGCTGCGACTAGGAAATGGCTGTCCCGCGATGGTCGCGTAGAAGGGAGTCTAGGCGATGGAGACTGCCAGGTCCCGTGCTGTCAGCGGCTCGCCTGCTAACGCACTGCTGCACGGGCGGCGGTCGCCAATCATGGCCCTGGCACCCTGTTCTGATCGCTCAGCAACGGGAAACGGGCGAAGGTGTGGTAGCAGGTGGGTCCTGGGCACGGGCAGGTACCCCAAGGTACTTGTTGAGCCGGCATCGGTACGCCGCCTTTCTTAACACGGCGCCATATAGGGTCGGGATGGCACCGATCAACCAATATGGTTTTTGATTACGAGTCTAACCTGCGGCGATGCCTCTGGGATGTAGCCGTAAAAGTCCGCGGCAACGAAGATCCAGCGGCGTTCGTGGACTGTGCTCAACGTGGAATGTTGGTGTGCAGCAAAGCCCTGGCCGCGCAGGGGTGAATTGCTCGAACTAGAGATGGAGGAACGGAAGGCGAGTTAGACTCGAAGGCGCACGCACCCACGAACATGCGTGCCCTGTTGCCCATCTCGTTTGCAGCATGTGGCCAGAGACGTCTCTAACGCGCGATGCAGCTGGTCCCGGAGAAAGGACCTGGCTGTCCATGCCGATTCGGTATCCTCACCCTGCACCTCAGGCACTGGACAGTTCTGTGTTATAGCCCACTGCGTCCACTAAGGTTGAGCTTTGAGGCCGAGACAGTACCTAACAACCGAGTGCTATATGGTACCCCAGGCGCACAGCAGTGGTCAAAAGACGGCCTTGAGACAACTGACCTGCATATCTTTTTGACGTCCCTCGACGACATAACCTTGAAATTCCAGCCCTGTGCTGACGTCTCTCAGCCTTGTTGCCAGCTCGTCGCCCTTCGCCACCCCTTGGACAATCTGAACTCCGACTTTACCGTCACTTCCTGCGTAACTGACACTTCCCGATCTATCCTCGAGTGGTGGAATTGTAGTGGAGACGGACGCTAGAACGCAGTTATGCTTTCCACGAATCTCCATCAATACCCCTCGGCGTTCAGCCACCTCCCCGCGCCGAACATGGTCGAACATCAACATCATCATCTCGCTGCCCAGCACATGGGGCAGTCACCACTCGACAACCTCGCGCACACATCACAATACGCAGCCCTACAATTTCATCAGAACCGGCATGTGCTGCCAAACGGAAAAGGACTTGTCAAGCCTCATCGGTTACCGTACGCCAGTGGTCCTATAGCGCCTCGACACCAGCGAGAGATGCTCCATGAGCGGTCGGGACGAGGTAACTCAACGTCTGGACCAGTGCGACGCAGGATCAGCCGAGCCTGTGATCAGTGTAACCAGTTGCGAACGAAGTGCGATGGTAGACAATCTGTAGGTCCTTTCCCAGGCTCTGGATTTCTAAATCAATATGCTAACGGTATGAGTAGTGTGCGCATTGCATAGGTACGTTTTGATGTTGTGGGAGAGCTCGGCAACGGATGAACCGAGATGAGAACCATCTACCTAGGCGATCAAAAGTTACTTTTGTAGCGTCTGCTAGAGGCTCTTAGCTACGGGGCTAAACTGCCGTTCGCTTTCCATCACCCATGTACTACCCCTCTGACAGCTTGGCTAACACAGTGTCAGAATTTGGATTGACGTGCGAGTACATACGTGAGCGCAAGAAACGCGGAAAGGCATCGCGGAAGGATCTTGCCCAACAGCAGGCTGCGACCGCCGCAGGAGGCACTGGTGCGCCGAAGTCAGAGGATTCCAGCACCCCGCAATCGTCGGAGAAAGCTACCGAGTCTGTTCACGGCAATAGTCCCAAGCTTCCTGAAGGCCAACGCTCTCTGCCTGAGCTACCTGGTCGATCGGCCAGTATTGCGACAACACGGCCCGAGATGGATACCGCGTCGATGTATCAGAACAGGACGATGAGCATGGGTGCAATCGACACTATGCCAGAATCTGATATGCACCATCAAATGACTGAGGGCATGCAATCCATGCATCCCATGCAGCCGCCCCGATTACAGACTCAAGGGCTGTCTATGCACAACCCCATGCCCGAGTACACGTCGATGGAGGAGTACCACCGGAGCCTTACCTATCAGTCACCACTCCAAATGATGCAGCCTGGAATGCAGCCCGTTGTACCTTCGCACGGCCATGGGATGGAGTACTCTGACAGCCCCTACAGTATGATGAGCCCACAAAGCGCACATACACAAGCACCCACGAATACCTTCAGGATGCCCGAAGAGGCATCCAACATGGGTTACATGCCTCAATCACCAGTTGATGGATCGCCTGGTTGGATGCTGCCTTCACCTTCTACAACGATGTACTCTGGCGCACAACATCAGAATCCCTCTCAGCAGTTGAGATACCCTGTTCTGCAGCCGTTAGTACCACATCTCGCAAATGTCATGCCGATTTCACTAGCTTGCGACTTACTAGAGCTCTATTTCCAGAGTTCATCAACTGCGTTTATGCAACCAGTCTCCCCTTACGTACTAGGCTACGTCTTCCGAAAGCGCTCTTTCCTCCGCACCAACAACCCCCGCGTGTGCAGTCCAGCACTGCTGGCAAGTATGCTCTGGATTGGCTGCTTGACAAGCGAATCTCCATATCTTTCCTCATCGCCATCTGCGCGGAGCCAATTATCGGAGAAACTCATCAACCTAACCATCAGTCTCTTGAAGCCTCTTGTGCATCAACATCCAGGTGGTCCCGATGCCAGTCCGACGGCTTTTAACGGCGTCGGGCCGATCAATGGTGTCACCATGGGTGGTTTTGGTATGCCCGCACAAGATTCCGACATTGGTTTGCGTAAGTTACCAACCCATGTTCAGTTTTGCGTAGTTTCCTTCACTAACACTATTACAAACAGCGGGAGCACCAGGAGGCCTTGACGACGTAGCAACCTACATGCACTTGGCCATAGTGATCTCGGCCAGCGAGTACAAGGCTGCATCACTCCGCTGGTGGAACGCCGCCTGGTCACTGGCTAGGGAGCTTAAACTTGGCAAGGAAGTGCCTGTGACACCGCCTCCCGAGCCGAATGACGAAGATGCACCTGGAGACCTTGATGCGGAACACATGGGCGCAGGATACCCAACTAGTCAACACACATCCATGGATTTCACAGAAGAGCAAAGAGAAGAGCGCAGACGTATATGGTGGCTGCTGTTCACTGTTGATCGGTAAGCCATCCGATCTTTGTCAACCGTGACACTCGCAGCATGGCATTGCTCGACTTCTGCCGACGTTCTTGCGCATCCATCAGATCTGCCCTCCAACACACGCTGATCGCTCAACAGCCACCTAGCGTTATGCTACAACCGACCGTTGTCTTTATTAGACGTCGAATGTTCGGGCCTGCTGCAGCCACTTGACGATAACGTATGGCAATCTGGCGAATTCTTCGAGGACTCCGCTCAATCGTTTTCAGATTCCACACTTCATCGACGATCTCGAGGGCCTGCCTTTGAGTGCACCGGACACTCCATTTTCGGATTTTTCCTTCCTTTGATGACCATCCTTGGGGAGATTACCGATCTATATCATGCGCGCAACCACCCTCGTTTTGGGACGAAGACCGACTGGGATCACCACGCGCTCGAGATCAGTCAACAGCTGGTGGTATATGGGCAGTCACTCCAAGAGCTACGAAATCGCGCAGTGAACGAGGCCAACGCTGAACGCGAACCATCACATCCCGACACACCATCCGGGCGGTCTGTCAACTCTACTATGTCCAGGGCGCAAGAGTCATTGATGCATGCTAAGATTGTGGAGGCGTATGGTACGCATCTCATGCACACGCTTCACATCCTGCTCAATGGTAAATGGGATCCTATCTCGCTACTTGATGACAACGACCTCTGGATATCTTCGCAAAGTTTCGTCGATGCAACTGGTCATGCGGTATCAGCCGCCGAAGCATTGAATGAGATTCTGGAGTACGATCCGGACCTAAGCTTCATGCCGTTTTTCTTCGGCATCTACCTCCTGCAAGGGAGTTTCCTGCTACTGCTCATAGCCGACAAGCTGCAAGGAGATGCAAGTCCGAACATCGTGCGAGCATGCGAAGTGATAGTACGCGCGCATGAAGCATGCATCGTCACCCTCAATACCGAATATCAGGTAAGTGGCGCTACCAGCCCGTCATTCTTACCTCAACCTTTGCCGGCCCCACTGCTCTGCCAAGATCAGTAATCATGCTAACACCTCGCAGCGAAATTTCCGCAAAGTCATGCGTTCTGCTTTGCAGCAAGTGCGCGGCCGCGGCATGGACGAACACGCCCAACTTGCGCAACAGCGTCGGCGCGAAATGTTGAGTCTCTACCGTTGGAGCGGCGACGGCACAGGGCTCGCACTCTGAGCCGCGTTTGAGCCTCGCTTGGCCGACCCTTGTCATCCCGGAACCATAACACCGCCTTTCGCAACAGTACAACAATACACACCCTGTTACTTCCCTAAGGGGAGGTCAGGATTCCTTTCGCTCGGCTGCGACTCGTTGTACATTTGGAATCATTTTGGGCCGCCACTTGGCTCACCTTTCGTACATTACTAGCATTACCCTATACCCTGACATCACTATGTTTTCCGTCTTGTCGATGTTACTTTCCTTTGCTCCGGCGCGGGCCAGTGGCTATGTGGCTGCCGCCTAGCTTCATCAGGGCTGAGGCCCACGATTAGTGCGATGTACGAATTCACGTATACTGGTTTTCGGCGTTATACCATAATGTGTTTGCCCCTTGAGATATTGGTGTGCGGACTGGCGGCGCGATCGTTGCGAGGGCGTTCTGGTACCAAACTTTATGCACGCCATCCTGGTGCACATGTTTCCTCAAGTATTGTGCGTCATATTTCGAAAAGCGCAAAGTCCTTCGCGTGTTTTTGTCTGTAGCGTCGGGTACAATTACTCCGAGACATGATATCGCCCTGTACATGTACGGAAGTTCCCTTCGTCTCCTTACTTCGGTTCTAGTACACAGTGGAGAATAGTGGGTAGTCAATAAGTTAGCGCAATAGCCACGCCTCGCGTATACACGCAACTAAACAATCCTGACTTAACAGCCCTTTACCAACTTACAGGCCAAATAGAGCCACCTAGGAGATCACACAAGTACAGAGCAAGCCCTGTGCCGTGCCAACAGCGAGTCAGTGGAATCGCTACTATGATCGCTTGTTCTGGTCACTGTGTAGGGCCAACCACATATTGAATACATTGTCTCATGATGCTATAGCCAGGTTCGATGTTTCAAGAGTACACCCCTGCGTTCCGCGAGCCCCAAGCTTCCTCTGCGGGGCTTTCGACTGGATCAAGGACCTGAACACGACTAGATACTGCTTCGAGCATGACACCTACGCTAGTTAGATTTGGAAGTGGAGGAGTTGAATCATGGCCGTGGAGGTTGGTGGGCTGCACGTGTTGTTGTGCTGACTACCGTGCCACCCAAAGCCTGTTGGCCAGTTGAGGTAGAATGTGATGCCATGGCTGCGTGGCGATACTTGGGGACAAGAGTGTTTGGCTGCCAGCGCTTCAACTGAGTATACCAAACATAGGTGACCCTGGTCAGGTCAAGGATTTGCAGAAAGTTGTGCGAGACCACATGTGGTACCTGGCGAGCGATGCCGGTACTTGGGCACCCAATGCGTTCTTGCCCTCCCGCTACCAAACCTTAGCTTTGCCATGCGGCCCTTCCTCGTCTTAGTATACCAGCGTTCGGCTTCCCGGTCCACGACCCTACCCGGTGGAACGTCAATAATCTCCGGCACGAGGGCGTGTCTTTACCAGTACCAAAGATCTATCGCATACACGTTCAAAGCCCTACTTAGAATAACGACAGAAAGTTCGCCAGCTGCGAAGTATGGGAACACCGCTGCGGACCGGTAAGACATGAGACTATTCAGGATATCAACGCGATTGGATAGGAATAAGTCACTTCCCTCGTAGGCAAGTGTCACTAAGGCAGAGGGTGCGGAGAGCATACACCGAAGCTACATCAAGGTATGCAAGGAGTATTGCCCTGTTATGCACCCCAGATCTGTTGAGCTGTGTTGGAACGCGTTGTTGGTCAAAACCGTCTAGGGAGCCTGGAACTCGCCGGGTCAGTGACCGCCCGCATCTCCCGAAACGCCCTGCTGCTTGAGCCCATGTAAGCAAATGCCCATCTCATGTAGACCGGAGAAGGGCATCGAACTCTGGAATAAGATGATCGGCTACAGTACAGTCAGATGCCCGGCTTGGACTCGTGAGCCGATGCGATATTCACAGCTGATGATAAGATCTTGTAGCGTGGGGAGCACATCAATGGTAGTGGATTGTGAACACGTAATTCACCGTCATCAGCATGCTAATATTTGTGCAAGTGGTGGTGTGAACAAGATTGTCCAAGCCGCCTTAACACCTCAACTAAGAAGTTGTGAATGCCCTCAACTCTACGATTCCAACACGAGAGTCATATGACATGCACGCTGCAAGCCCCCTTCATTACAGGTAGACCTCAGCGCCGGAGCCCCTCCCTACTCTCCGCTACATCTGTGCATGACCCAGTACAAAGGAACAGCAAATCCAGGGCATAAGGAGACAAATCACGGTGACACTGCAGTCCTTCACGGTAGTGCTGCGTGTAATACCGAATCAATTTGGCCACCCCATCTCCACGTCTGCACCATGTGGCCAGGGCGAGCGCCACCTTCTCAACGTGCTTCTCCACATTTTAGGGCTTCTATGGAAGCTGCGACATATTGAGGGGCTCATCTAACGAGATGAACAGAAAGGAGAACATCTACGAAGGGCAGAAAGACCCCACACGCCGCACTGTGCACTACCGTACGAGTTCGCATGCGGAGAATACTGAGACAATGTCAAAGCGCATGGTACGCGCCCTGCGGGCCATGGGGGCTGCGTCTGCCGCGTGGTGACGTTGGACAATCAACGTGGATACCCAAAGTTCGGAATGCGGTGAGCAAGCAATTGGGTCACTGGCTCCTCGGTGTTCAAAGAGTCAGCCACGATCCGGAATTGCGGCCTGCTCTGAGAGAACGGGTCATTCTCTGACAGATCGTCGCGAGCCGTTGCGGCAACGGGCAACTGGAACCGGTTTTTGGTTGTCAGATATCACGGTCGACGAGTCTGCTATGGCCCTTGTTGCTATCCTAGTATGTTCTTGGCGTGCGCTCTTGGGCGATGTCGGCTGGCGAAGTGGTTCGGACATGCACGCTCTAGGTCGGTCAGATGGCGTGCGGCTGGCGTGAGGCTTGCAGGCGCTGCACCAAATCCGTGCTGCTCTGTCTTTGAGAGATTACTGAGCTCCGTCGACCCTGACCGGAATGAGACGACATGCGATGGTGGCTAAGATCGAACCACGCGGTGGAGTACGAGACGCACGCGATGGCAACGTAGAGCGCTTCCACAGCTCGCCACAAGTAGAAGCGACCGACACGATCGACGCTTCAGGATGTGGGGAACGTGGTAGGTAGGGGTTGCAGCAGCTCGGGCACATGGGTACCCCTTCACTGGTTGCAGCTCGGTTGTACCCACAAGTACTCCTCGACGCTTGCGTGCTTCGCTGCCATTTGTTTAGATCTCGGTAATCAACGGGCAGGGATGACCATTAAGGCAATGGCAAGGATGTGAACTGTGGACGGGCGACCGTTTTGGCTGCCGTCAGCTTTTAGCCTGATAGCGGGTCGACTTGGTCTTGGTACAGGAAGCGGGCGTCAGCCACATGGATATATTGACCTATGGTATAGATGCCTTGCCAGGTCGAACAGATTCGATCCCAGACCCTAGCATGGCGTAACGTTGAGGTAAGCGACGTCAAAGTTACTGCTGATGACCGATGAAGGTCTTGGCTATGTGGAGGGTCGTCCCGAGGAAGGCTGCTTACAGACAGCATGCCGTAAGAAGGAGTGTCACAACGGTGTAACCGCACTTTGGCGAGAAGCAGGGCACGCCGCAACCCTTCACAAGGTTATTGATCTTCACGTGTCAGCCTCACGCTGGGACTCTGTCTGAAGGAGTCATAATCCGTGTCGAGAGTTCGAGACCCACATGCCGTTGCGTTCGGCGTCACCGGGGCTAGGTTCGCTGTATCTTGATAGAGTTCAGCCCCAGAGTCCGTCTCGATGTCTTTGCCAGTCAAAGCTCGAAACCAGTCTCGGAGCCCGCAGTTACAAGACCAGATCACGCAGTCATTCTGTTAGCACACCGAGTGCTCGAGGCTGGTTCCAAAAGCAGTTACCAAGGCTGCGTTGGCAGAAGGCGAAGGCCGTTTCAGGTCAAGCGACTGCGTGCATGCAGTTCAAGACTACTAACTATTCGTAAATGCACGAGGAGAACAGCGGCACGGCCCTAGCACCTGCAGGAAGTTTCTCTTTCCGAAATACTGGACGGCTGGCAGTTGTCGCTAATGCGAAGTAGACGCCAACAATCACCCGATGTCGTCTTTTATTGACGAAAATATTTTTACAACCAATCATCACCTCCAGAGCCAATAATTGGGTTGATAATGGTTGCATGGCTTTGGCCTGGAGCTCTCGGAACCGGGAGCCACATCTGGACTTCCGACCGGCCATGCTCGACTAGACCGGAGCTGCTGTAGATGCGCGGGATCGCGATGCAAGCGTCGTGTATACTTACGCGACATCGTAAACTTCGCTTCGCGCGTCTCCTCAATGGAATTCCCCGTCTATAGGCCAAAGGCTCTTGTTCACGTGCTGCGTCCTAGTTATCATACCGAAATAGTTGTGAAAAGGGAATCAGTGTTGAAAGATCGACAAGTAGTTCGGGATTGTACCTTGTGCTGAACGGCATCCTAGCAGCATCGGGAGCTCACCCGCCCGGCCAGCAGCGGGCGGCATGGCATAAGCCGAGCGCCTTAATGCGATTGTCTCGAACGCAAGATCCAGCCCCAAATCGAGCCCAAGGCCTTCGGGAAGACGTACGCGCATCTATAATCGGCAGGGCGAAGCTATAACAGCAAACTGTTATCATGATGAACGTGAGGACGGGTCAGCCGTGGACGAATATGCCCTCCGTTATACTCTCGACCAAAACAGATCTCCACATACCGACGGCAGCCTGCAGATACCTATAGGTACTCGTAACTACTCATAGCTACCTGCAAGGTGTTGTCAGGCACCCCTGAATAGACTGTAACAAGTGGACAGGTTCGTGGACCGTCGGCCCTGGCGTCCTGGAGCAATTAAGGCCTTCGAGAAGCTTTCCGAAACCAGGCTATCCTTCAGAATTGGTATTATCATAGCAAAGAGCTATTAAGATGCCCGTTGCGCTTTTGGCCTTTGTCTTGAAATGTGGGGTATGCAATACAAGCAGGGTTTCCGGCAATATTCCCCAGGTCCGCCAAGGTGATATCGTGGTATAGATTGTACACGAAAAGTGTCCAGGTCAACAGGCGCGCTGAGCTCGCAGCCCCACACAGCATTATGACGTTTTCCCGAAGGTCGCACAGCTGGAGACATTCGCGGCTTCTGCGAAGTTTAACAGGCCCAAAAGTTTGACGCTTGGTGAAGTTCACGGCGACAGCAGGGCCGACTCTTCAGCGCTGTTTGAAGCTTATAAGGGGTAAGCTTCACGAGCTTAGCCGCGATCTTCCGGGAGCAGGCTGCGGCGACGAAGCGGAATGTGGAGAAGCTTGATCTCAATCGTGTTGGAATGCATCTTGGCATCTAACGTATCGCTACGTGCCGAGCATGGACATGCCAATTTCTGAACATCGGTCGAGCAGCTGCAAAAGAAATCCAGGGACAACCACACGCCTTGCTGCATCTACTCCGGGCTGACGAGACTGCGATATAGTTCTGTACTATATTCTCACGCATCTTCCCGTACCCTGATGCGCTTATTGCATGCCCCTATCAAGGCAC
>Ga0265798_10006994_pt1 | contig 14708 bp, 12 predicted proteins | sample P3T30metagenome_FD_192430 | JGI IMG/M metagenome (GOLD analysis project Ga0265798, IMG submission 192430) | Plant litter microbial communities from East Loma Ridge, Irvine, California - P3 T30 | ecosystem: Environmental > Terrestrial > Plant litter > Unclassified | place: USA: California... | reverse complement strand
ACGTACGCCGCAAAGAAAGCACGCTGCTCTTGGCGGTAAGCATCGGCGGCCGCTACTATCTGGGCGGGAGTAGCGGTACCGATTTTACGCTGCGGGTGGTCGGGCCGAGCTATCGTAAAGCGCAATGCTGCTTGCGCCAAATAGTTGTTGGCCGCTGAGCCGGTGCCGGTGTAGTGCAGCGTTTCGTCAAACTTAGCTGCATCGAGGCTGAGGCGCAGGTCGTCGCCGGGCGAGAGAAAGAGCCTCATAGACTGGTCGCCGTTGCGAAAAGTAACTTCTGTCGGGCCGGGCAGGCTTGGCAGCACCAGCCGAAAATTACCTTGAGCATCCAGCTTCGCAGTAAGCAAAGTAGCTGGCTCTTGGGTTAGGAGATTCTCATTGTACTGTACCTGCACTTGCGGCGCCAGTGGATGGTCGAGGTGCCCGCTCACCACTACCGGCTGAGGGCCCACAAATGCCGTGGCTGCTAGCAGCCCGACCACCCACGTGTGCTTTACTGCCGCCCGCCCGGCCGCTGCCCATCGCATCATACGCATATGTTTATCACTTAAGCACGACCTAGGTTAGGAGAAGACACAAACACAGTGCTGTGCTTCCCCTTTGCGACCCGCGGCGCTCTCTACCCTACCGCGCCAGCGCCTGCTCGATGGCGGCTACCGTTTTGTCGCTCTCGGAAGGGCGCGAGGTATATGCCTGCACGAAATGCCCCTGGCGGTCGATGAGGTAGTAGCTGGGGTAGCCATCGACCTGGTATGCGGTGGCTTCGTCATAGGTAGTGGTGCGCAAGTGCACACTATTGGGGCTGGTGAATTGCTTTTCGGTCAGGGTCTTTTGCCACTTGTCTTCGGGGTCGCCCACCGAGATATAGAGAAATACCACATCGCGGCCTTCGAACTTCTTTTTGAGGGCGGGGGCCGATTCGGTCATTTCCTTCATGCAGGGGCCGCACCAGGTGCCCCAAAAGTCGAGGTACACCACCTTGCCCCGCAGGTCGCTCAGCGATACTTTTTTGCCCGTGTTGTCGGTAAGTGTGAAGGCGGGCGCCGGCTTGCCTGCACTCATGCTTAGCCGGAGGGCGAAGGCCTTGCGCACCTCGCGGGCCATGGCCGAATCGCGGTTGTACTGCCGAAACGTAGGATAGAAGGCTTGCGCCCCGGCCGTATTGCGGCGGATGTTATCGAATATCAGATTTTGCAGCACCCAGCTTCGCGCCTTGGTATCGCCCAGCTCGGCAGTAGCGGTTTGGTAGATGCGCCGCCCTTCGGTGGGGTCGGTGCTGAACTTACCGCCCGGTACCAGGCGGTATTGGTAGCTCATTATAAAACGAGCCATCATGGAGTTATCAAGGAAACTGCGGCCAAAGTGCTGGTTTAGCTCGCGCACGGGCGTAGAAGCCAGGAAATCAAAATAGTCCTCGGGCAAGGTCTCCTCGCTGTGCTGCGCGGCGTAGGCCAGCTGCATGGTCGCCCACGTGATATCAATGGCCAGCTGCTCGTCGCGCCGGAAGCTGACGGGCAGCGGGTGAGCCTTGGCGTAGCTGGCCAAAAACTCGCGCCGGGCCTGGCGCAGCGCCCCGGCCGCCTGCACGGCCTCTTCGGGCGTGCCTTTCGGAAAGTCCTGAATGCGCAGCAGCCCGCTATCGGGCCCGTAGGAGTACTTGTAGAGTGCCTGTGCCAGGTAGTTGTTGACCTCGCTGCCGCGCCCGCTGTAGGTCAGCGTCTTGTCAAAGTCCTTAAAATCCAGGTGCATCACCAGCTGGTCGCCCGGGATGAGGTAGAGCTCGGTACTCTGGCGAGCGTAGGAAAACCTCGTGGGGGTGTTCTGCTTCAAGTCTTTGAACTCAAAGCGAAAATCGCCACTGGCGCTGAGGGGCGCTTTTACCTCTCCTTTATCCATGAATAGCCGTACTGAATCGCCGGCCGGGGCGTGGTCGAGATGGCCGCTAAAGACCGTGACAGATGGCTTGGGTGGGCCGGCCAGGGCCGTACCGAGAGCGAATAACCAAAGCGAAGGCAGCATACACAAACAGGAAAGGAGGGTGGAAAAGCTGGGTAAGACGAAGGCTAATGTGCTAGGGCATGCTCGATGGCGGCCACGGTTTTTTCGCCTTCCATGGGGCGAGGAGCACTGGCATTGATAATGCGGCCGTCGCGGCCGATGAGCCAGTAGGTCGGAAATTCATTTACTTGGTAATCAATAGACGCCGTCCTTTCCTTGGGCTCGCGCAGGTGCACGCTATTCACGCTGGTGAAGTGGCTTTCGGTCAGGGTTTTTTGCCACTTGTCTTCGGGGTCGCCCACCGAGATGTAGAGAAACACAACGTCGCGGCCTTCAAACTTCTTTTTTAGGTCGTGGCTAAACTCGGTCATCTCGCGCATGCAGGGGCCGCACCAGGTGCCCCAAAAATCGAGGTACACCACCTTGCCCTTAAACTCGCTCAAGGACACCTGCTTGCCGGTATTATCTAGCAGCGTGAAGGCTGGGGCTGGCTTGCCTGCCTGCAGCAATTGGCGCTTGGCAATGCTCATGCGCACGTTGCGGGCTAGGGTAGAATCTCGGTTGTGCAGCCGAAACGTGGGGTAGAACGCCAGCGCACCGGGCAAGTCCTTGTCCATTTTCCAAGTCATCAGCATTTGTATGGCCATGTCGCAGTCTTCGCCTTCGCCCAGCTCGGAGGTGGCCAGGCGGTAGAGCCTAGGGCCATCGGCAGGGTCGGTGCTGAGGTTGCCTAAGGGGGCCAGCCGTTCTTGGTAGGCGTATAAAAACTGCGCGACGGCGGTGTTTTCATCATAGCCCCGGCTATAGCGCTGGCTAAGCTCTTTCAGCGGAATTTGCTGCAAGAAGCTGAAGTAGCTGGCGGGCACTATCTCGGCGGGGGCGGCCTCGCTGGGCGGCAGGTTGGCGCGGCGGTAGCCGACGTAGTGGAGCAGCTGCGTGGCCCACTGCAGGTTGATGCCAAACTCCGCATCGCGCCGGAAGCTGGCGGGCAGCGGGTGGGCCTTAGCATACTTAGCTAAGTAAGCAAGGCGCTGCTGCCGAAAGGCATCGGCGTAGCGGCGCATCTCAGCGGGCGTGGTGGTGGGCTTGCGCTGCTCTTGCGGCCGGGGCACATCGCCGGCCGGGCCGTACTCAAACTTCCACTGCGACTGCGCCATGTAGTTGTTGACGTCGGCGCCCCGCCCGCTGTACACCAGGCTTTGGTCGAAATTCTTAAAATCGAGCACCAGGTGCACTTGGTCGCCGGGCATGAGGTAGAGGCGCGTACTCTGCCTAGCGTAGGTGAAGTGCACGGGGGCCGTGGCAGCTAGGTCATCAAACTCAAACCGAAAGTCACCATTTGGGCTGAGCGGCGCTTTCACCTGCTTCTCCCCTACAAACAGCCGCACGGTGTCGCCAGCGGGGGCATTGTTGAGGTGGCCACTAAAGACCGTGCGCGGTGGCGTGGGCGAGCCCCCTAGGGCCGAACTAAGAGCGAGTAACCAAAGCGTTGGCAACATACACAAACAGGAAATGAAGGTGAGAAAGCTAGTAGAAAGAGCCCGCGCGCGCCGCCAAGGGTTGCTTCGCCCCAGCCAACTGGCGGCTTGACCTGCCTCCTAAGGCGGTTCGCCCCGATTGGGCTAGCAAGCGGTGGGCAAGGTACGTAGGTTTGCCTATATAAATATATCAACTAAAGGTATGACTATCACCGCAGACCTCCTGTTTTCTCTGGCCAATCTGCTGGCCCTGCTGGGCTGGGCGCTGCTGGTGCTGGCCCCACGCTGGCGTGGCACCCAAGCACTGGTTTTGAATGGCACTTGGCCGCTGGGCCTGGCGGTGCTCTACGCGGTATTCATTGCGAGGCACTACCTAGGGGCACACGGCGGCGAGGGCGGCTTTGGGTCCTTGGCGCAGGTAGCAGCGCTCTTCCACGACCCGTGGGCGCTGCTGGCGGGCTGGGTGCACTACCTGTGCTTTGACTTATTCGTGGGTGCCTGGGAAGTGCGCGATGCCCAGCGGCGCGGCGTGCCGCATTGGGCGGTGGTGCCCGCATTGGCGCTCACCTTCCTGCTGGGGCCGGTGGGGCTGCTGGTGTATACCGGCGTGCGGGCCGCCCTAGGGCGAAAAACTTCTACCTCTTTAACCTAACCCCAAGGCTTTATGAAAACGCTGCTGTTTGTAGAGGGCGCTACTCCCCTCCTAGGTACTAACCCCGCGCCTGGCGTGCTTGACCAACTCACCGCCGCGCTGCACACGCTGCACCGCGCCAACGCGCCGCTCGCCTGGGCAGGCTGGGCCAATGTGGGCTTGGCTGTGCTGGCGCTGATGCTGCTGCCCCTCGACCACCGCCACGTCACGGGCGCGCTGGTGTGGCTGAAGCCCCTTAAGTTTTCGCTTTCCATCGTGCTGTATGCCTGGACGCTGGCTTGGCTGCTGGCTAGCTTGCCAACTGCGGCCCAGGGCGCGGTGCGCACCATCGGGTGGGGCGTGGCGGCGTGCATGCTGGTCGAGCAGGCGGTCATTTTTGTGCAGGCAGCACGAGGCACCTCCTCGCACTACAATGCTGCGTCGGCGCTCGACGGTGCGCTGTTCGGGTTGATGGGCCTATTTATTATGCTCAATACGGTGCTCACGGGGTGGGCTTTATACCTGGTATGGCACCACCAGCCGCAGGGCTCGGCGGGCTACGTGTGGGGCGTGCGGCTGGGGCTGCTGGTTTTTCTGGTGGGCTCGGTGCTGGGCGGCATCATGATTCGTCATATGCAGCACACTATAGGCGCTCCCGATGGCGGTCCTGGTCTGCCGGGCCTGGGCTGGAGTACCCGCGCCGGCGATGTGCGCATTGCGCACTTTTTGGGCATGCATGCCTTGCAGGCGCTACCGTTGCTGGGCTGGGCCGTGGGCCGCTGGTGGCCCCACCAGGCCGTGGCCCTCACGTGGCTGGGCGCGGCGGCCTACGCGGCGGCGGTGGCGGCGCTGCTTGTACAGGCACTGGCTGGGCAGCCGCTGTGGGCCGTGCGCTAGCAAGCTATCAGAATTAATTCGAAATACGCCAAAATATGGCTGTCATGGCGAGCGTAGCGAAGCAATCGCATCTGTTCGAGCTACTCGCCTGGTACCATTCAGGTGCGCTTGCTTCGCTGCGCTCGCCATGACAAACGATTTGGGGTAATTCAAACGGTTGAGGCTATAATTCTAAAACATCCCTTTCCCCCTATTCGCCGCTCTTTCAATCTATTAGTATGGTGTGCTCCGAATTCTTCTCGCGTCTTTTTAGGGCGCTACCCGCCGTTCTGTTTTTGCTCGTAACGCTGAGTGCGCCGGCCGCGCCGGCACCTAGGCTAGCTCAGCGGTCCACGGCCACCTTACCTAACGGGCCACTGGCGTTTCAGACCTCCGACTCGGTGCAGCTATTCGTGAAAATCGCGGGCCGCGGGGTGCCGTGCCTGGTGGTGCACGGCGGGCCCGGCGCGGGTAGCTACGGCCTCGAGCACCTCGGGCTACAGCCGCTCGAAAGTAGCTTGCAGCTCATCTACCTCGACCAGCGGGGCAGCGGGCGCTCGGCCGCGTCGCCGCGCCGGGCCTACTCGCTGGCTCGCCAGGTGCAGGACCTAGAGGAACTGCGCCAGCGCCTGGGGCTGCGGCAATGGGTGCTACTGGCTCACTCGTTTGGCGGCGTCATTGCCACGGCCTATGCCCAGCGCTATCCCGAACGGGTGCAGGCCCTGGTGCTGGTGAATGCGGTGCTCAACCCCACGGCTTCGCTCGCCAGCATGGTACACTATGGCGATAGCCTGCTGCCCGCCGCGGCCCGGCCCCAACTGCCGGCCACCGCGCCCCTGCCCCAGCGCCTGGGCGCCGTGATGCAGGCCCTAGGTCAGCAAAAACTGCTCTACCAGTTGCAATACGCCACCGACACCGCAGCCGCCCGCGCTGGCCGCGTGGTACAGCAGCAGCCCGGCAATCGTGATTTTGCCGCCCACGTTTTCGACTTTCCCGACTACGGCCGCGACTATGCCCCGGCCACGGTAGCTCTAGGGTTGCCGGTGCTGGTGCTGGCCGGGCACGACGACTACACGGCGGGGCCGCGCGCTTACCAGGGCTGGCACTTTCCGAAGCAGCGGGTAGTGGTGCTGCCCGGCCGGCACAACCTGCTGCAAGAGCTGCCCGCGCGCACGCAGCAGGCCGTGCGCACCTTTGTGGCGGCGCTGCCCCGGCGCCGTTAGCTTATGCCCGCTGCCTCGCCCCTTTTGCCGCTCCGCGACCGCCGCCTGGCGCTGGGCGGGCTGGTGCTTATCAGCCTGGTAATGCCGCTGGCCAATGGTGGCAAATGGGCCTTTCAATCGCCTGCGCACTTTGGCATTGCCTGGGGCTGCTCGCTGGTGTACACGCTCATTCTGGGCATGGGCAACCGCGAGCTTTGGCGGCGGCTGCAACACCGCTACCCACAAGTATCCCAAACGCAGCGGCGGCTCTGGTGGCTGGGCATCAGCAGCGTGGTGTACACGAGCTTGGCTACGGTGGCCGTCACGCTAGGGCTGGGCTTGGTGCCGGGCGGGCTCACCGCATCGCCGCGGGCGCTGCTGCTCATCGTGGCCATTAACTTGGTACCGACGCTGGTGGGGCTGCTGGTATATGAAAGCCGCCACTCGTATCAGCAGTGGGAAGAAAACCAGCAACGCGCCGACCAGCTGGCCCGCGCTCAAACCCAAGCCCAGCTCGACGCCCTGGCCCAGCAGCTCGACCCGCACTTTCTGTTCAACTCGCTCAATACCCTGGCTGCCCTCATCGAGCCCGCCAACGAGCCCGCCCAACACTACGTGGAGGGCCTGGCCGATGTGTACCGCTACGTGCTGCTGAGCCGCGAGCGTCCCACCGTGCCCCTGGCCGAGGAGTTGGCCTTCGTGCAAACCTACGTGGCCTTGCAGAAGGTGCGCTTCCGCGATAACATCCACGTCAGCTACGACTTGCCGCCCGCGGCCCTAGGTCGGCACGTGGCCCCGCTGAGCGTGCAAGTGCTAGTAGAGAATGCGCTGAAGCATAACGAGGCTTCGCAGGCCCGGCCGCTGCACCTGCGCCTCGCGGCCGACGCCGCGGGCACCACGCTGCGCGTCGAAAACACCTACCAGCCGCGGCCCGCCGGCCTGGCGCCCGGCACCGGCACGGGCCTGGCCAATGTGCGCCAGCGCTACGCCTTACTCGGGGCCGCGCAGCCCGTCGCGATTACCCAGGCTGGCGGCAGCTTTGCCGTGGTGCTGCCACTGCTGCCAGCTAGGTAGCCGCGAGCCCTTACAGGCAGCAAGGTGCTGCATTGCCTGCTTGTATTCATTCACTCGCTTCTTACTACTGTCTATGAAACCGCTGCTGGTATTATTGCTTACGTTTGGGCTGGCGCTGGTGGGCACGCGGCTGCTGGCGGGCCACGCCGACCTTGTACTGGCCGGTAACCTGGCCATGGCCGTAATGCTGGTTTTTACGGGTATGGCGCACGTGCCCTACGTGCACGGCATGACCCAGATGCTGCCCGCGTGGCTACCCGCCAAAAAGGCCTGGATATACGGCACAGGCTTGCTCGAAGTAGTGGGAGGCGTGGGCCTGATGGTACCCGCCCTGCGCCCGGCCACGGCCGTTTGTTTGCTCATTTTCTTTGTTCTGATTTTTCCAGGCAATGTCATCTCGGCGCGCAAGCACCTCGACTACCAGCGCGGCACCCTCACCGGGCCGGAGCTGGGCTACTTGTGGTTTCGGGCCCCACTGCAACTGCTATTTCTGGCCTGGACCTGGTACTTTGGCCTGCACCTGGCCGGCTAGGAAGAATAGACTTTAATCTTTGGTAAGCAACGAGTGCCTTTTCAACTGCCCGCCGGTTTTTCATGACCATTCTCATTCTCGAAGACGAGTACCCCGCCGCCGAGCGCCTGCAGCGGCTGCTAACCCAGGCCGCACCCACGGCCCAGGTGCTGGCCGTGCTCGATACTGTGGCTGGCGCGCTGGCGTGGCTCGACGCGCACCCCGCACCCGACCTCATTCTGAGCGACATTCAGCTGGCCGATGGCCTTAGCCTCGACGTATTTGCCCAGACGCTGGTGCGCAGCCCGGTCATTTTTACCACCGCCTACGACCAGTATGCGCTACAAGCCTTCCGGGCCAATGGCATCGACTACTTGCTCAAGCCCCTCAAGCTGCCCGAGCTGCAAACGGCTCTGGCCAAGCTTACGGACCTGGGCGTCAAAAACCACCACCTAGGGGCCAGCCCAGCCGAAACAGCAAGCACAACCAGCAGCGCCCCGCTGCTTCCCCTCAACGCCTCCATCGAGCGCCTGCTCGATGCCCTGCCCCGCCCCCAGCGGCCCTACAAAACGCGCTTCTTGGTGCGGCAGGGCGAAACGCTGCTGCCCCTACCCACCACCGAGGCCGCTTGGTTTCAGAGCCGCCACGACACCGTGACGCTGGCCACCCACGATGGTCGCCGCTTCGTAGTCGACTACACCCTGGAGCAGCTTGAAAGCCTGCTCGACCCCACGCAGTTTTTTCGGCTCAACCGCCAGCTGCTTGCGCAGTTGCCCGCCGTGCGTCGGCTCGTGCCGCACCTAGGCGGCAAGCTGCTGGTCGAGCTTAGCCCAGCCCCCGGTGGGGGCGACGACGTGCTTGTGAGCAAGGAGAAAACCAGCGCCGTGAAGAGCTGGCTAGAGGGGTGAGCGCAGGCGCTGCCCGGCTTAAAACGCGTTGCAGAACGCGTTGAAAATTTCAGAAAACTACTCCTAAACCGTCCGTCATGCTGAGCTTGTCGAAGCATCTCTACCGCCCCGTTGGAGGAAGTGACAGAGATGCTTCGACAAGCTCAGCATGACCGTTTTTTTGAATTCCTAGTTATTTTCTCAGCACCATTGCTTACCCCTACCTATCAAGCCAGCTTTTGAAGACACTCACCTTTTCGCGGCTTATCAGGATGGGGCCTTCACTCTCGGGCGGGGCGGGCTTCAGGATGGTTTGCAGGCGCGAGTTGGTGTAGTGGATGATGTCGTGGATGGCGGCCTGGCGAGCTAGGTAGGCACGGTTGAGCCGGAAAAACTGCGTCGGGTCGAGCAAGCCTTCGAGTTGTTCCATCGTGTAGTCCACCACATATTTGCGGCCGTCGGTGCTTTGCAGCAGGGTCGTTTTTTCGAGACTAAAAAAGTAAGCCACCTGCTCGACGGGCACCACTTTGAGGTGTTCGCCTACCCGCACCACAAACTGCGCTTTGTAGCTAGCCACCGGCGCTGGCTGGCGCAACTGCTGAATAAGCGTCGCTAGCGTGGCTGCATCTAAGGCAGGCGCTGGGGAATTTTCGGCCGTCGTTTTTGTGCTAGAAACCGAACTTTTTGTACTAAAATTCTGGTCCTCCGCGACAGGCATACGCTGCTGCAATTTAGCCAGGGCTGCACGAAGCTCCTCTTCGTCAATGGGTTTGAGCAAATAGTCTACGCTATTTACCTTGAACGCACGCAGCGCATATTGGTCATAGGCAGTAGTAAAGATGACCGGGCACCTTATTTCTACCTGCTCAAACAGCTCGAAGCTGAGGCCATCGGCTAAGTGAATATCCAGAAACAGCACGTCGGGCGCGGGGCCGGCTTGCAGAAGCGCCGCAGCCTGCGCCACCGACTCGGCTGGCCCTAGGAGGGTGAGCGGCGTGACGTGCTTCTGGAGCAGGCTGGTGAGGCGGCGGGCCGCCAGGGGCTCATCTTCAACGACTAAAGCTAGCATGACAAAACTTTGGGAAACAGCTCCGCGGCTGCCTAGGTACCCCCAGGGTTAGGGGCGGGCCAGGCTATCGCGCAGCTGCCACAGCCCCTGGCTGAGGGCGGTGGCGTGGTAGAAATAATTGGTTTGGGCCAGCTGCGCCACTTCGCCCTGGCCAGAGGTCGCCAGCCGAAAAACGAGCGTGCGGCTATGGAGCTGCCAGGCCTCGGCGGGCGCGGCGGCCAGGCGCACTACCAGCGTGGCTTCGAGCAGCGGCTGAAAAGCGGCGCTGTCGCCCGCCGCCACTGGGCGCAGCTGCCGCAGGGCCGGCACTAGCCGCCGCAGCCGGGCCGCCTCCCGCACCTGGTACGGCCGGGTGGGGCCGGCCCCGGCCACAAGCGGGTACACGGTCAGGCTTTCCACATCGGCCGGCTGCACCTCGCGCAGCGCTTTTTCCACGGAGGCCCGGTCGTTGGGGGTGGCGCCGCGGCGCACTAGCAGCCACCCGATGCCCGCGGCCACTAGGGCGCACAGCACCCACAACAGCTCGGGGTAAAAAGCTTTTTTCACACGCGCTACAGCATAAGCCTAGGTCCTGCTGCGCCCCGCTAAAGAGCCAGCAGCGGCAAAGTAACCACAAACTCGCCCGCCACTGGGCCCACCGCCACGGGCCGCTTGGTGAGGAAGCCGTAGCGGGCGCGCAGATTATCCAGGCCGCGGCCCGAGGTTTCGTCGGCGGCCAGGCGGCGCGGGCGCAGGGTGTTGCGCACGGTGAGGGTGGCGGCGGCGGCATCTACGGCCACGTGCAGGCGCAGCGGGTCGGCCTGGTAGGCGGTGTTGTGCTTGAGGGCGTTTTCGAGCAGCAATTGCAGGGCCAGCGGCGGCAAGTAAAAAGCCCCCAGGTCGGCGGCGGGCGGCAAGCTCAGCTCAACTTGCAGGGCTTCGTCGAGGCGGGTTTTTTGCAGAAAAATGTAGGCTTCGGCAAACTGCAATTCCTCGCTCAGGGGCACCAGCTCCTGGTTTTGGCTGTCGAGTACGTAGCGGTATACCTGGCTCAGCTGCCGGATAAAGCGCACGGCGCGGGCGGGGTCCTGCTCCTCTACCAGCGAGGTAAGGGCGTTCAGCGAATTAAACAGAAAATGCGGGTCTACCTGCCGGCGTAGCGAATCGAGGCGCGCCACGGCCGATTCTTTTTCGAGGCGCTCGGCGCGCACGGTGGCCTCGCGCCAGGCCATGAGAAAGGAACGCGAATGCAAAAACAGCGAAACCACCACCGTCATCAGCAACGGAAATGCCGACTGCGCCAGAAAATTGTGCTGAAACGTGTAGCCAGGCGCCCGGTGCCAGAGCAAGATGGAAAAGCCCTCGCCCACACCTACTATCACTAGCAGCGACGCCAGCGTGGAGGCGCCTACCGTAAAGAGCAGCCGCCGCAGGGGCTGTTCTTCCCACCCCACTTTTATATTGAGCCAGTCGACGGTGTAGCCGTTGGCCAGCCACAGCCCCACGCAGTAGGCCAGCGAGTAAGCTAGCGAGATGGCGTAGCCCCTAGGCTCGCGCCAGGGCGGCGGCGCATATAAGAGGGCTATCAGCGCGTTGAGCACCGTTATCCACCCTAGGCGGCGCCAAAACTTGCTCACTTCCGAGCCCTTGCCGGGCAAGTCGGTGCGGGGTGCCACACTGGAAAAAGGCGACGGCAAAGCGGGTGGCGAAGGAGCAGACACGGCGGGCGGCGGAGCGAGTAAAGCGGGCATAAAAGTAGGCTATAGGTGAGTAGTGGGCATGCTTACTCCTGTTCTAAAACGCGCTTGTCATGCTGAACGCAGTGAAGCATCTCGCGTGGCGCAGCAACTTCTTGCGTTAGCACCGAAGCGAGCGAGATGCTTCACTGCGTTCAGCATGACAGACGCCTGTTAATGCAGAAAGAAGTCTATTCACTACCAACTATTTTGCACCTTGCGCTGAAGCTACTTCGTATTTTTTGAGGCGGCCCAGCACTTGGTTTTGGCCCCAGCTGGGTGCCAGCGGGCTGGCCGGCTGGAAGGCGGCGTATTTGGCTTTGGCTTCTTCGTAGAGAGGCTTGGCAGCCTCGGCCCCACCGCCAAACATGCTGGGCGTGTAGTACACATTGTTGGCACCCACCAGGTAGGGGCGCGGGTTGGCGGGGTTAAGGGCCTTGGCCTTGGCCACGGTCTCAGTCACTAGGCGCGAGTATTTCATGCTCCGCAGCATGGGCGAGACACCTAGGCGCGCCTGATAGAGATAGGCCTGCAAGGTTAGTAATTCTGACTCATCGCCTTTCAGCTTGCGCGCCTGGGTTAGGGCAGCTTCGGCCTGGTCGAGGGTGGCGTCTTTGGCATCGCCGGCTTCCTGGCTCTGGAACACGTTGATGAGCAGCGCGTAGGCCTGGTAGTAGCGGGGCAGCCAGTCGGCGGGAGCTACGGCAGCGGCGCGCTCTAGCTTGGCGGCCAGGGCTTTTAGCTCGGCGGCATCGCCGGTGTTCATCACCTGCGTAATGGTGGCGCCCAGCAGCTCGGCGTAGCCGGCGGGGACAGTGATAGCCGCCGTGGGGGCAGGCTTAGCAGCGGTAGTTTGAGCGGTGGCGCTGAAGCTGGCGGCGGCAAGGACGAGGGCGAGAAGCGACTTTTTCATGGCTGAAACGGGGAAGTGGCCAAGTGGCCGGGTTGATGATTCAAAAGTACCCCTGCCCTCCCCTGCCCGAAATTTCCCGTTGCCGAACCGTCCCTAGGTGTGCCCGAACCGACCGAAAAGCCGGAAGAAGCGTTCGGGGCACGCGAACCTCACGAGACCCCCAGGGGGCCAGCCTCCTCTCCCGTGGAGCAGGGGAGCCGGACAATATTTTGCACAAAAGCAGAAAAGGCTTTCAGCAATGCTGAAAGCCTTTTCTGCTTCAAGTCACGTCCGCTTACGGTCGGCTCCCTCTCTCCCGTGGAGAGGGGGTTGGCCCCCTAGGGGTCTCGTAAGGTCCGTGCGCTACTTCCCGCCCGATTCGACTAGGTTGGCCAATATCCGGTAGGCGCCGGGCACGCCGGCCGGCAGCTCCCGAAACAGCGACAAGCCCGTGTAGATGTAGCGCCCCTTACCGTAGGGCGCCACCAAGATGGCGCTCTGCTTCTCCGTCTCGCCGGGGTCGTGGCTGGCGATGACGGGCTGGTAGTGGACATCCCACTGCGAGGGGTAGTACAAGCCCTGCTCCTGCACCCAGCCGGTGCTAAAGTCGGCGGGCGTGAGCTTGTTGGGCGTAGTTAGCAGGCCTTGCGCAAGGCTCGGAGCGGCCGACTTAGCAGCGGCCTTGGGAGTCTGGCGCACCACTACGGCGCCGCCTGGGGTAGGCAGAAAGGTCACGGGCGTGTTCTCCACCGTCACGCGGTCAGAGCTGAGCGTGAGGGGGTAGGGCCCGATTTCGGACATCACTGTGCCGCGGTTCACCACGTACTGCACAACCATGGTACCGCCGTTCTCGACGTACTTGAGCAGCTGGGCTTGTTGGGTTTTGAGGCGGTCGAGCACGTTGTAGGCGCGCACGCCCAGCACCACGGCGTCGTACTGACCTAGGCGGTCGGCGGTGAGGTCGGTGGCGGGGTCGAGCAGGCTCACGGTGTAGCCGAGCTGGCGCAGGGCCTCGGGTACTTCGTCGCCGGCGCCCATGAGGTAGCCGATGTTTTTGGTGTGGCCACGCGCCACGTTGAGGCGCACCAGCGGGGCCGTGGCCTCGGGGAAAAGCGTCTGGGTCGGGATGTGCGGGTAAACTATCTGCTGGATGCCACGGCTGTATTTCTCGGTGCCAATGGTAGCCACGGCGCGCAGCTCAGTTTTGCCTTCGGCCGCGCCGGCCAGCGGGCGCAGATTGAAGGTCACGGTTTGCTCGTCGTCCTTGTTTTTGAGGTCGAAGGCGACGGTCGTGGGCTCGGCCTGCCAGCCGCTAGGCACTTGCAGGGCCAGCTGGCCTTTTACGCCGGCCTGGCCAGCGCGCAGCGTCACGGGCACGGGCTTGGGCTGCTGGTCGGCAAAGACGTAGGCGCGGGCGGCGGGGATATTCACCATCACCGGCGGCACCACGACCAGCGGCTGGTACAGCTCACCTAGAACCGGGTCGGTGTGCTTGTATTGGACGGGAACTTCGATTCCAATTTCTTGAGGCTTATTTATTCCAGGCACAATTATCTGAATTTGATTCCAGACACTGATACTTCCAGGATTTTCTGGCTTACCAATCAAGCTCTGTGGAATCCAATTATGAACTTTAAATCCTTCCCCATCTACCGTATTAATTCCTTTAGGGTCTATTCGATACATACCCGTTGAACTTGGCGCCGTGAGCCAATAAGGTTGAGAAAGACTAATATTTGGTGAAGTTTCAACTTTAACCAAGTCAGACTTTATCTTACTACTCGGCAGTAAAACCAGGTTTCTACCGACGGCTGATTTATCTAGATGATAAACCCATTGTACGGGTACACTAGATGGATTGAGTATTTGCGATGTAATAGAAATCGTTTGCCCAACTGCGACTGCCGACTCGCTAGCAATTGCTTCTATGTGCAATCCCAAACTCGCTTTCAGCAGCTCGTTTACTTGACTCTGTTTAGTTAATAACCAAAAATGAGTTGCGCTTAATTTGGCTTGAGCTTCATTTAGAGATTCTAAATTTGGCATCTCTCCACCCTGATAGGAGTGAAAAGCCTTTTGAAGCGTTGCTTCTATTGATTCCCGAACCTTCAGCAGCCCCGCCACGCTAGCGCTCGGGTTGCTCGCATCATACTTCTTCACCACCTCGTCCACCAGTTTCCCAATCGCCGGGCCGCCCGGCACGCGGCTCCAGGTTTGGTCGATGCCTTCGAATAAATCGGTTTTGGCGGGTGTGCCTTTTACGAATTGGAAGTACTCGATGGCCTCGCCGCGCTGGGCGGCCGAGCCGAAGCCCTGGCTGCGGTGCTGCGAGCGCGAGTGGGCCGCGATTTCTCCGTAGCTCTGCCCTAGGAGGG
>Ga0265798_10006993_pt1 | contig 14709 bp, 7 predicted proteins | sample P3T30metagenome_FD_192430 | JGI IMG/M metagenome (GOLD analysis project Ga0265798, IMG submission 192430) | Plant litter microbial communities from East Loma Ridge, Irvine, California - P3 T30 | ecosystem: Environmental > Terrestrial > Plant litter > Unclassified | place: USA: California... | reverse complement strand
GATCGCCGCATCGGGCTTCGTGGTGTAGCTGCCGTCGGACGAGAGCGTGGCGGTGCCGCCTGCGGCCTTGATCGCGGTGCTGATCCCCGACCAGATCGTCTCGGCATTGGGGAAGTTCGCGTTGGTCGTGCCGGTGCCCTGCCACGTCAGCGACCAGCCACCGGCCTGTTGCGAAATGTTGTCCGCGCCGCCGCCCGCCACGAGAATATTGGCGGAAGGCTTCAACGGCAGCAGGCCGCCCTGGTTCTTGAGCAACACCAGCGATTCCTGCACCGCCCGGCGTGCGATCGCCCGGTGATCCGCAGCCCCGATCAGCGCCATCTTGCCAGCCAGCGCGCGCGACGAGGGGCGACCGCGATCGAACGTGCCCGCGCGGATCTTGACGCGCAGGATGCGACGCACCGCATCGTCCAGCCGCGCCGCTGGAATCTCGCCGGTCTGGGCCTGCTTCAGCGTGTTGTCGTAGAGCGTCTTCCACCCGCTGCCCGAATACATGAACATGTCGAGCCCGGCATTGATCGCCGCGGCGCAACTCTCGTTCGAACAGCCCTCGACCTGGCCGTGGCCGTTCCAGTCGCCGACCACGAACCCGTCGAAGTGGAGGCGATCCTTGAGCACGCCGGTCAGCAGGCTCTTGTTGCCGTGCATCTTGGCGCCGTTCCAGCTCGAGAAGCTGGCCATGACCGATTGCGTGCCGGCCTCGATCGCGGCGGGATAGCCGCCGAGATGGATGTCGCGCAGGTCGGTTTCGGGGATCTGCGCATCGCCCTGATCGCGTCCGCCGGTGCCGCCGTCGCCGAGGAAATGCTTGGTCGTCGCGATGACGTGGTCGGGGGCGAGGAAGTCCTTCGTCCCGACCTTGCCCTGCACGCCCTCGATCACCGCGCCAGCGTAGTCCGCCTGGATCGTCGGTTCCTCGGAATAGCTTTCGTAGGTGCGCCCCCAGCGATCGTCGCGGACGACGGCGAGCGTCGGCGCGAAGGTCCAGTCGATCCCGGCGGCGGCGGTCTCGATCGCGGTGACGTGGCCGATGTCGCGCATCAGGTCGCGGTCGCGCGCGGCGCCGAGGCCGATGTTGTGCGGGAAGAGCGTCGCGCCGGGGATGTTGTTGTTGCCGTGGACCGCGTCGGTCCCCCAGATGACGGGGATCGCGGGGCGACCGTCGCTGCGCGCCATCGAGGCGTCGTAGAATGCGTCGGCGAGCTTGAGCCATTCGACCGGCGGCGCGAGATCATCGCCGCGCGGGCCGGAATTGCCGCCGTTGAGGATCGAGCCGAGCTTGTACGTGCGCAGGTCGGACGGGTCGATGCTGGCGATGTCGACCTGGATCAGCTGGCCGACCTTGTCCGCGAGCGACATGCGTTTGAGGATCGCCTCGATCCGCGCCTCGACCTTGGGGTCGCGCAGCGGCCGGGCGCTGGCGGTCGGCCAGAGTTCCGGGTGCGCGACCGCCGAAAGCGGCACCACCGGCGGCGTCGCTGCCGATTGCAGCAGCAATGCCATGGTAAACGTCGAAAGACTGGCTGACATCATACTCTCCCCCCCCGCGCTCCGCGGTCATCATTTTATCGTGTATCACCGCGACCGGTATTACGACGCTACCGACGTCGATCGGCACTATGCACGTCGATTCGGACTTGGTCGCGCTATTGCATGAACGGTGGTACGAATTCCTGCACCACTCGGGAACGGACGACGGATACAGGGACGCGGTCGTTCTATAAACCCGCACCGCTAACTGCAACGCAGCTATGCATTCGATCGGGTGCGGTATCGAAGACGGACAGCCAAGGCGCAGCTCTTTCGAACAGCACGACAGCCTTTTCGCGCCAGACAGCTGGATCGCGGTGTTCGGCCAGGGAGTCGATCCACGATCGTCCGATCCGCCGGCAGCCATATTGGCTCCGCGAGACAGCGCGGTTCATCGCCATCGTCTTGACATGATTGACATAACGGCGGCGGCGATGCCCATGCACGAGACGTTCATCGCGCGACATTGCGCCGTACAATCGAGGCAACCGATATGACCCTAACGACATCGACACGCTGGCGCACGCTCGTCGTCGCGGTGGTGATGGCGTCGGCGGGGGCAGGTTCCGCCAGACCCCATGCGACCGCGCCCTATCGTTGGACCAACGTGAAAGTCGGGGCGGGCGGCTACGCGCCGAACATCGTCTTCAGCACGGCAGAGCGCGGCCTTGCCTATCTGCGGACCGACATGGGCGGGGCGTATCGTTGGGACGATACGGCGCGGCGGTGGGTCCCGCTGCAAGAGGGCAACGACACGCCGAGCTACATGGGCATCGAGAGCATCGCGCCCGATCCGCGCGACCCCGACGTCGTCTACATGGCCGCCGGCATGAACGCGGGGCAGCCTGCCGCGATCCTGCGCTCGGGGGATCGGGGACGGTCGTGGCGGATCACGCCCGTGCCATTTGCGATGGGGGGTAACGAGGACGGTCGCGGGCTGGGCGAACGGCTTGCGATCGACCCCAACGATACCCGGCACCTGCTCTTCGGCTCACGCCACGACGGGTTATGGGGCAGCGATGATGCCGGCGCGACCTGGCACAAGATCCCGACCTTTCCGGTCGTCGGCCTCGGACGCCCTGCGCCGCGCAAGACGCATGGCGGCGTCTCCTTCGTGGCATTCGATGCCACCAGCGGCGGTGCGGGCAAGGGCTCGCGCCGGATCTGGGCAGGCATCGCCGATCCGGGCGATGCGCATCTCTATCGCTCCGAGGATGGCGGCAAGACATGGGTCGCCGCGTCGGGTCCGGCGCTGCTGGCGGCAAAGGGCGTGGTCGATTCCCGCGGCGTGATATGGGTCGGTTATGCGAGCGGGCTGGGGCCGAGCGGCATCAGGACCGGCGCGGTCTGGCGCTATGCCCCCGACGGGTCGGGCCGCGACGTCACGCCGTCGGCGTGGCGCGAAACGGGTGCCGAGGGGGCGTTCCTCGGCGTCGCGGTCTCGCCCATGACACCGGGCACGGTCGCGGTCAGTACGGTCGACCGATACCGTCACGGCGACTCGCTGTGGGTCAGCCGCGATGACGGCGGTCGCTGGGACGACGTCGGCGCGCGCAGCCGGCGGGACGTGTCGGAGACGCCATTCCTCCTGCACGAAGGCAAGGGCGCGGATTTCGGGCACTGGATTTCCGGTTTGGCGATCGATCCGTTCGATCCCGGACACATCGCCTACACGACGGGCGCGACCGTTTATGCAACCCGCGCGCTCGGTCGCGCCGCAGAGGAGTGGAAGCCCTGGACCGAGGGGATCGAGCAGACCGCGATCATCACGCTCGCCTCGCCGACCGGGGGTGCGCCGTTGATTTCCGGCTTCGGCGACCTCGCCGGGTTCGTCCACGATGATCTCGCGTCTTCGCCGCAGCCGACCTTCGTCAACCCGTACATGTCGAACACCAACACGATCGATTACGCGGGCCTTGCGCCGAACGTGATCGTGCGGAGCGGCAGCCTGTACCTCGACCGCCCGCGTGAGGCATCGATGGGACGTTCCGACGATGGCGGGCGCACATGGACGGCGCTGAAGCTGCCCCCGATGGGAGACCCGGCCAGGCGCGAGGATCTGAATGGCGACTGGCCGATCACGGTCTCCGCGGACGGCGCGACCATGGTGGTGGGGACTCCGGTTCCCTACGTCTCGCGGGATCGCGGCAAGAGCTGGTCGGTGGTGCGCGGCCTTCCCGGCAAGACCCGCGCGGTCGCCGACAAGCGCGATCCACGCGTCTTCTACGCGGTCGATATCGGTCGGGGGGTGGTCCTCGTCTCGCGCGACGCCGCCGCCAGTTTCGCCCCCGCAGCGAGCCGGGGGCTGCCCGCCGATCTCACGCCCGCCGGCCGCAAGGGCCGCGAGGCGCAAAGCGCGTTGCTGGCCGACCCCGATCGTCGCGGCACGTTATGGGTGCAGGCGGGTGAACGGCTGTTTCGCAGTATCGACGGCGGGGCGACGTTCGTTCCCGCCAACGGTGCTTTGCGCGTCGACCTGTTCGGGCTGGGCAAGAACGGGCTGTTCGCGGTCGGCACGCTGGACGGCGTCCGCGGTGTATGGCGGTCGCGGAATAGCGGGCAGGCGTGGTCGCGGATCGATGACGACGCGCATCGCTGGGGCGGGCGCTACCGCGTCGTCTCGGGCGACCCGCGGCGGGAGGGCCGCGTGTATCTTGGCACGGACGGGCGGGGGATCTTCTATGGCGATCCCGTGGCGGCACGCTGATCCGCGCCGCCCAGACCGCCCCGCCGCCCGCGACCCATCACGGCTCCATCACGCTCAGCAAGTCGTCCACGCTGCCGGTCGCGAAGGCGCTATATTCGTCGCCGATCGCATAGGGCAACAGGATCCGCCGTCCGTGGAGCAGGGCGCCACAGCTGTAGGTCACGTTGGGCACATAGCCGCCACGTTGCTCGGCCGCGGGGAACAGCAGCGGGGAGGGGGTTCGAGCAAGAACCTTCGACGGGTCGTTCTTGTCGAGCAGGCACGCGCCGACGCAATAGCCGCGGATCATGCCGACGCCGTGCGTGAACACGAGCCAGCCCTCGTCGATCTCGATCGGGGAGCCACAATTGCCGATCTGGACGAACTCCCACGGATATCTGGGCCCCATGATCCGGGTCCCCTCTTCCCAATTGTACAGGTCGTCAGAGTATAACAGCCACAGGTTGACGTTATCCTGCCGGCCGATCATCGCGAAGCGCCCGTCGATCCGACGCGGGAACAGCGCCATGCCCTTGTAGCCGGCCAATTTCCCGGTCAGCGCGCGCATCTCGAACGTACGCTGGTCGACGCCGCGTAACAGTTCCGCGCGCGCGGAACTGCCGTCGAAAGCGGTGTACGTCCCGATCACGCTTTCCACCCCGTCATGGTCGGTAAAGCGAACGAGCCGAAGATCCTCGACCCCCTTGCGCTGGCTGGGGAGGATCGGGAAGATCACGGTTTCGGAAATGTCCTGGCTGTCGTCGGCGCGCATACGGACCCAGCCATCGCTGTTGCTCTCGATCCGCGGCGGAACGCCCTGCGCGCTGGGCGGATCGACGACGAGGTTGGTGCCTCCGTCCCAGGTTCCGGTCCTGAACGTCACCGACGAAATATGGCCTTCGCCGACCCCGCGCAACGACACGATGAAGCGCACGCTGTCGTCGTTCGGATCCTGATCGGGCAGGGTGACGATGCTGGGGTTGAACAGCGCGGCGGACTCGAACGCGTATTCCTGGCTGTAATAGGCACCGAGCAACAGCCGGTCGCGCTCCTCCTCGACGTGCAGGTCGCCGAGCTCGCCCTTCACCTCTTCGAAGCGTCGCAGGAAAACGTCATCGACGTTGCGGTGGCGCGTGGTCATCGCGTCGGTCAGCAGGCGCAACATGCGATCGCGCTTGTCCGGCGCCAACGCCATCACGCGCGCCGCGACTTCCTGAAGACGGCTCGGTTCCTGGTCGAAGGCGGACGGATATTCGAAGCTGAACGGGCGAATGACGGTGCGCGCGGGGTCCGGTTTGAGTTCTATGTCGAGGGTGGTGAAAACGTCCGCTGCGATCATCCGCTGGCCTCTTTCTGTGCAACCGTGTCGAGAAGGCGATACTCCCCACGATGCAATAAAGGTCCGGCCTGGAGCCTGTGAGCAATAAAGTTTGACGATGCGGCAATGGCGGCATCTTCCGGTCTTGCCCCGGCGTTCCAGACATCCCTCTGAATACAAGCATTTTGCCATAGCCGCGGGGAGGGGCATCGGGTAAATCGCGGTGATGCAGATCGACCATATCCCCGCGACCGATGCGCGCGTCGAAGATCATGGCGCGGTCGATGCGGCGACCTTTGCGACTGAGATCGCCGGACGCGCGACGCCGGTCGTGCTGCGTGGCCAGGTGGCGCATTGGGCAAGCGTTGCGGCGGGGCGTCAAGGCGATCAGGCAATCGCCGGATATCTTGCCAGCCTGGGTGACGGGGGCACGCCGATGGAGGTGCTGATCGGTGGCCCCGAATATGGCGGGCGGTTCTTCTATCGCGGGGACAATCTCGAAGGGTTCAACTTCCATCGCGAGAAGGCACCGCTCGCGGTCCTGTTGCGCGAGTTGCTGCGCGTGTCCGCGTTGCCGGTGCAGGAGCGGCATTGTCTTTACGCCAACGCCGCGACCGCGCCCGAGCATCTGCCGGGCTGGGCGGCGGCCAATCCCCTCGATCTGCCGCTGGGCGATGCGGTGCCGCGGTTGTGGATCGGGAACGGATCGCAGACCGCGACCCATTATGACGGATCGACCAACCTTGCCTGTGTCGTCGCGGGGCAGCGCCGCTTTACGCTGTTCCCGCCCGATCAGGTGGGGAACCTCTACATCGGCCCGCTCGACCGGACGCTGGCGGGGCCGCCGGCGAGCATGGTCGATCCGCTTGCGCCCGATCTCGATCGCTTCCCGCGCTATGCCGGTGCGCTCGAACATGCGCTCGTGGCGGATCTTGGGCCGGGGGATGCGTTGTTCATCCCCGCGATCTGGTGGCATCACGTCCAGGCGTTCGGAACGCTCAACGTGTTGTGCAATTACTGGTGGGCGTTCGATCCGACGGTCTCGGCGTTTCACGCGATGGTTCATGCGATGATGGCGGTGCGCGATCGCCCGGCGGCGGAGAAAGCCGGGTGGCGCGCGTGGTTCGACCATTATGTCTTCTCGGACGACGCGCTTGCGGCGGGCGACCACCTGCCAGTATCCGCGCGCGGCGTACTCGGACCGGCCAGCGCCGAGCGGACCGAACGCATGCGTGGCTATCTGCTCAAGGCGCTTCAGCGACCCTGACGCCCGTCGCCGGGCGATCTGTCCCGATCGCGGCCAACCGCGCGAGCACCTCGGCATGGGGCGGCATGTAGCCGAGCGAGGTGGCGACGACCTGCTCGATCCGGGCGAGGCGGCTGGCGACCGTGGCGAGCGGGAGCGCGTCGCAGACCGGGTCGTGGCCGGTGACGGGGGCACCCTGACCGGTCAGCAGCGCAAGCCAGCTGGTCTCGTTGAACAGTTCGTCCGCCTCGCGGAAGACCCGCCCCCCTGCGCGAAACAGCGCGAGCTTCTCGGCGAGGCCATCGGGGATCGGCGCGGTTGCGCGCTCGCGCCAGAAGGGTTCGGTTCGCGCGGTGAGGTGGTAATGCGCGACGAGGAAATCGCGGATGCGCTCGAACTCCGCGGTCATCACGCGATCGTAGCGCGCACGGATCGCGGGCGCAGGCGGTCCGTCGCCCGGGAGCATCCGCAGGAGATGCTGCAGGCCGCTTTGGACCAGATGGATGCTGGTCGATTCCAGCGGTTCCATGAAACCCGCCGCCAGCCCGAGCGCGACGCAGTTGCCGCTCCAGAAGCGCCGCCGGTGGCCGGTCGCGAAGCGCAGGACGCGCGGTTCGGCCAGTGCCTCGCCCTCCACACCGGCGAGCAATGTCGCGGTCGCTTCATCGTCGCTCAGGTGACGGCTGGAATACACATGCCCGTTGCCGGTGCGGTGTTGCAGCGGGATCCGCCACCGCCAGCCCGCGGGCTGGGCGATCGCGCGGGTCAGCGCGCGCGGTGCCACGTCTGCGACCGTGGGCACGGCCACCGCGCGATCGCACGGGAGCCAAGCCGACCAGTCGGTCCAGCCCGCCTGCAACGCGCCCTCGATCAGCAGTGCGCGGAAGCCCGAGCAGTCGAGGAAGAGATCGCCCGCGATCCGGCTGCCGTCCGCCAGATGCACCGCCGCGATCCCCGCCGGGCCGGGCTCAACGCGCGCGACCAGCCCTTCGCGACGCACGACGCCGTGCCGTTCGGCTTCCCCGCGCAGGAACGTCGCATAGCGCCCCGCGTCGAAATGATAGGCGTAGCCGATCCGCGACAGCGGGGAATCCCCATTGGCGATCGGACGCGAGAAACGCCCCGCCTCGGCAGCGCGGGCTTCGAGCGAATAGCGGTCGAGCGGCGCCGCGGCCCCCGCCTGCCGCGCGCGCAGCCATTGTGCGGCGAACGGGACGCCCGCGATGTCGGTCCCGATCTGCCCGAACGGATGGACGTAGGACTCGCCCGGCCGAGTCCATCCTTCGAAGCGGATGCCGAGCTTGTAGCTGCCGCCGGTCGCGCGGAGGAAGGCGTCCTCGTCGATCCCCAGCATCGCATGGAAGGTCCGGATCGGCGGAATCGTCGCCTCGCCGACGCCGACGGTCGGGACGGTATCGGACTCGATCAGCGTCACGCGCGTCCCGGCCGTGCCGAGCAAGCGACCGAAGGCGACCGCCGCCATCCAGCCTGCGGTGCCGCCGCCGACGATGACGACCGAGCGCGTGGGCGATGTCGCCGGGTCGGTCATACGCGAACCCCGGTCGGGCAGGTGCGGGCGAGATACGCCTCGTGGAGCGGCATTCGCGCGGTCGCGTCCGCGAACATTGCGCGCAACCGGGCAAAGCGGGCGTCGACGTCGCGCGGGTCGACCGTGTCGGCGAGGCGGTCGTAGCCATCGGGAACGATCCCCTGGCCGAGCAGTACCGCGACCCAGCTCGCTTCGGCGAACAGATCGTCCTCCCAGCGGAACAGCCGCCCGCGCCGTCGCCACAGATCGATCTTGCCCGCCAGACTGTCGGGAATGGCGCGCGCCTGCACCGCGCGCCAGAACGGCGTGTCGGTACGCGTGGTGGCGTGATAATGGAGGATCAGGAAGTCGCGCACCTGATCGAACTGGGTTTCCGCCAGGCGGTTGTAGGTATCGATCTCGACCGGCGAGAAACCCTGGTCCGGGAACAGCGCGAGCAGCTTCGAGATGCCGGTCTGGACGAGATGGATGCTGGTCGATTCGAGCGGTTCGGTGAACCCCGACGCGAGCCCGAGCGCGACGACGTTGCCGATCCATTGCCGCCGCCGCCGCCCCGCGGTGAAGCGCAGGAAGCGCGGATCCGCGAGCGGCGTGCCGTCCACCCCTGCGATCAGTGTCGCGGCGGCTTCGTCGTCGGAACAATGCGCGCTTGCATAGACATAGCCGTTGCCGGTGCGATGCTGGAGCGGGATGCGCCATTGCCAGCCCGCCGCGCGCGCGGTGGAGCGGGTGTAGGGCAGGATCGCCGGGCCGGCGTTTGCGGTCGGCAGCGCGACCGCCCGGTCGCACGGCAGCCAGCGCGTCCAGTCCTCATAGCCCGCGTGCAGCGTCTGTTCGATCAGCAGCCCGCGGAAGCCCGAGCAGTCGAGGAACAGGTCGCCTTCGATCCGGCGCTCGCCCGCCAGTGCGACGTGGCGGACATGCCCGGTTTCCCCGTCCAGCGCGACGTCGACGACCTCGCCCTCGACCCGCACCACCCCGTCGCGTTCGGCGCGGCTGCGCAGGAAGCGCGCGTAGAGCCCGGCGTCGAAATGATAGGCATGCGCCATTTGCGACAGGATCGACGCGGGATCGGGGGAGGGCGGCAGGAAACGCCCGGCGCGCGCCGCGACCGCGCACAGCGAATAGGCGGCGATATCCTCGTCGATCCCGGCGGCACGACGGCGGCGCCAATATTGGTGGAAGCGCACCCCCTCGATATCGAAGCCGAACCCGCCGAAGGGGTGGAGATAGCGCTCGCCGATCGCGCCCCAGTCGACGAACTCGATCCCGAGCTTGTAGCTGCCCGCGGTGGCGGCGAGGAATTGCGCTTCGTCGATCCCGAGCATCGCGTTGAAGCCGCGGATCGGCGGGATCGTCGCCTCGCCGACGCCGACCGTGCCGATCGCGTCGGATTCGATCAGCGTCACGCTCGTGCCGGTCGGGATCAGGCGTGCGAGCGCGGCGGCGGCCATCCAGCCGGCGGTGCCCCCGCCGACGATGACGATGCGACGGACGGGCGCGCCGATCGTCATGCCGCGTGCGACCGCAACGTGGCGATCGCCTGCGCATACGGCGGAAGGGTTCGCACCTGTGCGATGATCCGCGTGCGATTGTCCGCCAGATGACGTTCGATCGTGTCCACCGCGACGCGCGCGGCGCGCGCGTCATGCCGCCGCGGGACCAGCCCCATCGCGTCGAACATCGCCGCCCAATCCTCCTCCTCGAACGGTTCCTCGTCGAACATCGGCAAGCGGCCTCGTGCCGCGAACAGGTCCCGCTTGGCGGCGACGCGCTCGGGGAGCGGGGCCGCGCGACACGCGTCCCAGAATGCGCCCGCGCGCCCTGCGGTGGCATAATGCGCGACGAGGAAGTCGCGTGCGCCCTCGATCGCCGCAGCGGTGGCGTGGTTGAACGCGGTCGCCTCGATCGGCGCGTGCCGGTCGGCGGGCCATAACTGGATCAGCTGCGCCAGTCCGCGCACCAGCAGCGTCAGCGCAGTCGGGTGGAGCGGTTCGAGCACGCCCGCCGCCGCGCCGAGCGCGATGCAATTGCCCCGCCATGCCTCGACCCGGCGACCGGGGCGCAGCGCCTGGCCCTCGCCGCCGACATGGCAGGACAGGCGAACGTCGACACCGTCGAGCGGCCAGGTTGCGGTCCAGCCGTGGTCCTGCGCATCTACCTGCGTATAGGGTGGTGGTGCGCCCTCGGCGGGGACGACCACGGATCGGGTCCGGTCGCATGGCAGCCAGGCGGACCAGTCGATCCAGGCGGGCGCGGTCTGCGCCGCGATCAGCGCGGCGCTGCCCGAGCAATCGAGCACCAGGAGCGGGGCGACGCGCGCACCGTCCGCAAGCGTCAGCGTTTCCACGATCCCGCGCGGATCGATCGTCCCGCTGGCAAAGGGGGCATCCGCCAGCACCGCGCCGGATCGGAGCGCGATCGTCCGCAGCACCGCGGTATAGCGATCGACGGGAAGGTGCACCGCGTGCGGGATGGCGGTATCCGGCGCGAACCGCCCGGCCTGCGCCGCGACCGCCGCCAGCGCATGATCGGCCAGTCGAACGCTTCGTCCCGCCGCGCGCAGGCGCCCCGCCAGTTGGCGGAAGGCGATGCCCTGGAACGGTGCGCCCGTCTCGCCATAGGACAGGAAGGCGGCGGCGGCATCGGAACGCCAGCCGCCGAACGCAACCCCCAGCGCATGGCCGCAGCCGGTGCGCATCAACGTTGCTGGATCGAGCCCGATCTCGGCATGGAAAGCGGCGAGCGCGGGGGGGACGGTGATGACCGGCGCGAAATGGCCGAGGCCGTCGTCGTCGGTTCCGCTATCGACGACGAGCACGCGGTAGGTGGCGCGCGGGAGGCGGCGAACCAGCGCGGCGGCGGTGAGCCATCCGCACAGGTTCGCCCCCACGATGGCGATCGTCTGCGTCATGCCGTTTGCCGGAGGCGTGCGATATGATCCTCGTGCGTCGGCATCGCGGCGGCTGCGCGGCGACAGGCCTCTGCGATCGCGGCGACCCGGGCGCGGGCGGTCTCGACCGGTGTGGCGGCGATCAGCGGGTTGATCCGCTCGGGCCGGATGCGCTGCCCGTAATAGACCGCGAGCCAGCTTGCGGGCAGGAACATGCCCTCGCGATACTGCGCGACGACGCCGCGCGTTCGGAAGTCTGCGATCTTCTCGGTCAGCGAGGGGGGCAATTCCATCGTCCGCATATGACGCCAGAACGGCATGTCGTCGCGTTCGGTAGCGCAATAATGCAGCACGAGGAAATCGCGGACGCGATCATATTCGAGCGCCATCGCGCGGTTGAATTCGGCGGCGTCGGCGGGGTCGAACACCGCGTCGGTCGGGAACAGCTCGATCAGCTTGCCGATCGCGAGCTGGATGAGGTGGATGCTGGTCGATTCGAGCGGCTCGAGGAACCCCGCCGACAGGCCGATCGCGACGCAATTGCCGATCCACTGCCGGTGCCGCCGCCCGGTCTTGAAGCGCAGCATCCGCGGCTCGGCGAGCGGTTCGCCCTCCAGCGTATCGAGCAGGATCGCGCGGGCGCGCTCGGGATCGGTGAAGCGGGTGGAGAAGACGTGGCCGTTGCCGGCGCGGTGCTGCAACGGGATGCGCCACTGCCAGCCCGCCTCGCGCGCGGTCGCGCGGGTATAGGGCGGGAGCGGGCCGACGTTCGTACTCGGCACCGCCCAGGCGGCATCGCACGGCAGCCAGTGCGACCAGTCCTCGTGCCCCGCTCGCAACGCGCCTTCGATCAGCAGCGTGCGGAACCCCGAACAGTCGATGAACAGGTCGCCCGCGATCCGTTGCCCGTCGGCGAGGCGGACTGCGCCGATCCCGTCCCGCTGCGTCTCGACCGTTTCGACCCGGCCCTCGATGCGCACGACACCGCGCGCTTCGGCATAGGCCCGCAGATAGGCGGCGTAGCGCGTGGCGTCGAACTGATAGGCGTAGGAATAGGTCGATCCGATCGCGCGGGGGTCGTCGAGCGGCGGCGCAAAGCGTCCGTTGCGCGCGGCGACGATCGGCAGCGAACAGGCCTCCAGCGTTGCCCCGTCGCGGTCGCGGCCGCCGTCGGCTGTCTGGGACGCATGAAGCCAGTGCTGGTGGAAGGGGAGGCCGTCGATGTCATGCCCGAAATCGCCAAACGGGTGGATATAGCTGTCGCCGATCCGGGCCCAGTCGCGAAACTCGATCCCCAGCTTGAACGTGGCGTTGGTTGCCCGCACGAAATCGGCTTCGTCGATACCCAATGTTCGATTGAAGAAGCGGATGTGCGGAACGGTCGCCTCGCCGACGCCGACCGTGCCAATCTCCTCGGATTCGACCAGGGTGATGTCGGTGGTCGATCCGCCCAGCGTCGCCGCGAACGTCGCAGCACTCATCCAGCCCGCGGTACCGCCACCAATGATCACTATGCGCACCTGTGAACGCTCCCATGTCGTTTGCGGTCAAGACTGTTGTTTCTATGCAACAACGCCGCCTTTTTGTTGAAATACATGTATTTTGTATAGCTGCGTTCGCAACGCCAAGCTACCGCGCTCACAGGATAAGACGCTGCCAACAAATGATAGCGTTACCGATCAGGTAGGGGATGTAGGCGTATGACGACTTTCGGGACTGTAGGCGTCTTCCGCCAGCGGGGCATTTTGAAGAGCAGCGCGTCGATGCTCGCTGTGTGCCTCGCAAGCGCGCCACAGATGGTGTGTGCGCAACAGGCGGACGCAGTCCCGTCGCAGAACATGCCGACCCCGAACGCGATGGAGCGTACCGCGCCTTCGGACCGGGCTGCGGTCCTGTCCGCCGAAGCCGCGCCTACCGGGGATTCGCAACCGTCCGCCAATGCGCAAGTCCCATCGGGCGGGGTCGTTCCGACCCAGGCGGAGCAGTCGACCGCAACCCCGCAGGAAGAGGCCGCCGACCAGGAAATCATCGTCACCGGGATCCGGCGCAGCTTGCAGAGCGCGCAGGCGATCAAGCGCAATTCGGAAGTCGTCGTCGATTCGATTTCGGCCGAGGACATCGGCGCACTGCCCGACCGGTCGGTGACCGAAGCGTTGCAGCGCGTTCCCGGTGTCTCGATCAGCCGTTTCTCGGCCGGTGTCGATCCCGATCACTTCTCGACCGAAGGGTCGGGGGTCGTCGTGCGCGGGCTGACCTACACGCGCTCTGAAATCAACGGGCGCGATTCCTTCAGCGCCAATAACGGGCGCGGTCTGTCGTTCGCCGACGTTCCGTCCGAGCTGCTGGGCGGGGTCGACGTGTTCAAAAGCCCGTCCGCCGACATGATCGAAGGGGGAATCGCCGGCACCGTCAATCTGCGAACCCGACTGCCGTTCGATTCCAAGGGTTTCACGTTCGGTGGTACGCTCGAGAACAATTACGGCGATTTCGTCAAGGCATCGGCGCCGACCGTGTCGGTCCTCGCCAGTGATCGCTGGAAGACCGGGATCGGCGAATTCGGCCTGCTCGGCAGCTTCGTGCGATCGCAGGTGCGGTCGCGCGCGGACAGCGTGCAGATCTCCAACTGGGGCGAACGCGTCCTGACCGGCGATGGCGCGCTGCTCCAGCCGCTCGATGCGAACAACGCGCCGAACGTCGGTACCACCGTCTATGTCCCGCGCGGGGCGGCGGTTCGCAGCCAGGAATTCAACCGCACGCGCTACGGCTTTTCCGCTGCCGGCCAGTGGCGCAGCAATGACGAGAAGATCACCGCGACCGCGCAGTTCCTGCGATCGGATTCGCGCGAGGCGTGGACCGAAAACTCGATCGAAGTCGCGACCGACAACGTGCTCAGCGCGGGCGACTCCCAGCCCTTCCCGGGAACCAGTTTCACGTTCGATTCGGACAATGCGTTTACCAGTGGCCTGATCACGGGACCCAATGGTTACCGCGCGGATCAGGACCCGGCGAACGGCGGGGATCAACGGACGCCGACCAACGGCCTGCAGAGCAACAACATCTCGCGCGGCAATACCGCGCGTTTCGTCACCAACGATGCAAGCTTCAACGTGAAGTGGCAGCCGACCAAGCGCCTTGGCGTGACGTTGGACTATCAGCATGTGTCGTCGCAGGTGAACGTCACCGATCTGACGGTGTGGGGCACGACCTATCAGAATGCGGACATCCGCCTGAACGGAACCAAGCCGGCGTTCGTCAACTTCGTTCCGGTCACCAACGAGCCGAACAACTATCAGAACGCCGCGCACCCGAGCTATCTCGACCCGTATAACAGCTTCTATCGTTCCGCGATGGACCATATCGAGGACAGCCGTGGCAATGAGGATGCGGCACGGATCGACCTGGACTATGCGTTTCAGAGCGAAAGCTGGCTGAGCTCGATCCGGGTCGGCTACCGCTTTTCCGACCGACAGAACGAAGCGCGCTCGAC
>Ga0265798_10006992_pt1 | contig 14710 bp, 11 predicted proteins | sample P3T30metagenome_FD_192430 | JGI IMG/M metagenome (GOLD analysis project Ga0265798, IMG submission 192430) | Plant litter microbial communities from East Loma Ridge, Irvine, California - P3 T30 | ecosystem: Environmental > Terrestrial > Plant litter > Unclassified | place: USA: California... | reverse complement strand
GCAGGGCTGGAGGCGGTGTCGCCGCAGGTGCTCTCCGCCGGGCACAAAGCGCTCCACCTCGACATCGCCGAAACGGTGCCGCTCGCCTTCGTGGCGACGATCCTGCTGACCAAGGCGCTGGCCTCGATCGTCTCGCTCGGTTTCGGTTTCCGCGGCGGACTGTTCTTCGCCTCGCTGTTCCTCGGTACGCTGGTGGGCCATCTCTACGCCGGCGCACTCGGCTGGGTGGCGGGAGAGTCGATCCTCAACCCGGGGAACGCCGCGTTGGTGGGGATGGCGGCGCTGGCGGTGGCGGTGATCGGCGCGCCCTTCACGATGACGATGCTCGTGCTCGAGGCGACCGGCAATTTCAGCCTGAGTGGCGCGGTGCTGGCGGCGAGCCTGGTCTCGTCGACGATCGTGCGCCAGTTCTTTGGCTATTCTTTCTCGACCTGGCGGCTCCACCTGCGCGGCGAGACGATCCGCAGCGCGCGCGATGTCGGCTGGGTCAAGGCGCTCACCGCCGGGCGCATGATGCGACGCCAGCCCCATATGGTCGCGGGCGACATCGCCGCCGCCGAGTTCCGCCGCCGCTTCCCGCTCGGTTCGACCAAGCGCGTGATCGTGCTCGACGAGGGCGGTCGCTACGCCGGGATCGTCGACCCGGTCGCGGCGCATGACAGCGCGGTGGACGACGACATGCCGGTGCTCGCCCTGGCGCAGGGGCAGGGCGAGATGCTGCGGCCGGACATGGATATCCGCGCGGTGATGGCGTGCTTCGACGCGGCGCAGCGCGAGGAGCTGGCGGTGGTCGACGCGGGGGGCAGCGTGCTCGGCCTGCTTACGGAGGCGCACGTGCGGCGGCGCTACGGCGAGGAGCTGGAGAAGAGCCAGCGGGAGCTGTTCGGCGAGTTGTGATGTCGCTCCGCTGAAGCGTCGTCGGTACTGCTGCGCATCTGAGGCGATCCGCGGCGAGGGATGGGCAGATCAGGCTGGCCGATGCCACCGCGGCGCTCCGAGGTGGCCGTCGCACCGGTCGCTCAAATCCGCTCAACTCGTCGAGCGGCATGCTCAAGGCGTCAGCTTCTCAGCTCCCGATAGGAGCCGAGGGCGTCGCGGAACCGCCGCTGAGGAAAGCGACCGACTCTACGCCCGCGAGCGTTGCCGATCGCGTCGGCTTTGGGGTTATCGGCCCGTTAACGGATATCATGCTGTAGCCGCTGCATGTCTCGACCGTCATTCTTCGATCGCGCCGTACCCGGCACCGTCGCGCTGCGGTCACTCACGCTTGTCCGCAACCTGTTGCTGGCGAACTTAGCCTTCAACATGGTCGCCATCGTTTCAGGTTTGCCCTTCCCCTTCACTAGCTTTCTGTTCGACGCCTCGGACGTGTTCGGCGACTTCTTCAAATTCGCACTATCGTTCCCGGGCGGCACGGCGGTTGCGCCCGGCACCATCCTTCAGGACCAAGTGGCGAGGGCGCTTGCCGCGCACGATTATGCTGGAGCCGCGGGTCTGAAGACCGGCCTGCTCACCCACTTTCATACACCGCCGCTTACGGTGCTGATCTGCCTGGCAGCCAATGTCGCCATGCGCGCGGTGGGGGCCGGTGAAACCTATCTGCTGACGATCGTCGCGCTGATCGGTTACTGGTGTCGCCTCTCCAAACTGGCCGGGCGGAACCGGGCCGAGGCGCGCGTCTTCGTGCTGCTCGGGATCGTCTGCTATCCGATGTTGCTGATGATTGATCGAGGAAACGTCTACGCCGGACTGACCGCGCTGCTCATCATCCATGCGATCCTGATCGCACGGCGCGAGGGATCGTCGGGGGGTGCCGCGCTGTGCCTGGCGATCGCGGTAAACATTCGGCCGAACGCAATCATCTTCCTCGTGCCCCTGGTCATGTTGATGCGGGAGCGGCGGCTGTCGATGCTGATGACCTTCGGCACCGCGGCCGCCGCGCTCGGCGGATGTGCGCTGCTCATCGCGAACACGCTTTATCCCGACTACACCATGGCCTCGTTCCGCGCCGGCTTAGCCATTTACTACCGGCTTTACGTTGTGGGTAACGACGGCTTGGCGTTCGGATCATCCTTGTTCGGCGCGATCAAGTTTCTCATCGGCTACCATCCAAGCTACGATAGCGTAGCGATGCTGATCGCCTCGGCGATCCTGGTCGGCGCCATCCTCTGCTTTCGCCGGGGAGGCCTTTCGATCGCGTCGATGGTGTTTCTGATATGCGCCGCCTACACGCTGGGCTCGGCAGTGATCGCGGATTATCATCTGCTGGTGTTCCTGGTTATGCCGATGCTTGCTGCCAATCTGAACAAGATCGAGACTGCCGACCAGATCGCACTGCTGTCATCGTGCCTGATCCTCGCGCCCAAGAGCTACATCTTCAAAGACGGCGTCTCCTGGCAGGTTGTCGCCAATCCGCTGATCCTTCTTGTCGGATCGATCACGATCCTGGCCTTGGCGTGGCGGCCAGCCAGCCGAGCCGCTATGACTGGCGGCTCGTTGCCGTTCCGTCACGCGACGCCCTGACGCGGCGGGGCGCTTGCTCGCTGCGATGACGGTGGCACGCGCGGTGACTTCGCGCCGAACGCTGACAGCTACACGGGTTGATTCGTTACCTGCTCGAGCAGTTTAGATCGGCGAACCAAACTGAGCTCGTATCGAGCGCAACCACCCTAGCTCGCTGTGGCAGCAGCACGTAGAGCAGGAATTTTTTGAGCAGGTTGCCTGAGGGTACGCTGCCCACCCCGCGTTAAAAACCGCAGTCTCATGCGCTTGGTGACCCCTACGGGGCTCGAACCCGTGTTTCAGCCGTGAAAGGGCCGCGTCCTAACCACTAGACGAAGGGGCCCCTAGGGCGGCAGGTCGGTTACGAACAAAGCGCGGGGCGGTCAAGCCGCTTCGCCGCCTCCCGGCCTCAGACCGCCCATGCGGCGTCGTCGAGGTGGAGCTCGGCGGCACCGCGACCGCTCCACTCGTCGATCCGCGCGCGTCCTGCGAGCCAAAGCCGGCGCGACGGCCCCGCGGCGAGCAGCGCCTGCCCCAGCGCGGTGTCGGCGGCGCGGAACGCCATCGCCTTGAGGCTGCGCCCGTCATCGCCCGCGACGATGGCGCGGACATGGCCGCTCCCGACCACGTCGACCTTGATCGTCCGCACCGGCCCGACCGCGACGCGCGGCGCCGGCCAGCCGCTGCCGTACGGTCCGCCCGCCTCCAGCGTCTCGACCAGCGCCGCAGTGACGCCGCCGGGTGCCAGCACCGAGTCGACCAGCAGCGCGCGGCCGGCCTGTGCGGTGGCGACGGTGTCGGCGAGCCGGGCCTCGATCCAATCGGCGAAAGCGGGGACCTGATCGGCGGCGATCGTCAGCCCCGCCGCCATCGCGTGGCCGCCGCCGGCTAGCAGCAGCCCCTGCTCGCGCGCCGCCAGCACCGCGGCGCCGAGGTCGACGCCCGTGATCGAGCGGCCCGAGCCCTTGCCCACGCCGCTCTCGTCGAGCGCGATGACGATCGCGGGGCGTCCGGTCTTCTCCTTCAGCCGGCCCGCCACGATCCCGATCACGCCGGGGTGCCAGCCGCTGCCGGCGACGACACCGACCGCACGGTCCTGGTGGAGCAGCGCCTCGGCGGCCTCCTGCACCATCGCCTCGATCGCGCGGCGCTCCTCGTTGAGGCGGTCGAGCTCGGCGGCGAGCGCGCGCGCCTCGACCGGGTCGCTCGTGGTCAGCAGCCGGACGCCGAGGTCGGCGCGGCCGACGCGGCCGCCCGCGTTGATCCGCGGTCCCAGCGCGAAGCCGAGATCGGTCGCGGTCGGTGCGCGCGTCAGCCGCGCCGCGTCGGCCAGCGCCGCCAGGCCGATGTTGCGGCGCTGCGCCATCACCTTGAGGCCCTGCGCGACGAAGGCGCGGTTGAGCCCGCGCAGCTGCGCCACGTCGGCGACAGTGCCGAGCGCGACCAGGTCGAGCAGCTCGAGCAGCTTGGGCTCGGCGCGCGCGGCGAAATGACCGCGCGCGCGCAGCACGCGCAGCAGCGCCGCGCCGAGCAGGAAGGCGACCCCGACCGCGGCGAGATGGCCGTGCGCGGCGCCGTCGGTCTCGTCGCGGCGGTTGGGGTTCACCACGGCGTGCGCGCGCGGCAACTCGGTGGCGCATTGGTGATGATCGACCACGATGACGTCGGCGCGCGCCGCGGCGAGCGCCTCGAAGGCCTGCGCGCCGCAGTCCACCGTAACGATCAGCGTCGCGCCCTCGACCGCCAGCCGCTCCATCGCCGCCACGCTGGGCCCATAGCCTTCGGTCAGCCGGTCGGGGATGTAGACGCGCGGTTCGCGCCCGAGCGCGCCGAGCAGCCGCGCCAGCAGCGCCGAGGAGGTCGCGCCGTCGACGTCATAGTCGCCGAACACCGCGACCTGCTCGCCGACCACCACCGCATCGGCGAGCCGCTCGGCGGCGGCGTCCATGTCGCGGAAGATCGAGGGGTCGGGCATGAAGCCTCGGATCGACGGCGCCTTGTGCGCCTCGAGCCCGTCGCGCGGGCAACCGCGCGCCAGCAGCAACTGGGTGAGGAGGTCGTCGGGCACGAACCGCTCGCGCTGGTCCGCCGCCAGCGCGCGCCAGCGCCAGGGCTGGCCGAGGATCGAGCGCTCGACATCGAGGACGTGACGCATCGCGGACCTCCTACCGCACCGCCTGGGGGCAAGTCACGCGCCTCGAAGCGGACGAGAAAATTCAATGATGAGACATTGTAACATCGTGCCGCATCACTTAACTGTCACGGCATGTCGTCGTCGCCCGTCCCCCGCAGCGAGCACCCCGGTCGGATCGACCGCTGGGCGATCTGGCTGTCGGCCGCGTGCGTCGTCCACTGCCTCGCCACGACAGCCGCGGTGGCGCTGCTGTCGACCGCGGGGGGGCTGCTCGGCAGTCCGCTGATTCACGAGGTCGGGCTGGTGCTCGCGCTCGCGCTCGGGCTGCTCGCCTTCGGGCGTGGGGTGCTGGCGCACCGGCGGCTATTGCCGGTCGTGCTCGGCGGCGGCGGGTTGGCGCTGATGGCGGCGGCGATCGTCGTGCCGCACGGGGACTCGCACGTGGTGGAGTCGGCGCTGACCATCGCCGGTGTCGTGCTGCTGGCGGCAGGGCACATGGTGAACCGGCGTGCGCACGGCTGAGCCGGCGCTTGCTGCGCGGGGCCGCCGCGCTTAATTTGGATCGACCATGGCGCATCGTCACCACGAACCCGAGGGCGCGGACCTGTTGGCCGCCGCGCGCAGCACGCTCGAGCGATCGGGCGAGCAGTGGACCGCGATGCGCGAGAGCGTCTACGCGGCGCTGAGCGGCTTCGCCAAGCCCGCCTCCGCCTATGATATTGCGGAAGAAGTGTCGCGCAGCCAGGGCCGGCGGATCGCGGCCAACAGCGTGTACCGGATCCTCGACCTGTTCGTCGCCGCCAACCTGGCGCAGCGGGTCGAGAGCGCCAACGCCTATGTCGCCAACGCGCATCCGGGCTGCCGCCACGATTGTATCTTCCTGGTGTGCGACGGCTGCGGCACCACCACCCATTTCGACGACGACTCGCTCACGCGCGGGCTGCGCGACGCCGCGGCGGCCTCCGGCTTCGCCGCCGAGCGGCCCGTGATCGAGCTGCGCGGGCGCTGTCGCGATTGTACCGCCGCCGCGCACTGAACCACCGAATCGGGTAATCGACAGGCTGATGTCGCTCAGCTATTCCGCGTAGATGGCTGATGCCCCCGATACCCCGCTGCTCGACACGGTCGAGACGCCCGACGCGCTCCGCACCCTGAAGCCCGACCAGCTCCGCCAGCTCGCCGACGAGCTGCGCCAGGAGACGATCTCCGCTGTGGGCCATACCGGCGGCCATCTCGGCTCCGGCCTGGGCGTGGTCGAGCTCACCGTGGCGATCCACTATGTCTTCGACACCCCGCGCGACCGGCTGATCTGGGACGTCGGTCACCAATGCTATCCGCACAAGATCCTGACCGGGCGGCGCGGCCGCATCCGCACGCTGCGGCAGGGTGGGGGGCTCTCGGGCTTCACCAAGCGTAGCGAGAGCGAATATGACCCGTTCGGCGCGGCGCACAGCTCCACCTCGATCTCGGCCGCGCTCGGCTTCGCCACCGCCAACAAGCTGAGCGGCGCGCCCGGCAAGGCGATCGCGGTGATCGGCGACGGCGCGATGTCCGCTGGCATGGCCTATGAGGCGATGAACAACGCCGAGGCGGCGGGCAACCGGCTGGTGGTGATCCTCAACGACAACGACATGTCGATCGCACCGCCGGTGGGCGGACTGTCGGCCTATCTGTCCCGGATGGTGTCGAGCCGCGAGTTCCTCAGCGTCCGCGAGCTGGCGAAGCGGCTGGCGCGCCGGCTGCCGCGACCGTTCCACACCTCGCTGCGCAAGACCGACGAATATGCGCGCGGCATGACGATGGGCGGCACGCTGTTTGAGGAGCTGGGCTTCTACTATGTCGGGCCGATCGACGGCCACAATCTCGACCACCTCATTCCCGTGCTCGAGAACGTGCGTGACGCGGCGGAGGGGCCGATCCTCGTCCACGTCGTTACCAAGAAGGGCAAAGGCTACGCGCCCGCCGAGAACGCCGCCGACAAATACCACGGCGTGCAGAAGTTCGACGTGATTACCGGCACCCAGGCCAAGGCGCCGCCGGGGCCGCCGGCCTATCAGAACGTCTTCGGCCAGGTGCTCAGCGCCGCGGCGGACACTGACGCGCGGATCTGCGCGATCACCGCGGCGATGCCCTCGGGCACGGGGCTCGACCTGTTCGCCACCGCGCACCCCGAGCGCTTCTTCGACGTCGGCATCGCCGAGCAGCACGCGGTGACCTTCGCCGCCGGGCTCGCCGCGCAGGGGATGCGGCCGTTCTGCGCAATCTATTCGACATTCTTGCAGCGCGCCTACGATCAGGTGGTGCACGACGTCGCGATCCAGAACCTGCCGGTGCGCTTCGCGATCGATCGCGCCGGGCTGGTCGGCGCCGATGGCGCCACCCACGCGGGCAGCTTCGACGTCACTTATCTCGCCACCCTGCCCAACATGGTGGTGATGGCGGCGGCCGACGAGGCCGAGCTGGCGCATATGGTGCAGACCTGCGTCGAGCATGACTCGGGCCCGATCGCGGTGCGCTACCCGCGCGGCAACGGCACCGGCGTGGCGCTTCCCGCCGAACCCAAGGCGATCGAGATCGGCAAGGGGCGCGTCGTGCGCGAGGGCAAGAAGGTGGCGATTCTGTCGCTCGGCACGCGACTGGGCGAGGCGCTCAAGGCCGCCGACGCGCTCGACGCCAAGGGCCTCTCGACCACGGTGGCCGACCTGCGCTTCGCCAAGCCGCTCGACGAGGCGCTGATCCGCCGCCTGCTCACGTCGCACGAGGTAGCGGTGACGATCGAGGAGGGCGCGATCGGCGGCCTCGGCGCGCATGTGCTGACGCTGGCTTCCGACGAGGGGTTGACCGACGCCGGCCTGCGTATCCGCACGATGCGGCTGCCCGACCTGTTCCAGGATCAGGACAAGCCCGACGTCCAATACGCCGAGGCGGGGCTCGACGCCGACGCCATCGTGCGCACCGTGCTGACTGCGCTGCGCTACAACGAGGCGGGCGCGATCGCGCGCGCCTGACACGGGCGTGACCGGCTGGGAGAAGGTCGGCGCGCTCACCGCGCTGTACGTGATCGGGGCGCTCTGGGCCAATTGGCTGATGGTGCGGCGCGTGCGCGGCGCGGTGGCGGCGCGTGCGGCCTGGACCGCGGCGGACTTCGACGCCTGTTTTCCCGAGCTCGACCCGCGCGTCGCGCCGGCGGTGCGCGACGCGCTCGTGCCCTATTACGGCGCGGGCGTGGTGCCGCGGCCGGAGGACACGCTGCGCCGCTTCCTCAAGCTCGATCGCGGCGGGGTGGAGGACGTGGCGCTCGACGCGGCGGCGCGGCTCGGGCTGTCGTCGGAGCTCGAGCGGCAAGCGCTGCTCGTGGCGGACCTGCACGATGTCGCGGCGCTGGTGAGGCATTTGGGCGAAAGGGTGGAGTAGGACAGGCCGCCCCGATCTCCTCCTTCGAGGCGCTCGGCCCGTCGCCCGAGTGCGCCGGCGAGACGCCCACAGACGCCGTGCCTTGAGAGACGGATCGTTCGCTGGCGGTCTGAACGGCGGGACCGACGAAGCCCCATGCTCGTGGAAAGAGCCGAACCTGCCAGGCCGGCGGGTGTCAGGCCGACAGACAGAAAAAGGGAGGGCCCCTCGCAGGACCCTCCCTCTCTCACCCCATCGCTACCCTCGCCTCAGGCGGCGAGCTTGCGCAGCACGTACTGGAGGATGCCGCCGTTGAGGAAATACTCGAGCTCGTTGACGGTATCGATGCGGCAGCGTGTCTCGAACGTCTCGGTCGAGCCGTCGGCGCGCTTCAGCGTGACGGTGACGTTCTGGCGCGGGCGCAGCCCGGCGACGTTCTCGATCGTGAAGGTCTCGTCGCCGGTCAGCCCGAGCGACTGGCGCGACACGCCCTCGGCGAACTGCAGCGGCAGCACGCCCATGCCCACCAGGTTGGAGCGATGGATGCGTTCGAAGCTCTCCGCGATCACCGCGCGCACGCCGAGCAGGTTGGTGCCCTTCGCCGCCCAATCACGCGACGAGCCCGTGCCGTACTCCTTGCCCGCGATCACGACGAGCGGCGTGCCGTCGGCCTTGTGGCGCATCGCCGCGTCGTAGATCGGCATGACCTCGCCGTCGTAGCGGCTCATCCCGCCCTCGACGCCCGGCACCATCTCGTTCTTGATGCGGATGTTGGCGAAGGTGCCGCGCATCATCACCTCGTGATGGCCGCGGCGCGCGCCGTAGCTGTTGAAGTCCTGGCGCGAGACCTGGTGCTCCTGCAGCCACTTGCCCGCCGGGCTGTCGGCCTTGATCGAGCCGGCCGGCGAGATGTGGTCGGTGGTGATCGAGTCGCCCAGGATCGCCAGCGGCTTGGCGTCGACGATGTCGGTCGTCGGCTTGGGCGTCATCTCCATGCCCTCGAAATAGGGCGGGTTGGCGACATAGGTCGAGCCGGCACGCCAGCTGTAGGTGTCCGAGCCGGTGACGTCGATCGCCTGCCACTTGCTGTCGCCGGCGTAGACGTTGCCGTAGCGCGCGCGGAACATGCCGTCGTCGATATTGGCCGCCATGAGGTCAGCGACCTCCTGGTTGGTCGGCCAGATGTCGCGCAGGTAGACGTCGCTGCCGTCCTTCCCCTGCCCGATCGGCGTCTCGTTCATGTCGGTCGTCACCGTGCCCTTGAGTGCATAGGCGACCACCAGCGGCGGCGAGGCGAGGAAGTTGGCGCGCACGTCGGGCGAGACGCGGCCCTCGAAGTTGCGGTTGCCCGACAGCACCGAGGCGGCGACCAGATCGTTCTCGTTGATCGCCTTGCTGATCGGCGCGGCGAGCGGGCCCGAGTTGCCGATGCAGGTGGTGCAGCCGTAGCCGACCAGGTTGAAGCCGATCGCGTCGAGGTCCTCGGACAGCCCGGCCTTGTCGAGATAGTCGGTGACCACCTGCGAGCCCGGCGCCAGGCTGGTCTTGACCCAGGGCTTGGGCGCCAGGCCCTTCTCGCGCGCCTTGCGCGCCACCAGCCCGGCGGCGACCAGCACCGAGGGGTTGGAGGTGTTGGTGCAGCTGGTGATCGCCGCGATCACCACGTCACCGTCGCCGATGTCATGGCCGCGCTCGTCGACCGCGACACGCGCCGGCTTCTCCTTGTGGTAGAGCTTGAACAGGTCGCCGTTGAACACCTCGTCGACGGTGTCGAGGCTGACCTTGTCCTGCGGGCGCTTCGGCCCGGCGAGCGAGGGCACCACGGTACCCATGTCGAGCTCGAGCGTGTCGGTGAAGACGGGGTCGGGGCTGTCGGCGTAGCGCCACATGCCCTGTGCCTTGGCATAGGCCTCGGTAAGCGCGACCACCTCGTCGGGGCGGCCGGTCAAGCGCATGTAATCCATCGTCTTGTCGTCGACCGGGAAGAAGCCGCAGGTCGCGCCGTACTCGGGCGCCATGTTGGCGATCGTCGCGCGGTCGGCGAGCGTCATCTGGTCGAGCCCAGGGCCGTAGAACTCGACGAAGCGGCCGACCACGCCCTTGGCGCGCAGCATCTGGGTGACGGTCAGCACCAGGTCGGTCGCGGTGATGCCCTCGCGCAGCGAGCCGGTCAGCTTGAAGCCGACCACCTCGGGGATCAGCATCGAGACCGGCTGGCCGAGCATCGCCGCCTCGGCCTCGATCCCGCCGACGCCCCAGCCGAGCACGCCCAGGCCGTTGATCATCGTGGTGTGGCTGTCGGTGCCCACCAACGTGTCGGGATAGGCGATCGTCGCGCCGCTCTTGGCGTGCTCACCCGTCTCCTCGGACGCCCACACGGCGTGACCGATATATTCCAGGTTCACCTGGTGGCAGATGCCGGTGCCCGGCGGCACCACCTTGAAATTGTCGAGCGCCTTGGAGCCCCACTTGAGGAACTCGTAGCGCTCGGCGTTGCGGGCGTACTCGAGATCGACATTGTCCTCGAACGCCTTGGGCGTGCCGAACTCGTCGACCATCACCGAGTGGTCGATGACGAGGTGGACGGGCACCTGCGGGTTGATCTTGGCGGCGTCACCGCCGAGCTTGGTGATCGCGTCGCGCATCGCGGCGAGGTCGACCACGCAGGGCACGCCGGTGAAGTCCTGCATCAGCACGCGCGCGGGGCGATACTGGATCTCGCGGTCGCTGCGGCGCTCCTGCTGCCAGTCGACGATCGCCTTCACGTCCGCCTCGGTCACGGTCACGCCGTCCTCGAAACGCAGCATGTTCTCCAGCAGCACCTTCATCGAGAAGGGCAGGCGCGAGATGTCGCCGAACTTCGCTTCCGCCGCCTTGAGCGCGAAATAGTCGTAGGTCTTGCCCCCGGCCGTCAGCGTGGTGCGGGCGTTGAGCGTGTCGTGGCCGATGGCCGTCATGGGCAGCTGTCCTTCCTCGTGGGAGCCTCGCGCCCGCGGCGATGCGGCACGGCCGCGTGCGCGCGGGTGCGGGCGAAACTCTCGATCGCCGCGGGCGATAGCAGCGGGGGGCCGGGCGGGGAAGGGTGGAACGGCGCGCGTGCGTAAGCGATTGTGGCCGGGGGCGGAAGGACGATCGGAGAGGCGGGGAGATGGCGCGCAAGCTCAAGGTATTCCGCACGCCCGCCGGCTTCCACGACGCTTACGTCGCGGCGCCGAGTCGCAAGGCCGCGCTGGCCGCTTGGGGCGCCGACGCCGACCTGTTCGCGCGCGGCGTGGCGGAGGAGGTGACCGACCCCGCGCTGATGGAGGAGCCGCTGGCGCGTCCCGGCGAGGTGGTGCGGCGCTCGCGCGGCAGCGCGGCCGAGCAGCTCGCGGCCTTGCCGCCGGACCCGCCGAAGCGCGCGCGCGAGGCGGAGCAGGAGGAGCAGGCACCGCGGCGGAAGGCAGCGACGCTGGCGAGGAAGCCGACACCGCCACCTACGCCGCGCCCGAGCCGCGCCGAGCTGGAGGCGGCGGAGGCAGCGCTGGAGCAGGAGGAAGCGCGCCGCCGCGACGAGGAGAAGGCGCTGGCCGAGCGCCAGGCCGCGCTGGACCGCGAGCGCCGCGAGGCAGCGCGGCGGCACGAGCGCGAACGGGCGAGGCTGGACGATGCGCGCGAGCGGGCGGCGGTGGCCTATGCGGCGGCGGTGGAGCGATGGCGGCGGTAGGGAGCGGCGGGCTCGCTTCCTTCTCCCCGTTCGCGCTGAGGAGAGGCTGAGCTTGTCGAAGCCTCGCCTCGAAGCGTGGCCACGCGGTTGCGCGCAAGTGCTTCGAGACGGCACTTCGACGGGCTCAGTGCCTCCTCAGCGCGAACGGGGGGGCGAAAGCCTCTGCTCTATTCCACCTGCGTCATCCTGAGCTCGTCTCGGGATCCACGGTCCGCATGTCCAACCGCGCATGGGTAAGCCGGCGGATGGATCCTGAGACAAGCTTAGGATGACGCAGGAAGGGCAGGTGAGCGCCGCACCCCCGCCACCCTGCCACCGCCCCCATCTTCTTGACCCAGAGCACCCCCCATCGCATAGCCGGCTGATGGAGCAGGACATCGAGACGCTGTCGTTCGAGGCCGGCCTACGCGAGCTGGAGACGATCGTCGCCCGGCTCGAGTCGGGCGATACCCCGCTGGAGGAGGCGATCCGGCTCTATGAGCGCGGCAGCGTGCTGCGGCAGCGCTGCGCGGACCGGCTCGACGCCGCGCAGGCGCGGATCGAGGCGATCCGGCTCGGCGCCGACGGCCGCCCCGCCGCCACCGAGCCCTTCGCCGCGGGATGACCATCACCGCCACCGCGTCGCCCCGGTTGCAGGCCGCGCTCAAGGAAGTCGCGGCCGAGATGGACCGTCGCTTCGACGCGCTGCTGCCCATCCCCGACGATCCCCGCGCCGACCTCTACCGCGCGATGCGCCATGCCACGATCGGCGGCGGCAAGCGGCTGCGCCCGCTGCTGGTCTTCGCCACCGCTCGGCTGTTCGACGTGGCGCGGGACGGCGCGGCGCGCGCCGCGGTCGCGCTCGAGGCGATCCACGCTTACTCGCTGATCCACGACGATTTGCCGGCGATGGACAATGATGACATGCGCCACGGCAAGGCCACCGTCCACAAGGCGTTCGACGAGGCCACCGCGATCCTGGCGGGCGACTGCCTCCACGCGCTCGCCTTCGAGGTGCTGGCCGATCCCGCCACCCATGCCGACCCCTTCGTCCGCGCCGAGCTGGTCGCCGATCTCGCGCGCGCCTCGGGGCCGAGCGGCATGGCGGGCGGGCAGGCGATGGACCTCAAGGCCGACGGCGCCGCCTTCGACCTCGGCACGGTCACGCGGCTGCAGCAGATGAAGACGGGCGCGCTGATCGGTGCGGCGGTGGAGGCGGGCGCGATCCTCGGCCGCGTCCCGCCCGAGGGGCGCCGCCACCTGCGCGGCTACGCGCACGACCTCGGCCTCGCCTTCCAGATCGTCGACGACCTGCTCGACGTCGAGGGCGACGAGCAGCTCGCCGGCAAGAAGCTGCGCAAGGACGGCGAGGCGGGCAAGGAGACCTTCGTCTCGCTGCTCGGCGTCGAGCGCGCCAAGCAGCAGTCGCAGATGCTGGTCGAGCAGGCGATCGACCATCTGCGCAGCTACGGCGACGAGGCCGAGCTGCTGCGCGCGATCGCGCGCTTCGTCACCGAGCGGCGCGCGTGAGCGGCATGGGCGCGCGCGTCGGCGTCTACCCGGGCACGTTCGACCCGATTACGCTCGGCCACATGGACATCATCCGCCGCGGCGCCAAGTTGTGCGACCGGCTGGTGATCGGGGTCACCACCAATCCCAGCAAGTCGCCGATGTTCAGCGTCGCCGAGCGGATGGCGATGGTGCAGCGCGAGGTCGCCGCGATCGGCGGCGAGATCCACGTGGTGGAGTTCGACTCGCTGCTGATGGACTTCGCCGAGCGCGAGGGCGCCACGATGATCGTGCGCGGGCTGCGCGCCGTCGCCGACTTCGAGTATGAATATCAGATGGCGGGGATGAACCAGCAGCTCAACGACCGGATCGAGACCGTCTTCCTGATGGCCGACGTCGGGCTGCAGCCGATCGCGTCCAAGCTGGTCAAGGAGATCGCGCTGTTCGGCGGCGATATCCGCAAGTTCGTCACCGCCGCGGTGTGCCAGGAGGTGGTCGACCGGGTCGCGCTGGTCGGGCGACGCGGGGGGTGATGGGCGGGGCGGTTGAGGAAAGGCCGGCCGTCTTCCGCCTCCGTCATGCCGGGCTTGACCCGGCATCCATGGTGCCGCGCATGCCTCCCGCTGTTGTTCTTGCGGCGCCATGGATCCCGGCTCAAGGCCGGGATGACGGAAGGGAGATGGAGGCGGTCTCACCCTTGGCAGGGCAGCCGCACCGCACCGCCCCCCGCCACCGCCATTCAGTTTGGCGCAAGCGTGAATCTGGTCTAGACGCCGCCGCTGACACTCTCCCGACAGACCCGAAAGCACCGATGCGCCCGTCCGCCCTCCTGTCCGCCCTCTTCGCCGCCGCCGTGCTCACCGCCGCCCCCGTCGCGGCGCAGGAGCGGCTCGCGCCGCCGCCGCTGGGCGACAAGACCAACATCTGGCTGCTCGATCTCTCCACTGGCGGGCGCGTCGAGATCGCGCTGCGCCCCGACGTTGCGCCGAAGATGGTCGAGCGGATCAAGACGCTCACGCGCCAGCATTTCTACGACGGGCTGGTGTTCCACCGCGTGATCGACGGCTTCATGGCGCAGGGCGGTGACCCCAAGGGCGACGGCACCGGCGGCAGCTCGCTCCCCGACCTGCCCGCCGAGTTCAACTATCTGCCGCACGTGCGCGGCTCGGTCGCGGCCGCGCGTGCCGAGAAAGAGGATAGCGCGAACAGCCAGTTTTACATCGTCTTCCAGCCGCGCTTCTCGCTCGACAAGAAGTACACCGTGTTCGGCCGCGTCACCTCGGGGATGAACTACGTCGACGCGATCGAGCGCGGCGAGCCGCCGGCCAATCCGTCGCGCATCGTCCACGCCTATATCGCCTCGGACAACCCGCCGGCCTACCAGCCGCTGCCCGCCGCCGCGCCCGCGACACTGCCGACGCTGCCCGGCACCACGCCGACGCTGCCAGGAGCGACGCCCCGCGCGACCACCGCCCCAGCGCCGCGCG
>Ga0265798_10006989_pt1 | contig 14712 bp, 16 predicted proteins | sample P3T30metagenome_FD_192430 | JGI IMG/M metagenome (GOLD analysis project Ga0265798, IMG submission 192430) | Plant litter microbial communities from East Loma Ridge, Irvine, California - P3 T30 | ecosystem: Environmental > Terrestrial > Plant litter > Unclassified | place: USA: California... | reverse complement strand
GCTAACGTAAAAACGATTATAGATAATAACTGTGTGGTGTGCCATTCATCGGGGGGGTCAGCGTCGTTCAGGCCTTTTACTACGTATGCCGAAGTGAAGGCAGGTGTGGAAGAAGCCGGATTGCTTGACCGCATTCAGCGCCAGAATGGTGAGCCGGGGGCTATGCCCAGCACAGGCCGCATGCCGCAAAGCAATATTGACGTGATTTTGCAATGGAATACTGACGGGCTATTAGAAACCGAATAAAATATACTACTATGGAACTGGAAAGAATTTTTGTTACCCTGTTGTTTATGGCAACGTCTTGCCTGTATGCACAAAAATATACCACAAAAACGGGTGTGGTAAAGTTTGAAGCCACCGTACCTTCTTTTGAAGAAGTTGCCGGTGAAAACAAAACGGTGTCGGCGGCATTTGATACCGGCACCGGAGATATTGCTGTGCTTGCCCTTATGAAAGGCTTTCGATTTAAAGTGGCGCTTATGGAAGAGCATTTTAATGAAAACTACGTTGAGAGTGACAAATTTCCTAAGGCTACCTTTAAAGGGAAAGTAGAAGGCTTTGACCTTGCTAAGCTGGCAGCTGCCGGTGGTAGCTATACCCTGAGCGGCGACCTTACCCTACACGGAAAAACCAAAAAAGTTACCGATACTGCCAAGATAACCAGGAGTGGCGATAAGCTTGTTGTTAGTGGTGCCTTTGAGGTTAAACCCGGCGATTTTGGTATAGAGGTGCCCGCTGTGGTTAGCAAAAAGGTAGCCGATAAAATAAGCATAACCTACAGCTTTACGCTGACCAAATAAGCACAGGTATGAAAAAGCTATTGCTTGCACTACTATTTGTTTCTGCCCTGGCACATGCCCAGGGCAAAGACGTATTTGACACAGCACGTTTTGGGACTATAGACGAAATGAAGGCGCTGGTCGGGAAAAATAAGGACACTATAAATGCTAAAAATGCCATGGGCTTTACGCCGCTTATATTGGCATGCTACCGCGGAAATACCCCCGTGGCCGAGTACCTGGCAAAAAGTGTAAACAACCTTAACTATAACAGCTCTAACGGCACGGCATTAGCCTCTGTAGCGGTTAAAGGCGATACAGCCCTTGCCAAAGTATTGCTTGAAGCCGGTGCAAACCCAAACCTTGCCGACCCCAATGGTGTAACTCCGCTGGTATATGCCGTGCAGTTTGAAAATAAGGAGCTCGTAGCGTTGCTTGTAAAATACAAAGCAGATACAAAATACAAAGATAACGAGGGCAAGACCCCGTATGACCACGCCATTTTTGGTAACAACCAGGAAATTATCAAACTACTTAAATAAAAATTATGAAAAAACTTTTACTTACCGCTTTATTGGCGCTCTCGGCACTTACTGCCAGCGCCCAGAGCAAAACTACGGGTTCAGTAAGCCTGCAGACCGGACAAACGGCCAAATTAGACCTTAATAACGATACAGCTACCGCTACGCTAACGCTTACAGGCCCATCTGACAGGTGGTTTGCACTGCAGTTTGGCTCATTTGCCAGCGGGCAGGGCATGTCATCAGGCATGGACGTAGTGTACTTTAATGGTACTACACTAATAGATGGTAACATGCAGGGCATAGGTTCGGCTCCGGCTATCGATACCAATAACTGGACGGTTACCAGCAACACCACCAGCGGCACCACCCGCACGGTTGTAGCTACCCGCGCATTTGTTGGGGGCACTAACGATTATACTTTTGTATATGCTGATGCCAATATTGATTTTGCTTATGCAAGATCAAGCGGCGCAGGCTACGCGATGAACGGCCACGGCAGTTCAAGGGGATACAAGCTTAACCAAACGTTTAGCTGCCTTGCCCCGGATGCGCCTACAGCCAGCGCTCAGTCTTTCTGTTCAAGTGCTACAGTTGCCAGCCTTACGGCTATAGGAGGCTCCGGAGCCACTTTTAGCTGGTATGCCAACGCTACCGGCGGAACGGCTTTAGCTTCTACTACAGCGCTTGCAACAGGCACTTACTACGTTTCTCAAACGCTTAGCGCCTGCGAAAGCGCCAGGACATCGGTAGCGGTTACTGTAACTACAGTTAGCCAGCCTACTGCGGCGGCATCGCAATCATTTTGTAACAGCGCTACTGTTGCTAACTTAACTGCTACAGGTGCTAACGGCACTACTATAAGCTGGTATGCTGCTGCTACCGGTGGCACTGCACTTGCGGGCACAACAGCCCTTGTTAGCGGTTCTACTTACTATGCAGGCCAAACTGTGGGTTCTTGCTCAAGCACAAGGACTGCGGTAACCGCTACCATAACTACAGCTACCCCGCCTCAGGCTATTGATCAAACATTTTGTGCTCCTGCTACAGTATCGGTACTTTTTTTGCCCGGCAACAATATTAAATGGTACAGTACTGTAGGTGGCGCGCAGCTTGCCGGTACAACACCGGTTGTAAGCGGTACGTATTATGCCACACAAACGCTTAACGGCTGCGAAAGTGCTGCTACGCCAATTACGGTAACCATAACTACCACGCCATCGGTTACTGGCGACCAGACGCAGGACTTTACTGCCGGTGAAACTATTGCCGACCTGACTGTGGGTGTTATTGAAGGGGCTGCTATTACATGGTATACCCTTGCTGATAATGTGTATACCCAAGTTCCTGATACAGATCTGCTTGTTAATGGTGTTACGTATTACGTATCTCAGGTTGTTGACAACTGTGAGAGTGCTAAGTATGCAATTACTGCAAGCCTTGTAGCCGCAACGGATACTTTTAGCCTTGCCGGCCTTAAAGCATATCCTAATCCTGCTAATGAGGTAATAACCATTACAAACAGGACAGAACTTGCGGGTGTTTCAATTATCAACATGCTGGGCCAGGAAGTTATGCAGCAAAGAATAAGCGGCACAACCGCACAGCTTAATATTGCGCAACTTGCCCATGGTACTTATATTGTAAAAGTATCAGCAGCCAACGGCGCTTCGGCATCTATCAAGATAGCTAAGTATTAAACTACATATATATTGGTTTGTAAGAGGCTGCCCTTAGGGGTGGCCTTTTGCTATTTAGGGCAGTATTTTTTTATTGCCTTATCACTTTTTGAGTCGCCAAGCTCAAGGGCTTTGTGCAGATCTTCGCACCCTTCATTCACCAGGCCTAATTTAATTTTAGCAATGCCACGATTATTATGGGCAAACCCATTACGCGGATAAAGGGTAATAGCCATATCATATTCTTTTATGGCTTTAGCATAATCTTTTAAACCATAGTAACATAGTCCGCGATTGTTGTAAGCATGAGATTGATTAGGGTCGATTTCTAAGGATTTGGTAAAATCTGCAATTGCTTCATCTAATAAAATAAGGTCCAGCTTTGCGAGACCACGATTGTAGTATGCGGTAGCATTATTTGGATCCATTTGCAGTGATTTGTCATAATCGGTAATCGCTTTGGTGTTGTCAAGAAAATCCTGTCGTATTCCACCCCGCTTAAAATAGAAATCTGCTGTTGTAGAATCATTCTGCCTGTTGAATTCGGCAATGGCCTTATTATATTTTTTTAACAGCTTTTGATCCGGAAGGCTTTTTTGGGCATTTACAGTAAAGGCAAAAAGTATCAAAATTGAAAGTAAGGCTTGTTTCATTATGAGGATTTTAGAATTACTAAGATAGGGAATAATTAGTTTATCAGCCAACCCGCCCTTCGGACACCCCTCAAGAGGGGAATAGCTTCAATCATGCTGATACTGAATGTGAAAAAAACCTGTGTAAATCCGCCTAATCCGCGGAATTCGCGTTCCATTATTTAAGCTGTCTCCTACCGTCGACACGAGGCTTTAGCCGAACTGGCGAAGCACATGGAAGAGCAACGTTCCATAGCTAAGCGGCTCAGTAACTTTCTCCTAAAAATAAGCCCTCAACTGCACGCTGCCGGTATGTATAGCTCCGCTGGTTTCGCTTTTGCGGCCCTGATAGTTGATGTTGATGTCCAGGAACTGCGTGAGGCTTTTTTGCAGCAGCAGGCGCCAGGTGGTGTTTTGCCCTGCCTGAAGGCCCTGCAGCATCTGGTAGGCGGCGGCACTGGTTTGCTCGCCGGTAAAGTCATTTTTGTAGAGCGAGAATTCGCCGCTGGCGGTAAAGCCTTTTTCTGAAGCATAGCTAAATGAGGTTCCAATGCGCTGTTGGTACAGGGTTTCCATGGCGCCGATACGGTTTTGCTTGTCCTGGTACTCATAAAACACATCCCAGCTGGCATTGCGGCTAAAGATATAAGACACCTTGGGGCCAATCAGGTACCCTTCAATTTCATAATTTTTACTAGCGTAGGTATCGCTTACCGTTTTAGTTTGAGATGTTTGCCCGCTCATGCTGAATAACCATAATTTTTGTACCAGGTGGGCATATTGCAGCTGGTGGCTGAGCACCTTACTGTCCTGGCTGCCCACACTGAGCAGGCTCTTGGTGCGGTTGCTGAGGTACGTATAAGTAACCGAGTGGTTTTGCTTGCCCCTGTTATAAAACAGGCTGTTACGCAAGGCTGAATTGATGCCCAGTAAGTTATCATCGCTTGTAGAGAAGGGGTTGAGGTCAAAATTGCTGCCGTTGCGCAGTATCTTACGGTCAATTAAATATGAGCTTGTATTATAAAAATGTGAGAGCAGCTGCTTAAACCCGCCCGAGTTTTGCCATTGGTAGGGGTTTAGCGTTACCGACTGCGAGAATTTGTTTTGGTGGGTGCCTATGTAGACCTGGTTGGGCAGGTATACCCGCACATAAATGGCCTGGTCAGGAAAAGGGGCTACCTCAAACTCCTGCAGTTCCTGAATGCCGTTGCCATTGTAGTCATTCCACATATACACGCCCTGCCCGGGCTCTACTTCAAGATAGGTAAACTCCTGCTGCGCGATGGTTCCCGAAGCTGTTTCATAAGCCGTGGTAACCTGCACCAGCTGGTTCCAATAGCGGTCGTTATACAGCACCCGCGAGTTGAGTGATGGCTCATCCTGAATGGCCGGATCATCAAAATCGAGCCTGCGGTAATTGGCAAACACGGTCAGGTCGCTTTTGTCAGTCTTTAAAAGGCGCGACTTAAGGTAGTAGGAACGGGAAGTATTCACTTTTTTTAGAAATCCGGCTACAAGGCTGTCGTTAGCGCGTTGCAGGTAGCCCAGCTCTACATACACCTTAGTGCTGTCGCCACGGCCTATGAATGCGCCATACTCCGTAAACTTTTGGCTCAGCAGCGATAAGGCACCGGTAGCTTTTATGCGTTCGCTGTTGTCTTCAAGGCGTAGCGAGCTGCCCACCCAGTTTTTACCAAAGCGGTATTTTGCAAGCGCCTCATTTCGTATAAATTTTGATTTTGAATAGGTGCCGTCGCTCTCTAAGGCGCTACCGTGGTTCTGGATGGTAAAGTTACCCTGCCTAACCTGGGCGTTAACCACATGGCGCGTACCGCTAAAGGCGCTTGAAAAATCAAGCTTTTCGAGCTGGTAACTTATTGCACTGCTTTGGGGCAGCTTTAAAGTGGTGCCCGCAACAAGGTAGCTCTGGCTGTTATCGGCGGTAATGACATTGGTCAGGTTCCAGTCGCGGTTAAACTCTATATTAAAAAGGCGCTCTATGGTACGGAAATCCTTCTGGACAAACTGGTAGTTGGCAAAGGCGTCAACCTGCCATTTTTCGGTGGTAAACAGGCGCTGACGGGCATTTATCTTTCCGGCAAGACCGTTGTTGTTATCATCATCTACGGGGGAGTAGAGGTTAAGGTCGTTATTGCTAACGCCGGCCTCAAAATCTACAAGGGTTTTTTCGCCGGGGCTGTATTTACCCATTACGGTAGCTATTTGTATACGGGCGGGCGCGGTTAGTCTTACTACCGGCTCATAGCTGCCCTGCGGTATGCCGTTTATAGGGGCTACATACTCATAAATACGGCCTATGGCTGCGGCATTGCTTAGTATGTAGTTGCCCTGGTTAGCACCCAGCAGCGTAAAGCGCACGTTGTACAACACGTCGTCAGGGTTGTTAGAGTATTCGTATACTTCCAAGCCACCGAGGGTTATTTTGCGGTATAATATCTTGTTCTCGCTATAGGTATCAATATATGCCGATGGTGCCACCATCCGGTTAACATCGTCGCCGGCCTGCTGCAGTGTGCCCACCTGGCCTTCGCTAAGATTTTGCTGCAGTGGCTGATTTTTCATGTCGCCTTCGCTATACAGGTAGGTGCCAATGCTCCAGTCTTCGCGCTCGTGGGTAACGCCGCCGTAGGTAACAAAGCGGGTAAAATTTTGCTGTGTATACTGGTACTCCACATTAATACGCATCTCGCTGGTAATGGGAAACAGGGAGGTAAAAGTAATCTCGCCGGCATTGTAGTCGATAATGTAATCGTTGCTCTCGCCGCGCTCTAAAAGTATGCCATTTACATACACGCGCTCAGATCCTGAAATAACCAAAACATACAATTCGCCATTGTTGCCGGTAAGCTTGTAAGGGCCCTGGTTGCCCTCCTGGCCGGTAAAAGTGCTGCGTGCATACTGGCCACGCACCAATGCCCCTGCGGCAAACACGCTTGTTTTTGCATCTTCATTTCCAAAAGTGAAAACAGTTGACAATCCCTGTACTTTTTTGCTGAAATTAAGGAACCGCGACTGCCGGTTTTCTAAAAATAAATCGCCTGCGCGGATGTTCCACTTATCGCTGAACATCTCAATGAAAATCTGGTCGAACTCATCGAGTTTTTGAGAGTACCCGCCATCCTGTAAAGGTATGTTGCTGTCCTGGATTGAGGCCCTGAGGCTAACCTTATCGCTCAGTTTTCCGGTAATTTGCAGGTCGAGGTTAGAGTTTACAACGGCGTTTTGGTTGTTGCCTATGGTTACCCCGCGCGTTATGCTGCCCGATGTGTTAAGGCCGTCAAAAGGCTTGTAGCCGGCCAGTATATCGCGGGTTACCTGGTAGCGGGTTTCTCCGGCATCATTAGCCACCACGCGGTTAGGATCGTAAATGCTGTATTTTTTGGTAAGGAATTCAGGGTAGGGCAGGTAGCTAACGGTAAGGCTGTCCTGCGGGGTAAAGCCATTTTTAAACGTTACTGTTCCGGTTGCGTAGTCTATGTTGTAATAAGTACTGTCTACAGCATTGCCCAAAGCATCCTGAATCCTGAAATAGGAGGGGTTAATGCCCACACTGTCAACCTGCAAGGTATCCTGTACGGGCAATGCCCTGACCGATTTATATGGCGAGGTGGGTTCCTGCCCGTAAAGCGCAGTAACACAACACAAAAGCAACAAAAATAAACCGTTTTTAAGCATGCTAAGACTATAACTCAAAAAGGGCAAAAGTAGTGTATTCGGATTAAAGTTGTTTGCGGTTTAGTGGTAGGTAATACTTATCCGGCTTAAACAAATTTTGTATATTGGCCGGCGTAAAATTAAAAGCATGGCAAAAGACCTATACGTTAAAAAATTCTGGGCTGAAGATGATGTGCTGTTCTACGTTCACTTTAAAGGCGACGAAGCAGTACGCCAGGTAGAAATTACAGACGGTAAAAGGATACTGCTTTCAACAGATAAACCTGTAGAGGGCGATTACTTTTTGTATGATCAGACCCTTGAAGATTTAGACCTTGAAGATGAAGATTTTATAAGCAGTGCTGCGTTTGAAAAAGTTTGGGAAGAAGGTTAATTACCTCCTCCTTCTTGGGGTAGTATCGGCTTTAAGCTCTTCGGCTACTTTTTCAAGTTCGGCATACCAGTCGGGGCCAAAACGGCGCACAAGCGCTTCCTTTACAAATTTATACACGGGCACTTCCAGCTCCTGGCCTAAAGAACAGGCAGGGTCGCAAATATCCCAACGGTCGTAATTTACGGCAGCAAATTCTGTAAAGTCTTTTACACGGATGGGGTAAAGGTGGCATGATACAGGTTTTTTCCAGCTCACAATACCCTGATTGTAGGCCTGCTCTATACCGCAAAGTGCGGTTTTACCGTCAAAAATTACGTAAGCACAATCCTTATTATCTATAAGCGGGGTTTCAAGGTCGCCATCGGTGCCCTTAACCCAGGTGCCCTGTGCCTCTATGGCGGCTATGCCCTCTTTGCGAAGAAACGGTTTAACAAGGGGGTAAATGTCCTCCAGTATTTTGGTTTCCTCTTCTAACAGCGGTGCACCCGCATCTCCATCTACACAACAAGCTCCTTTGCACGCAGAAAGGTTGCAAACAAACTCTTTTTCCAAAATGTCTTCAGACACTATCGTTTTACCCAGTTGAAACATGGGGCAAAGATAGGGAATCTTTCGGAAGTGTGATTGTGCGATTATTCGATTGTTGGATGGTTCGATTTTTAGATTATTAGAATTTAGACTTTGCCACTCTGCTACTTTGCGGCTTTTAACTTTACAACGTTCAACATTATAACATTCAACTTAATAACGTATTTTTGCACCCACTTTAAAAAACGTGGCGTATGGATTTTGGTTGGGGATTTAACTGGAAAGAAATTTTTACCGTGGGCATGGTGCTTTTTGCTGTAATAGATATAGTGGGGAGCATACCTGTAATAGTAGACCTGCGCAACCGCCTGGGCCATATACAAAGTGGTAAGGCTACCATAGTTGCCATGATTATTATGGTGGCTTTTTTATTTGTGGGCGAGGAAATACTTAAACTTATAGGTATAGATGCCAGCTCTTTTGCTGTGGCAGGTGCCTTTGTACTGTTTTTTTTGGCGCTTGAAATGATACTGGGCATACGCCTTTACAAAGATGACAACCCCAGCACGGCCAGTATTGTACCCATTGCTTTTCCGCTTATTGCGGGTGCGGGTACCATGACAACCCTGCTATCATTGCGTGCGGAGTACGAGAAAATTAACATAATTATTGCAATAATAATAAACGTGATTGTGGTGTATGCTGTTTTAAAATCTTCAGCCAAAATTGAGAAGATATTGGGCAACAACGGTTTGGGTATAATAAGGAAGGTTTTTGGGGTGATACTTTTGGCTATTGCTGTTAAATTATTTGCCGCTAATGTTAAACAATTATTTGCATAATATTAAAATTTAGTAATTTCACGGCGTCGAATATCACCTAATAGGGTACAGCATGAAAACTTTTATTTACATTTTGATGGGCCTTGCCCTGGCTCTTATTGTTTTTAACATAACTCAGCTTGATTTTAATCATCTTACTGAAGGAAATAGCGTAGTAGCATTAATAGGTATTTTGGCCTCGTTGTGTGCGTTGTGTATTTTGCTTATCTTTAAAAGCTCAAAAAGCATCCAGGAAAAAACAGGGAGGCACTAAAAAATATTTATGTTTGACGTATTGATTATCGGAGGAGGCGTATCAGGCGTTTCCTGCGCACTTGTTATTGGCTCGGCACTTAAAAAGCCGTATGCCGAAGGAAAAAAAGTAGGCATTTTTACCCACCAGAAAGCGTCTTCGCTGCAAAATGGGCTCTACAATAACGCTTATGGCATTCCGCCGGGCACTACAGGCCAGCAATTGCTGGAAGGAAGCCTTGACCACCTGCAAACGCTTTATCCTGAGGTGGAACAAATAGACAGCGAAAAGGTAATGAATGTGGAAGGCACTGCCGGAAACTTTACCGTTACTACCAACAAAGACACTTATACCGCTAAAATTGTGGTGGTAGCTATTGGGTCGGCCAACAACTTTGACTTTGAAGGGCTGATGCAGTATGTTATACCCAACAAAAAAGCCATACCCGAAAAAAACCGTATACAGCTTACTAACGATGACCACTTGGTTGCCGAAGGTTTGTATGTAGTGGGTACCCTGGCCGGGCACCGCAGCCAGCTTGCCATAGCCGCGGGTAGCGGGGCAGCTGTTGCTACCGACATACTTACACTATGGAACGATGGCAAAGTATCTCAAAGCCACGACAGCGTACCTAAAGTTTAGTAGGCAGTATTCAGTGGCAGTAGGCAGTAGCTTCACTCAGAAGGGATTTCAGAAGGTATATTTTAGGCTCAGATTGCTTCGCCAATTCGGGTAAAAGCCTCGGGTGAGCTTCATATATAAATAAAAAACCAGTCCTGCTTAAAAAAAAGTGGGACTGGTTTTTCTGTTTCACGAAAGGCGTAAATAAAAGCCCATTGCATTGTGCCGGCCTATTCAACTGATGCTAAAATTGCTTAAATTTGTGTCTAAATACCTTATAATCTATGAAGATTACCGTATGCCTTGCTCTATTGCTTGTATTTTCTTCCTGCACTAAAATTGCAATTGAAGAAAATGACCCGGCCGATATTACTGAGGCTAAGAAGATAACCCATGGGTTTTATGCCGATATGTATAATGGGCGTAGGGAACATTTATACGGCATCATTGGCGGTACTGCCGAGAAAGATCAGTTTAAATTGTTATTGCAGCAAAAAGATTCTGCTTTAGGCACATTTGTAAAGAATGATTTTGAACTGGTTACCACAAAAATGACACAAAACGACACGGCAAAAACAACAGAATATTCCATTAAGACCAAAGTTACTTATCAAAAAGGCGCTATGCAGGAAACGTTAGAATTTATAAAATCCGGCAATAAAATAGTTTTATCAGAGTATGACTTTAAACCTGCGGAAAATTAATTTGCGGATAGTTTAAACTTCCCTCCCCAATAAAATAAAAAAAACCAGTACTGTTCAAAAAAAGCGGGACTGATTTTTTTATGCTGTAAATTTTTTGATTGAGATTTTGACATTTATTTTTGAGTCCAAATGAAGCTCTTCTAAAATACTAATTATCGTACAATCTAAAATACCAATTTCAAACTCCAAAAGTGAAAAATTAAGCACTTATGAGTAGGAAATTTCTGTAATTTTGAGTGAAGCTCCAATCTGAAATCTGAACTGTAAAATCTGAAATTTCTATTTTGAAAGAACCACTTTTACCATGTTATCCTGTTTAAGCACCATTTCATAATACTGCTTTTCATTTAATAGCTGGCGCACAAACTCGGCAGCTATAAAGTGCTTAACGATAGTTTTTTGCTTTTCCAGCTTAAGGTCAAAACCATTGGTAAGCATGTATTTTATAAAGGCATTGAAGTATTTATCAGATTCATTTACCTTTTGCACAATAGCATCGGCGGTAAGGCCCTTAAAGGCGGCACGTTCTTTATCAAGCTGTTCAAAAACAAAATAGCCCGACATGCCGCTTTGCATCATCCCGGTAACGCTTTCATCGCCATGTTTGCCTTCCAGCGGTACAAAAACATCGGGCACAATGCCACCGCCGCCATATACCGTGCGGCCCTTAACAGTTTTAAATTTAAGGGTGTCGGCAACTTTAATACTATCGGCAGCATACAGTTCGCCATTTAAATAGCGTTTCTGGAAGTCGTTATAATACGCTTCGCCACCTTCGGCATAGCTGCGCTGTATAGAGCGCCCTGAAGGCGTGTAATAGCGTGCTACGGTAAGGCGTACGGCACTGCCATCGCCCAGTTTCATTTCGCGTTGCACCAGGCCTTTGCCAAAAGAGCGGCGGCCCACAATGGTACCTCGGTCATTATCCTGTATAGCTCCGGCAAGTATTTCGCTCGCACTGGCGCTGTTTTCATTAATCAGCACATACAGCCTGCCGGTTTCAAAACTGCCTTCGCCTGTGGCGCGGGTTTCATCTACACGTTTCTTTTTGTTCTTTGTTTTAAGTATCAGCTGGCCGTCTTTTAAAAACTCATCGGCAATTTCTACCGCTTTTTCCAGGTAGCCACCGCCGTTGTCTCGCAGGTCTATAATAAGGGTGCCGGCCCCTTGCTTTTTAAGGCTAAGCAATGCGGCATGAAACTCATCGTAAGTAGTTTCGGCAAAGCGGTTTATCTTAATGTAGCCTGTAGTTTTGTTGGCCATAAGCGCTACATCAACACTTTTAATAGGTACTTCGGCGCGGGTAAGGTTAACCTTAAATTTTTTGTTTTCACTTTTACGAAAAACGGTAAGGGTAAGTGAGGTTCCATCTTCGCCTTTTAGCTTTGTAAAGAGCGTATCGGCGGGCAGTTTGCGCCCAAACAGCTTGTAGTTATTGGCATATAACAGGCGGTCGCCCGCTTTAAGGCCTGCTTTATCGCTGGGACCTCCGGGTATGGGTTTTATAATGGCAACCGAATCTTTATACATATAAAAATTTACGCCTATGCCCACAAACTTGCCTTCCATGCTTTGATTAACGCGTTCCATCTCGCTCTGGCTGATGTATACAGAGTGTGGATCGAGTTTTTCGAGTATGCTGTTAACGGTAAGGTCTACAATCGAGTCGGTATTAACATCATCTACATATTCGCTCTCAATAAAATCCATAAGCTTATTGAGCTTATTTTTATGCGAATTGCCCGAAATTAGTCCGCTTTGCTGCGCCGGAAAGTTAAGGAAACTGCCTATAAGCAACCCCAGCGCCATGGCCGTAGCTATAATAATGGGCAGGTATATTTTTTTTATCTTCATTTATATAAGGTCAAGGTCAGGAACGCACTCTACTGCTACACCGGCTTTAATTAAAAAGTCTACGCCGTTTGTATCTTTATAAGCGTTTTGATATACCACGCGGGTTATACCGCTTTGGTGTATCAGCTTGCTGCAGTCTTTGCAGGGCGAAAGGGTTATGTATAGCGTTGCACCATCGCAGCTTTGGGTAGAGCGCGCCACTTTAAGTATGGCATTCGCTTCGGCGTGCAGTACATACCATTTTGTAAGGCCTTCGTTGTCTTCGCAGGCATTCTCAAAGTTGCTGGGTGTACCGTTATAACCATCTGATATTATCATCCTGTCTTTTACAATAATTGCGCCAACCTTTTTGCGCTGGCAGTAAGAGAGCTGTCCCCACTCGCGGGCTATCCTTAGGTAGGCGCGATCGTATTTATTGAGTTTTTTTTCTTTCATATAGAGAACGTGCCCCGAAGATAAAGTTTTGGGGCATGGTGCAAAGTTAATAAATTACCAAATTTCGCTGCCAATAATCATAGGGAGTGTTACACCCGCCACAAGTGCAGATACTATAAGTATCCAGTCGCGCTTTTGTACGCGCAAAAATTCCTGGCAAATAAAGGCTATAAGGAGGGTGGCAAGCACCACAATAAGCTGTGCGCACTCTATGCCCAGGGCAAACTCCAGCAGGGGCGCGAGCTTAGAATCTTCATTGCCCATTATGAGTATTTTGAAGTCTTTGCCAAAGGCCAGCCCGTGTATTATGCCAAAAAACAGGGTGGTCATGGCTAAAAAATTAATGTTGCCGCCTTTAGCCGCTGCCTTTTTTCCGGCAGAAAATATATTAAAAAGCGCGGTGAGCAGTATGGTTACCGGGATAAGGAATTCTACAAATGCTGCTTTGAAGGTTAGTACTCCGTACACCGACAGCATGAGCGACGCCGTGTGGCCCACCGTAAAAAGGGTAGCTAATACCAGTACGTTGCGCCAGTCCTTAAAAATATAAGGCACGGTGAGTACCAGCAGAAACAATACATGGTCATACCCATTAAAATTTAGCACATGGTGCAGGCCTATGTTAAAATACAACCAAAAATCGGTCATGGCATTGTTTTGGTTAATAAAACTGTAAACTTACAGCTTTTTTATAATCTACAAACGTGCCGCAATAGCTTATACTTGTGTGTTGTAGTGTTAAAATGTTCTTCAAAAATTATTAATAACATAAATATAAAATTATCTTTGCGGCAAAATAGAAGAATAGTTATGTCGATTTCAGATTTATTTGATAGTGGATTTAAAGAGAGAAACCAGGGCCATTTTGCCTCAATAGTGCGTGTAGCCATGGAAAATGGCCACCTGAGCGAAGAAGAGCGCCTGTTTTTAGACAAGCTTGCCAAAAGGCTAGAAATTAGTACCAGCGAATATGCTGAAATAATGGCCAACCCTTTTAAATATCCTATAAACCCGCCACACCTGTATGTGCAGAGGCTGGAAAGGCTGTATGACCTGAGCCGCATGGTATATGCTGACCATATACTGGGGCCTAAGCAAAAAGAGATACTTACACGATTTTCGCTTGCGCTGGGCTTTACCCCGGGCAACGTGCATTATATTGTAGATAAAGCATTATCACTACTGGTAATGGATGTAGATTCCGACACCTTTGTGTATGAAATGCAGCACATGAATAAATAAAATGAAAGCCCTCTGGAAACAGGGGGCTTTTTTTATGGTGCAAACTTTGCTATTTCGAATAATAGGAATCTTAAAGATTCTTATAATATGCTGCTTGTTGTTAACTTACGAAGCTTGCTCAGCAGCTAAGCGCCTCAGCAGCTTCTTTATGACTTTCGACTTTAAGACTTTTGACTCAAGCTCATAAACTCCTCCGCCTTTACCACCATGTTGTAGCTGCCGCAAAAGAAGGGTACGCGCTGGTGCAACTCTGTGGGCTTGATTTCCATAATGCGGCCAAAGCCGTCGCTGGCCTTGCCACCGGCCTGCTCTGCAATAAATGCCATGGGATTGCACTCATACAAAAGCCTTAATTTGCCTTTAGGAGCTTTTGTACTGGTAGGATACAGGTATATGCCACCCTTTATCATATTCCGGTGGATATCTGCCACGAGGCTGCCGATATAGCGGCTGGTATACGGGCGGTTTTCTTCTTCGCGCTGGCAATATTTAAGGTAATCTTTAACCCCCTGCGGAAAATGTACATAGTTGCCCTCGTTTATAGAGTATATGTTGCCGTCTTTTGGGAACT
>Ga0265798_10006988_pt1 | contig 14713 bp, 9 predicted proteins | sample P3T30metagenome_FD_192430 | JGI IMG/M metagenome (GOLD analysis project Ga0265798, IMG submission 192430) | Plant litter microbial communities from East Loma Ridge, Irvine, California - P3 T30 | ecosystem: Environmental > Terrestrial > Plant litter > Unclassified | place: USA: California... | reverse complement strand
GGACAGATAGCTCAAGCCACAGAATTCTTGCATCTTTCGTCCATACAATGAAGAGGGGTATCTAGAATGAGAACATTACCTCCAAGCAATAATAAACCTCTACATCCACTGTCCAACCAGTGGGATCCGCTGATACATCTCATCGTACATGCGTCCAACCCAGCCTCCAGCCTCGCCACCTCTTCCAATAACACCGAACCCACCCGCCATCCACAACGCAGTGACCGCAGATGCAACACCGTTGATGATATACCACCTCCGCTTCTTCGCAATCTGCCTCTCGTACCCCGTCGCCGTCGTCTGATCCGGAGTGTATCCAAGCCACTTAGCCCAACCCCACGTGGTGTGGAAGACGGTCACGCTAATCAACGCAGCAAATCCACTGAAAGAAACAATCGGGTGCTTCGCAAACGCATGGCTAACATAGCTCAGACCAATATTGGTACTCCCGCCAGGGAACTGGTCGGGAATGCCGCGATTGATGAAAGTGTGTCCGGCCAGAAGCGGCACTGCCAGATATCCCAGCTTGCTGATCCCCGACACCGTAGGCCACAGCTGGTCGCGGTATTGTTTCTTCTCGGATCTCGTTTCCGCGCCGTACCTCCTGGCATTCACATTCCGTCTGTACAACCGCAACGCTAGCCCGCTGCCGATGTGGGCCATGAGCGGAATGATGATGAGGAAGGGTTCAGCGATCGGCCAGCTTTGGTAGTAGGGGCGTGTGAGCAATAGGGAGCCTTCGCTCGCGTGCACGCTGCCGGTTGCGAGGGGTATGAGGGATGTGTTGGCGATGTGGGCGACGGTGAAGGCGGAAAAGGCGTAGGACGAGTACTTTTGTATGCGCCGAAGGTACCATGTTGGCGAGTGGCCGGAAAGGCCTATGGAGCTTGTGGTCTTGGGCGAGGATGTTCCTGAGGAGTCGGGAAAGTAATTGTCTTTCGAGTCGGAGGGTGTCTCTTCGACGGGCGAGGGTTCGACCTCTTGGAGGCTTGCGAGGTTATCGCGGTCGGCCATGGTGGCCTGTGGTGCTGGATCTTCTCACGACTGTCGACTTGAGACTGAGGCCAAGGGGTTCCTAGTTAAAATGCAGTCGAGTAAATACGTCGCCTCGGTCGAGTCGTGAAATGGAAGTGAGGCGAATCGCATGTCACGCGATTGGTCGAGCCGGCGGGAAGCCATGACTTTTAGCTTTTAGCACAGGCCACACCTTATTCTTCACCACGAGACTCAAAAGCACGTGAAAGCCATCATCTCTACCTACTTCGTACACTTCACCGACAAAGTGGAAGTGAGATCAGGCACGCGCGCCAGACCACACTTTAACTAGGTGGATAGCTCACTTTACACATCACGCCATTTAAATCAAGATCTAGTCTACCTATTGTCAAACATGGCCCCAGTAAGATCCACGTGCAAAATCATGAAATATAACGCTGATGTGCGTCGCAGCACGGCAGCACGTTGCCACAAGCGCTCACGGAGAGCGCGAAAGCAGCACGAATGTCTTTCTTCTGTACGAGAAACAACCAGCGTGCCAAGCTCATTACCATTCACTTACCCAAAGCGCGCACTGACCCCCAATTCCCTCCTTCGCAGGCGAATTATGCCAAAAAGGCTACGCGCGCATGAACGAGTTCCAAGCCCACGAGTCCTCCTACGATCACTCTCACAGAATGGTTCGCCAGCACAAACCCACCTCCACTGCGTCTTAAAATCCCCTCCCAACGAGCAAATCAACACCACTTCGCACCAAACAACCAACACTAACCAACAACACCCCAAACCAGCGCCTCAAAGAAATGAAGCAACTCACCAAAGACACCGGCGGCCAGCTCAAACCCAAACCCTCGCAATCCAACAGCGAAATCCAGTCAATGTCGCTCAGCGCTTCAGCTTCTGGCGCTCCGAAGAAGAAGCCGGTCTTCAAAGCAATCGGGTCTTCGTCGAATGCTGCGGTGGCGGGGACTAGTCCGACTTCGTTGGCTGGCGCGCTCGATGTCAACAATCCCTCGACCGCGACGGAGGAGAATGATCCTTCGGGTGCTGTGCGGAACGGGTATGAATCTCGAGCAATTCTGCTTTGGCCTACAGGAAGCGATTTGGCTGACATGTGATCCAGGTGGTACGCCGATCGTTACGAGCCCGAGTTCATCAGCGGCTGCGCGTCAGACTGCGAGGCTTGTGGAGGAGAGGACGGGAGGATTGCTATCTAGTCTATCAATTGACTGATTGGTTTGTGGAGTTTTCTTTGGACACTCATATTGGGTTTTAGCGATGGCGCTGGTGGTCTGGACTACATCTCCCCCCCTTCAGGCAACGACTTTCGAGACCGGCAAAGCATCAATGGGCAGCATGTTCTACAACTTGTCGGGTTTGTCGATTTCTGATCTCGTGAAATTGATAGTGCTACAGGATGCAAAAATGCAAAACGCTCGCTAAATGACAAGAAGCTTCTAAGCTCAGACCTTGTTGATGTGCCAACGATCTTTCCTTACTTTTCCAATTATGGTACCCCTCGATCTACTCTTCGGCAGTGACCTCAACCTGCAAGCTCGGGTCGAGGGTGCCCTGGTGTTCTCGAATCCTTCCAAGATCGTCTTCGTCGGGCTCCACGATCATCAGATTTAGCTCGTCGGGCTTCTCCTCCTCGCTTGTCATCATGGGCATTCCAATCTTTCGCTTGGGCTTGATCGCCATCCGTGTCGAGATGGGATAGAAGTAAGCGCCCTTGGCCAGTCGCTTCGTTGTTCCTGGAACAGGGCCCACCTCGGTCTCTGGATCGTGCAAAGCGATCGCGACTGTGTCGTTGTATGGGTCCTCGTCGTCGCCTGTTTGGTTTTGCGTTTCATAGGTTCGTAGGCGTGGGTATTTGAAGGCGCGGCGGTCGTCTCCGAGATCGTCTGTGTAAAGCTCTGGGTCGTTGTTGTCTGGATCCCTGATGTCCAGCTTGCGCTTGATGCTAGGCACAGCGTCCTCGTCGCCAGGAATGTAGAAATCGTAATCGTACTCTTGAAGCGGTTTTGGTTTGCCCGATTCTGGCGCCCACTCTTCCTTCTTCTGCTCGTAGATTGCTTCCTTGTCGGGGTCGACACATGGGCGGAAGATCGCAGTATCGAGGCGAGTGTCGTACCTGTCGATCATTGGAACTGGGTTTGTGGTGAACTTCATGAGCATGTAGCTACCCATTTGAGGGATCGCTTCAAGATCGGGAAGGATGGGATAGCTGTCGAGCAGCGTCACATTCTTGTTCTTGTCAGGATGTTGCGGATTTGTCCAAGCCTTGATCTCTTCTGTAGTGACTGCCGCGCCACGAATTCTTTCTGCTGTATCTTCGCCCTTGTGTGCGTCTTCAGGGTATGCGATATCGAAGCCTTTGACGATGTTCTTGAGTATGTTGAGAGGATCCTCCTTGTCTCTTGATTTTGTTGCTCGCTTGGGGTCGTTCTTTAGACGGAGAATATCCTTTGATGACCCGGTCGCAAACATTTGAGGGTTCGACGAGGCCGCATACTCCGTTCTTCGTAGGAAAGAGACCTGTTCCATTGCTGAGGCGGGCTTGCCGAGTGCGCTGAGAGGTTTGAGGAGAGCCTTGTCGCGAGGGTGGATGGTACGAGGACCAGTGCTGGCCATGATGGCTTTCGGCTGTTAGTATGCAGCTTCCATCAAGACAAGTCATCGATATTCACCTCGTTCATCTCCATCGAAAACACCAGGGATGCCGACTAAATCTATAGGCATTCCCAGCTCTGCATCCGCCTCGATGTTCAAAGGCTGCTCTCTTGCTAGTCTTGAGGCATATCCGGCGCTCGTGTACTGTCCGCCTGCAAGACCAGTGCCAGGGATGTCAAGGAGTTTTGGTGGGTCGGGCGGTGGTGGCAGCTGGTTCGAATAGCGTACTTTCGCGATGTAGTCTTGATGGTAAGAGCGCGGTGGGGCGGCCATGTTCACGGAGTATGCGCAAATCTCGCGCAAAGATAGGGTATACGGAAGAGAGGGTGCGAAAGAGGGTGAAAGGTTGGTGAGGAGTTCCAATGGCGACAATAAATCAATCGTCCGACGCGCATATAGCAATGCAATGCGACGCCTTGGTAGCTGGCAGCAGTCGCGAAGTGGAGAGGAAGGTCGGCCGGGAAGATGAAGCCTCAGGCATGAGTTCAGGCTCGCTTAAATCGACAGTGAGTGCGATGTTCGAGGCACGTTGACCTCTTTATTGGACGACAAACGGCGAAGCACGATTCAGCACTCGCACGCCACGTGAGCGTCAAAGGCGAAGAAACATGGACGCCTCGCCTGTGGATGGCTCAGGTGCAGTGCCCTCCATGTTGAATGCGACGGCCACCTCTCTCGCCGCCAACGCTACTTCTTCAGTCCCGGCAGGCGCCCAATCGACGACAGGCATGCTGGGAGGTCTGCTGCTCGGAGTGTTCACCATCATCCCGAGTCTGCTGTACTGGGTCGTCAGCTTCATCACCATCACTCTACCGACATGGATCTTCTCTTTCCTGTCCAGAAGCTTCACCCTCACCCTCAACATGACAACGTTGCTCGTCCTCCTGCTGGCTTTTGCTTCTACCGTAAGCTGGTTTGTACGCTACCGCTTTTTGAACATGTATTCTAGACTCCCTCCCGAGCCGCAGCGGAAGGAGCCCCAAGTCGAGGTCTTTCCGGAGCCACAAGAGCACGACTCCAAGCCTGGGTTGTCGAACTACTTTGATGAATTCTTGAGCGCTATTAAAGTCTTCGGCTACTTGGAACGACCAGTCTTCCACGAGCTTACCAGGACCATGCAGACCAAGAAGCTGATCGCTGGAGAGACCTTGCTTCTTGAAGAAGAAAAGGGCTTCTGTCTCGTGGTAGACGGGTTGGTCCAGATTTTTGTCAAGTCGAACCGTGCCAACTCTACAGACGATGACAACAACGACTCTGCTATCGACGACGATACTGGAGATGATTCTACAAGCGGCAATCGTACGTATCAGCTTTTGACAGAGGTCAAGAACGGTGCTCCGATGTCGTCCTTGTTCTCGATTCTTGCACTGTTCACGGAGACTGTCAAACTCCGTCACGATGATGACGACGAAACGCCCGAGCAGACTGCATCCCGTCAGAGCCTGAGGGATCAGTCAAGCTTCGCTATGAACACGCCGAACGGAACGTCAACGCCTGCGTCCGGGGCTGCGAGTCCGATGGGATGGAATGGGGCAACTTCGCGCCCGGCATCAGCCTCGAGACATAGGTCTTCAACGACTAATGGTCAAGGAATTTCCGCGTTCAAGGAGCCTCCTCCGCTTGCACTCGACTCTTCGGGTGAACATCAGCATCAACAACAAAGCAGATACCCTAGCTTCGCTGGCGGTGCATTTCCCAAGCCATCCAGGCACACAAAAACTGCCTCTGCACATCCGGACATTGTCGCACGCGCGACTGTAGATACAACAATTGCTATCATACCAGCGACAGCATTTCACAGGTTGACCAGGATTTACCCCAAAGCAACAGCCCATATCGTTCAGGTGATCTTGACTCGCCTGCAAAGGGTAACACTGGCTACAGGACATGCATACTTGGGCCTGACAAGTGAAGTTCTGCGGACAGAGCGTCTCATGAACAAATACACGAATTATGACCTGCCTGGCTTTCTACGTGGCGATGCTTTAGAGAGACTGAAAGACAAGTTCCGAAAGGAGAAGGAACGTGTACCAGCAGAGGAGGGCATGAAAGGGATTGCACTGCACAATTCATTCTTGACGCAAAGGAAACGATCAAGCAGCGGTCTGCGACGCGACGCCGTCATGCATGCCCGTATGAATTCTCGGAGTGGTTCAATGAACTCCCCTGATCCCGGGAACGACCAAGTGAGCGCTGGTGATCTACTCACCAACATCCACGCAGCGAGGCATCCTGGGCGCAAGAACCGTCCAAGCTTCTCCCAAGCATATCACACACCAAAACATTCGGACCTTCCAGCTGTGACACCGCTGTCGCAGACTACGCAGGATCCCCTTAAGATGCACATGAACCCTCGACAGACTCTACACCGGCAAGAATCCGTTGATGAAGATGTGCTCTTTCGTGAGGGCATCATGGAGTGCATGCTCAAAGCGATCGGTTTAGACAACGTTAAGGACGGTCCTCGACAGCCCCAGTCAGCAGCCCAATCTCCTAGGCTTGTCTCATTCGACAACAAACGACAGACTGCCATTTTCAACAGCGCTTTCGGTTTCATGGACCCATTCGGTGGGTCCGGAGACGGCGACTCTGAATCAATTGCATCGGCATCCGCATACAGCGCTGGTGGGCCTACAAACATTCTGGAAGATCTCAAGCACGAAATCGAGATTGTTTGTTTCCCCAAGGGGTCTGTACTGGTGGAATCTGGCGAACGCAACCCTGGACTGTATTACGTAATCGACGGCTTCTTGGACGTCAGCGTCCCAGTCCCTGACGATGAAGCTGCTTCCAGTGTGCTCGGCACGAAGCCAGGACAAGGTGCAATCGACGCATCGCAGCTCCTCAATGCCAACCCAAAGACCAGCTCAGACCGATCGCATTCTTTTGGCACGGCGCAAAACACAAAGCGGAAAAAGCAATCCAACAGCAAAAGTCTGTTCCTCATCAAGCCAGGCGGGCTCGCTGGATACATGGGTACGGTTTCTGCATACCGATCGTTCATCGACGTCACGGCGAAGACGGATGTCTACGTTGGGTTTCTCCCTCGCAACGTTGTTGAGAAGGTTGTCGAGCGTCATCCTATTGTGCTACTGACGATGGCCAAACGCCTTGCAAACCTCCTGCCCAGGCTAATTCTACATATCGATTTTGCGCTCGAGTGGGTACAAGTCAATGCTGGTCAAACCATATACACTCAAGGCGAAGAGAGCGATGCTATCTACATTGTCTTGAACGGACGTTTGAGAGCGATCCAAGAAGGCACCGATGGTACGATGAAGGCTATTGGCGAGTTTGGTCAGGGAGACAGCGTTGGCGAGCTCGAGGTCTTGACCGAATCTGTACGCCCCGGTACTCTACATGCTATTCGCGACACAGAGCTCGCAAAGTTCCCGAAGACTTTGTTTAACAGCTTGGCCCAAGAGCATCCAGGTATCACGATCAAGGTTTCGAAGATCATTGCTTCCAGGATGCGCGCTTTGATCGAGGGACCGATGGCTGAGCCGTCTCATGAGAGCAAGATGTCAGTCTCGCGAAACAAAGTCAACTCAACACACAATCTCAGAACTGTCGCCATCGTACCGTGCACTGCCGGTGTGCCTGTCGTGGACTTTGGGCATAGATTGCACGCGGCATTGCATCAGATTGGAACCTTCAATGGAGTAACATCGCTGAATCAGGCTTCCATTCTCAACCACTTGGGCCGTCATGCCTTCAGCAAAATGGGCAAACTGAAGCTGTCTCAATACCTGGCTGACCTGGAAGAAAAGTATGGAATCGTACTCTACATTGCTGATACGAGCGTGAACTCACCGTGGACTCAAACATGCATCAGTCAGGCCGATTGCATCTACCTCGTTGGTTTAGCGGAAGGCTCAGCTGCCATTGGCGAGTATGAGCGTCTACTACTCACTACCAAGACCACGGCACGCAAGGAACTCATCCTACTCCATGCCGAGCGCTACTGTCCACCAGGCCTTACCAGAGAATGGCTACGCAACCGGACTTGGATAAATGGCGGGCATCATCACGTTCAGATGTCGTTCCGCGCGACCGCAGAGCCCGCTCATCCACCAAGCCGCAAATTCGGAAATGCCATCAAGCAGCGAGTCCAGGTACTTCAAGCTGAGATACAAAAGTACACATCTCGTCGTGTGCGACAGACTCCACTCTACTCTCCCGATACACCTTTCAAGGGTGACTTCCACCGCCTGGCACGCCGTTTATGCGGCCGCAGTGTAGGCCTAGTACTCGGCGGTGGTGGAGCTCGAGGCATCGCCCATGTTGGAGTCATCCGCGCACTTGAAGAAGCAGGTCTTCCGATCGACATCGTCGGTGGCACGTCCATTGGCGCGTTCATCGGTGCGCTCTACGCATGGGATGCAGATGTGGTACCTATGTATGGTAGGGCGAAGAAGTTTTCCGGCCGCATGGGCAGCATGTGGCGCTTCGCTTTGGATGTCACCTACCCGTCCGCATCCTACACGACTGGCCATGAGTTCAACAGGGGTATCTTCAAGACCTTCGGCAACTCACAAATCGAAGACTTCTGGCTGGAGTACTATTGCAACACGACCAACATCTCGAAGTCCCGCTCCGAGATCCACACCTCTGGCTACGTCTGGCGCTACGTCCGCGCCTCGATGTCCCTCGCCGGCCTCCTCCCACCCATGTGCGACGAAGGCAACATGCTGCTCGATGGCGGCTACGTCGACAACCTGACAGTCTCGCACATGAAGTCTCTCGGCGCGGACATCATCTTCGCCATCGACGTGGGCGCCCTTGACGACGACGTCCCGCAGTCCTATGGCGACTCGCTCTCCGGCATCTGGGCCTCGTTGAACCGCTGGAACCCCTTCTCCTCATACCCCAACCCGCCCACGCTGTCCGAGATCCAAGCCCGCCTCGCATACGTCAGCAGCAACGACAACTTGGAGCGCGCCAAGTTGACGCCCGGGTGCAGGTACATGCGGCCCCCAATCGAGGAGTACGGCACGCTCGAGTTCGGCAAGTTCGACGAGATCTACCAGGTCGGCTACCAGTTTGGCAAGAAATATTTGGCGGAGCTGAGGGAGCAGGGTGTATTGCCTGTGATGGAGGAGACTGAGAAGCAAAGGAATTTGCGCAGGACCATGGCGCCGAGGAGAGCGAGTATTTGATTTTTTTTGCATTCACGTTTGTTGCGTTGCGGCATTTACACAGGCGTTGAATACCCGGGACGTAGATAGAATGTGAAGTTTCGTTGCAACTACCTCTAGGCTCTGTCCCATGTCCCTATTGGTGGTGCCCGTCCTGAGTTCCCGAAGAGGAAGTCCAGTGGCTTACACTCACCTCGCGTCCCAAGTATCTCATGTGAACGAAGTGACTGACCAAGCAACTTTTGCAGCGCGCCAATGGCGCAACAAACATGATACGGGTATACAAAATGACCCGGCTGTCTCGTTTTTCCGAGCCGCAACCCAGGAACTTCGGTTCACAAGAACCTAAAACGCCCAAGCATAACCAAAGCATTCTACACAATATCCAAGTCATCATCGTCGTCATCGTCATCAATCCCAGCAGCCGCAGCAGCAGCAACAGCCACGCCCCCCAAGGACTCCCGGCCTGGCTCGCGAATACCCTGTTCCAGCGCGAACCGCGCCCTCTTCTTTGGACTCGCACTCCCGTCCTGACTTCTCGGCCTGATGGCGCCGCGGGGGAGATTGGCAGCAGCAGTAGCCTGGCCGCTCAGAGTCTTCTGGCCTCGCTCCGGGCTGCCGAGTCTGTTGGACTTGGGCTGCAAGAGACCCCAGGTCTTCGCGCCGCCCCAGCCCATTGCTTCCTTGCCTGAGGAGGAGATGGCGGCTGTGCCGAAGTGGCGCTTGCGGTCTTTGGCGGGCGAGAGGCGGATGGCAGTCGCTTTGTTGCCGAGGAGGCCGAGCTCCGAGGCCGAGGGTTTTTCGAAGAGAGTCTTTTCTTGGGAGGAGCGGGTGGAAGAAGAAGAAGTGGTTGTTGTGGTGGTGGTCGTCTGTCGGGCACGGAGGTAGTCTGCGCCCACGCTGCCGCCCATGCTTTCTAGCTTCTTGGCTAGGTCTCGTTCGCGCTGAGCGGCCGCTATGCGTTTGCGAGAAGTCTCCTCTGCAGTCAAGCTTTCAACGGAGGCCTTGTCTTCGCTGTCGAAGATTTTTGCCGCGCTTTTGCCAAAGCCTGTGTCGACGCTCCAGATTCTGCCGTGCTCGCCGGCTCGTTTTCCGGGCAGTTGCTTTTTGATGGTTACAGGTTCGATCTTTTTCCTACCTTTCCGTTCATTGCCGGATGTATCGTTGTTCATACCGCTTCGCCACATGGTGTTGACTTCCATCCTATCCTTTCTGCTTTTATCGATGAGCATGTTCAGGTGGAAATCGCAGACCTGAGTACTGCGTTTGTCGATCCACTCGCCGCACTTTTCGCCGTCTTTCTTCACGCTAACGCAGTAGCCAAGATCACGGGCAACGCCGATTTCCATTACCCTATCCTCGGAAGAGCCAAGTTTGAGGGAGAAGCGGCCGTTATTCTGGTTGCCTTTGGGTGGTAAAATACTTGGGTTTTGGATTGCAAGCAGCGTGCCCTCTGTCAATTTCCAGAATTGATCGAAGGCAGTCCCGAAGAGAAATAGGTCAATCTCCCACTTGAGGTCCACGAGTGTCATAACCATGAACTTGTTTCGCGGAGCGTTCGCATCCTCCTGCGGTTTTTTTGCGTCTGTCGTACGGTGTGTCTGTTTGTGGGCGTAAGGTTCAGACTTTTTGGCTAGAATACCAAGCACTACGTAGTCCGATTCGCAATCTGGCGCGTCGTACTCGGGCGCTTTTACTTCTTTCAGCAATCGAGGTAGGGGGTATAGTTCTGAGCCTTCCAGTGCTCGCGCAGCGTCGACATGTGCTATATGCCGTTTGGAGAGGTGGATGCTAGAAAATGGATCGTAGCCAGTGCTGTCAGTTTTGTTGTCCCAGATCAAGTTGGCTTCACTCTCGTCAATCGAAGGGTGGTCCTGTGCATGTTTCGGTGCTTTTGGGGGATTCCGAGGGCGTCCAGAGGTGAATGGACTTGGCTGTTGTGATGCGGATGATGTGAATAGGCCTTGCTTTCCTCTTGACATTTCTCCGGCACCAGAGCCCTTTGTCGGAGAAGGCATACGTTCCCCAGCGGTGGAACTCTGCGATCTCGACGTCTGGCCCGCCGCCCCGCCTCTCATGTTCGCAGTCTCGTTGTTGTTGAAGCCGAACCCATTGCTACGCGCACGCTCGATACGGTCGTTCCTCGCTTGCTGTTCCTGTTGCTCTTGTCTAGATTTCGCCAGGCGTTCGCTGAACGAAGAGACTGGTCGAGGAGTCTCTTCTTTGATTCGAGAAATTACGGACGATCGCGAAGAGCTCGAGGGCTTGATAGTCCCATCTCGTGCGCGCTTAAGAGACACGTCCTGGGCTTTTGCAGCAGCACTGAGACCTAGTCGAGCACGAGCCGGAGACACTGGATCGAGGACTACCTGGCGCTCTCGTGTAGGAGAAACCGGGACTTCAATATCCGGACGCCGAAGGAATGGGTGCGATATGGGAGGTTGGAGAGGCTTGGGTGGAGATTGCCTGACGCTGTCCGATTGAGAAGACGATATTCCAGGATTGTCGAGGTTGGGGCTCTTCTTCTTGCCTTTGAGCTTCTTGAGCTTGAGCTTCATCTCAATCTGCTGCAGCTTCAACTGCAATGTCTCTTCGTCCTCAGCTTCGTCGTCCTCGTCGTCCATGTCTTCGTCGTCCTCACCGGCCATTGCGATGTCTTGCAGCGCTTTCGAGCTACTCATGGGGCGCTTCATTGGCGAAGGCGAGGGTGATCTGTCTCCAGTACGCTGCCTGCGATCCTCCCAACGCTTCTTCCCGCTCGGCGAGGCCATCAATGCTTCGAAGGGCGACCGCGGCGGCCATGCGGTGCGATTCTTGTCGGGAGAGATCTTCGCGCGCGGCGACTCACGCACGACGACCATTATGAGTAATGCGCCGTTGTCTGGTCGAAGGGCATAACAATATGCAGTTGGGCGGTGTTGTGGTAGCCGGCGCAGGTGAGAGGTGTATGTGAAACGAGCAACGGCGCGAGCCAGCCAATTAGAAGTGAGGAGCGCCATTGATCGAATGCCGAGACCCTGGAAACGCGCTCGACGCGTTCCACTATAACTCGCAGTCTTGACAATCCAAGCATGCTGTTGTCGCAAACTACTCAACCCTTGGATATCACCCAGTCTTGCATAACAGCTATCATTGAAGACTTTGTTCGGATACAGGCTGTAGTAACAACGACTCACATCCATCACATTACGCCATGAAGACCAGATCAAGGAAGACCACCAAACCTGCACCCTCGAAGGAGACTCCCGATGCGAACACGAGCACAGCAAAAGAGCTGGCGCCCAGTGTCGTCAACACTCCACACATCTTCGTGCTCCCCAAATATGCCTCTCCAGCAGCTCGTATAATCACCCTTCCGGATCCCGCATCTTCGTCACCCAATCGATACTTTGTATGCCCCGAAAAAGGCTTCTTCGAGTTTACCAAGATCGCTGCACCAAAGAAGGCATGTCGAAGCTGGCTACTTACTCCCGAGCGCCAGGCGAAACAGGAGATTGCAGATGACACGAACGAAGGAACCCCCAAGGAGCAACAAGACGACAGCTATGTGTTGGAGAAGCCAGATATGTTCGTGGCTACACCTGTCGATCCTCTATTCATCATTCTGCCTCTACTCACTGGGGGCGAGACGGGAAGCTACTTGACATTTTCGGATTTCATTTACACAACAGAGAGAAGAGGCTTGGTTCAATTACAGCAGCTTCTGCGTCAGAGCAACTTCGCAGGTCTGGAGAAGAAGATCGAGGGGCGTATGGAGTCTGTATGCGACTGTTTGGATATGGGCGATGGTGAAGACAAAATGTACCAGCTTTCCACACCAAAGCTCGCTGCGGCACTGGCCACCAAGGCCAAAAGGATGGCCAAAGGTCGGTTGCCAGCAAGCATGGAAGACCGCTTCGTCAAACAAGCTCTCGAAACGCCAGTCTTGAGTATCAAGCGCGAGGATAGCAGTATCAGTATCGCAGCAGATGATGCCACTCCTGGTGCTGAGAGTAAGGACGACACTGTTGATGCATCTCAAACTCCCACAACGCAAACCGGCGACGCTGTGACCTCTACTCCTGCCACATCTGTTGCTGTCAGTCCTGTCGAAGACAAGTCGATTGCAACAGAGGAGGTCACGGGATTGCTCCGGGTGCGGACTGCTCTTGAATTCCTCATAATCTCCTACATGCCTACATCCCTTCGCACAGCCATACAGGATGTTCTCAAGGCACCTACATCGCCGGTGGACTTTGCGCCACTAGACAAGCACCTCGATTTTGTGGCCGGGCTGAAGAAGCAAGCACAAGCTCTGCGTTCACTGAGCGACAACATCAGCCGCAAGCGTAGCGCTGAAGACGATGAGGAAGCTTTGGACAAAGCAGAGGCCAAGCGTAAAAAGAAGGAAGAAGAGGAGATCAAGAAGAAGAATACGTCAAGGGGCGTGCAGCAGCTTGCAAAAGCCAACACGACTGGCATGAAGAAGTTGAGTTCGTTCTTCACCAAAGCACCACCAAAGAAAACATAGCCTCGCGCATCTCCAACATTCACGAACGCATTCAATTCCACCCGATTACGAATTTATTGCATACAACCTCACAACACGTGACTTGCGCGAATTCCACATCCAGCGGAAGTATTCCGTTTCGCGTGAGATCTCGAAACTTGAAGATCTTAAGAAACTCCATTTTGTTAGCGACAACGTAATCTCAAAAATGACCGATCAAAAGATTTACGCTTGTATCGACTACGAGGATTCATACGTGCAGCCATTGTTGCTCAACGCTGTAAAAGCTCGCATACCCTCGGAACTTCTCGTCCTCATCAAAGATGCGTCAGAATTACCATCCCACGACAGCAAATTCTTGCAATGGCGACAATACGAAAGCCTAGATTTTGACAAGCTCATGAGCGGATCTAATGTTTCCCTTTCGAACAGCTACGTCATCCGCAAGGCACTGATTCGCAAACATTACTTGTCGATGACTGTTTCGCACTGGCTCACCAAGAACCCTGAAAGCTCTCTCACGCGCCACGTAAAACCAGGAGTGGAGTTCGAAGTCGATTTTGCGGAATTTCTGGACGATGCTTTGATTGAGGCATTCGAATTGCACGAGAGTTGGCAACGGAATGCCTCGAAGGAACCCTCTACGAGGGAATGGTGGATCCTGAAGCCTGGAATGAGTGATCGAGGCCAGGGCATCAGACTGTTCAGTTCAGAAGAAGAGCTCACAGAGATCTTTGAAGAATGGGATCCGCCTTCCGACCATGAGGACGAGGAAGATGACGAAGCAGCGCACTCGGGCGACGAAGAGACACCATCTGCCTCGAAATCGGACAATGACGAAGTCGATAATGGCATCATGACATCGCAGCTTCGCCACTTTGTCGCACAGCCCTATATCGACCCGCCCCTTCTCATGTCACCACCTCATCCCTCAGCCGGCCGAAAATTTCACATACGCACCTACGTGCTCGCCGTCGGTGCGCTCAAAGCGTACGTCTACAAGCCCATGCTTGCGCTCTTCGCCGGCAAACCCTACGCGCCTCCATCTTCATCGGAAGAAACCGCGCCTGATCTCAGCGCCCACTTGACAAACACATGTCTCCAAACTGGTGAGCGCGAAGGCAGCGTTCACGCCTTCTGGTCTCTGCCATCTTCACTCCCAGAACTCCAGTCGCAGAGTCCCGACTGGCGCGAAGACGTTTTCAAGCAGATCTGCGACGCTACTGGCCAGATCTTCGAAGCTGCGGCCCGTAGCATGAGCATCCATTTCCAGCCTTTGCCCAATGCTTTTGAGCTGTTCGGTTTGGACTTTATGGTGGATGCCGAGGGCACGACGTGGCTGATGGAGGTGAATGCTTTCCCTGATTTCGCGCAGACTGGTGGAGAGTTGCAGGACCTGGTCAAGGGGTTGATGGAG
>Ga0265798_10006987_pt1 | contig 14713 bp, 14 predicted proteins | sample P3T30metagenome_FD_192430 | JGI IMG/M metagenome (GOLD analysis project Ga0265798, IMG submission 192430) | Plant litter microbial communities from East Loma Ridge, Irvine, California - P3 T30 | ecosystem: Environmental > Terrestrial > Plant litter > Unclassified | place: USA: California... | reverse complement strand
ACGAACTCCAGGACCTCAAGATTCGGGGCCGTGCCAAAGCTGCTGAAGACCTGCGCGAAGCCCGCGACAAAGGCGACCTGAGCGAGAACGCCGAGTACGACGCCGCCAAGGATGCCCAGGGCCTGCTCGAACTAAAAATATCGAAGCTCGAAGAAGTAGTGGGCAACGCCCGCGTGCTCGACGAGACTAACATGGATTTCAGCAAAGTGCTCATACAGAGTAAGGTAAAGCTGAAAAACCTCAAAAATAACATGGTGCTCGACTACGTGCTCGTAGCCGAAGAAGAAGCCAACCTTGCCGCTGGCAAAATCTCCATCAAGTCGCCTATCGGCAAAGGCTTGCTAGGCAAAGAAGCCGGCGACGTGGCCGAAATCACGGTGCCCGCCGGCAAGCTCCAGTTTGAGATTCTGGAAGTAGGCCGGTAGTCTGTGCGGTAAGCTTTAGCTTGCCGTAAACTAGCATCTGTGCAAAAGGCAAGCCCCAGCCGGGCTTGCCTTATTTTTTGCGTTCTTTGCCAGGTGCCGGTCCATCGCCCGGCAAGCTAAAGCTTACCGCACATTCCCATGCCCTCCATATTTTCCCGTATCGTTTCGGGCGAGCTGCCCGCCTACAAGGTCGCCGAAGATGCTGACCACCTGGCTTTTCTCGATATCACGCCGCTGGTCGAAGGCCACGCGCTGGTGATTCCTAAAAAGGAAATCGACTACATCTTCGACATGACGCCGCAGGCGCTGGCCGCCCTACACGTCTTTGCGCAGCGCGTGGCCAAGGGCGTGCAGGCGGCCGTGCCGTGCCGCCGCATCGGCGTGGCCGTTATTGGGCTGGAGGTGCCGCACGCGCACATTCACCTCATCCCGATGAACAAGGTGGCGGACATGAACTTCGCCAACCCCAAAATAACCGTGCCCGCCGAGCGCATGCAGGAGCTGGCCACCGCCATTGCGGCCCAAATACCGGGTGGTAGCGGCTTGCCCGCCCCAGCCGCCGCTGCGGCGGGCGATGCCTCCCGCTCCGCTCAAGTCGCGCCCGCCGCTGCCAACGACGCTACCCTGGCCCAGCTCCAAAAGCTGACTAAAGGTCTGGAGTTCGTCAGCGAGTCGGATGCCCCGCTCGAAGCGGTGAGCTACGCCGCCCCCGTGGGCGACCTCAGCGACGCGCAGCTGCTGCAAGTACTGGGCGAGCCAGCCGGTACCAACGTCGAAAAAGTAGAGCTGACCGTATTCTTGCGCAACCAGACGACCGACAGCAGCAAAGCCGGCGTGGACATCGCTAATCGCTACAAAGCCTTGCAAGTGTACCTGAAGCAGGAACTAGATGGTGTGCAGGTGTACCGCATCGGTACGGGGCCGCAGGTGCACGCCTACGCGCTGGGCCGCGACGCGGCCGGCCGGCTGGCGGGCTTCAAAACCGTGCTGGCGGAAAGCTAGCGCGTGTGCATTGGCGGCGCAACTGGCATCGGGGGAATAATAATTCACTCCTTTCTAAATCACTCCGATGTATTGGTTAGCTTTGGCGATGCTCACGGCCCTGGGCGGCACTTTCCACAAATTTTCACGCAGTGCCGAGGCGCCGGGCGGCGAGTATAGTACGCACTTGACCAAGGCGGAAAAGCAGCTGCTGGCTCAGGGGCAGGTGGTGCTGAAAACCCACTGGGCCTATAACGATGTATGGCATTCGGGCTACCATACTGGCCCTTTGCAGGCGCGGCAGCTGCTAGGCGGCCAGTTGCGGTTTGTGCAGTTTGGGCATTGGCAGGATTTCCATAAAGGCCGGCTGAGCTACGAAGCGGATTATTTCCCGCCTTATCGCTCAGCTGGTAAGGTATACGACGAGGCCGGCGAAGTAAGTGAACTGATACGGACACAACCAATCCTCGGGAAAATCGATACTTTGGTGGAGACACAGGTCATTTACCTAAACTTCTATAACCGAGCTGACACGCTGGTGGTGCAGCATTTTTTTCGTGCTAAGAATTATCAGCGGGTGGCTGAGCCGGCCGCCTTTTGGTCATACGATGTAGCTGGTAAGCGCCCGGTGCCAAGTAATTGGAAGTTCCAGCGGTACTAGCGGCAGGTCACTAATGCTCACTGATTCTACCTTGCAAAACGCTCAATTATTTCTGCTTACCAGCTTTCTGGGAATAGCTGCCCCCGCCGCCGCCCAAACCTGGACGCCGCCCGCCGCCGTAGCAGCAGCCCTGCCCACCGTGCAGCCCGCCGCCTTCGAAGCCCACGTACGCTACCTCGCCGACGACCGCCTGCGCGGCCGCCTGCCCGGCACACCCGGCTACCAACTAGCCGTGGACTATGTCACGGCCCAATTCAAGCAAAACGGCGTGGCCCCGGCTGGCGAGCAGGGCGGCTACACCCAAAAGGTGCGCCTGCGCCGTGCGTTTGTGGAGCCCGGCGCGGTGCTGAGCTACCAGGCGGCCAGCGGCCCGGCGCAGCCGCTGGCCTACGGCCCGGCTGCCACACTCTATCCCAATCCCGGCCAGCCGGCAGTGCGCCTGGACAACGCCCCGCTGGTGTTTGCGGGCTACGGTATTTCGGCGCCCGAACTGAAGTATGACGACTACGCGGGCCTCGATGTCAAGGGCAAGGTGGTGGTGCTGACGCGCCAGCCGCTGCGGCAATTTGGCGACAATGAGCGACAGTATTTCAGTGACTTGCGCACGGTGCTTGAAACGGCGGCCCGCCACGGCGCGGTGGGCGTGCTGCTGGCCGCCGCTCGCCCCGATGCGCATTTACTCGACTTCCCGAAGGGCGTGGTGAGCGCCCTCGGCCCCGATGGAAAGGTGGCGGTGTCGCGGAGCTACGCGCCGGGCTCGGTGCAGCTGGTGGGCTCCGTGAGTGCGGCCACGTTGCAGCAGCTTTTTGCCGGCGCGGCTACCGATACTACGCGGGCGCTGGCCGCCTTGCGAGCCGGAAAACCCGCCTCGCAGGTGCTACCCGGCCGCCTCAGCGCCCGCTACCGCAGCCGCTACCAGGATGTGGAAAGCTACAATGTGGTGGGTAAAATTGTGGGCTCCGACCCCAAGCTGCGGGACGAGTACGTGGTGCACAGCGCCCATCTCGACCACCTGGGCGTGGGCGCGCCCATCAACGGCGACTCGATATATAACGGCGCGCACGACAACGCTACGGGCGTAGCTAGTGTGCTGGAAATAAGTAAGCTCTACGCCGACCTCAAGCAGAAGCCCCGGCGCTCGGTGCTGTTTGTGCTGATGACGGGCGAGGAAATGGGGTTGCTCGGCTCAGCCTATTTTGCCAAGTTGCCGACGGTGCCCAAAACGGCTCTGGTGGCCGATATTAATACCGATATGCCGACGATAATCGCGCCGTTGCTGGGCGTGGTGCCGCTGGGGGCCGACCATTCGTCGCTACTCGCGGAAGTGCGGCAAGCGGCTGATTACCTGAAGCTGACTGTGGAACCTGACCCCGAGCCGGCTCAAAATCGCTTTATTCGTAGCGACCAGTACAGCTTCGTGGTGCAGGGCGTGCCGGCGCTGCACATTAAGTATGGCAACCGTACGGCCGACGGCAAAAATAACCTCAGCGAGACGGTGCAAAAGTGGCGCGCCGCTACCTACCACAAGCCGCAGGACAACGTGGAAGGCGGCACCTTCGACTGGGCTGCCGGTGCGCAGTATGCGCGCCTCAACTTTCTCATCGGCTACCAGGTGGCGCAGGCCGTGAAGCGCCCCAGTTGGAATAAAGGCGACTTTTTTGGGGTGCGATTTGGGCGCTGATGCAACGCTTTGGGGGCGCTGCCGCTCGCTATATAGTACTTTTTCAACCTTGTCTTATGAAGAAACTACTGCTTCCACTGTTGCTGCTAGCTACTGGCTGCCAAAAAGATGCCGACACGGAGCCCAGCTCTTTGAAGGCGGCAGACGAGATTGAAATTGAAACCCAAGGCCGCAACCGCGACTGCGGCGTGGCCCAGGTGTTGGCTAAAGACCAGGCGCAGGTGGAGCAGGTAACCGGTGCCTCGCCTTTTGGCCCCACCTTTTTGGCCTTAAAGCTAGATACCGCTCTATGGGTGCGCAAAAACCAGACGCTGTACGTCCGCATTCGCAAGCCCGCTAGTTCGGAATATTTAGTATGCACCGCGCAGGGGCCGGGCTACCAGCCATTCGTCGTGACGAGTGCCCGTGTGAAGCCGTAGCCGGGCAGGTGCTGCACCGCGACATGTGATGCAACTTGCGTAAGGCGCAATAGTCTATGGGAAAGCCAGCGCACTAAGCACTGGCTTTTGGCTTTTTAACGCCTCCTTATTATGCTGCGCTACCTCGTACTCGGCTGGTTGCTTTTCTCAACGGTTTCGGCCTGGGCTATTAAGCCCGTGGCCACTTATTGGGCCAAGCCCGATACGCTAGGGTTGAAGTACCAGGACCTTACTCTGACCACGCCCGACCACGTGCACCTAGCCGCTTGGCTGGTGGCCCCGCAGGCAGGCGTGCCCGCCCAAAACACCACGGTAGTAGTAGCGGGTGGCGACTCGGGCAACATGGCCTCCAATATTTTCACCGCCGCGACGCTGGCGGCGCAGGGCTACCAGGTGCTGCTGTTCGACTACCGGGGTTTTGGGCACAGCGATGCGTTCGCCATCAACCAAAATTACCTCTATTACCCCGAGTTCACGACCGACCTACGCACGGCCCTGGCCGAGGCCCGGCGGCGCGGCCCCCGGCAGCGGGTGGGCGTGCTAAGCTTCTCGATGGGCACGATAATGGGCGCGGAAGCGGCTGCTACCACCCCTTGCGACTTTTTGCTGACGGTGGGCTACGTGGCTAGTCCGCAGGCTGTATCGGCTTATTACAAACGCACACGGCCCGAGCGCCCGGTGTTGCTGCCCACCGCCGCGGCCACCTACGGCCAGGTAGCGGCCAAAGTGAATTGCCCGTGGCTGCTCATCGCCGGGAAAGAGGATAAAGTGACCACGCTGGCTGATTCGCAGGCGGTGGCGCGGGCGGCAAAAGGGTCGCAGCGCCGCCAGGTGCTACCCATACCCGGCGACCACGGGAATTCCATGATGGTACTGGCGGGGGAGGAGCAGAATCTACCTTATACCCAGGCAGTAAGTCGCTTTTTGGCCGTCCGCCCGGCAGCGCGTAAAAGCTAGCTAGTGAGGCTGGGCTATAAGTTGGAGTGCAGGCCCACCAGCAAAAACACGCCGCTTAGGTAGGCCCACAGCAGGGCAAATAAGATGTGAATACTCGTCTCGAACCGCTTGCCGCGCCACAGCGTGGACGAGTAGCCGAAGAACTGGATGAGCAGCCGCGCCAGCCAGAACACGCCCATGCCCAGCGCCACCCGGCGGCCCAGCGCGGTGCCCACCAGCTCGGCCGCCGAGGTGAGGCACAGCACGCCCATGAGCAGCACCGCAAAGGCGATGAAAAACGTGTGCACGTACATCATTTGCCGGTTGATGAGGCTGACCACGGCGAACTCGCGCCGCCAGTCGAAATACCGGGCAAAGCCGGCGTGCAGCAACGCCAGGATAATCAGCAGCGCCCCGATTAATTCAAGCTGAAGCTGCATCGGCGCGGAGGATAAAGGCGGTAATGAAAAGCGTGATTTTTACTTCTTGTGCCACGCGCAGCCCGGCCGCCTGGTAGGTAGCCAGCCAGCTGCGCCGCGCGTGAAAATGAAGAAAGCCGATGGTGTAAGCCAGAAAATTGGCTGTGTCGCGCAGGTGCTCGACCACGATAATAGCGCCACCGGGCCGCGTTACGCGCCGAAGCTCGGCAAAAAACGCGGCCCGCTCGGCAGCATCTCGTACCTCGTGGGCGGCCAGGAAAGCTACGGTAGTGTCGGTGGTAGCAGTGGCTAGGGGCAGGGCGCGGGTGCTTACGTGCAGGGCGCCTGGCGGCAGTGGATACGCCTGCCGCGCCCGCCGAATAGATACCTCGGTGTGCCGGGCCGGGTCGTAAAAATCGACCGCCAGCAGCTGTTTTGGCTGCCAGTGCTGGCGCAGCACTGGGCTGATTTCATCGAAGCCGGCACTGACGCTGAGCACCGTAGCACCGGGCGCGGGCACGCAGTGGGCCGGTAGCCAGCCCAGCTCATAGAGGCCCGCGAAATCGTAGACGTAGGTCGAAACGGCCAGCGACACCAACATGGGAGCCGCGACCAGCACCATGCCGAGGCCCGCGTAGCGACCCAGCGGCGCGGGCAACAGCCGCGCAGCTAACCCGAGCGCGAGCACCAGCCCGAGCGCCAGGGCATAGAAGTGCCAGTTGAACCGCACAATGTTGGCCAGGCCTTGGAACGGCTTTCTTACGGGTGCCATAGCTCGGTGCGGCCTTTTTTCCAGTGGTAGGGTACGTCGCGCAGCAAAAACGCATTGGCCAGCACCAACTGGCTGAGCGGCAAGCCTTGCAGAAAGCCCACGTGCGCCTGCTCGACAGCCACGGGGGCGGGCTGCCAGTGCTCGCGCACGCCCTCGATAATGACTACGCGCCGGGCCGCTTCCTCCACCGAAAACGTGAATGGCAACGGCCCGGCAAAGCGCCGCGCCTCGGCCCAACTGGCGAAAGGCGAGCCAGCGGGCAGCGCTACCTCGGCACCGAGCGCGGCTGTTTTGAGGCGAAAATCGCCCTGCCGCGAAGTGGCGGTGAGGCCGCTAGCGTCGGTATCGGTTAGGCTGATATCGGCCGTGACGTAGCCGTAGTGGGTGAAAATATTGCCCAGTAGCGCCATGCGGCGGCGGTCGGTTTCGGAGCGCAAAATGTAGAGGCCGCGCAGCCGCTTACCGGCCGGCGTAATGTAGCGCACGAAGGCCCGGTAGCCCACCAGGCAAAAATCCTGACCCAGAAAAGTGGGGAAGCCCTTGGGCCGCAGGTGCCGCGTCTGCACTAGCGCTACGGCTAAAAAGCCCCATTTATCCTGAAACGTGTCGGGCACCAATGGCGCGGGCAGCAGCGCCTGCACCTCGGCGGCCGGCGCGGCAAACGTGAGCACGAGCGAGCGCTCAAAGAACGCTTCGACGGCAAACGGGTGGGTTTTCAGCCAGGATAATAGCATGGGCTAGCGGGCGGAGGGGCGAGGAAGCACAAATTCGTAGTAGTACAGCAGCCCCACGAATAGGCTCGCAAACAGCGCATTGGCTCGCCCCCACAGCAGGAGGTCGGGCGCCAGCACGTATTCCAGCGTATTCATCGTCGCCACCAGGCCCATCTGCGCCAGCACGCACCAGCGGCGCTTGATGCCGCTGAGCAGCCAGACTGCCATCCCAATTTCGGCCAGCCCGATGAGGCGGGTGAGTGGCCCGGCATACGCCGGCCCCAAAATGCGCGCTACGATGGCCTCGTGTCGAGGTACCAGTCCCAGCACCTTGCACAGCAAGCCGTTGGCTAGCCACACCAGCGCGATGAGGTAGGTAAGCGGGCGGTAAAGGAGCGTGGCAACCATAAGAATTGGAGGAATAAAAGCGACGGTCCTAGCTGAGCCTTAACCCACGAAAACTTCGACGCTCGCGATTTTCGTAATCATGTAGTTGCGGCGGTTGGGGTTGTGAGTGGTAGGCTGGCGGTGGCCGGCGCGGTCGGTGGCGCGGGCTTGTAGGGTGTGGCGGCCGGGCGCGGCGGGCGGCGTCCAGCTAAATTCCCAGAGGCGCCAGGCGAAGGGTACGGCCGCGCCGAGCAGGCGGGCGGGCTGCCAGGACTGGCCGTGGTCGGTGCTGATTTCTACGCTGGCTACCTCGCTCTCGCCCGTCCAGGCTGCGCCAAATACGCGGTAGGGCTGGCCGGCGGGCACGGCTTCGTAGAGGGCAGGGCGGGCTATTTCGGCCTTCACTCGCATTTCGGCTACGGGCACGAGCGTGGGCTGGCCGTGGGCGCGCTGCCAGTAAGCGTATTCCAGCGTTTGCCAATAGCCGGCGTAGGGCTCGGTGCTGACGGTGAGCTTGCTTAGCCATTTAACCGAGGCCATGCCGTACCAGCCCGGCACCACCAGCCGCACCGGAAAGCCGTGCTCGGGCGGCAAGGGCTGGCCGTTCATGAGGTAGGCCACCAGTACTTCGGGCTGGCGGGCTTTGGCCAGCGGCAGGCTGCGGGCAAAGGAAATAATGCCCGGCGCCCGGGGCTCGTCGTTGACCGGCCCTTGGTCGGCGCCTTCGCAGATGACTTCCAGCGCGCCCGCTGCTACGCCGGCCCGCGCTAGTAGGCTGGCCAGGGGTACGCCCGTCCATTCGGCATTGCCCACGGCGCCCTGCTCCCAGAGCAGGCCTTTGGCTTTGGGGGCCAGCCGGGCGCGGCCGTTGCCGGCGCATTCGAGGGTGGCTTGCAGGGTAGTAGCGGGCAGTTGGCACAGCTCGTCGTAGCTCAGGGTCAGGACGTTATTTACTGCGCCTTCGAGCCGCAGCTGCCAATTGGCGGCCTCCAGAGCTGGAATGGGGAAGTGGCTGCGCACGTAAAACCGGTTATTAGGCACCACCTGCTCGGCCAGCGTTGGGAAGGGCAGCTCCAGGTTGAGCGGCTCCTGCTCTCGCGTAATCAGCCCCGGAAACAAGTTAGGCCCGGGCGCGACCGGGCCGGGTAGCGGGGTTTCGGCCGGGGCAGCGGGCACGGGTTGGGTGGGCGTGTTGTCCATAAGCGGGGCGTAAGTTGCGCCGAAAAGGCGGCAGATTCTCGGCTGGGTGAGGTGCCAAAATGGGCTCTTTTTTGGCCCCAATAAAGCTATTTTAGCTATTCGAGAAATAGGTTATAGGTCCTGCTTCGCTGCGCGTTGCATGACAAACGCAGATAAACGGCCTCAACACGCCATTGCTAGCGCCCGCTGCCAGCGTCCACCAGCTTCTGTAGCTGCGTTTGAGTGGCTACGGGCAGCGCGCTTAGAATATCGAGGCCCGAGGCGGCTTCGATTTTATCGACGGAGGTCAGATATTGATTCCAGTTGGGGCTGATGCTGTTGTCGTTGGGGGTGTCGATGGCGACTATGTGGGCCTGGCCGGCTACGATGCGTTTGAGGTCGCCGCTGCCTTCGGGCAGGAAAACGATGACTTTCCAGATGCGGGCGGGCACGGTTACGCGGCCTTGGTCGATGGTGCTGGCGGGGCCGTTTTTGCCCACGCCGCCGCGGCCGTAGCTGCCCATGAGCACGTAGGCTTCCTGGCCTTTTACGACTTGGGCGCGGGTGTATTCTTCGAGGTTGCCCCAGGTTTGCTGGTTGTTTTGGGGCGCCTGGGGCACCATGTTGCTCATCAGAAACGTGGCCGAGTTATCGTCGAGGCTGGCGGTGCGGTCGCCGCTGGGGCAGTTGTGGCCTTTGTCGAAGCCCGAGCCGGAGTAACTCGTCGGGGCTACGGCGTAGAACTGTCGGGGTAGGGCGGGGTCGGCCCGAAAGTCGTCTTGCCGGGGTGCGGCCTTGGTGAGGTCGGTGCGGCCCACGTGCCAGCTCGTCCAGACCGGAATGCCGCGCGTTGCGTTGTAGCCGGTGGCGTATTGGGGATGAATGAGCAGGTAATTGGTGACGTTGGTCGGGTCGGAGGTCGCGCCGCTGGGGTTGCCGAGCAGTAGGTTGTCGTTGTCGGGCCGGGTGCTGGTAGGCAGCGGCTGCGGCTTCGTGGGGGTGGTCGGCGCGGGCGTGGGGCGGGTGGGGGGCGTCACGACTACCACGCCACCGCTCGTTTCGAGGCTGATGTCGTCGAGGTTGAGGCGGTTTTTATCGGTGCCGGTTTTGCGGATTTCGAGGCGGATGGGCTCGGTAGCGGTGCCCAAAAAGAGGGCAGGGCGCAGGGCGGGGCCGCTCGTGGTTTGGGGTTGGCCATTGCGCTGCCAGGTGCGGCCGTGGTCGCGGCTTAGCCACAACTCCCAGGTGCTGGGGCCGTCGCTGCCGTAGGCCGCCGCCTGAATGCTGATGCGCTTCACGCCGGCCGGCGCGTCAAACTGCATGGTGAGCCGGCCGCCGGGGCGCAGGCGGGCGGCGTGCGTGCCGTCCTTATGGTCTTCGTCGGCGCTGCCAATTAAGGCCTCAGTAAAGAGCCAGGTGCCCGTGGTTAGCGTTTCCGGCGCGGTAGCATATGCGCCCTTGGCGCCGGTTTCGAAGGTTTCGAGCAGGGCGGCGGCCTGGGTAGGCGCGGTGGCTACGGCCGTGGTTTCGGTGGCAGGGGCCGAGCAGGCGAGCAGCAGCGGGGCGGCGAGAAAGACAGCGGAGAATTGCATGGCGCGAAAGTAGCTTGGACTTTGTAGTCCGAGCGTTCGCGCAGCGAACATCCGCGTTTGGGCGGGCCGGTGAGCGAGTTGGGTCGCTTTGTAATTTTTTCGGTTTAAGCAAAAAAACGGCTGCCCTTGCGCTCGCAAAGGCAGCCGTTTTTATATACCTGACGTGGATGCTCGCTGCGCTCGCGCTCGGAATACAAAGTCCAAGCTACACCGAATTAATACAGCTTAAATAGCGGCTTCACGTTGGCCAGCGTCTCGCCAAAGCGCTCGGAGGCGCGGGCTTGCTGGTAGGTTTCGGCGGCGGCTTTGGCGCGAGCGGTTTCTTCGGCGATAACCTTGGTGGCGCGGTCGGCTTTTATGAGGCCATCTTGCTGGCCCTGGGCAATGGCGGCCCGAATGGCGGCGCTGTACTGAGCCGTGATGACGGGCAGGCGGTCGGTAAGGCTTTGGAGCTGGGTGGCCACCTGCACTACCTGCTCGGCCGAGTTGTTAGCGGGCGTCAGGTACGAATCGGGGTCGAGGATATCGGGCTGGTTTTGGGCGCGGGCGAAGGCTTGGTCGAGGGCCGTGAAGCGGGCCGGTAGGTTGGTGGCCACGTAGTTGCTCATGCGGCTGATGTTGGTGACATCGAGCGAGTTGGTGGCGGGCTGGCCCACGGGCGAGGCCGTGTAGTAGGCCGAAATATCCTCCTGGTACGCCGCCAGCTGCACGTAGGGCCGGTAGAGCTGGCTGAGCTGGTGCTGTAACACGCTCAACTCGTTATCCAGCGCCAGCAGCGACGACTGATTGTCGGCGCGGGCCGCGTCGAGGGCGCTGAAAAAGCTGAGCGTGGGCTTGAGGCCAGTTTCGATGGTCTTGACCTGGGCGGCCGAAAAGCCATCGCTACTGAGGCTGTTGGCGCGCACGCTGGTGAGCAGTTCGCTCACGGCGTTGAGCATGGGGCCGACCGTGGGGATGGTCTTCACGAGCGAGTTGCTGGTGAGGTGGCTGGCGAGGTCAACCAGGCGGTTGCCCCGGTTTTTGTCTACCACCTTGGTCGTCACCAGCGACTTGGTATAATCGACCAGCGAAATGCCGAGCGGGTTGGCATCGGTGGGCGAGGAGAGGGCCGCTTGCTCGTTGGCATTGCGCAGGGCTTGGGTGAGGGCGCGCAGCTGCGAAAGGCGGCTGTGGCACACTTGCAGCAGGTCGGCAGTGGCCTTTACGTTGCTTTTGGCCAGCGAAAAGCGGGTGGTCTGGCTCAGCTTTTGGCCCGTGATAAAGCTATTAAACTTGCCGCCCAGCTCGGTGTACACGCGCTGCTGCTGGCGGTACGATTGCCGCAGGCTATCGACGCGCCGCGTGAGCAGCAGCACTGTGGCCTGCGCTTGCTGTAGCGCCTGGGCCTGCATTTCTTCGGGCGAGCGCTGGGCTACTGGGGCGGGCGCGACTGGTGCCGCCGCCGGCGCGGTGGCCGGGGCCGACGGCGTTTCGGCGGGTGCCGCAGTGGTGGTAGTGGCCTGGGCAAATGCGTAGGCAGGCAGTAGCGCCAGGCCGAGGCTTAGCAGATAGGGTCGGGATACGGCGATAAACATAGGATACAGGAAAGGCCGGTTTGGATATGTCGGTTAATACGTTACCGACCGCCTAAACCGGCCCCCAAAGATGCAAAGACCGGGCCGAGTGGGGCGGTTTCTACCTCACAACCGTACTTTGCTTAATGGCTACCAAACGCACTACGACCCCGCCACCCGCTGCCCCCCCGGCCCGCCCGCCCTACATGCTCATCGAGCAGATTCAGGTGAAAGGCTACAAATCCTTGGTAGATGCCACGCTGCACGTGCGCCCGCTCACACTGCTGGCGGGCACCAATAGCTCGGGGAAATCGAGTATCATGCAGCCGTTGCTATTGATTAAGCAGACGATGGAAGCGCCGTATCAGCCGGCTGGGGCATTGGTGCTGCATGGAGCGCACGTGCAGGCGGAAACGGCTAAGGAATTAATAAGCATAGGAGAAAAAATAAATAGATTTAGTATTACCGCCTTAGGTAGAGATATAGCGGATAGTGAAGATATGGAGATTGGTTCAGTAGAACTGTTTTATGAATTATCTGCTCATACATTTATGCTCCCTTATCAAGTTACTATATCTAGGGAGGGAGCGATGTTGGAGTTAATGCCTACTTCTTCATCTGAAGAACTTTATAAACAACTGGTATGGTCTTTTCAAATAAAGGATTTTTATTCTGAGGTCCAACTGGTAAATGGGCTACTACAAGTACAAGTGTGGGGCGAGGATAATAAGAATATTGGTATTGTTCGGCCATATTTTTTTGAAAATGCGCTTGTCAATTTGATACATATTCCGGGATTAAGGGGTGCTCCTAGACGCAGTTATCCTGCTGCTTCATTTAATGAGCAAATCAAAGGGACATTCGATTTATATACTGCTGGTACAATTAATCAATGGCAGCAGCAAAATAATACCGAAGCTCTCGCCCAATTAAACGATTCTCTTCAACGCCTCGGCCTCACCAATGCTGTTACGGCGAAGGTTAAAAATGCCAATGAAGTAGAGCTAAGCGTAAACCGCCTGCCCGCCGCCAGCAAAGCCAAGCCCAAGAAAGCTGACATGGTAAACATTGCTGATGTGGGCATCGGTGTGTCGCAAGTGCTGCCAATACTGGTGGCGCTTATTGCGGCGCAGGAGGGACAAATCGTGTACGTGGAGCAGCCTGAGTTGCACTTGCACCCCCGTGCCCAAGTGGTAATGGGCGAGCTGCTGGCCGAAGCCGCCAACCGGGGCGTGCGCGTAATCGTGGAAACGCATAGTAGCCTGCTGCTAATGACAGTACAAACGCTGATTGCACAGGGCAAAATTGCGAATACCGACGTGGGCCTACATTGGTTTACGCGCAATGCCAAGGGCGCGACAGAGGTGCAATACGTGCAGCCTGACGAGGACGGCGCATATGGCGAGTGGCCCGAAGATTTCAGCGAAATAGAGTTGAAAGCCCAGGATGCATACCTGACAGCGGTAGGCTTGCGGCAGTTTGGGGAGGCTGCGCAATGAGGCTACCGGGCAATTCGCGTCGCATCGTGGTCGATACCAACGTGGCGAAGTCAGCCGGTGAAAGCGTGCATCCGACCTCGGAAGCCTGCCGGGCGGTGCTCGAAACCATGCTGACGCGGCAGCATCGCGTGGTGCTTTCGGCCACGCAGTTTCGAGAGTGGCAAAAACATCAATCGGCTTACGCCAGACGATGGCTGGCCAGTATGAAGGCCAAAAACCTGTGGCACGTACTGACGCCGGAGCCGGACAGCGGCCTCACCGAACGCCTTCATAAATTGGATTGTACGGACAAAGTCCGCGCCGAAATGCTCAAAGACGTGCACCTGCTGGAAAGCGCGTTGGCTACCGACCACGCGGTGGTGTCGCAGGAAACAAACGTGCTAGCGCTGTTCACTACGCATACCCAGGCGCTAGGCGTACCTCGGGCGGTGGCCTGGGTAAACCCTACGGAAGATGCGCCAGCCTGTATTGCCTGGCTGGAAGCTGGCGCTGCTGTAAAAGCGGTGCGCGGCGTACCAGCCGGAGTATAGAAATTACTGTGTCAAAAATTGCTGATGAGACTCCGCTACCTCCCTTTGCTTTTGCTGGCCCTGCCCGCCTGCACCAGCCCCGATACCAAAGCCTCGGAAAAAGCCACGCCCGCCGATGCGCGCTTCGACCGTTTTAAAGACCAGCTCATCCTGGATTTGTGGCGGCAAAACCCCGACTATGCCTCGGCGATGGGCTTTCACAAATACGACTCGCTGCTGGTGATACCCGACGAAACTCAGCGGCGGCGCGAGGCGGTTTTTGTAACCCAGAAGCTGGGCGCGCTAGCGGGTTTTGGGCTCGATAGCCTGTCGCCCAATAACCAGATAGACTACCGCTTGCTCACAAACGAGCTGCGCTCGCAGCGCTGGTACGCCGACACGCTCAAAAGCTGGCAGTGGAACCCCGCCAGCTACAACCTCGGGGCCAGCGTGGGCGACCTGCTCAACGGCCGCCATTACCCGCTGGACCGCCGCCTGCGCAACATCTCCGACAAAATAGCCCAGGCCCCGGCTTACTACGCGGCGGCCAAGGCCAACATCACCGGTCCCACCCGCGAGCACGCCGAGCTGGCGGTGCAGCAAAACGAGGGCGGCCTGGCCGTATTTGGCCCCGCGCTGGCTGACTCGGTGCGGAAATCGGGCCTGAGCGCGGCCGAAAAGCAGCTGCTGTTGCAGCGCGTGGCGGGGGCGCAGAAGGCGGTGCAGGGCTACGTCGATTTTCTGAAGCAGGACGTGCTCACGGGCAAGGAGTTTCGCTCGTTCCGCATCGGGAAGGCGCTTTTCGACCGCAAGTTTGCCCTCGATATTCAGTCGCGCTACTCGGCTGAGGAGGTGTTGCAGCTGGCCCAAACGCACAAGGCCGACCTGCTGCACGACATGGGCCGGCGGGCGGCGCGGCTCTTCCCCAAGTACTGCGCTGGCCAGCCGGTGCCGAAGGATACGATGCAGCTAATCCGGCAAGTCATT
>Ga0265798_10006986_pt1 | contig 14713 bp, 16 predicted proteins | sample P3T30metagenome_FD_192430 | JGI IMG/M metagenome (GOLD analysis project Ga0265798, IMG submission 192430) | Plant litter microbial communities from East Loma Ridge, Irvine, California - P3 T30 | ecosystem: Environmental > Terrestrial > Plant litter > Unclassified | place: USA: California... | reverse complement strand
TTTTTTAGCTCCTTTTATTTTTACCTTCTCGTTATTTTCCTTCTTCTCTTTTTTAGATTTTCTTGTTTTAGCTCCCTTATTTTTTACGTTTCTTTTGAGTTGACTTTTGTTTTGATGTTTTTTTTTCTTCTGAGGTGGGGGTATAGCCCCGAGCGTTTGATAGCTTCTTTTTACATGGTTTTTTATACTTTAGTGGTTTCTTTCCCCTTTTTGGTTTATTTGGTTTTATGAGGAGCGGTTAGGGGGAAGTTTCTTTTTTTCGGGGATGCTGGGGGCTATTGGTGGGTTTCTTTAGTTTTCGTATTCCTGGTTAAGTTACCGGTGTATGGGGTACATCTGTGGCTTCCTAAGGCCCACGTGGAGGCGCCTGTTTCGGGGTCAATAGTTCTAGCGGGGGTGCTCTTAAAGCTTGGTGTTTATGGGCTCTTGCGATTTAGGCCGTTTATTCTTTTTTTCCTGAGGGAGATAAAGGGTTTAATGGTGTCCCTCGGGCTAAGAGGGGGTTTGTATAGATGTTTCTTGTGTCTCCGTCAATCCGATTTAAAGTCTTTCGTTGCTTATTCCTCAGTCTGTCATATGGGTTTTGGTCTGGGGGGTCTCTATAGAGGCTTGTATGTTGGGTATGGGGGAAGAATCTTTATAATGATTTCCCACGGGTTTTGTTCTTCCTGTCTTTTTTACATTCTTTATGTTTTGTATGAGCGTTTTTTTACCCGTAGGGGGCTTTTGATGAAGGGGGTAGGGTACATTTTTCCGATGATACTCCTGGTTTGGTTTGTATTTTCAGCTCTTAATATGGGGGTCCCTCCTTCCCTCTCCTTTTTTTCGGAGGTCTCTATTCTGGTGGGGGTAACCGGCATGACTTTGTATACTTTTATTTTTTCGGGGCTTCTTCTGTTGTTTTCTGGGTTTTACGGAATCTTTTTTTATGTTGTCTCTTGTCACAGGACAAGGATGTTAGGGGGGTGGAATTTTTTTGTGGGCCCCCGGGAGTTTCTGTTGTTTTACGGCCATTTTTATTTTGTTATTTTCTTAGTTTTTTCTCTCGACTTCTTTTTTCTTTAGGGAGCCAGTTAGTTTATATGAATTATTGATTGTGGTTCTTTGGGTTTACTTTGGCTAATTTTTTTCTTCTACTTTTTTGTGTTTTTTTATTTTTTTCTGGTATTTTTTTTTGTCTCTTGTTTTTTTGGAGGGGGGTATCTTTTGGACTTTTTTCTTTTTTCCTTGGGGGGTCTTGATTTCTCTTTTAGTTTTCTTTTCGATTACGTGTCTCTGGGTTTTTTTTCTTGTGTCTCTTTTATTTCTGGCTTGGTTTTTTTGTATTCTGTATTTTACATGGAAGGCACTGTTGATAGTCGACGTTTTATTTGGTTAGTCTTTGGTTTCGTTTTTTCGATGTTTTTGTTGGTTTTCTCGGGCAATTTTTTTTTGGTTATGGTGGGATGGGATGGGTTAGGACTAACTTCTTTTTGTTTGGTGATTTTTTATTCTAACCACTCTAGTTTGGAGTCGGGGTTGGTTACGGTATTCAGTAATCGTGTGGGGGACGTATTTTTCTTGATCTGTTTCTTCTTTTTTTTCATGGGGGGCTCTTTTTTTTTTGATTGGGGGGCACTTCTTTCAAGAGTCGGTTTCTTCATTTTTCTGTTTTTAGGGGCGATTACTAAGAGGGCTCAGTTGCCTTTTTCTGCTTGGCTTCCGGCTGCCATGGCCGCTCCTACCCCTGTTTCTTCTTTAGTTCATTCGTCCACTCTTGTTACGGCGGGTGTCTACGTCTTAATTCGGTTTTCTTTCATTTTTTTATTTTTTGATTTAATTGTTTTTAAAGTCTTTTTCCTTTTAACTATGGTGGTAGCGGGAGCTAGCGCCAATTTGGAAAAGGACTTTAAGAAGGTTGTCGCCATGTCTACTCTTAGTCAGTTGGGGATGATGCTCTTTATTCTTTCTGTGGGGGTTTGGGCCCTTTCTTTTTTGCATATAGTCATTCATGCTTTTTTTAAGAGGATGCTATTTCTTAGTACTGGGTCTCTGATAAGGCATTTGGGGGGCGGCCAGGACTCTCGGTTTTATGGGAGTAGAGTTTTTTCATGGAGAGCATCTCTTTTTTTCTTGGTGAGTTGTGTGTGTCTTTCTGGGTTCCCTTTTTATATCGGGTTTTACTCTAAAGATTTTATTATTTTGGGGAGGTCTCTCGGCAGAGGGTTGTTTTTTTATTTTAGTTTTTTAGGGGGTTGCCTACTTACTGTCTTTTATAGTTTTCGCTTGTTTCGCCTTGGTTATTCTTCTTTTTTCAAGGGTTATAGGCATCTCTTCTATGCTGAGACCTTAAATTTTTTGTTTCCCACTTCTTTGCTGTTCTTTAAGGGTTGACTTTTAGGTGGATTTTTTTACTGGCTTTTTGTTTGTGAAGGCTTTGTTTTTTGGAGGGGGTTTGACGTTATTGTGGGCGTTTTTCTTTTGGTTGGGGGACTTCTTTTTTTTAGGGGGATTCACTTCTCTCGCTCCTTTCTTTACTATCTGTCTTTTATCTCTTTTATGCGGTGGTTTTCTTCGAGAGGCAGTTCTTTTTTTTCTACCAAGAAGGCGTGACAAAAATGGGACAGGGCTTGGATGGAGGTTTCTGGGGGGCAGGGCGTTTATGGGTGACTCAGAGCAGTTTCTTTTTTCTTCGACTACTACAAGACGCTAGGGCTTGGCCTTTTTTTTGTTATTCTTTTATTTTCTTTTGGCCTTTTTTTTGTTTAGGCTCTTTAAGTTGTTTCTAACGTTGGCTTTGAAGGAGCCGGAGATTTTTGGGCATACCTGTTTTACAGTAACTAGGGGCAAAGCCTGCGGCTGTTTTGAAGTTAGCGGCTTCTGTTATATTGCCCCAAGCAGGATTAGTCCCCAAGTTCTAAACTTGATGCATGGTTATGCTATGTGCTTAACTACTGTTCTGAAAGTCTTAAGCTTTCTGCATTGACCTATATGCTAATGTTAATTTTGGGTAAGGTCTGTTTGACTGGCCAATCCTTGCAAAGGATTGAATCGTACCCATTCTGATCATTTGATTTTGCTTTTTTGCCATTCGTATAATAATCCAAGTGTTAAAATGAGGATGAACCTTAAAATTAAGATTTTCCTTTTAAGGCCCCCCGGCTCTAGGGGGTAAGATAAGACAAGAGCGATTTCTACGTCGAAGATCAAGAATAGTAGAGAAATTATGAAAAACTGGAATGAAAATGGGAGGTGCGAGGGGTTTATAATGTTAAACCCACATTCGAATTGGGACCACCCTTCTTTTCCTACCCTTGTCTTTTTTTGAGCTATTTGGGCAGTTGCCGCGAATATTGCGACTAGTATTAGGGCAGTTAGCCATGAGGTTACCCTTTTCATAATTCTGTGTATTCCTATTAATTGGAAATTAATCGTACATTTATACTAAAAGAATATTAAGCCCCCCATCAATAAATTATTGAGTAGAGAAACAATCATACTACATCCACGAAGTGCCAGTATCAGGCAGCGCATTCGAATCCGATGATATGTGTCCCAACGTTAATTATCTTTTTGAACCGCTGTAGAGAAACGGCAAGAAAGATTGAGCCGATGATTACGTGCAGGCCATGAAAGCCAGTGGCTATGAAAAAGCAGGACCCGAAGGATGAGTCTGAAATGCAGAAGGGGGCCTCGATATACTCGAATGCTTGAAATGTAGAGAATACTACTCCTAATAAAATGGTGGCCAGGAGGGCCAATCTTGATTTTTTAAAGTTGTTTTTTAACATCTCATGGTGGGCCCAAGTCACGGTAACGCCCGATGAGAGCAGGAGGATTGTGTTAAGCAGTGGGATTCTCATTGGGTTAAATGGTTGGATAGACATGGGGGGTCATATTTGTCCTAATTCTACGGTGGGGGAGATTCTTCTGTGGAAGAAGGCTCAGAAGAAGGATACAAAAAAAAACACTTCTGAGGTGATGAATAGGATTATTCCAGTTTTTAGACCGTTTATTACTACTTCTGAATGATTACCTTGGTTCGACGCTTCTCGGTGTACATCTCGCCACCAGGAATAGGCCACTAGTGTAACTATGATGAATGAGAGCAGGGCTAGCTTTTTTGTTATGTTATTTACTATAAGCAAGCCCGAAAGGACTAGGGAAAGAGCCCCATTGGAAGCTAGTAAAGGTCAAGGTCTAACATCAACTAAGTGAAACGGATTAAATTTTCTTATCATATTTTACTTCTGTGACGTAAAGTGTGATTAGAGTTATAAAGACATAAGCTTGAATGCAGGCTACGGCAGACTCTAAGATGGTTAGGATTAAGGGGGAAATAAAGCCTGTTACGGCTGCTGGGGCTTTAACGGCTATGAGTGAGTTTCCCAACAAGGTCATCAAAAGATGCCCGGCGATCAAATTAGCGGTTAGCCGCACGCATAAAGTAATGGGACGGATTAGATTTCTTGTTATTTCGATCACCACTATAAAAGACATCAGTGCGGCAGGGGTACCTTGAGGCACTAAATGGGCGAGTATGTGGTTGGTGTTTTTAATTCACCCATATAGTACAATTGCAACTCAGGAAACTAAAGAGAGGGGCAGAGTGACTGTTAGATGACTTGTTGCCGAAAATACTTGGGGGTATAGGGCTAGAAAATTTAGGGCAAGGATCGAGATGAATACCGTGATGACTAGATTGCCTGTTCCTATTTCTCTTTTCTTTAGTGTGAATTCTACTTCTTTTAGGAAAGTGCCTGTAAGTTTGCGGGTTACTTTTAGGGAACTTGTTTTTGTCTTCCACAATGCTTTAGGCAAGAATAATGAGGCGATCAGTAAGATAGCTCAGGCTATTGATATAAAGGAGCTTCTTGGGTCAAAAACGGAGAATAGATTTGTTATCATTTAATCTTTTTTTCAACCTGCCTTAGTTTCTTTTTGTAACTTTTGACTAGGGTGATCCTGGGGAGGTTTTCTTTGTTGGTGAGGATGAGGATAAATAGCAAGGAAGTGATTATTCTTCATAGGATGGGTCTGATTTGAGGGATAAAAGCCTTGGCCCTTAATTTTGACATAATTATGTTCTTTTAAACTATGGCTTTATATTTCTTTTATTTTTTTAATGAATTCTTTCGGTGTGTAAAATTGGGCTAAAATAGGTATAAAAGAATGGTTTATCCCACAGATTTCCGAGCATTGCCCTCTGTACAGGCCTAGACGTTTGGAGAAAAGAAAAATCTGGTTTAGACGCCCAGGCAGGGCGTCTACTTTCGTTCCTATAGAAGGAATTGTTCAAGAGTGGATCACATCAGCTGATGTGATTAAAGATCGGATTAGAACATTGACTGGTAAATGAAGAAGCTCGCTAGTTTTCAGAAGTCGTATTGTGTTTGAGTTTTCTATGAAGTTGTCAGTTTCTACCGCATTTAAAGAAGTGTATTCATAGGATCAATATCACTGGTGCCCTGTGGTTTTAATTGAGACCCTTGGTCTTTTTGTGTCTTCTATTAGATAGAGGGTTTTTAAAGAAGGAAGGGCAATAAAAATTAACATAAAGGCCGGCAAAATTGTTCAAATTGTTTCAATTTCTTGCCCTTCTATGATATATTTGTTATATTTCTTTCTAATTATCAAAGAAGCTACTAGATAAAGAGTTAGGATGGTAATGAGAGTTAGAATGATTATTGCATGATCGTGGAAAAAAAGAATGTGTTCTATAGAGGGAGAGATTCTATCTTGAAAAGATAAAGCTATTCATGTTGGCATAGTCCTTATAGATTTAAGGTAACGGTTTGATTAAAGGTATGTTCTCTGACTGGGGTAGCGTTAAGCCATTCGATAGAGGAGTTTCTTCTATTCGTAGACACTGTTTTACGAGAGGTTGCTAGGGCTTCTCAGATAATTCATATGAAAAAGATTACGGAAACGAACGAAATCAAAGAGCCTAAGGAAGACACGATATTTCAAGTGACGAAGGCGTCTGGGTAATCAGAATACCGGCGAGGCATCCCGTTTAGTCCTAAGAAATGTTGGGGAAAGAAAGTAAGGTTGACTCCAATGAACATAGTCATGAATTGAATTTTTAGTAGTTTGGGGTTAAGGTTTAGGTTAAACAACAAAGGCAGCCAGTGGGTAGCCCCTGCTATTACAGCAAATACTGCCCCTATAGAGAGGACGTAGTGGAAGTGGGCCACCACGTAGTAAGTGTCATGAAGAACTACGTCAATTGAAGAATTTGCCAGAATCACGCCAGTAAGGCCTCCTACTGTAAATAAGAACACGAACCCGATAGACCAGTACATAGGGGCATCGAAGGAGATGTAAGCCCCATTTATTGTAGCCAATCAACTAAAGACTTTAACTCCAGTAGGAATAGCAATAATCATGGTTGCCGCAGTGAAGTACGCCCGTGTATCTACGTCTATTCCTACTGTAAATATGTGGTGCGCTCACACGATAAATCCTAAGAATCCGATTGACACTATGGCGTAAATCATCCCTAGAGTACCGAAAGGTTCCTTTTTACCTGAGTAAAACCTGATGGTATGGGAAATTATACCGAATCCGGGTAGGATTAAAATGTAAACTTCGGGGTGCCCGAAAAATCAGAATAGATGTTGGTATAAAATTGGGTCCCCCCCTCCAGAAGGGTCAAAAAACGAAGTGTTAAAGTTTCGGTCTGTGAGGAGCATAGTAATAGCGCCAGCAAGGACAGGAAGAGATAGAAGGAGTAAGACTGCTGTGATTAAGACCGATCAAACAAACAGAGGGATCGAATCTAGTGTAATGGAAGAAGATCGTATGTTCAGGATTGTTGTGATAAAGTTAATGGCCCCCAAAATAGAAGAAGCACCCGCTAGATGTAAACTGAAAATAGCAAGGTCCACAGAGACTCCTGAATGAAATAGATTCCCGGACAAAGGGGGGTATACTGTCCATCCAGTGCCAGCACCTACTCCCGCAAAAGCAGAGGCGGATAGCAGAGTTAAAGAAGGGGGCAATAACCAGAATCTCATATTATTTATGCGTGGAAACGCTATATCTTGTGCTCCGATCATTATTGGCACTAGCCAATTTCCAAACCCCCCAATTATGATAGGCATCACTATAAAAAAGATTATAACAAAGGCATGAGCTGTAACGATAGTGTTATAAATCTGATCATTTTCTATTAATGAGCCGGGTTGTCCAAGCTCTAAACGAATAAGTCCTCTTAAAGCAGAACCTAACATGCCCGCCCAAGCCCCAAAAACGAAATACAAAGTTCCAATATCTTTATGATTGGTAGAATAAAATCATCGCGTTTAATTCTTCTTTATACTTTTCACTGCTTGCAAAACAAGGTAACGTTAAAAAGTGAAGATGTGTTGGGGCATACTTACCCGTGGGGGTATAACCCTTCACAGTACCTTCCCCCGGTCCCTCCAGGTACTGTGCGGGTATTATCATCAAGAAAATCTGTAACCACGGACTTTCGTCATTTGGCTCTTGATCTATAGATGTCATTTAATCACCTTCCGTTATTAAGATGGAAAATCTCTTTCCGAAAAAATGAAGAAAGCACTTGTAACTCCCCGGAAAGAGCTTTAATGTTGGCGTTTACCGTCTCTATCTATAATAGGTAAAAAAAATAAAAACACATTTCCCTCATACAACGGTAATGGGAAAATATTAAAATAAATATTTTACGAAACATGAAAAACAAAAAATAAAGGGGAAATTTAAATTAAAACACAAATTTATCGCCAACAATTAACTTCAGGATATATAGATAACACCGACATACTTTAAGTACATTGGTTACTAGCCCCAACATTCCTGGTCCGGCAGGCTTTGTGGCTAGTAACATATGTGTTATTAATGAGCTAATCTAACAGAGTTAGGATAAAATATTTTTTAAAGAAGATTATTATTCAGTAAGATTTTTAGTTAGATTTGGCTTTAATAGCCGTTAGAAACCCCGTAAAGGGGTTACTTCAAAAAATAAATTTTTTGGTTAAAATAGGTGTATTTCGACACCGATGATTGAATCCACCATTGCCGTTAAATGCTACAAAAAGTGGTTAAGGGACTCCGGTCCCAAAGTCTAACTTAAAATCTTGCTCAAACCCCTTGGGGGGACCAAAAAAGGGGTTTGAGATATAGTGATTATATTAGATATTGCATTCTGCATGGGCAAATAGCGCTTAAAAGGCGCTTAGTTTTTTTAACTTAAGAATGCACGAACTGCATGGGCATTTGATACTTGAAAAGTAACTAGTTTGTTTAACTTAAGTTCACAGTCATAAACTGATTGATTCGAAATCAACTATTCCACTAAAAGAAAGTTCTGGCCTGAACATCTCTTTGTTAATGAGAAGGCTTGACTCTTTTGTTATATTTAGCTTTATTTTCTACTTTTTTATAATTTGTCTTTATAAGAATGTTTATGTCATACTTTAATGGTTGAATTTGCTTTATAGTTTTTTCTGCAGGTTGTGTTGATTAAAAGTTGTGCCAGCATTCGCGGTCATACAACGTTATATTGAAGTTAGATTTTGTTTTACGGTTTAGAGTAGCTGTCCCCGTACATTTAGTGAAATGATTTTTGGGAGTGCTTTACTCACCGCCTTACGAACGGTAAAATTTTTCGGGACCATGGATTAGAGACCCTGTTACTTTTTGGTTACTCTTAGGTATTTATTTATTCTATTTTAAACCTTAGTAGCTTGGCGGTTTTCAAAACTTTTAGAGGAGCTTGTAAATTAATAGATAACCCGCGTTTATTTTTTCCTGTCTTTATCTTTGTATACCGCTGTTGTTTTTTGGTTTATTTCAAGCTTTCGGGTATAAGCCGTAAAATTCTGGTCAGGGTGCAGGAAATAGACAGGTTTTTATGAGCTACGATAATTTGTATTTTACTGAAGATAATTGTGAAATTGGATTTAATAGTAAAAATTCAAACAGAACTTTTTTTTGTTTTGTCAATTGAAAAAGTACATATCGCCCGTCATTCTTTTGATAGACAAGTCGTAACAAAGTAGGAGTTCTGGAAGGAGCTTCTTGTTAGGACGTAGCTTATCGGCATTTTTTATTTACAGTAAAGAAATTTTTAGTCTTAGTTTTTACAATTCGGGGTAGGTTTCTTATGCTTTTTTTCCTGATTTTGTTTTGTTTGTTTTAAATGTACTGTTTACAGATTTATATTTACCTTTTGTATAAGGAGCGTTGGATTTTTCTTTTTACTACTATCGATAGCTTTGATTGGACTTTTGGTGTATTTTGTTTGTGTCAAACTATTCAATATATCAAAAGAAGAAAGATTCTTGCGATTTTTAGAATCTGTAAATTAGGTTTGGTTGGGGTTTTCTCATGTAACGGCTAGTGGTATAGGGGTCCTTTTAATTTTTAAGAGTGTTGAATTGTTAGTGTAATAACTTTTTGTTTGTGAACTTAGCCAGGGTTGCCAATTTATGTGTAATCTTAATCTTCGTATTAGTAGAGTAAGCGGCAGCTGTCGTTAGTTCATTTTTTTTTAGGAAGCTTTTAATAGGATGCTAATTTTTTGCGGGAAGGGTTATTTATCAAAATTTACTCTTTTTTTTAAAAGTCACCCCTGCCCAGTGTTTTGTAAACGGCCGTGGTATTTTGACCGTGCTAAGGTAGCGAAATCATTAGTCTCTTAATTGGAGACCCGCATGAAGGGGGGTTCTTTCTTGCAATTTCCTTTTATCTCTTGAGCTTACATTTTTGTTGAAAATGACAATTCTTCTACTAAGACGAGAAGACCCCAAGAATCTTCACGTCACCTCCACGGATCCGTGGAGGTGGGTTTGGTTGGGGCAATAATTTTATACTATAAATTTTTATATCTATAAGTTTAGGCGAACTTATTTTACTGACAAGTTCTAAGATACTCTGGGGATAACAGCATAATCTTTTTTAAGAGCACTAATTGGTGAAAAGGATTGTGACCTCGATGTTGGATTGAAAGAGCCAGGAGGGTGCAGGAGCTGTTGCTGGCGGGACTGTTCGTCCTTTAAAATTTCACATGATCTGAGTTCAAGTCGGCGTAAGCCAGACTGGTTTTTATCTAGTAGGCCCATAGTTAAGCCGTAGTACGAAAGGACCCGGTTTAGGAAAGTCTTTTAGACATGTTTTGGATAAACATGAGAATTTTAGGACAGTCATAGAGATTACAATTTTGGAGATTGTAGATTTTTCCCTTTAGGGTGAAAAGGTAGGAAAATTGTAAATTTTCAATTTTTAGTCATGCCTTACATTTGGTGTTTTGATGAGCACGGCGTCTTTTGGAGACGCAGGTCTGTTTTGTAAAACCCCGGGTGAAAGTTATTTATTCTATCAAAATAATCCTTTATTCAGGCATGCCCGAGTTTCGTGTTGTTTACACAGAAATCGTGGATAGTGCGATTCCGTTTATTAACAAAAAGGCTCAATTCGCGAGGGTCGAATTGAGTTTTAAGCTTTTTTGAGAGCCCCTCGTTCCCTTTAGGAGGCTTCTTCTTGTTATCCGAAGGTATAAATACAGGTTGATAGTTCTTAGCACTAGGAGGACGGTTGGGATGAGAATTAGGTTCTCCTTCAAACCTTCGGAAAAGGTTATTCACTTTGCTAGGAACCCCATAAGGGGGGGCAACCCTGCCAGGTTGGCCACAATAAATATCACAGAATCTTTTTTTGTGGGGGTTAAAAGATTCTCAAGAGTAGCAGCTTTTGTTTTGGAGATCAATTGGAGGATGAATAAGACGGAGACTCAATATAAAGCTAAAAATAAAAAGAAGATTTTGGTACTTACTATGATAGCAAGAATAATTCAACCCAGGTTGAAGATTGAAGATCACGCTATGATTTCTTTTAGTTCTTTTTTGTTGAATATGGAAACCGCGCCCAAGATGCTTGAAGATACAATAAAGAAGCAAGCCAGTGCTTTTATCTGTAGTATAACTAGGTACAAGGGGGCTATTTTTTGTCAAGTAAATAAAATCAAATTTGTCCTTCATTTTGTTCTTTTAGCTACCTGGATGAATCATAAGTGGAGTGGCGCCGCAGCCGCTTTTACCATCAAGGCTATGAAGGAAGCAATTGAGAAGAGAAGGGGCCTAACCTCTTGCTTTGGGAAAATTGCGGTGGCCACTAGCACCCCCGAAGCGATTGATTGCACGATGAAGTATTTTATTGTCCTCTCTCTTCTTCTCTGAGTTTCGTCCTTTCTGTTTATTTTTGCTAATGAGCAGAAGGCTAATGTGTTTACCTCTAAAAGAATTCAAATGGTGACTCAGGAGTTCCTTATCAGGCATAAGATGTAGGATACAATTATGAAAGTGTACATGAAGGAGTTAATTCTCAGGCGCAGGCTAGTTCAAATTGCAAATTTGATTTATTTGGGGTTATTAAAATCTGCGTGAGCATTTTGTGTTTTGAAGACACATGGTTTGGTTATCCTAAGATTTTACCAGCAGTTTCTTTCTAGGAATTATGAATACCTAAGCTTTAATTAAGCTTTATCTGCTGTGCTTAATTTCTATTAATTAATTTTAGTTTTGGACAGGATTTTTTAAGCCCTCCTGTCCAAAACGTTATTGTACCTATTGGATTATCTTTTATTCTTAGTCGGAGTCCTCTTAGGAGTCGCTTTTTTCACCTTGATGGAACGCAAGGTGTTAGGGTACATTCACTTTCGTAAGGGGCCCACCAAGGTTTTTTATTTTGGTTTATTCCAGCCTATCTCTGATGCGTTAAAGCTTTTCTCTAAAAGGGTATTTAAAGGGGCTAAATTTTCTTTTTATCTGTTTTTGGGAGGCCCCTTACTTGGTCTTCTTCTTATGTTTTTCCTTTGGGTGGTTTATGGTGGTTTTTTTGGTGTTTTTGGGAGGTTTTATTCTTTCATTTACGTTTTTTGCTTTATGAGTTTGGGGGTTTATTTTTTGCTCTTTTGTAGGTGGGGCGGAAACAGGAAGTATTCTTTGTTGGGGGGTTATCGTTCTATTTCCCAGACGGTTTCCTACGAAGTCTCCTTGATTTTCTTTGTTTTGTCTTTTGTTTATTTGCTTTGTAGCTATGATGTTTCCTTTTTTTATTTCTTTCAAAGAGGGTACCTGTTTTGCTTTCTTTCTTTTCTTTTTCTTTTGGGCTGGATTTTTGTCATTTTGGCTGAAAGTAACCGTACCCCCTTCGATTTTTCTGAGGGGGAGTCTGAGTTGGTTTCTGGATTCAATGTAGAGTATGGGGGAGGGATTTTCTCTTTGATTTTTATCTGCGAGTATGGCATGATTCTTTTCTTATGTTTTTTGTCTATCAGCTTATTTTTTGGCTCTAGGATGTTTTATGTTAAGTTCCTCGGGTTTTGTTTTTTTTTTGTGTGGGTCCGTTGCTGTTTCCCACGCTACCGTTACGATTTTTTAATGTTCAGGGCTTGAAAAGCCGTTCTCCCCTTTTCTCTCTTTTTTCTTGTCTTAGCATTGGTTTGCTTTTTTTAGTTTTCTAGAAAGAGTTCTTTTTTAGGCTTTCAAGGCCTTGATGAGAAAACCTATAGCGAGATGATCGAAGAGAAGTACAGGACAGTGTAGATTTGGCCAATTCCCTCGAACGGTCTCTCTACTGATTTTGCGCCGATTCAAGTCAGAATAATGATGATTGCAACCAGTGCCCAGAATTTTATTTTCTTTAGCGGGGAGAATTTTGTTGGTTTGTTTTTTTTCAAGATTAACGGTATCAGAATTAAAATTGAGGAAACGAGGGCGACTACTCCCCCAAGTTTTGAGGGGATGGAACGCAAGACTACGTAGGCGAATAGAAAGTATCATTCGGGTTGAATGTGAATAGGAGCCACCAAAGGATTTGCCACATTGAAATTTTCTACATCTCCCAGGATGTTTGGCGTTAGAGAAATTATTGTTATTATCATAATTGCGATTATGATTAGGGGGATGGTGTCTTTTACTAGGAATAGCGGATTGAACTTGATTTTGTCCATTATGGTTAGAGAGTTGGAGGGGTTAGAGGATCCTTTTTCGTGAAGAAGGATTAGGTGGGTTATTACTAGCACTGTGATGATTATCGGTAACAAAAAGTGTAAGGAAAAGAATCGGTTTAGAGTGGGCTGGGACACTGAGGGTCCTCCTCAAATTCACGTGACTAGATCATTTCCTACTAATGGGATTGCGGATAGGACTCCGGTGATTACGGTTGCCCCTCAGAAAGATATTTGCCCTCACGGGAGGACGTATCCCAGGAAGGCGGTGGCCATTACTATCAGTAGGATGATCGTTCCGGACAGTCATACTTTTTTTTGGTTTAAGGGGGAGTTAAAGTACAGGCCACGGGCGGTATGAATATACAATAGCACGAAGAATAGGGATGCTCCATTTATATGGATTATTCGTGTGATTCAACCGGTGTTAATATCTTGTATAATTCCTACTATGGTGGCGAAAGCTGTGTTAGTGTCTGCGTTATACATCATAGATAGCACGATACCTGAGATCAACTGGAGGGTTAGGGTTATCCCTAGGAGGAATCCTATATTTCATATGTAGGAGATTGAAGAGGGGGTAGGAAGGTCTAGAAGGGATGATTTTAGTGTGTCTAGAATGGGGTTTTTTTTCGTTCTTTGTTTTTTCATAAAATCTGGAGGATGTGGATTGAAGGGGGTTGTAAGTGTGTAGTGATAGGGCCAGTATCGTGATGATCAAGATGACGGCTATTATTATTAAAGCTGATTGCCCTGAGAATGTTTTTATAGACTCTTTTGCTTTTGCGCTTGTTTCGGCAGGCCAAGAGATTCCTAGAATTAAAGGGGACAGCATAATTGCGTATTTTTTGCTGTTTTTTATTTTTTCGTTTGGTGACAAGGATGTCGCGTAAACGAATAGGATTATTATCCCGGACGCGAATGTCAAGATGAATACGAAAGATAACCATCTTGAGAATCTGACCTTGAATAGTATAGCTGAAGTGGCCACAGATGCGGCCAAGATGAACATTGCCATGGTTAAGGGGGACAGGCTTGTTATGGTTTTTGTGGCGGCAATTGCTGTTAGGAGGGATATTTTCCTTTTAACCCTTTGATTTACAAAATCACTGTTCTTTTGAACTTCAAGGAATCTCTCTTGGCCTGTTTTTTTTTCTTTTAAGTCTTTTCTTGATTTTTTTTTACAACGTTCACTTCATTTCTTTACTCCTTTTTATTGAGCTTATATTACTGGGAGTGTTTATTCATTTATATTTTATTTTTGTTGGCCTTTTTGGTATTTATTCTTCTTTTTTTTTCCTTTTGGTTATGGTTTGCATGGGAAGGTTTGGGATTTCTCTTTTGGTTTCTATCTCACGTTTCTTTGGGCGTGATTTTTGGCTCTTTAAGTTTATCGTTTAGAGATGGTTTGTTTGTCTTTGCTCTTTTTTGGTCTTCTTTTTTTGTTTTTTGACGTTTTTTTTTGTTGTTTTCTTTTTTGCTTTTTTTTCTTATTCATGCTATTCGGCTGGGGGGGTTTTTGGTTCGGGGGGGTATTTTTTCTTGACGGGATTTCTTTCTTTTTGGTGTTTTTGACAGTAGTAGTTTTCCTTTTTTGTCTTTTTTCCAGTTTATTGGATCTGTGAGGTATGAATTTTTTTAGCTCCTTTTATTTTTACCTTCTCGTTATTTTCCTTCTTCTCTTTTTTAGATTTTCTTGTTTTAGCTCCCTTATTTTTTACGTTTCTTTTGAGTTGACTTTTGTTTTGATGTTTTTTTTTC
>Ga0265798_10006985_pt1 | contig 14714 bp, 13 predicted proteins | sample P3T30metagenome_FD_192430 | JGI IMG/M metagenome (GOLD analysis project Ga0265798, IMG submission 192430) | Plant litter microbial communities from East Loma Ridge, Irvine, California - P3 T30 | ecosystem: Environmental > Terrestrial > Plant litter > Unclassified | place: USA: California... | reverse complement strand
GTTTGTGTGTCTTCCACTCGTCGACAGCTCTACCAAAGTCACACTCCCCTAGCCCGGAAACTAAATCGACGCATCTTCTAATGCACCGCCAGCCACAATACGCGCAATTCGGTATGTAACTAGCGAGGATTTGCAACTAAAACAGCGAACCTCACATGTAGAACGAGAACCTTGAGATGCAGAGACTGACTTATTTGACTTCCCAGCATCGACCTCATGAATTCGATCTCTAGAGCAAATCTCAATTTCAACGCGCCTCAATCTCTTAAACACCACACACAAGACACGTCCTACTCGACAATACCTTCTAGCAGCTATTGCTTCACACACACCAAAGCCCTTACCATCCTCAAAACGATTCTTCTGCGCACGATTTACTTGAAAACTCCTCCCTCAGTTACTCACGACATCTTGCACACATCAGCCGTTAAACCCAGCAACCTACCCAGATTTATTTTTATTTAAACACTTCCAGTCCGCAGACTAAGTCAATCTGATATACAAAAGCAGGAACCATACATTGGCACAACAATACCAATACCAATACCTTACAAAAAGAACCACGTAGCAGCTCCTTATCCCTACCCACATAGCACTATTACTAATGACTAAACCGCGTGCAACAAAGCAGAACAAAGAACAAGGCAATCATAGATCCTCGACTTAATGCGTACTAGTATTAATATATGCGTCACTCTTGGTTTGAAGGATTGGAAAGGAACGAGGAAGGGGAAAGAAAGAGGAAATGAAAGAGGAGGGGAAGGAGGAAGGGATGAGGAAGGGGGATAACTATATAAAGCTACACGAATACCACAATTACTGTCTATGAAGTGTACCTCTAATACCCGCTCGGCTAGCTATGCTTATGAACAATGGATGCATGTCACAGCACTCATTTTCCTTCAGTGAACTGTCAATTTTAGATCTGTGCTTTCCTTGAACCGCAGCAAGCCAGTACTTCAGCGACAAAAGGTTCGTGATTGCACGGTTTGGTATCGACCACAAATACGAAGCCAACGTGGAAAACAATATATACCAACCAACCGACAATCGCAACGCTACCCATACATACACATCAAACACCCCCCAAAAAAATGAAAACATAACAAATTAACACCCACTTAAATCCTCTTCTGGCCCTTCCCCTCCCCTCCCCCCATTCCCCCCAATCACCACCCTACTCTCCCCCCGGCATACACTCCACCTCCTCGCACAGTCCCCTCCAATTATCCGCTTGCATCTCCGCATACTTGACCCGTTCCTGCGCCCACTCCTGATGCAAGCGCCCAACATGATACTGCGTTTTCTGGAAGAACAGCAGCTCGTCGCGCACGCACTCGCGGATGAAGACGCCGCGCGCGTGTTGGGTTACGATGGATTGTTTGTCCTGGGAAATTTATATGTCAGCACGGGAAAGAAATGTTAGGGAAAAAGGGGAATAAGGGATAAGAGGGCTATAGGGAATAGTAGGGGAGACATGACGCACCTTAAAAATCGCATCCTCCACCTTCTCCGCCTCTCCCGCCTTCACCATCTCAGCCGGCCTATTCCTAATCCCCTGCAATTTAACCTCATTCCCCGCAATCCTCTTCTCGAGACTCGGAATATTATCGCGCGCATACTTATCCCTTCGGTCAAACATATCCCGCACACTAACCAGCGCATCGCGCTGCCTCTTGAAATCTTCCAGCACGCCCGCTTCCCATCCTCGCGCCTCGTCTTCAAGGAGCTGCTTACTCATTTCCATGTGCCGCGCCGTGGCGTTGAGTCCCTCGTTGAGTAGGGGTACGTCGTTTGTGTCGACGGCGTAGGTTTCGGCAGAGGTGTCGGTTACGCCCGAGAGGGCTTGGCTGAAGCGCGAGTACTCGGCGGCCATGCCTTCGTTGCGGCGCGTGAGGCGCTCCATCATGTTGCACAGGTTGATGTAGTTTTCTGCGCTGCGGCGCACGCCGGAGCGCACCGTGTCGAAGAGGTCGGGTAGGGATTTTGGTAGCGAGTCTTCGAGGTCGGGGGGGAGGGGCTTGCCGGTGAATTCTTCTTGGACGGAGAGGTTGGCTTGTTTGCGCCAGACGGCGAGCTCCTAGCCACATATCAGCTTAGCATTTGCATAGATGATTCAAAGAAGCTGTAAGACTTACGGTAGGTACGGTCAAGAACATGACAACCAACTGCTCCTGATTAAGCACAGGATGCCTAACAAGCGCATTTGTAAACCGCGTCAGGCCCTTGCGGCGCTTCTCCAGAAAACTCGCGTCCGCGGCTATAGGATTGCCATTGACTAAGATTTCCTCAATACGCATCGCATGCAGGGGGAGAAATACTCACTACCGACCCTCTTTGGAGGTAACAGCGGCAATTGCCTGAAGGGGTACCGCTTGTGCAGACAGTCCAGCAGCCACACGAAGTCGCTGTACCGCCGCACAACCTTGGTGGTGCGCCGCGAACTAGCGACCTCGTAGTTGCGGTGCTGGAATAGGAACATGCCCTCCTTTTCGGCGATGGCGGTGATGGTGATGACTTCTTCGGCGCCGGAACTGCTGGGGCCCACGCGGCCGATTGATCGACCCAGCTCAGGTGGTGGGTTGGAGCCGCCGCCTACTGGAGCTGCGCCGAAGCCGTTGTCGCTCAGGCCCGGTGTTGCAAATGGCTGGCTTGAACCTCCGTTGTAGCCGCCCCAGCCGCCCTCACTGCCCAGCGAGCTCTGCTGGGCGCTCTCCGTGATCGAGGCGGCGTTGGCGGTGGAGTTGGTCGTGAATTGGCTCGTCGTTCGTGTGGCGGCTGGTGCATTCGAGCCGTTCGTCTGAGCTGGCTCGGGAGCATAGCTCGCGTGAGCGTGGTTCTTGTGCATGTCTGGACTGCCCCACGGATCCGCCTCTGGGTCGTTAAATGAGGGTTTGCGTACGGCGCTCGATCGGCTGGGCGTAGAGTCGGACGGTCGCTGGTGAAGGACGGGAGGTGTGGGTGGCGGTTGTTGTTGTTGTTGTTGCGGCGCCGGCTCGGAGGGCTTCGTCGACTTTGGCAGCGACACCTTCGGTATAGGCAAATCTATCGCACGTCAATCCTACTCTCTCAATTCACATCACACACACACTCCACGCACTTCTCTTGCGCTCATCCACGCCATCCAGCGTAACATCCTCGCCCTCCTGCGCCAATCCAATCAGCGCAAACAGCACATTGAACTCGTTCCTCCCCAACCCATCACTCTCACTCCCATGCCCCACAATCTCAAGAATCTTCGCCTGCTCACTACTCGATACCCCACTACTACCCAACAGCTTCGTCACGCCCGCCATACTAACGCGATCGCCGCCCTCGAGCAGCGCATCAAACGCATCGATGTACGCATCGGGCACGTCTGAAGCTGGCAAGAGAGACTTCACGAGCGCCCCGCGACCAGCTTTCTTAGGCGTGGGAAACGACCATGGCGAATCGGTGGTGTCGTCGTCGTCTGCGAACAGGCCGTTGCCCGTCTTGCCCGCGGGCTTGGGATCGTCATCGAAGAGCGAGGACGACTGCTTTGCGGGGACGTCTTCGTCGCCGAATAGCGACATGGTGTGGAGGGTAAGGATGGATGCGAGCTACAGCTTCACTCAAGGGTAGCTGCAGCGGAGTTCAGACGGGAGGCGATTGACGGATGCGCGATACGGTACGGGACCTGGAACCTGGAGCGAGCTCGTGAGAGCTCCACCACTAAGCGCGCGTGAACCCAGCCTCCAGCCGTTATCAGTGCACTACCTTGGCATGCGGCACGTCATTAAGACCTCGAGACACTTAGACATGATATATACAAAATCACAGTTGTCGTAACTTATACTTTGAAATTTTGTTATTCTTGCTATAGATCGTCTGGGTACTCCAGTGCTATGCTTTTGGTCGTATCAATTCCGGATCTCGCAATCCAGTGGGTATCCCAAAGTCCAAGTCCATATCCAACGGCCCTCTTTCCAAACAACCAAAAACTACGCCGAGGCAATGCCAATGCTGTGTGATCCTAACGACCATCTTCATCCAATGCGCCTGTCCAAAACATGTGGGTATATACAACAACAACAACAACACCGAGAATCGTTAACGTGTGAGAAATGCGAGAGACGTGCAGACTACCTGTCGTGGTCTGTACGTGTGTGTTGTGAACCTGTGGCGTCTGTGTTTATGACGGGCTCGGTGGTCTCGCGCACTGCAGTACCTAATATCCCGGGATTGTGGTCGTGTACGGATATGCCGCTGCCGGGGTGACTTGGTTGCCGCTCGATTGGCCGCCGCGCTGGCGCAAAGCGAATGTGCGAGTTGGGTGAGCTCGTCGGAGATGATGATGACACCTGCACAGCCTCGCTCGAATTGGTCACGCCTCCAGAATGCGTTCGGGATGACACATCTTCTTCTGCGTGTTGCTGTTGCGACATGATGTCAGGTGACCAGGTCTGTCCGCGCGGCTGGGCTGGGATGATAGTGACAGGCAGTGCAACCTCAGTGTCTGCTCCAGCCTTCTTCTTCGCTCGGAAACGCTCGCCTTGCTGGGCAGCAAATGTTCCGAGCCGGTCGCCAATCGCTATTCCTGAATAGTGTCGGGGCGGTATGTTGGCAGCAACGTCTTCTACTGCTAGCGGTTCGATGACTCGCCCTCTCTGTAACTCCTGCGGTGGCGTACGTCCATGGCGACGGAAGGTGTTGGCGACAGCCTGCCAGTGCCACTTGCTCTTCGCGTTGGGGACTGCGATTACAGGTTCGCTGCCTTTCTCAGGGTCTCCAGGATCCATGGCTTGGAGTTGTGCTTCTTGGCTGTCGTTTCGTGGCTGTGTTTGTTCTTCTGCTCTAGCCAGACGAGCAGGTGGTGTGTCGCTGATGGGGTGGTAGCGTACTGTGTAGACCGTCGAGTCGGCCGACGTGGTGTCTGTCCGGCTCACGGGTGATGAGATGACAGGAACCGGGGGCGGTGTTTGCACTCGTACATATGGGCGTGAATCTGGATCGGATCTTCTCGCAGACTGCGAGCGACGATGAACGGCCGCTGGTGCTGGCACGTGTATGCTCCGCTTCTGTCGCGCCTGGGTGCGGGGAGACTCGGTCATTTTGCGCCCCAGCTTGTGCGCAAGATCATTCATGCGGGTGGTCTGCGTAGACGTGAATGCAGCAAATCCACCACCCTTCCCGTCTCTCTTCTCGTTCTGCGACATCTGGCTCTGCCTCTTCGACGGCCATCGACTGTCAGACGACGGAGTGGTGTCGAGCATGTCGTCTCCGTCGTAGATCTCTCTTCCCAGAATACCGTCCTTCCTCTCCTCTCGTTCCAAGGCCTCGATCCGCTCCACCCACTCCCACACAATTACACTCGCGGCGGCGGCTCCCACCCAGCGGAAGTAGTCGCCCCAGCCGGCGATGGTGTAGTTGGCGATGTCAGTAATGAAAAATACAACGGGGGTGAGGATAGCGATGACAGATAGTAATGCAACGACGCTCATGTTCCACATCATGGAGTGGTAAAAGGCGTAACGGCGCTTGGTGACAGCGTAGTACATGACCCACGCCGCGTAGAGCATGCTGAGGGACAGCTGGAACAGGTAGCTGAGTGCGGGGATGGCGGTGTCGAAGCGGGCGGGGCGGCGCGTGGTGTCGTAGGGCCCGAAGCTGTTGACGGAGCTGAAGGCAATGTCGAGTAAGATCAAGGCAAACCCCACCCACTTGATGATGACCTTCTCCTTGTGGCGTGGAAACAGGCGTATCAACGTCTGCACCTGGGCGAGCCAGATGAAGATGTCGGAAATGATGCGCGAGACCTTGATCTCCATGCCGGCGACGACCTGGTTGCGCAGCTCCATGGCGTCGATGAAGCCCTCCTTGTACTGGCGGCCGGCGATCTTGAACGTGTCGGCCGTGGCCAGCGTCAGCGATATGGCGACGGTCAGGGCGGCCAGCTTCTGCAGCCACGGCCGGCTGCCCACGCCGATGATGCTGCCGCCGCCCTGCGCGCCGCTGATCATGCCGCGGCGGCCCATGAGGCCTGAGCGGCCCGTCGCATTGCCCAGGAAGAAGGTGCGCGGCGTGATGATGAGCATGATGACGAGCATCCACGCAATGACAGTGGCCGCGCCCGTCGCATAGGCCTGCGGGGTGATGGAGGCGTGGAAGGGGTCGCGGATGTCGGCGATGCTCGTGATGCCACCGGTGGTGTCGTCCATGGCGGCGTCGTGCGAGTCGCCGTTGCAGCGCGGGCGGAAGAAGGCGTCGGCGGTCAGGTTGATGAAGTTGCCCGGGGCCAGCTCGATGATGCCGTATGCGGGTAGCTTGTACGAGGGGCAGTGCTGGTCACGCTGTCAGTCGGTGCCGTGCGTCGCGTTACCTCTGCCACACTCACAAAGGGCTTGGATTGATCGCGCGCCGCCAGACCTCCTGGCCCCAGCCAGTCGCCGTCCTCCCACATGCTGCCCTCGAGTCTATACTGGTCCAGCAGCAGCGCGCGCCCGGTAGTAATGTTCCATGGGACGTCAGACGGTCGGCATCGGCGCGGGTGTGTTTGTGTGTCGTGGTTAAGCGTTGGAGGTCGAGAGGAGGAAGCCAAGGCAAGACAAGCAATTCGGTCGAGGCGAGGGAGCGAGGAGGCGCATGGAGAACGGGCGTCCTTCTCGGCTCATGCCAGCCCGGATGCCGGACGTCTGATTGGCTGCTAGCCGTTCTCTCTGACCAACTCGCAACACTAAAAGCAGCGTCTCCACCTGGAGACTCCAGAACCCTCCAACGTCGCATCTGGCCTCTGCTCAAACAGTGTTTTGATTCAACGGGCCGCCGCGCATGGCAACACTGTCTCGCTTCAAACTCGCATTGCGTGTGCACGTTGTGGATGTGAGTGCGACGAGATCTGGCTGTCGGTCTGACTGGGTATGAGACTGTGGATGTGGCGTTGCTAGGACCGGCAGAAGTCGGGACATGCGACCCAATTCCAGTTGCCTTCAATCCTGTGCGAACCCCACATCTTCACGACAATTTCGATAGTGCACATCTCTCGAATTGACAGCACTGTCGCTACCAAGTTTACTGTGTACCGTACTGATATGCGGTCATGATCCAACCATCACTGCGCCCGCCAACCTGGCTGACAGCAGACATCCCACATTTTCGCAGTCCGTCCGATGCAGCCCTTGAATAGTCCCCCACCACCGAAGTACGAAGTACCCTTCCAAACTATCTTTGTCTTTGTTTACCTAACAACGAGAAATAATGACCGAGACACAGCATCGAGCGCACGTACATGGCTACAGTCTCACATTCAGTCCCCAACTTTACGGTTCAGTGTGTCCTACAGCTCGACACGAGCACCTTCGTACTGCTTGCACTTGCACGATAAGTACAGCCTCACATCAAATATCCACATGCCCAACAAATCCATCTTTCGGCTAGCACGGTAGCATCGCCATCCCACCGGCACAACATCCGTCAACACTTCACGACATCTACACAGAAGATACATTCGAACAATGACGCTGGCTCGACGCTGCACGCAAGACGTTCTGTGTTCGAGGTTCTAGACCGCGACGGAGTGTCCTCCGACCACAATACTCGCCACGCTTACATAGTGCCTTTTCCTCCGCTGACGTGTTGATCTCCCGTCTGGTATCCGAGGCTTCGGATCGTGCTGTTGGTTGGAGGTGGAGTCTAACAGAAGCGAGATGGTTGACTAACGTTATGGATCGGGAAGCTTGAAAAAAGAAGGTATTGTAGTCTCCTGGCTGTGCTGGCACACACTGTGTGGGACCTGGACCTCGTTCACCGTGGGTACTCGGACATCAGCTTGGGTTCAATACTAATGAGCTAGCTAATGGCGTTGGAAATGCTGCATCGTGCTAGCTGTACGCGACGACGACAGCTATGAAAAAACTAGAAACTCGGCGCGCAAAATCACTGCAGGTACATCCAGGACTCGCAACGACCAAATAGATCACTCCGAGCATGTTGGCGCTATACGCTGAACCAACGGTCCTCGCAATTGTAGGTGCATACGGTACGATTTCGGACTCTTCGGTCAGGTCACCTTCACTTCAACATTGGGCTGCGCATGTCTAGCCAATTCGCCGCAATGTCAGGTGGTACTGGTGGTCACACACCACACTGGCAGCTCCCATCGAGCCTTGATTGAAAGAAATAAACCTAGACAGCAGAACCGCGGTTCACACGTATAGATCGACGACCGACAAAGAAGACGATAGGTCGCACGATCGCGCCCACGCTGCTATCGTTCATACACATAAGCTCCAGTCATCGAGAACCATGGCGACGACTCCGATCACGTCTCACACGCAAAGTCTAATACCAATCACTGTCAAAGCACGCTGCAGCCACCAACAGGAAAAGAAAGTATCGCGACAGGCTGAATCGGTCTTGCTCGGTCGACTTTCGATGGCTGTTTATACAAAGATCGGTGCGACGCATGGCTTTGAACACGTCCATGGCGGCGTCTAGACTCAAGAGTGAATTCGACAAAGTGAGAAAGGAACAGAATGGGAAACAGGTATATAACCCCGTTGAGCATACTATACTGCCCCCCAAACAAGTCGTCTGAACATTACTCCAACTTTCTACGTGAATACACTACTCCACCATGCGCCCTCAACTCCTCGCAGTCTCGCTGTGGCTTCTCGCCTATCCGTCCTTAAGCCACAGCACCGTCATCCAGCCCCCAGTATCCACACAGACAATCAAGGCCCGCAGCATCCCAAGTCCCGCCTTCCCCCCCCTCTTCTAACCCGCATCTAGTTCGACACGCAATACCCCACCGTCCTCCCCGAATACCTCACGCCCGCAGGCGCCAGCGAGGGCATCAATTTCCCCGGCTACGCCGTGCGCCAGAGCGACAAAGCCCCGTCTCTGCGCAACTTCATCGTCACGAATTTCCGCGCGCAGATCGTAGGCGGCGTGGCCAGCGGCAGCACATTGAGCGGCGGCACGCCCGTCGTGCAAGCGCCGGAAATGAGCGTCAATTACACGGGCTCCACGCACAGGACGTTCGACCTCGTGGCGCTCAAGAGCACGTGCCAGTTAGCGACTGGGTTGGGCAATCTGGGTCTGGGGTTCCCGCTCATTGTGCCGTTGGAGTGTAAGCTTAGGCTTGTGGGCAGGGCGAGGAATGAGAAGGGTGTGCTGGTTGATAGGAAGGCGGTGGTGTATGACGTGCCTGGGACGGCGTTTCCGAGGGTGGAGTTTGGGGATGAGGTGAAAGATGTGGAGGAGGTGGGGGTTGAGTTTGTGAGTGGAGTGTTTCCGCCATTGCCGTTTGGTTTGGGGTTTTTGAATTTCTTGTTTGCAAGTGTGGGGCATGATGATGTGGAGGTTGTGCTCAGGTCTTGATGGGGTTGGGTGCAAATTGTGTGGGAGTTGGCGTTTCGTTTCGTGTCTTTCGATTGCGGTGGTTTTTTGTTGATCGAATGGTGACTTTGTATGCAACATACAAAGAACCTAGAGTTGTCATCAAGGTGAGCTTGTAAAGTGCCAATGCAAGCGTGATTTGAAGGTTGTTCTTCGATGGCAACCCCAAGCTCCAGTAGCAGTCCAAATTTGGCCCCGGACTTCTTAAGTCGTCCCTTTCCGGGTTGATGTCGCTGACAGCCAATCGACGGAGAAGCTTTTGAATTACAATACAGCGACCTGTCTATCTTCGAGTGTGTTGAGTGGTTGCATGTTGAAAGTGAAGTGAGCAGTCAATAATGGCGTAGCAGGCGCACGTGCCAAAGTTGTACCGTAGTTACGCGCCGCCGAACTTCACAGACGCGTCCATGGCGTCTCGCACTGTCCCCACTCCAAAAACACAACTCAATTGCCACGCCACCTTCCAGTCGCCTAAATCTCGCGTCCACGCAGCAAATCGAGCATCGCGCACAAACACCACGTACACGGCGATCATGTCGTCCGAAGTCAACGATGTCGCATCCTCTGCCGCTAGGCGTCGCAGCGGACGCGTATCCAAGAAGCCAGAAAAGTTCGCGCCCGCCAGCCCGACCGACAGCGTAAAGCGGAAGCGTGGCGACGACGATGACAGCGGCGTCGAAGCAGACCAGGCCTCGTCAGACGAGGAAGAGGAAAGCAGTGAAGGCGAGCCGGACGAGGAGGAGGTGCGGGAACGTCAGCGCAAGCGGAAGGGAAGGGCGCCCGCAAAGCGACCTGCGCCCAAGAAGCCTAAGACAAATGGCGCGACTATGAGTTTGGCAATGCGACCCGCGTCCGGGGCGCCCAAGAAGCTCGCGAAGCGCCCGCGCAAAGCCGCTATCCGTAAGAGTGCTATTGCGCCAGACGAGCCAGAGGGATTATATGGTACCTATTCCACATCTGTTGTGATTGGACATGGCTAATTCACTCACAGCCGACGTGTTTGCAAAGGGCGATCGGCTCGAGGATGTCGCTGCTCTGTGGGTTGCCCGCTTCAACGAGGACGAGGCAAAGGCTGTGTCTGAAGTAGTCAATCTGGTGCTGCGTGCTGCCGGATGCGACCTTCGGATAGACGAGGACGACATTTCCGACCCGGACAACGCGCCCAATCGCGTGGCGGAGCTGCAGGAGGAGTTCCAAACTGTACGCTCACATACTCTCAGCAGTGAAATGCAATGCTAACGATGGGCAGCACGAAGTTACAGACTACCCTCTGATCGCAAAGGCCAAAGATGGCGGCGGTCAGGCCTTTCGAAATGCGCTGCACGGCTTCTTCCTCGCTCTCATACAGACCGTGGCTCAGTCGGGAGTTCTGTACGAGAACTCAGAGCTGCTGGAGAACATCTCAGTGTGGCTTGGTGCCATGTCTTCAACTGGAAATCGTCCCTTCCGCCACACAAGCACAGTCGCGTCGCTCGCCATTCTCACGGGGCTCGCAACAGTCGCAAGCGATTTAGTGGAAAGCGCGGCAAAGCGACAACGCCAGAGCGAGGCCGAGTCGAAGAAGTCACGCGTCAACAAGGCACGCGTGTCTGCGGCGGATAAGGAAGTCGACGAGATCACAACGAAGCTGACGCTGGTAGATACTGCATTGGGAGACTGGTTCAGCGTTGTCTACGTGCATCGGTATCGAGATGTGGACCCCAAGGTTCGCGTCGACTGTGTGGTCGCGCTGGCAGACTGGATCGTTGCATACCCCGACAGGTTCTTTGACGGCACCCATCTACGTTACCTAGGCTGGGTACTCTCAGATCCCATTCCGTCAACGCGCATTGAAGTACTTCATCAACTCGCGCGGCTCTTCCGGGACAAGGACAAGCTTGCAGGACTCAAGACCTTCACAGAACGCTTCCGACCTCGCATTGTCGAGATTGCGACCCAGGATGCCGAGAACAATGTCCGCGCAACTGCCGTGGATCTACTGGACATTCTGCGCGAAGCTGGCTTCCTGGAGCCCGATGACATTGACTCTGTCGGCAAGCTCATCTTTGACAGCGACGCGAAGGTGCGCAAATCAGTCGTTGGGTTCTTCGCCGAGAACGTCAACGCAGCATACGAAGCGACTGTAGATGAGATGGGCGGCGAAGACGCACTCAACGAAGCACTAGGTGCAGGTGATGACGACGGCGAGGAATATCACAACCCACGGCTGGAGTGGCTGAAGCTGAAGTGCTTGGTCGAACAACTGCTAGCTTACGCGGAGGACGGCGAGGAACTTCCGTCTCAGATCGTGCGAATCGTGCCATCGGGGGCTGAGATGGGCCTCATTGAAGCCGGTATCGAGTCGCGCTACTCGCTCGCAGCACAAGCACTGTACGACGCCATACCTGAGGTTCAATCTTGGGAGGTGCTAGCAGGTTATCTGCTGTACGATCATTCACAGTCACGAGGAGGCAGATCGAGCGATGAGAATGAGTTAACGCTTCGGGAGAGTACCAAGCTGGAGGAAAAGCATGAGACTGTTCTCCTGGACATCTTGAACGCCGTGGTCCGGTTACGACTACAACGATTAGCCGAGTCACAGAAAGATAAGAAGCGGACGAAGGCTCAGCGCGACAGCGACAAAGAAGACCAAGCTGATATGGCGAGGCGGCTGTCCCTCATCATTCCCCAGCTGCTGAAGAAGTTTGGTGCTCTTCCAGAGGCAGCAGCGCTATGTCTGCGACTCGAACGCGAGCTCAATCTTGAGGTCTTCGAGGAGCTACGGCAGAATGCGGCGCTCACTGCCCTGCTCGATGACATCAATAAGCAATTTCTTACACATCACAACGAGCGAGTGCTCAGCGAAGCGATCGGGTCCATCCTTCACGCGCAAGGCAACGATGAGCTCAAGGAGACAGTTGCGCTCAAGGTCCAGGCTCTGTGGGACGACATTATCAACACTTTCGACGCTCTACGGCGAGGCAAGGACTTCTCCGTACGAGGAAACCTGGACCATAACATTCTAGTCGGTGTCTCCAATGTGGTCCTCAAGATGGCCCAGCTCGCCAAGGCTTCCGATGCTGCAGTACTGGACCACATCACTGCACCCTCGAAGTCGAAAGGCAGGGGCAAGAAAGCGGCACTTGAGGACCCGCCCATCACCTCATTGCTCGAGATTATCGACCGCGGTGTGCCGAACGAAGATCTGGACGCTGAGATGGAGGAGGCTGAGGATCTGCTTGTGCGCCATGCGATGTCCCTCATGTTGATCTACTTCATGTGGAAGTGTCGAGATTGTGCTACTCACATTGCGGAAGGCACAAGCTTACCTGATGACGACCTCACAGCGTTGGTAGAGCGACGAGATGCATGTGTCACAGCCCTGATGCGCATCTTGGAGAGCCGTAGGGGCGTCGATGACGTACGCCTGGACGCTGCGAATCTGCTGCTGGACATCTACAACATGTTTCGCTCCCTCAAAGCAAAGAAGAGCAAGATCGCAAAGAAGCCGCAAGGACGTGCCGAAAACGACGCTAACGACGACTGGGAAGCTCTCTGCCGAGACATCGATGGCAACACAGCGAAAACCCTGCTACAGATCCTCACTGCAGCCGAGAACAGTCTGGCCAAGCTGGCGCACAAGAAGCTCGAAGAGCCAGACATAGACGACGACCCAGTCGACCCCGACGACGAGCCCGAGAGCGACGACGAAGACGCAGGAGACGAGGCCGCTCAAGCCGACAAGCAACTCCGCACACTGCTAGCCGAGCGCTCACTCTGCGCATTCGGAGCACGACTCGTCCACGCCGTCCACGCCAGCTCTCTCGACGCCGAAGGCCAGGCTGCCGTTCGCAAGCGCCTCGAGCGCAACAAGCTGAAGCTCACGCCCACGTGGAAGGAAATAACCAACCACCTCGACGTCGCGAAGAATACACGCAAGGGCGGAAAGGCTGGTGCTAAGCCTGCGAAGGAACCTACCAAGCCGAGCAAGAGCAAGGCGATTGTTATTGAGGATGACAGCGACGAGGAGGAGCTGGAAGTTGTCGGTGATGAAATCGAAGACGAGGAGATGGCTGACGGAGACGAGGAGCAGGTCAATGGTGCGGAGGAGGAGGAGGTGCAGCAGAATGGTGATGTGGAGGATGAAGAGAGCATCCAGGGCGACTGAGAGGTCTTACTACTAGGTCGTGGGACGACTGTTGTTACCTTACTGTACTTTTCTTTCTCTTATATTTCGGAGACGGCAGTTATGATTGAGACGCTGTTAATATCGGGAGGCGCTTCGGCGTTTGCCATGCTGGGAGGGAATTATAATCGCAGTGCAAAGGCATAGCGAAGGGCTTTTTGAGTCTTTTTCGACGTGTTAGATACGATGTGGCCGCCAGAGCGATACAGTTCGAGCGATTCATCTCTGAAAGCACTATATCCACACATCTTCCACTGTCCTCTAATGTTCAATCGAGTGAGGTCTCTTGTAGCACGTATCATGACATGCTTATCTCCGACTAACTCCGATTTGACAGCTGGTACGAGTGTTCAGCTCAGTGGAGCGTTGCACATTTAGCCTGTGTGGCGGCGCAGGAAAAGTTCAGGTAACCCCTTCCTGATGCATGCTGAATGTACAGCGAGTTCGAAAACTATGTTCTAGCAGTGAGCAGCAGTCCTCTCGATACACCGACGTGCATCACGCCAAAAGTAGCTAAGACTAAGCGCGTCATCTCCTACCGTACCTCCGCCATCACCGCGGCTCAAACGACCTCTCCCCACACCTCCCCCAATGTCCGCCACTCCAGGCACGCTGAAACGAAAGCACTCGGAAAAGACCATTAAAGACCTCTTCACCACGCAATCCAAACCCCACGCCACGTCCGCCGTCCCGCTCTCGCCCACCAAGAAGCGCTCGCGCCGAGCAAGCTCCCCAATAGCTACTCCCGACGCCACCACGACTGCGACTATGAGCACCGCAGACATGTACCACTTCCCCAGTAAGCGGGCGGACATACCAGGCACAGCCGACATCGTAGACATCAGCTCAAGCCCAGACACCAGCCCCGCAAAACGCAATGCGCGCAAAGTCGCAGCGCCCAACATGCACGCCCCCGCTGGCCCCAAGCGCCTCCTCGTCAAGAACTTCAAGCCCACACGCAAAGTCGACCCAAAAGCCTTCCTGGACCAAACGTGGGCTAAAATCGATGTAGCGCTAGACACGATCTTCGCGCAGGGCACGGTCGATTTCAGTCTCGAGGAGATGTATCGCGGTGTGGAGAATGTGTGTCGGCAGGGTATGGCGCGGGATGTTAGGGAGAGGTTGGTGGCGAAGTGTAGGGTTTATGTTGGGGGGACGTTGAAGGAGGGGGTTAAGGAGAGTATTGGGAGGG
>Ga0265798_10006984_pt1 | contig 14715 bp, 14 predicted proteins | sample P3T30metagenome_FD_192430 | JGI IMG/M metagenome (GOLD analysis project Ga0265798, IMG submission 192430) | Plant litter microbial communities from East Loma Ridge, Irvine, California - P3 T30 | ecosystem: Environmental > Terrestrial > Plant litter > Unclassified | place: USA: California... | reverse complement strand
TTGAGGGCACCCTTCCTCTTCTTACATCCTCGCACGGGCAAGCAGAGAGCGCTTTGATCGATGATGTGATCCATTGGTTTGGTGAACATTACTACGGGGTTTTCTTGTATCTGGACGTCAGCCCCCATTGTATTTGGGCGCAAGAGAAATTCAACGATTCTGCCGATGTCCCTCTATCTTGGAATCATCACGACTGCAACGAAGTGGAAGAAAATTCTGTTGGCGCCGTAGTTGGTCATCGCGAAAACTCTTGGACGGCACCCATAAGGGCTCCGCACTCGGGTGCGCTGCGACAGTGGGGTGCGGAGACCGCTCATGGCTAGTAGAAAGTCAGTAACGGACGATTGCTCGCTGCGACGGGGCAGCTTTACATGTAGATATGCTGGCCGCCTTGGATCTCTTGGTGTTGAGTCTGGTTCACAAGATGGCTGGCTTTGTTGTGGAAACCGAATTCTTGCACTTTTGAGGCCAGATCATTTATGACGGATGAAGTCATGGTGCAGTGTCATGTTTTTGGTCGACGATCCTTTCCTACAAGATGATATACGCACTGCATTTGTGCTTTTGGAGCAGCTCTTCTGTATCGTGACAGCTAATCGTGCAGCCAAAGCAATCTAGCCTTTGATGTCGGCGCGACAAACGTGCCGGCGCCAGTCTGCAGATTATGATTGGAGGCCCTGCTGTAAGCGCTCAAGGCTCGCATATATGCAATCTGCCCTACGATTTGCTTAAGTGCAGTAGCGTGTGCAGATAATTCGGCACTCAAATAACTCTAGTCCAACGCGTTGTATTTGCTGGGGATAATTATGTAATCGTTATTCGAGGTGTTTCGTCAAGTTCCTTTTCAGATGTCTAAAATGGCCAATACTGTATCCAATGATTTTGACTGATATGACATGTGAAGTAGGAAGTCGACGATGTGGATCGATGGCTCCATACATTATGCGAGACATGTTCGGTCAGTGATAGACTCACTTAGTGGCAAGTTCAGTTAGTGACACGCTCAGTTAGTGGCACGTTCAGTTAGTGACACGTTCAGTTAGTGACACGCTCAGTTAGTGGCACGTTCAGTTAGTGACACGCTCATTTAATAATACGTTAAGTTAGTGACACGTAGTCAGTGACGCGTAGGTAATGACGCATTCAATTTGATCAGTTCAAGTCAGTGGCTCTCGGTCGTTGACTCTTTCAGTTATTGACGCGCTCTATCAATCGTACGTTTGTAAGCAAATGATTAACGTTATAAATCCATCCCAGGGATGCGGAATATCCTAAGTGACGCTCCAGCATCACCTAGGTTCTCCTTGATTTTTAAAACCTCGTAAATCTCGACATGACAACCATCTCTTGCCGCTTTCCTGGTATTCGCCAAAAGATCGAGCCTCATGCGATAGCCTAGTTCGCGCGGTGCATCGTGCTACCGACCGAAATGTTGCTGCCGTCGGTTGTCGCTCCCGCTCTTCGTCTAGCACAGATTGGCTGAGTGTGCAAGCGAGGTTGGAAGTAAGTTCTTCAGATGCGCTGCGGCGAAAAGCACATAACGTATCAATCTGCATGAGACATCAACTCTGCTGTTGGACGTTGCCTAACCTGCATCTGGGCGTTGCGAAAACATTGGCGTTCCGAAAACTGTCTACGTAGGATGAGCTACAACTTCTCGCGCCTCGCTCCTATCCATACACAGTTTGGCCAACGCTCTCCCTAATGCTACAAGTCTATCTTGTACGTCTTGTAGCCTAGTAGCCTATAGTGAAGGGTGATCTTGGCAGGCCGAAAGGTCATAGTCGAATGAAGGATTCTCTGCGCTTTTTGATAAAAGTAATCCTAACAGCTTACAGCTAGCTATGTCTGATGTGAAACATACTCTATAGTGTTCCACAGCGTCGAGCCTGCACAACGACCTATATAACACCAACAAATGCTATATAAGATAAGGTTGCAGGGGTGCAAAGTGGACTGATCTGAATCTGCAGGGCAAGGTTGCGGCAATGATATCACCAGAAGCAGGAAAATGTTCGGCGGCGTAAACAGCAGACCGCTCGCAAGGCCAGCTGGTAAGTGACATACGAACGCTGCGGGCCGCTGCCTATCCGTTTCCGCGATCGCAGAACATTGCACTCTACAGCTGGCCCCGAGCTGAAAATAGATCCACGTGCCTTGAGGCGACGCGGCCGTCGGGCCCTCAGGGTCAACTGCATTCCCCCCGACCTGGACCCTTCTTGGGTTCATCGTCTTTGCACTTCTCCGCCCTCCAATCAGTACTCACTTCCTGACACCCCCGATCTCATTGTAACCAGCGCCGTCAACACTTTCTTCCTCTGTTCCAACGGGGGCAGTTGTCAGTACTGTATCTTTTCGACTACCTTCAGGATACCTGTGGCGACGCGGAAGTCTCCTAAGGCCGCTGCTGCAGAGAGCGAGCCTGGTGTGGACTCAGCTCCCTTTCCTGTACTACCCAGTGGTATCGCGACCACAGACGAGGGACACGCTATGACAAAGTTATTAAGCAGCAACTGCTCACGCCTCGTAGGGATGTTTCTCGCTTTTCCATGGAATATTTCGCATGCGCCACGACGTGACTAACTCTATGCGGCCTCGGTCCCGAATCGCGACGAGATACCCCGTATTATTATAGAATGGGTCAGGTGAATTTAGCACGAATTACAATTTGTAGAAAATGTGTAACTCAGGTAATGCTCGTAGTTAGCAGGTCAAAAAGTCAGAGTACAGTTTTCTCAGCTCGTCCAATGCCAAAGCAGGGCCGATACAACAATCGTTTGAACAGCGGTTAGCCACGCACCAATCGCTACCCCAGTTGCGTTGTCCTTCGAATAAAATGCATATATCGTTGCCACTGTGCCACTCAGAAGAAGAGAGACGAAGTTACATCCGAAAATAACCCACAGGTTTCGCTCTTCTGTGATTTCCATTCCCCACCCTTTCGCGAGCTTTTCTGACTTCCAGTACAGAGAAGCACCATTGAGTTGCGGAAAGCGTGCCATCCAAACTTGTGATGGATCTGCTAAGTGTGGATGCTTGAGGTAATGGCGGAATGTGCGATTATCGATAGGTGGCTCATCCATTGGCATAGGATTAAAGGCGTAATAATACTGTTTCGCCTCATGTTTACTAGGCATACAGTGTTGTTTCATGACACTGACAGTTGGTGGGCTTCTGTCAGATACTAGCTTGTCTTTTCGGAACTGCACTCCAAAAAATTGTCAGCGTTCGGATCTCGATACACGAAGTAAAGAGAGCTGCACAAGGACTTTGCAGCAGATTACGCACCATGACTGAGCAGCCTCCGTTGGTAACCCGATAAGCAAATCGGCCAAGGAATCGAGCAGAAGGCTTGTTCATTTGATAATGGTGCTTGATAGCATCAAAAACCGTTTTGTCAGTATGCTCGCCGGCGATGTAAATCTCGGCAAGTATAGAAATGTCTGCGCTGGAACGTATACATATCTCCAGCCACTTCGAGCTTGTGCTGTGCTGTAGCATTGCGGAACCTGTCCGCCCACTGGCAGATGTAGGGCTCTGACCATCTTGTAATGGTTTCAGTATGTTTGAAGGGCCCCCGACTGAGCCGCTTGATGATAATGTACCAGAGGCTCCTTTCGAATGAGCTTGTGGGGGCAGTCGCGGCGGTGGAAGTGGTGAGTTGACAGGCGCTTGATGAATAGCCGGGCCGCTGATAATGCGGCCCCCGAGCTGGGCTGCGAGAGACTGCAGAGACCCTGGTTTCCGCTCGAGATAGTCACCGTATAGAAGATCGCCGCAGCTCTGGTCTGTGTCAGTTCCATGTAACACCAATCTCCGGCCCTTCACTTACGCAATTCCACTCGATCCGGCTATAGTCTTTTTGGAGTCGAGGTCGAATGGTTTTGCCGGCGACTAGTCTCAGAGATCGGAACAACTCAGCAAAAGAATTCGATGAGACAGCAATAGCTGCTGTGATTGCGATGATCGTAACAGCCATTGGGGAGGCAGCCTTCCGATGCAGTCTCCCAAGTGATCCGAATATCTTGACCCTAACGCTTCTCCAGGTCCTGTGGAAAACAGGAATCTCGTTTGTGTATTGAAGAATCAGGATCACAATTGTCGCGACAAGTGTAGTGATCTGATCGAGATCTAAGATGCTGCAAGATGTCATTTCCAGCGGTGTGAACGTGCCAAAGAAACCAGAGTGCAAGGAGGCGAAAGAGGACAATATGCCCACGGGTACACCCCATGCCCACAAACCCCAGCCCGTCAGAATAGAAAGAAAAGAAGTAATGCTGAAGCAAACGAGGGGTACAGCCAGGTTCCACCCTATATCGACACCATTCGGGTTCTGGGCGTGTATGTTGTACACAATGTGCTGGTTCGCCAACGCCCGACTGTAGCACCACATGCTGATCATGGTAACGTAGGGCCAGGTCTTGTATCTGTCGATGATTCTTACTGCCTGGACTCTGAGGTTCATGAAGTCAGCGAAGATCAGTTGGGGATTAGCTCTATGAGGTCAGTGTTCAGACGAAGGGGATGGCTAACGAGTTATCAGTCCGCTGCTCTTTAGGATCATTCGTTGTCTCAGATCCTTCCCGATGCACAGGAAAATGCCACACGGTGTATAATAGGGTAGCCAGCTCGAAGCCCTTGTCAGACATGTACAGCGCCGCAGCATACGACGGGCCGAAGTCGTTTCGCAGAGCACGCCAGACAGCATCGCAAACGGCGAAGGCGCCGGTGAGTCCAAGTGCCAGGTACTTGAGGTTTGGGAAATAGCCCGTCTGAGCAGCTTGGTTGGCATCATACAACATTGACATGCCGCTTATGCACCAGGAGATCACGACACCAGGGCCGTAGAAGGAACTGACGGATTCGACTTGGTCTTTCCACGTGGCAGGGTCATGTCGTTGCTGGGGGTGCAGATCCATGACTCCCACGAGACATATGGACATGGCGAACAAGGCGATGCCTGGCTGTTTGGAGCTCAAGAAGTAACTTAAGGTATGGTCAGTGTATCGGCTTGCTGCTTAAAGACGGAGCGACCTACTCGTCCATCAGATCTACTTGGGCGCGGGCACTTCCTGGTTTCTTCATCTGTATCATCGTGTCGTGGCCTGTCCCTGAAGTAGAAAACTGTTGATTCGTTGGCAGTGATGATTCCAGCTGTGAAGGGGACCCTTCTTCTTTTGAGTCCGCCATGGCAGATCTGTGCCACGCTGGAGGTAGAGGCGTCGAGTAGGTTACGTGGTCGGCCTGAGCTGCAGCGTTCGCCTAGCTCGCCATGACGGGGATCTCGATTTAAGTGCCGCAACGAAGGTGGAGCGCCGAGAACGAAAAAGGCGAGCCAACTAGTTGCGTATGATGCATGGACAATCCGAAAAGGAAAATGCCTAGGGGAATGATGGCAAGGTGTAGAAAATAATAGCTGTGCTTCAGCTGGTACACCAGGAAGCGGTCAGAGAGGAACGCTAGCTGTGTGGAAAGCCTAGAGCTGCACGCGTTTTTATCCGTCAGGAAACATTCTATCAAGCCGCACTAGAACCGGCACTTCCCTTCAATGCGGGTTGAGTTGCTCGGAATCCTACTGGGGTTACTGCAACGCTCCCACTCAGGGACAAGACAGAGAATCAACTGCCGATTTCTGTGACCTTAGAATCGGCAGTGGCCATCATTTTCAAAGGCTGTAAGAGGAAGCGCATGCGATATATTGAGCAACCTCGCAATATCTCCCGGTTTTGCTCGGCGTCTAATCGCCACACTTGGCAATGTCGGCAGGAAGGGTGGGGAAGTGCAAAAGCCATGAGCCCAAGAAGGGTCCAGATCGGGGAAACACCGTCGACCCTAGAAACCGAAAAGCCGTGTCGCCCGAGGCGCCCAGATTCATCCTTGGATTGGGGTCTTTGAAAGGCCCGGCATGCTGCGATCGCGGAGACGGATAGCAAACGGCCCGCAGCGCGTACACGCCATTTACCAGCGGACCTCAGAAACAGTCTGCTGTTTATGCCGCCAACGATTCCCCTAGCTTTTGATGACGCCATTGACACGGACGCGACCTGCAGATGCAGTCCAGCGCTCTTTGCACCCCAGTAACCTTATCTTACATAGCATGCATTAGTGTAAAAAACAGATCGCTATGCTGACGACACGCCAGAAAGCACTCCAGAGTGTGTCTCGGATCAAAACTGGCTACTTGTAGCCTGTTGGGACTACTTTCGTCAGAAATATTATGTGTGGTGGAGAGCGAGGTGCGGAGAGTCATGGCTGACCTCGCGCGGATGGCTTTCAGAACGCCAATGTTTTCGCAACACCCGGATACAGGTTACCCAAGATCACAGTACACCAGCGTTGTAGGGTTTCTGTTGATCGACGCCCGCCCACCTGTAGGGCGACCGTTGACATCTGGAGAACGCATCAGTGTTCGTTCAACGTTTTACAAAGCACTCGCAATGCGTAAGACCGTGTCACCCTTATGCCGTGCTCAATAGCATGTGGGAGTCGCCCACTTTTGAGAAGCAGCAGGGCGACCAATGCAAACATTTAATCAGGGGTGAGTATAAGTTACTCAATCGATGCGCAAAGTGTTGAGGAAGCCGTTGTAGCTTACCGTCAAATGCGTTGTTGCTGAGCGGTGCGTGTGCAAAGTGGACGTACCTTTTAGCGTGTATTCTGGGTAAGCAGCCCAAGCAGGTCGGGACTGAGTTATTTGGCTTATGAGGGGCGTCAACCAACTAAGTTAGAGGGTTAGCTCGTTCTTAGTCGACTGAACCATGTAATCATGCCGACTAAAGTAGGTTAATACAGTTGATGACCGCAGATACAGTATCTTCTTACCCTGACCCTAAGCCTCAATCGATCAGCCAATCAGAGCGTCATATCGTCAACACAGCCAATCACGTGATATTACGTGGGTCGATGTCCGACCAATGAATCGTCGCTCTTATGCCAAGATTCGTATACCATCAACTATCCCACCAACTCAACTAATAGTTGATGGAGCTCGCAGTCAGCCAAATTTTAGTCGATTTAGCGTTGATTACATCAACTGAACTATGGAAAGGCACCCAGAAAACTAATAGTTGGCTATTGCGGACACTGTCCGTGAGTGGGCGCGACTATCATCAACTACAACATCAGCTTTGCAGAGGCGGACTACACGGCAGGAACATGCACCAGAGACATGATGTGGCGTGGAGGGTCCAGGTTGACATCTTCGCGGACACAGAGTCCAGCATGAAGCGGCGGCTTGCGCTCAGCTATGTGATATGATATACAGGATGCGCAAGCCTCATAGTTACGTTACACGCAGACCGGGGTGGTCGGCTGGTCATGAGCTTGAGTCCAGGGTTTAATTATGTTCCAGTCGCGAAGTCTAGTGTTGCAGAATGCGATGGTGACCCAAGTCGGACCAGTGCGGACCCCAAAGATGAAACGCGACACCAGCAAGGTTGAACACGTGTGCGTGGATTCTTAGACGATCTTTCACGCTGCCGATCGAATACTGTAGCTCCTAGAACACATATAGAGTGCCTCCTACGACGGGTCTGTGAAACCAGACCTAAGTCACGTCAGCATGATAAAAAACAGTATTCTCTGATGGGAGTGCAACGATCATAAGTCGCTATGTTACTGACTGATTTCGTCACCAACTGATTTTGTCACTGACTGATCACGACACCAACTGATTTCATCACCAACTGGATTCTGTCACTAATTGATCACGATACCAATTGACTTTGTCTTTAATTGATCATGTCACTGACATTGTCAACAATTGACCATCGTACCGTCAGCGAAGTGTTCTTGACATCGGTAGCGTGATAGTAAGAATAGCGGAACATTAGGGGTAGCAGGATAACAGACAACATTGACTAACACTAAAAAATCGTATGTCAGCTGATCACTAAGTTGCTCAATCAAAGACTCGTTTCTCGATAATTGAGTTTATAAGTGAGCGTCATGATAGAGGTGTCAGGACAGTAAATAGAATCTACTAACATAAATAATTATAAATAAAAGTTTCTAGATTTGATTTACTAACAATTAAATGGAATTGCTTTTTCAGCTATTGTAAGTTAGTCTTTTTAGATAGTAAACTACTAACACCTATAACATAGAGATTAATAAGACCATCTTCAAAAGATAGTCAGTGTTGAAGAAGAGAAAAGTAAAAAAAAGTCTAATTTCAGAAAAATTTCTAAAAGATTTGAATAGATAGATTTTAGTATTTTAAAAGACCAATCTAACAAAAGACACCTTGGAAGAGTCTTAGTATATCTTAACAAAAGCTTTTATCTATTCCATATGTTCAATTTAATATAAGTTATCAAAATAGTTCATAAAAATCTATAAATATCGATATCTAAAGATTATAATTGATATAATGTATAAGTTAGTGGGTGAGTAAGCTTAGTAAATATCCCTTTATATTACATATCAATTCTAGAAGAGAAATAACTAACGTCCATCCCGGGGTCGCCGGACACCCTGCGTATCCGGACGCTTGCTCTTCAAACTTTCTTATATGTTCTCCCCAATACGAACACCGACACAAGTCACATCTCCTGCTGTTCTTCTTTTGCTCGCTGACATTGTCAGCCATGTATCACGACCCCTTTCCCACTTTGCGTCGTGCTATTGACCGTACCGTTGCCGCTGCCAATCGCCGCTTCGGCTTCTGGTGGTTCGCACAGATAATCGAAGGCGTAGATGAGGTTGAAAGTAGGTTCTCTAGATGCGCCTGAGCTTGCGGAACACTCTGGATCCACCTGCACCCAACGCGCGACCGTTACTAATCGGCGCGTTGTGCCTGAAGCCGCACGACTCCTGTCTTGAAGGATCAGGCTTCGGCCCTGCGTATCTGGGCTGATCGCGGAGACCGACCGACATCGCACCGCTAGCGAGCGATGACCCAATGGAATAGCCCCGTGCGGGGACGAAAGGCTTGCCGCACTGCCGCTCCGTGCCATGTAAGGCCTCAAGGGTTTTGATGTTGTGAACGAACCTTGGCATCATCAATAGAGACTAGCGGCCGGCGACTTGGAAAGTTGTAGAAGTTTTGCACGACACGTGACCAGTAGCTTTAATCTCCTTGGCATTTACCAGCCTCCGTCTGTTCGGTGCCCCGGCCCTTGTTTTGACCCTATACACAACAACAATCGAACAGCCAAGCAATCTCGGCCAAAGGCAAGGCGCTCGGGAAACAGTGCAAGCGACAACGAAGACAACTGTCACAACTGGTACAGATGGATTCTGGCACGCGATTCGTTACTCACTGGCATAAACGGGAGAGCCTCCTCTCTATATACACCCACCTCCAGACCAAATTAGCCCGACTTTGCCTCTGGATCAATTTGCCTCTATTTTGGCTGGTTACCGTCACATTATGCACTGGAAAACTGCGCACAATTGTGCGTGCGCATCCCCACGCTGTGATGGGAACATACCTCGCTTTGCTGGTTCTGACCCATTCCTTCGCATCTACTGCCGTGCTCTGGGAGTTGAGCTGGAATCCTTATTTTCGCTGCCCATCGCTAAAGGGCAAAATCGATCGATGGGAACAAGAACAGCTGATGAGGGAAAACAATTGGCTGGTGGATTCCAAGGCAGCCAAATTGCCGTTATCTCGGTCTGAGGTTCAAGGCTATACTACAGGATAAGAGAAGGGATGCAACGCTGTTGCTGTCGTGATAAGTGTCCAGAGGTCATTGCCGTGGCCTACTCGCCGGATGGCGAAACAGTGGCATCCGGGTAGAAAATCGATACGGTCAAGCTGTGAGGCTTCAGCCGACACGGGCATAACGGGTGTCACGGTCGTCACTGATGCGGCGGATAGTGGTGGCGGCGCCGCCACGACTTGCAAAGGAGACGTGATCGGGTGACCAGCAGCTTCCATCAACTTAGCGTATGGCTTCTCCATATCTTGCAGCACTCTGAGGATTGAATACAAACAATCCACTCTCGCTCCAGCCAGAAAGGATGTTCCTTTTGCTGAAGGCTGTCTCCCTTGCAGTGCTATAGAGTGAGGTGAAATGCTGCTTTCCGACAGTATTCACGCCTCCTCGTTCCACGCACCCAACATTCTCGCGGTAAGCTGTTTTCAGCGGGGCAAACACCGCGATTTCGCACGGCTGAAGCTTGTGAGACGTGTGGGAAAGAAGGCGACACAATGATCTTATTAGCGAAACAGTGCTCCAGAATCTCGAGCTTTTCATGGGTGCCGAAGCCATTGCAGAAACACTCGGCTTACCGCTTGCCTGCTCCCTAGTCTGAGGGTCGAATACACGTCTGAGCCACTCCAGGCTCATAATCGAATCAGTATAACCGAAATCAGAAAATGCGTGGTGCCATCCTGGTGTGGGAAATGTTGTTCAGTTGGTCCGGTGAGTTGACGCTGGCCAGATTATCATAGGTTCCAAATACCTACCGTCGGCGCTTATGCACTCGACTGCGGTCACCATCTTCCGCTTGACTCGCGCGCCGCGATAGTCCCGCGTATCGTTGGCTGCTACAAGGACTTTGACGGATCCGAGCTTAGAGAGCATTACTCCAGTCTCGTCCATGCTGTATACATTCTCGCTCGTGATGTCCGGATGTTCCGACACCTTGCCGATCACCTCGAACCAATATGCAATCTTCGGGAAGATGTTCTTCTCATGACGGTCCCAGTCAAGTGCCTTGACCTTCTTCGCCTTGAGTTGAGGATGCCGGTCCTCTAGCGCTTTAGCCCAGTTCTTGCCTGGGGGCTTGAGTGGTCTATTGGCCTCGGGTCTGCCACGAGCGACACTGAAGGCTATAGAGGGTTTGTACTTGATGCGCACAGGTGTACCGAGAGCAGACATCTGCAGGATGAAAGCGATCATCGCCTTCTCTCCAAACGGCGTGAGGTACTGCTGGCTCTGAGCTTTCGCTTCGATAGACTGTTGGCCTCGCGCACGAGCATGGAGGGTGGAGCGGGGGACGTTGCTATGATCGGCAAGGGCGCGATAGGATCTCGGTACGCTCGTGGGAAGGCCTTGCGCCAGGGCCTGGCTAGCTTTGTCCATCCTTACAAGTAGTGTTCACTGCGGTACGGAGGTGCAGTACATGCGTGCACTGGAGACTGGCGCGACGCAACGACAGCGGGGGCAATCGACATCCCCAGAATTTGCCAAGCGACGCAGCCATGCCGATCACGTGTCTGTATCGTTTTCTAGAAACTTTTACGTCGCCGTCTCGGCGTTTCGAAGATGTCAAAACCATCGAGACAGTACATTGCGGGGGCGGGCCTTCGGCAAGCCGGCGCCGTCGCGCGGGGCTAGCCGAACAAATCGGGGCAGAGATGTCGCGCGACATCGGTGGGCTTCTGTAGAAAGCCCTATCAGCGGGGCCTAAGGCCAATCCTGTACAAAGACCGGTCTGCTGCTTAGCTGGATGTTTTATCCTCTATCAACATCCCCCAACGACACGTAAATAGATGCATATTAATTCTCTCATCACAGCGCATCTAGTAAGCTTAGTTTCGATATCACACGTGCGGTGCGCCATTTGCACACCGTACTGGAAGCTGAAGCGTGAGAGGGAGACAATCTCGAACCGACAGCTAGAACGACGATCCGGGGAGCTAGACGCTTCATACTTAGCCTGATTAGAGACAGACGACTAGAGAACAAACAGTATGTGATGGGTATTGTATCCGGTTTTGCGTGTGTCAATGTCGGAAGATGAATCTGGGTGGAATTGTCCAGTCACGCCGGGTGTCCGGCGACCCAGGGACGGACGTTATTACAATCATTAATTAGAAATAGAATCACTTTTCTATTATCTAAACATATTTTAGATATAAGATAATAGTCTACTGTAACTATTTTAAATCTAGTATATCTAATATCTAATTACTATTAAAAGTAATAGATATTTAGTCTAAAAGCGTTCCAGCTGATAAGTAGCTTAAATTAGTATATTTGTGTTGAGTAATAGAATAGAATAATAACGTGCCTGTAGGGGAAGTGGAACAGTAAGGAAAGTGGAACACTTTACCGAGGTTAGGTTTATAAACCCCGCTTTCTTTTCTACCGTCTCTCTTCCTTCTCTATGCCTTCGTATACTGAAGAAGATATAACTAACGCATTGAATGCGTTAGTAAACGGCGAATATCGATCACTTCGTCGAACTGCATTAGTCTTTGGAATCCCCTCTTCGACTTAATATAATCGAAGTCGAAAATCAAATTCAAGAAGAGAAAGTCATGTTAGTTAGCAAATACTAGCTCCGATCGAAGAATCAACACTCGAGAACTGGATTTACCGCGCTGCTAAGTTAGGGGCTCCGATCACTCTTCAATTAGTGAAAATCTTAGCCTCGGAAATTTAGTCTGAACAAGGTTCGAAAATCAACGAAAATGCATTAAGCTCTATCTCGGACCGATGGATCGATCGCTTTCGGACACGTCACCCACGAATTAAGACGTGTTTCTCGCGCACTATCGATATAGCACGATCTACGGCACTTGATTTTTCGACGATAAAATCGTACTTCGACAACTTAGGAGAGGTTTCACAAGAACACAAATATCCTCCTAGTGCGATCTATAATGTCGACGAAACCGGTTTCTCAATCGGATCTAGTAGAAAGTCAGTTGTTCTACTCGATCAGCTTAATACCCGCCGAGAAAAGAAACAGCCGGGGCGACAAGAGTGGATTACCTGTTTAGTGTGTTAGTGCCTCGGGGGTGACCCTGCCTCCGTGCCTGATTTTCAAAGGCGAAAATTTGAATTCAGGCTGGATTCCCGACAAGACTCCGGCAGATTGGAGATTTATTACGTCAAAAAAAGGCTGGACTTCTGATCTAATTGGATTCGAATGGCTAAAAGCGCATCTCCAGCCGTTCGTTAGTTAATCAACTAACTCGCGGCACCTCTTGATTGTCGACGGACACTCCTCTCACGTTACGGCCCGGTTCATCGCCTACTGTATTACATCAAAAATAGACCTCTTTCTACTACCGCCACACTCGTCGCATAGAACGCAGCCTCTCGACCTATCGATTTTCGGACCTCTAAAAACGGCAATAAATTTAGAGATCGACCGAATTTTCCGACATTCAACTACGCGTTTACTACGTGTAGAATGGACTTCAGCTTATATCAAAGCTAGAGGCCGATGTTTTAAGCCGTCGTCTATCGAATCCGGCTTTCGAAAGGCTGGGATCTATCCGTTCAATCCTGAGATCCTACTATCGACTCTTACCCCCCCTCCTCGGACCCCCTCTCCGGGAATCAAGTTTTCAGTCAAGTTAGTCACGCATCGCGGATTCTAAGAGCTAGGGGTAGTCCGCGTACCCCTAAGGCTCTTAACCTACGTCAGATTGTCGATCTCGTTCAAAATGATAGGTTTATACCGAGTTCAGCTAGAGAGCTTATCCGAGATTTAATCGACTTCGCCAAAGATCGAGATACCGACGCGATCTTAGCTCGGAGAGAGCTACGCGAGAAGGACGTACTACTTAATACCTGTAAGACACGTAAGATGGGCAAAAGAGTAGCTTTAAAGGGCAAATACCCTCTTACAAAAGAAAATTTTCCTAAAGTAGTTCAAGATCTCGAAGAAGGGACTAAGTAGAAAAAGAAAAGAAAAGAATGAAAAAAGACAAAATATATACTGATCCCTTCAGAAGAAGAAGAAGAACAATCGGCTGATGAGTCGGCTTAATTTGTTAGTTCGCCACGGCATTAGTGAGTTAGTTAGTGAGTTTTCGAAATCTGAAATCAAAAAAAGTGTCCTACGTCCTCTACTGTCCCACTTCTCCTACAGGCACGTTAGAATTATCTTTCAAAAATATTGATATATTTAATTAAAGTAATCTACTTTCAATATTTTGATATCTTCTGGAGTCCATATAGTCGTGTCTGTACCAATTTACTGATAATAAATCTATTATTTCTTATTGATCTCAAACTAAAGCTAGATTTATCTATATTATGAATCTTATTAATAAAAGGTTAATTTTTAAAAAAGAATTAGTTATTTAGAAAACTGGTTCACTAACTTATAAGATATACTATTAAATAAAAAGATACTGATTATTTGAAAATGTACTATAGAAAGTTTAGAGTATCATTTTTAGAACTCATCTAGCTATTATCAGCTAATAGAAAATAAAAGTTTAAAATTCAATTGGATTTTATTACATTTTCTTAGCTAATCTCAATATCAAGAAAAAAGAAAAAAACAGCTGTTTATAATAATCAACTGATCTACTTAATGTAAGTTGATTTGTTAGTCAATATTAGTAGTTATTGATTTTCATAACTTAGTTTTTATGAATTTATTTTCTAAAGCTAATCTAGAAAGATTATGAAGAGGATATTATAAGCACTAGTATAAACATATTGAAACACATGTTCTCGTTTATAGTAGGCTCTTAAGATCTTCACAAGATTATCTATCATACAAGAAAAAGTAAGAAAAAAAAAAAAAGAATAAACTAGAAAAAAAAACAACTTACAATGAAACTAACTTACCTTAATACTCTATACCAATGGATCAGTATAGAGGATTTCAGTGTCACGGGCGAATGTCGGGAGTGCAGGCAGTGCGTAGGTATGGTAGCAGACGGATCGGATACAGAGCTATGTACGTACGGATAGGCAACCCAGTGGTATGCTCTATTGACAGGACGTAGCTCGAAGAGCTACACTCAGGATGCAAAGTGCGAAGTCAGGAGTAAGCCGAGTCCTCGGCTTACCT
>Ga0265798_10006980_pt1 | contig 14716 bp, 7 predicted proteins | sample P3T30metagenome_FD_192430 | JGI IMG/M metagenome (GOLD analysis project Ga0265798, IMG submission 192430) | Plant litter microbial communities from East Loma Ridge, Irvine, California - P3 T30 | ecosystem: Environmental > Terrestrial > Plant litter > Unclassified | place: USA: California... | reverse complement strand
AGGTGTGCGGTTACCCAATGGAGGATGTGCTTCACGTGCCTCTGAAAGATACACACAGGGGCGCTCAAAGATTGCAGCATCGGACCAACAGCATCCACGATGTGTTACCACACATCAGTCAAGTGGCGGGGGGGTTCAGGTATGGACGTTGCGTGCTACTCCAGACAGCACTAGAGAGAAGAAGCGGTCGCTCACCTTTCTCAGTTGCCGGGTTGAAGTCTGAGCTTTCATCTCTCCCTCCGCGAGGACCTCTGAAAATGCTGCTACACAATTGTCGATCACCGGACGTATGTAGCCTTGCTTCCCAAGTGGGCAACAATCACCCATGGACAGCCAGGTGTGCATTGTTGTATGTAACACAGAGGCTAAAGAAGTGCCGAAGCCTCATTGTGCATGGTGACACAGATGCATCCACGGTTGCAATAGGTGCAATAGGGTGATAATTCCACGCCCTAGCTACTCGGGCGAACTGATCAAGCGGACGGACAGGTACGGCATACGCTTTTTGTCGCGATGCAACATTAAGCAGAAGATCGATTGGTAGGACCGAGTAGGTAGGTAGTTTGGTAACGACAGGATGTGTGATCAAGGCTCAAACCCCAAAAGAGAAAAGGAAAGTGCAATTGTCCCGATCAATGGGGAAGTCCATCTCCCATCTTCGATCGACCCCTCCCCCCTTCCCCATTCCCTCCTTGCTCTTCCCTCGCTCACTTGCTAGATTAGCACTCATATGAAGCTCCAAGGGCACCGTCGAAATCTTGATAGATCTCGATATCCGCCTTCTTCTCGATGCACTCGCTCGTGAAGTCCTTGCGTGTGGCAGCCTCGCCAGACCGCGCTCCGCGGAGAACACAGCCGCATTGAGATTTGCTTCCATAGAGCTTTTCGCAGGCCCAGGTCGTTCCAAGGTCGTCTAGCAAGCGGACGGTTATGCCTAGTGCGTTGGCTTCCAGGAATACAAACTTCGCGAAGTAGAACTGCTGCGGATCATCGGGGATGGCCGCGGCGTGGCAGACGGTCAGGATCGTTATGACGAGGAGGAGCTTCATGCTGGTCTGTTTTTTTTTTGGTCTGGCACTCGTTGGCAAAGGAGGAGACAAGGAGGGAGATGCGTTCTTCTCACTTTGAATGGGAGGAACGAAGATAGTTCCCTATGTGGGGTGACGGATTGCCGTGAAGCTTGAGAAGAGGTTTGAGATTTGACGTTCGAGTTGAAAGGACTAGGTTCCCATGAGGCGATGGACTGACTATTCTTATATCTTCAGCCAGTAAAATGTAGCAACGGAAGGTCGCATTCTCAAACAGCCGCCAGTCTTGGGTCTGACCACCATCTTCCAACAAGTGGCGACGCCCATTTACCTCTGCAATTGTTTGATGAGGACTACTCGTCGTCGATCTGGGACGCCTCGAAGTCGACATATGGCGCTCGAAGGATGCAACGTCGATGAGTGACCGTATCAGCAAACCAGCGGCAAGGCTGATGCAAACATCATCGGAGAGGCGTGCAGCGCACAAAGAGCTCGAAGCTAGAATGAACTACCGCGTCGATGATCAGCCATTTGTGCCACCTCACTGACACAAGGCACGAGAGTGAGAAAACCGAAGCTCTCAAGCCTCTTTCGCGTCCGGCAAATCGGAGCAGGGCGGCGTACCGTAGGCTTCTGTCGTGTCGTTACATCAAGCCAGCCATTTATGTGGTCGAAATAGAGTGTGGCGTAGATATTGCATAACAAGAAAGGTGAACATGCTTCGGAAAGATCTAAGTAAGCGTTTCTTAGTAATCATGATGAAGCATCTCGATAGAGTGAATAAGCTCGCGACCTATCTTGTCTATCTCTCATAACCAGTTATCCACGTGAAGTTTTTCGCTGTGGGCAAAGACCAAGCGATCAAACCCGTGGGATGGAAAGCAAGAAGGGGAAAAAGTAAACGCCGAAGCAATGCTTGCTTTGAAGTCAGCGGACGAAAAAAAGGAAACAAACCAAAAACCACTTCCACATCCAAACCGAGCAGATCGTCTACTGCAGCAACGGATCGCGGAAATGCTTCTGGCTGTTGCCTCTCTTGTCGTTGCCCCACTGGTACTGGGCCTGCTGCCTCTGGATGCGCTTGAGCTGCCTCTTCTCCACGGCCGCGATCTCCTTCTTCTTCTCGTCCGACACGCCGACCATGCCCAGCTTGCCCCTGGTGACGAGCGCTCTGCCCTTGCGGTCGCGGCCGGAGCGCACGATCTGCTTGCCATTCTCGTCGACATCGGCCGCCGCGTCCTCGTCGTCGGAGTCGTGACGCTCGTTTGCCAGCAGCTGCTGCTCCAGGCGCTGCTCGGGCGTCGGGTAGTTGTGCAGGTTCTGGCGGTAGTAGGTGCGCAGACTGCGGTGGCCTGCGGTACGGCCGGAGGGCAGGTGCAGCTCGAAGTCGTCTCTGTAGGCGTTTTGTGAGGTGTTGTGCGCGTGCGAGTGGTAGCCGTCGCTGTTCTTGTGCTTGTTGTCTTTTTGCGAGGGCTTGCGGGGCTTGCGGTCGACGGGCACGGAGGTGATCTCGTCGGTGGCGACAGAAGAGTCGTCGTCGTCGGAGCCGTCGCTTTCCCAGCCCTCCTCGTCCTCGTCTGAGTCTGTCTCCTCCTCGCCGTTCTCGTTTGTGATGGTGGTCTTGGTCGCGCGCTTCTTGCCGAGGTTGACACCGCCTTCGGTCTCCTCATCTTCGTCCTCGGTGTCGGATTCCTCGTAGGTGGCGCGGAAGTCGTAGAACTCGCCAACGTCCATCTGTTCGTCCTCGGTGCTGTAGGCAATCATGCAGTGACCGCGATCTCTCATGTGAGTCTGGACACCGGCGCTTGTGTGGACCTGCTTGTGGCAGTACAGACATTGGTGAAGCACCTGGATCGTCTCACTGAGGTAGTTGATCAAGCCCTTCATGTCGACCAGGAACTCCATCTCCGGTATGAACCAACCGTGCTGCTTGCCCATGTGGTTGACGTTCAACTCCATAGTCGGTGAGACGTAGTTGCAGAACAAACACTGGTTGACGTCCGCCTCGTGCTCGTAATCCTCATCAATCTCCATCTTGTTGGCAGCATCGGCACCCATAACGGCACTGGCACCGCTGGGCTGCTCGACGTCCATGGCGTTGTTCTGGCCTTGGTTCTTGCCGAACACTGGGTTCTTCGCCTCCTGCAATCCGCTCGCGTTCATCCTCTCAGCAACCTCGTCCATCTCCTCATCTTCCATCTCTTCTCTCGCGCTGCCAGTCTCAAGCGGCTCTCCAAGCGAGAAAGTGCTACCAGTCATACTCTCCGTCTCAGTCGCCTGGTCGCCAAACGGCTTGGTGTACTTGCCATACCTGGCAGCGGCGTTCTTGTGCTTCTGGCTACCGACATGGTTGACGAAAGCGCCCTCAGAAAAGAAGACCTTGTCGCAAGGGTCGCATTTCTTCTCGAAACTGGCGCGTGCGGCGGTCGCAGCTGCGGAAGCCTTGTTGGCGAGAACCTTCTCGGCGAAGATCTCAGAGGTGAGAGGAGGCAGAGAGGCGACGCGACGCTTGAGGTTGTAGCGGTGCCAGTCGGATTGCATGTGAGTGCGTTGCAGGTCGCTGGAACGGAAGGCGACCTGGCAGGTGTTGCAGGTGAAGGGATGCGCGGAGGCAGCGGTGGACGCCATGGTTGGTGGTGTTTCGTGTGGTAGACTCGTCGTGAGTAGTTGTCTGGGAGAGACTGATGGAGGTGGGGTTGGTGATCAGAAAAAGTGTGGCAAGGACCGGATTGGGTTCAGTTGCCTTTTGTTGGTGGGTAAGGCAGATTGCTGGTGAGAATGTGTAGGTATCACCAGATAGTTGAAAGTGATTTGTTGGTGTGGCGAAGAGGGTTTGCTTGAGATTGGCGGGCAGCTTTTGGCGGATTGTTAAGCCTCTTTTCAATCCCACTAATGATGCGTCATCCTGTATCAAAGAAGAATTCCATCTTTGCCGCCCAAAATTCAGGGACGAATGGTGGGGCTTATCGATGGGGAATCAAGCGATAATTATGCCTCAGAAACATTACATTAAGCGATATTCGCTCTAGGATAAAGTACTATAGGACAGCTTACAACACATGATTGCAACCATTTTCCACAAACCATTCTTAGCATCTATGATGGCGGATCTCTTCGATTCACTATTGCCGCTGAGATTGATACGCTTGATATTGGTGTCTCTCTGCTTACTCATCGTATTTCATCTCATAATCAACCTGGTTTCAGCTGTCATTTTCAACATTGCACAGATGATGGGTTGTTTCAAAACAACTCACATTACACCGTCTGACACTCACTTACATGTAGGTAAAAGAGACAATCGTGATATGGCAAATACCGTGGATATATACAGGAATCATTCCCAAATCTATCCCTTCTAAACATAGCAAGCTATGCACAAGACAACGCGAGAAATAATCATCACGACATCTCCCAACTCATTCCCACGAACTTTTCGCATCTACTCAAAACCGGACGAATCGACTAGTAGACCTCGAGCACATACCTGCCCTCCTCCTTCAACTTCTCGATCTCCTTGTGGCCGTCCTTCTTCTTGCCCTCAGCAGCAGCCTCGATCTCAATGCCCTCCTCGAGAACAGCAGTGACATCAGGCACAGGCCACGTAGGACCACACAGGTAGAAAGCACCCTCCTCGCGCAGGTAAGCCTGGCGGATCTCGGACAGAGTCTCGCGCATGCGGTCCTGGATGTAAATCTTCTCCGGCTGGTCACGGGAGAAAGCGGCACCCAACAGGGTGACGATGCCCGCAGCTTGGTAAGCCTCCCATTCCTCGCCGTACAGGTACTCCTCACGCTGGTGGCGCGAGCCCATGTACAGAAGGACGTCGCCAATGGGCATACCTTGCTGCTTCTGCCAGGCGCGCTCCTGGACGAAGGCGCGGAAGGGCGCGAGACCCGTTCCGAGACCGGCCATGATGAGCGGCTGGGTGGTCTTGGGAGGAAGCTTCATGACGGACGGCTTGACGGAGACGGTGACGGAGCTGCCGATGGAGAGGCCGTTCATGTAGCGGGTGGCTTGGCCGAAGCGGTCGCGGCCCTGGGGGTCGACCCAGTTGACGGTGACGATGAGCAGGGACACGCTGTTCGGGGTGACCTTCTGGGAAGAGGCGATGGAGTACTCGCGGCGCTTCATGGGGTTGACAATGCGGACAATGTCGTGGAAGCTGGGGTGCGCGGACTTGTACTCGAGCAGGATGTCGGCGAAGGTGACGGTATCGACTTCGGCACGACGCTTGAACTCGAGGACAGACTCCTGGTTGCCGCCAGTGCCGAGGAGGAGCAGGTTCTCCTTCTCCTTCTCATCGCTGGCGAAGTGGGACAGAGCCTCATAGAAGCGCTTGGGCGGGCGGCCGAAGATGTCGATGTTCTGCATGAGAGACTGGTAGACGGTACGGTTCTCGTACACGTTGGGGTCCTCACGGCTGGGAACCTCGACAACCTCTTCAGGGTCGAGCCCGTACCACTTGATGAATGCCTCGACCTCGCCCTTGTCGTTCTCGGCGTGAATACCGAGAGCCTCACCAATCTCGTACTTGAGACCGGTGTTGCCGAGGTCGAACTCAATGTGGAAGATGTTACGGTCGTAGGTGGAGGGAGTGAGTCTGCGACGCTCCTTGACGGTGGCGATGCAAGTCTTCTGGGGCAGCTCAGGCTTGAGAGAGGTGGTAGTACCGTATGCCTCCTTGAAGAGCAAGCCCTTGGCGGCAATGGTCCAGTTCTTGAGAGCTGCAGGAGTCTCCTCGTCGATCTTCTGGTAGGCTGAGAAGCTGTTGGCGTTGAGGTCCTCGGCGACGGGCAGAGCCTCGTTCGCCTCGTACTCGACGGTAAGCCACTCCGATGGGACCTGGACAGTCTTCAAAGATGTCTCAAGATCCTTGGCCAGGATGTCAAGCACTTCACCGCCGGCTTGAAGCTTCTTGAGGCCAGTCTCGTAAAGGGTGGGCTGGGCGATCTTCAAGAACGCCAGCTGGAGGAGGTAGTTCTCGAGCTCAGGCTCTTCGCTGACCTTGGCGGACGCAGCCGGGTCAAGGACGAAGAGAGAGATGGCCTTGACCGCGATCGCCTTGCGCACGGGGGTGCTCAGCTTCTTCTCCACGTCCTCGTCCTTCCAGCCGGAGGACTTGATGATGATGGCGCCTGAGGGCTTGACGCTGTCAATGACGTTGAAGTCCTTGAGGAGCTTCTCCTGTCCGACAACGACAACATCAGCGGTGTTGACGCTGTATGCAGCCTCGATGCTCTTCGTGGAGCAACGGATGTCAGTGCGGATGGAACCACCCTGCACAAGGTTGTCGTGAGAGCTGCGGACGGCTACGTTGAGCGAGCTGTCGCCAGAGAGAAGCTGGCCGACCTGGATAGGCGCAGGAGCAGAAGCGTTCTCGTCGACGTCCCAGAAAGTGTACTGCTTGACCTCTTCCGCGGTGAGGGCCAGGGGAGTCTCCGATACTTCGACGTTCTCACCAGACTTGGTGCCAAGCTGGCGAAGCAGGCCCTCCATCTTCTTGACGGTCCAGACGGTCTCACGGCCGTACTTGATGTCGTAAACACCAGGCTCGCGACCAGAAGCCGACGCCTGGAAGTTGACAGCAGCGAGAACATCGCTGTAAAGAGCGCTGCTGACAGAGCTGTCGGCGACGTGAGTGTTGTCTTGGACCTGACCAAGAACGGTGATCTGCTCAACGCTAGGGGCGAGGACCTCAAGGAACTCCTCCTCGGCGAATGGACGGTAGACGCGGACGTTGATGACACCAACGCGGACATCCTGCTGGGCGAGCGCCTCGGCGATTTGAGCACTCAGGCTGGCCTCGACGGTTCCGAAGACGACCATGACACGGGTGGGCGAGGCATGGCCGTGGTACTCAAAGCTTTTGTACTCGGTACCGAGCTCGGAGTTCAGGGCAGACAGAATCTTGGAGAGCTTGCCTTCGCTGGTGAGCTTTTTGGAGTGAAGGTCCTCCTGCACGGAAGAGAGGATTGAGTCGTAGCTGCGCTTCAGGCTGGCAACGCTGAGCGCATCGACAATGCGGATGGTCTCGCGACCGACGGTGATGCCGTCGTAGGTGTGCACGGTAGGCTGAACGGACGCAAGGAGTGTTGCGAGGAGCGACATGTGCTGGATCTCGTATGCGCTCCTGCTAGTGACAAGACCCATACCGAGCTCGTCGGCCAGACCCAAAGACGCAGTGTAGTCAGTGACGAGGCCGGCCTTTGTGTCGGCGGCGTAGTCTACGGCAGCGATCTGAAGAGCGGTGGGGCTCGCAACATCGTACAGGAGGCTCAATTCATCGAGGGCAGGGCGCATGTGAGTGAGACTGGCGGCGCTGGCCACAATGGATTGCGGCCAGCTCCTCTTGCTCATGTCAAAGCCAGGGTAGAACATGTAACCGAGTGCCATGCTACCGGCACCATTCCTTGTCTGGAGCGACTTGACATCGGTAGTCTCGCCATATGCGTTCTTCTCTTGAGCGGCGGACCATGCTTTGGCAGCGACATCGAGGTCGAAGGACTCGGGGGAGTAGGAGAAGAGCTTGTTGGAGAGGGCGTAGGCGACCTGCTGGACAAGAGTCTGTGCAGTCAGGTATGTAGGGCCAGAGACGGACGACAGGGCGACGTGTTCGCCAAAGGGCAACGCGGACGACTTGGACTGGGCCATGTTGGACGCGGGATTTGGTGGGGAGGGTTGGAGTCTCGAAATATGTTGTTCCCTACGATTTGCAACCCGTCAACAAAGAGGGGCAAATTGTTTTGAAGGGTGGGAGAGGGATGAGAGGGTGAGTACACAGAGAGACGAATGCCTCGGATAATTATGAATAATGTTGAATCGTAGCAGAGGCGACTGGCCGAAGTCGCAGTAGTGGACGCTTGCAAATCAACAAATCGAGAAACCCTGCGAGCACGCCATCGGCACTTTTGTTACTTTTGCCTTTGTCAACTCGGTCGGACCTCTTGTCCGGGCGAATGCGACAAAGACACTTTCTGACCATGCAATTCATTAATTTGCATCAAAAATGATCGAATTGTTGAGACGGTGTCTGTTGACGATTGACTGGATTCATACCTTAACCGTTATGGATTTATCTACGTTGTTGCCTCGATCAATTATCAATACTTTTGATCGACTGGTCATCCATATTCTTCCGAGCCGCACTCAACTCTCAACTAGACTCGCGGACTAACATCCGCCGAGGGGCTGTGAGAGTATCAAGATTAAACACAGTGCCAACCATACCCACCTCAACATTGAACCGTTTGCAAAGATGGACAGTGATGGTTCAGTTTGGACTCTTCCCTAGCTTCAAAGAAGTTCAAGCTTCATCGCTGCAGCAGATGCATGTAGATCTCAGATCTCACTCCAGATGGTGCACGGGCTCTTGTAGATGTGTTGGTACCGATGATGTCGTCTGATTCGTCCCTCCACCATTTCTGCGCGCGCTCCCAATCCCACCATGCATCAATTCGTTGAACTCTTCTCCTGCTCCGACCAAATGTCTACAAACCACCTAGGATAATGAACGTTACGCGACTGCACTTACTATTCAAAGATCGCGAGGATGGATGACGCGCTTGCGAAACTCGAGGCGGATTACTGCCCGCCTCTCGACTCTGCTTTATTGTCCGCTATAGTGTCGGACTACGACTTGGCCTCGGAAGATGGCCTCTCGGCAGCGCGGGCGACTCTTGACATGTTGAAGGAGTCTGCCCTTGTCGAGGAAGCAGCCGAATTCGACCCTTCAGGCACCGGAGGCTACGCCCAACCCGAAGCTGCGCTGCCGTCAGACGAGCAAGATGGAGCACACACAGAAAACGGCGCGTCACAGTCGCGCGGGTCGCCAGGGACAGATGCGACAAGTCTATCGAATGGCCTGTCTTCGCTGGACTTGGAAGAGCGCGAAAAGATCGCAAGTCAAATTGGCGAGCGGGATCTTGGTAAGATAGAAGACCTGGATGCGCTGGACGAGGAGGTCAAGGTCATGCTCCTGCGTGAATTGTTTGGCGATCATGCAAGCAAATACAGTATCCAGCATACCTTGCGCAAGTGCAACGGCAAGTGGAATGCCGCTATGGAGGAGCTGCTCAATCACGTCTACTTTGGCGAGGCCGAGGATAGCGAAGATGGCGGCAAGCTACGTACAAAGGGCGTCGAAGGTTTCTCCGAAGATAAGATCGTGAAACGCGGTCGCAAAACAAAAGCCAAGGGCCAGAAACTACGTGCCTTGGAGGAGCGACGGGCTGCGTCCCTACCTACATCGCCTGAAGACGGGCAAAGCGCAACCGCCAACAAGTGGCAGACTGCGAAAGAAGACGTTGATTTCATTGCGAGTCGCATAGGCCTGGATGTCCCGACCGTCAAATCCGCCTACAACGAACACGGCGCTAGTGTGCCTCAGACGATCAACGCACTGGTTAAACAAACCATGGAAGAGACAAAGCAAGTCGTTACAGACGACGAGCTCGTCCAGAGCAACGCCCGCGAACTCGGCCGCGACTTTCCTTCGATCGCACCTGCCTACCTGGCCGCCCTCATCCGCCTCACCCACCCTTCCACTGCCGACGCTCACGAACTTGCCGAGGCCCTGGTTACCAAACCCAAGGAGCCGGCTCACGCTGGCGGCCTTCAAGTCATCCCAATGTATGCCCGGCCGACCATATCAGACATCGATCCGGAGGCCAGTCCACGCAAGACGCATTCGGCAGGCAGATCGCAACCCTCATCACTCGCTTCTCCCATAGACCCGACAACAGCCCTGCGCGGGAACGCTTATGCAGCAGCTCGCGCACAGGCTTTTGCTCAGGCAAGTGCTGCTCACCGAAGAGCAGGATCAGACCGCCTGATGGGAGGCGCTGCAGCTCACTACTCGCAAGTCGGCCGCGACCTGTCTGCGCTAGCTTTTGGTGCTTCTGCTGATGCGGCGGATGCACTCGCGGATCGACAGTCTTCTTCTACACACCTTGATTTGCATGGTATTGACGTGCTGAACGGTGTGAGAATTGCGCAAGAGAGAACGGAGGCATGGTGGTACAGGATGGGGGAAAGCAAGGTCAACGGTCGCGTAGGCGCAGATGACAGAGGGGCAGGTTTCAGTATCGTTGTTGGAGCTGGTAAGCACAGCGTTGGTGGGAGAGCGAAGCTGGGACCGGCTGTTGGCAAGATGTTGAAGAATGAGGGCTGGAGAGTTGAATCATCCGGTGCAGTCATTGTTGTCAGGGGCAAGCAGAGGAGATAGAATCGCTGCCATCCATTGGATACAATACACGATATACGAATGACATGACACTGATCGTTCCAACCCGGCTCCTTGAGCATTGTATCACTCTCGGTCTTTTAACACAACATACAACGAGGAATCGAGCACATCGGGTCATCACTGATACCTCGTCCTTCACACTCGCGGCTAAAACTGCCATGCGTCCGGCATTTGAAACTCCACCAAACCCCACGCGATCTTCATGACGTTTCTCGTGGCGGAGAAGGACTCCAACAACACAGGTAACCTCGGTCCGGTCAACCTTGACAAATGCACTATCACCTCAATAGTACTTTTACTAGGTACATCAGAATGTCCAGCTCACGTGCTTCTATTAGTCGGTCTCGCAAGATAAAACTTCAACACTCACAATGCCACAACAATCGCCTTTCCAGATCGATATACCTCAGACGGACGTACTGAGCTACATCTTCCCGCCGGACAAACGACCGTCCGATCAGCCGATATGGATCGATGCAGAAGACACCGCGAAATCGCTTTCGCCTAGACAGCTCCTGCAATGGGTCAAGAGATTGGGCGTTGGACTCGACCGGTTGGGTCTGCAACAAGACGATGCTGTGTTGATGTACAGCAGCAACCACATCTTCGTCCCCGTGGCATACCTTGGAGTCGCTGGATCCGGGCGCATTTTCACGGGCTGCAATCCGGCTTATGGGATTGATGAGACGGTCTATCAACTGGGCAACACGGGTGCGAAGATGCTGCTCGTTGAGCCACAGTATTTGGAGATCGTGCTCAAGGCAGCGAGTAAGAGCAAGTTCCCTCGCGAGCGCATCTACTTGTTCGACGACAAGCCATCGAAGACTCAACAAGGCGTCAAATGCTGGACATCGATGCTCGGATCAGAGAGCGAAAGCAAGAGCTGGCAATGGCACCGCATGAGCCCGGAAGAATCCAAAAATCGCATAGCAGTTTTGAACTACTCGAGCGGGACAACAGGCCTCCCCAAGGGCGTGATGATCTCGCACCAGAACGTCATCGCGAACGTCGAACAATCCCTCTACATGCGCCGCCTCGAACAGCCCCCGGGCGCCGCTCCACCCGAGCGCTGGCTGGGCTTCCTGCCGTTGTACCACGCCTACGGCCAGCTCTGGTCCATCGTCGCCGCGGCCAAAAATGATACCCCCTGCTACTACATGCGCACCTTTAATTTCCCCAAGTGGCTCTCGCACATCCAAACCCACGGTATAACGCACATCCAGACCGCACCTCCGATCTTGGTCATGCTGGCCAAGCGCCCAGAGACCCGCGAGTATGATCTCAGCTCCTTGGTGAACATCCTCTGCGGCGCGGCTCCGCTGTCGAAAGAGCTGCAGAATGAAGTCTCGGAGAAGTTCGGGCTCAAGGTCGTGCAGACTTGGGGCATGACGGAGGTCACTTGCTCGTGTCTGCACGTCCCGGGCGGTATGGATGACCGGTCTGGCTCGGTTGGGTACATTGATCCGAACAGTGAGATGAAACTTGTGGATGAGGAAGGGAAAGAGGTGGGAGTTGGCGAGAGGGGCGAGATCTGCGTCCGAGGGCCGAATATTTGTCTAGGGTACTGGAGGAATGAGAAAGCAACTAACGAGACATTTGACGAAGAGCGGTTCCTTCGGACTGGGGATGTTGCTGTCAGAGATGAGAAGGGATGGTACTGGATCGTGGATCGCAAGAAGGAACTCATCAAGGTCAGAGGCTTTCAGGTTGCTCCCGCGGAGCTCGAAGCGGTGTTGCTCGAGAACGAACATGTCGCAGACGCGGCTGTCGTCGCTCTACAGGGCGACCACGAAGAACTCCCACGTGCTTATGTTTCTTTGAAAGACGCTTCGAAGGGTAAGGTGAAAGAGACGGATATTCAAGCGTGGACGGCGAAGCAGGTTGCCAAGCATAAACAGCTGACTGGAGGTGTCAAGGTATGCTCATGCTCTTTCTTACTCAATCTTCGACCATGCCGGCTTTGTAACGTATGCTGACTAAAATTTTGTAGTTCATCGACGAAGTCCCTAAATCTCCCAGTGGCAAGATTCAACGGAAAGTCATACGCGAGTGGGCGGCGGTGGATGCGAAAACGTTCAACAAACCGAAGGCAAAGCTGTAGTATGTTGTATCAGTATATATCAGTATATCCAACAGCGTTGACGAGTGCCCGAAAATTCTTGAGGTTTCCATGAAGGTGGCTGGCAAAGTCCGCCACTTTGCATTCCTCAGCAGTCATCTGGAATGCTCCCATGCAACCACTCTACACGCGAAAGACTTCTAACCCCTCCTTACTTTTCGCCTCGCGTGGCTGGTGAAAGAGTCGCGGGCCCATGCAATCCCTCCACCAGCCTGCCCTCGGATTGACCGCCACCATGTGACGGGGGGGTACATGTACATACACGATGCTGCCTTGGCTGCGGCAGTGCCTTGGGAGGGCAAGAGATTCGTCTTCAACCACTTACAACAAACGCAGAGCTTCACGACTATGGGTCGAAAACTCGTCCGAAGAGTTCCACTGGAGAAGGAGTTCAGTACGATCACGAGGAAGAGGCTCTTGGCTACTGTCTTCCTGCAACATGTCTTGCTCTGGAGCTCGGCGTATGTTGTCGCTAGTACGGCGTACTCGATACACACCGGAGCAATTACGAAGGAGTTAATGCCTTTGGCGGCTGTCTCAGTGTTCACCGTAAGTGTACTGGGGATTGATCGTTTATCGAGCATCAGTTGATCGACTGATCCAGGGCTCTTCGACGTTGTTATATCTCTGTCTATGCAACGTAACGGCATGGAGATCGACGAAACCTTCCGGCAAGAGTTTCATGACATCGCCGGAATGTCTGCAAACGCTCTCGAAGAATTTTTTGCGCTTCGCGGTAACTGCTTGGATGGTGGCTTCAGGGCTTGTGATCACTTTCACCGCTGCTAGACATCCGTTTTGTCTTGTATCTTCGAGAGCCACCGCAAAATTGCCACCGATCGATGTCGGGACACAGTGCATAGTTCAACGAGCCAGCGTTGCAGCGAGTCTGTTGGCGATGTAAGTGGAAACCTCATCGATAATTGGTTACAAAACGAGTAACTAACAAGATCAGGATCACCTCCATGTGCCTTATCGTACATCTCCTCAAGACACCAGGCTTCTACCTCGCCCACCTATCAGGAATCAAAAAACCACAACAACTCCTCCCCTTCACCCTCCCCTACAAACCAACCAACCAGCCCATGTTCTCTGAAATGTCCTTCAAGTGCCGCTCCACCACCTCCTTTTCCTCATCTTCCTACACCCTGATCGACCCAGCATCCGATCCTCTCTATACTCTCTACCCGACACGTCCAGAAAAGGCCTACGGTCTAGGAATCTACGCCCCCAAAAGATCCATCGCCTCCTCCTCCTCGGCCTCATCCTTCTCAACCGCCAGCTTCCTTACACCAAGACCTTCCCTGAAGACTCTCAGAAGCCAGGCGTCCCTCGCCGGCCCCCGACCACTGCATCTCCATTCGAAATCACATCCTACGACCTCGTCCGCGCACTCGCCTCTCCCTCCAGTCCCGACTTACAACCCGGAGAAATACAAAAACTTCCCGCCGCTGCAGCATCTGCATTGCAAGAAGTCTTCGTCTTTGGGCCTGGCACCGCCTCCTAGGCGAGCTTATACACTGAAGAGGAGGGGGAGTCAGGGGACACTAAGGGTGGTGTCGAGATCGCCTAGTTGTCCGATGATGTTGGGCGAGCACAAGGAAGATGTTGTCATCGAGAAGGTCGTGGGGGCCGAGGTTGAAGAGGACAGAAACCCCAGCAATACCATCATCAATAAGCCCCTCGCCCACACCCTAAGCCTGGGTGCAGAATCGATATCGAGTGTCTACAGTCGGAGTCTTAGCGGCGATGATCCCGAGCCAACAACTATTGTCGCTCCTTTGACCGCCACCACCACCGCCATCATTCCTATCACTACCACCAATCGAACACAACAACGACCCCACCAACATCAAATCCCCGGTCTCAACCCCCGCACATCATCAACCCTCCAAATCCCCCCTCGCAATCCAATACAAACCCCCTTCAGGCCCACATCAAGACCCGCACCAGGACCTCGTCCCCAATCAGACGCAAGACCTCCTCCTATGAAATACCATCACCGCCACCACCAACCTCAACTTGGCAAAGACACCAACGGCCGCCCTCTGGCCAAAAACTATTTTCCGGGTCCAGGCCACCACCACCACCAGAGGAACAGGAAGATCGCGAGTGCGGAGGAGGTGCGGAGCAGAGATGGCAGGAGTGTGAGTGGCAGGCTTCCGATTGCGAGGGCTGTGAGTGGGTTTGGGGATGTTAGGGGTTGGAATAGGGATGGAAGTGATGGAAGTGGTGGAAGAGGGGCTGTGAGTGGGCAGATGATGGTCGCCGGTAGTAGTTGGGCGGAGAGGTGTGGTTTGCCGCCTTTTGCCTGTTGAGAAG
>Ga0265798_10006979_pt1 | contig 14717 bp, 12 predicted proteins | sample P3T30metagenome_FD_192430 | JGI IMG/M metagenome (GOLD analysis project Ga0265798, IMG submission 192430) | Plant litter microbial communities from East Loma Ridge, Irvine, California - P3 T30 | ecosystem: Environmental > Terrestrial > Plant litter > Unclassified | place: USA: California... | reverse complement strand
GTAATTGTGCGTTAATCAACCTGCCCAAACTACATACTCGACCACCTTGGTGTGTAACCTACCTGAGGCAGTAAGTAAAGACGAATCGTCGCGAATCTTTAGATTGTTGTTGTTGTTGTTGTTGTTTGTTTGGATTTGCTGCTGGCTCAAACGGCGCTGAGACGTCCCCGTTGCCAACGCACTTATTTTCATGCGACCGGCCAGCCGTTGCTAACTTGTTTGCTACCCTGCCGGCGATCGTGGCTTGGCGGAGGTTGGTGGGCGGACGGGGCGGACGGGGCGGGCAGTCTTGTTTACCTACGCGACCATAGCATGATCGTAGCATGATTGCCTCTCCTTCTGCCACTCGGTGGCTTTATAAGACCCAGAAAAACTCCTCACCCCACTGATCTTCGTGTTCTGTTTTTGCGCTCATTCTCACCGCCTCAGTACTCGTCAGATCTAGAACGCGCGGTGTTTTTATTTTCGCTTACCTAGCGGCCGGCCGACGTTGGAACGGACATCATGTGCGATTCCACGTTGACGTTTGGACAGCGGGGTAGCCACTTCTTCCAGTGTCCGTCGAGGAGAGAACAGTACGGCGGCGCCCGATTTATTCTTGCATCTGGATTAGTGCTAATCGGCATGCAGGACACGGCTTCCCAAGAAGCTGGTTAGATTCCTCAGCTCAGCCCAATTGAAACAGATTCATCATGTGACCCTTGGGTTTGAAGAGAGTTTCGTGCTCACATGGCGTGATACCACTGGCAAAGATCGCGTCGACGCCTCTGGATTGCCGCCAGAGTTGGTCGAGTTCCTGTACAACCGCAAGCGCGATGTGCAGAACATACGGTGCACGCTGGGACCGTATAATGCTTCTTTCTTCGTCCACGACAAGGCGTCTTATCTCTGGAGCAATCTTCCGGAGCCTTTGGTGGCAGCACTGCAGAATAATATAAGAGATGGGAATTGGACTGATCGGCCGCGACTTGTGGCGCTGGGCGCTGGTGGTAACTTCCTTTTGGCCACAGAGAAGAACGCTGCGGTGTGGGACTTGCGCCACTACAAGTCTGTTCTCACACTGATCAAGCAGAGTACCGCGGGAGATATCCATAACTTGGTCCTGCATCCATATCGGTATCAGTGCTTCGTCTCTCAGTCCAAAGGCGGCAGACTCTTCTCTGAAAATGTACCACCCCATCAAGCCGTGGGCGTCCAGGATATGGTTGAGCCAATCCTGAAAGATACGGAAGCTGTGCAGAACAAGTTCCTGTCGTTTGAACAAGGCAAAAGTTTGGCGAGCCTTCCTCGAAGACCATTGGTTCTCCAACAACGAGCGCAGCTGCGGAGGGAATGGAGTGAGCATAGCCACCAGATATCAGCACAGGCCAAGGGCGTGAAGTTGAGTTTTAGCCTCAGTGTTAGTTTGGGAGGCTTGGTCAGGAAGATGGGCTGACTTGATTGATTTCTTCTGGCTGTGCCAATTGGATGTGGATGACGTTTAGCGATATACGCACAATTATTCGAGTTGAGTGATCATAATAGAAAGTCTACGCTCATTGCAATGACGTTGAGGTACACGGCAGTTTTAGAATAAACAACAAGTCAAAGACATGAGCGAAGAATGAATTAGGTTCATGGAGCGAATAAAAAAACTCTACGACAAGGAGCCAACGCCGACAAAGACATGTACCTGCAAGCTAACCCATCAATTACGAACAGATGACCTTGAGTTCGATCAGGGCTTAACAGTTGTTGAGTTCTTGCCATCGCCAATGAAGTCGTTGAATGTGCTCTCAAACCTATCGGGACCTGCGATACGTTCCAGACTGACACACATGGGGAGTCCACCGAAAGGGTCTCGGCAGATAAGGTTGACACAATTTTCGCACTCTCCATGGCACTCCGCACACTCTGGCCAATTGATACAAGGCACGCATTGTCCCTTGCCGAAAGGGGTGTCGCGAAGAGACTGTGCTTTGGTCTTGGTCTGGCTCGTTGTGACATTAGAATTGGTCCGAATGGGAATTGCAAGTTTGCCCAACATTCTCATCATTTTCGAGCTTTTTGTAGGGTATGAAAGAGTTGCCATCTCAGTGGTCATGGGAATCGCAGTAAAGGTATGTTGAGATTGCGTGGCAGTCCGTATGAGAAGTTGACGTGTGGGTGTAGTACGTGTAGTACCCATATTGGCCCAGGTCTCGGTCGTGACCCAGGTCTCGGTTGTGGCCCAAGTCTCTGTTTCGGTCATGGTCTCGGTCGTAGTCGTGGTCTCTCGGTATGCGGTAGTCACGGTCGAGTGGTTGTCTATGACCGTGGGCCTGTTTGCAGTCTCTATGACAAGTTGAGATGTGGGCGTACTGAGCAAGATCTCGGTTGTGATTTTAGTCTCGGTCTTGATCCCTGGGTATGCGATAGTCACGGTCGAGTGGTTGTCTATAGCCGTGGGCCCACTTGTAGTCTGTATGCGAAGTTGGGATGTGGGCGTACTGCCCATTTTGAACAAGGTTTCAGTCGTGATCCAGGTCTCGGTCTTGGTCGGGTGGTTGGTTATGATAGGCTGTATGGGAAGTCGAGATGCGATCATGGTGTTTGCTTTGACCCAGGTCTCTGTCGTGACCCAGGACTCGGTCTTGGTCTTGGTCTCGGTAACATTGAATATTTGGTATGTGACCGTGGTCGTAACCATGGGAGGCAATGGGCCCCATACGATGCAGTCTGAATTTGTAACGGTCGAAGTAACGGTCGAGGTAGTGGTTGATGTAATGGTCGAGGCAACAGTCGAGGTAGCAGTTGAGGTAGCGGTAGAGGTAGTTGGCGGAGGCGTAGGAAGAGGGACAGGAATGACGGCAGTAATTGACGTCGTAGTGATAGCGCGCCCAGGGGTTCTCAGATTGAGAGGCTTCCGCTCGCGGGTGCTCGAGTACACCGTCAAGTTACTCTCCAAATCTTTACACATGTAGTGTGGGCACAAAGGGCAAGCTACGTAACATGCCTAAGAGAGATGAGTTAGTAAGCTATCCTGCGAGCTAATAGGGAGAGAAGTCGGGCATACCGGGCAATCCTTCTCATCGCATGGTTTGCATTGCGCCCATCGTGTATGGAAAGGGCGGGGAATATGCTGCTGGAGAATGGCGAGAGGCTCAGCGTCAAAGGCGGTGTTTAAGTTCTCTACGAAGGCGAGGATAGCGGTGCCGTTGCCAACGTCTTTTGATGCAGTAAAGGTGCGAGCAAACATGGGATGTGCAGAGCCAGAGTCAGTATCGTGAGTCTCGTAGTACTGGCAGTGGTTGTTATTGTTGCAACCAATATGCCAGTTCTCATCCTATGAGGCGGAATCTTCTGGGACCGTATCGGTAGCGGCAACGATGGCAATGAAGCCAGCGAGAAGACTGGTCATGAGACGCATGGTGTGAAGAGTTGCTCGAGAACGTCGAGCTTGCCTAGTTGTGTGTGTTGGCGGGTATGGGTAGGAATACTCAATGTATGGTGTGATGGAAGAGATGATGGAGAAGTTGGTGGGGTGGGCTGTGATGTGATGTGGAGGAGAAGTGGAGGATGAGAACCAGAAGAGGGGACTATATACTCGGAGGCAAGCCTGGCCGGTGTCTGGAGAGTAAGGTGCGGCAGTGAGGTTGCAGTTGCTTCATAGCTTCTTGTTATTGTTATTTACTGTTGGCTAGTACTTGGAGAGGCAGGATCTGTGTAGGTGACGTCGGTAGGATCCAAACATGGGGATGCTGACTTCCTTGTAAAGTCATCTAGGAAGCAGCAGCCTGGAAGTAGCAACTACATCTGGCCGTGCTCCCAGCGATAGATGAGACGAGGCTTGTAGAAGCTGGATTTGGAGCTCGTAGTGAGTCAGTTATTGGAATAGTCGCTGCGATTGTAAAGGGGTGATGATGAAGTTGGTTGCAAGTGTGCCTAATCAGATGTGTGGCGCAGCGGGTCGACCAAAGGCCAGAGGCGGCGAGGAGGCGCAACTCACCACGGCTAGTCGACGCCTCTAGCTAGCAGATTTTAGACAGCCATAGCAAGAGCATAGAGCATCGAGCATAGAGCATCGGACAAGACTCGCGCTCGTTGCCATGCAAATCCCATTTGTGCTAATCAGCGCCCCTTATTCTTCCCTCACTCTCGTCGCTAGCCCCACAATTCCAGGCTACACAAACGCCTGCAGCCCCACTGTCGTAGGCAACAGAATCACAGCTTTTCTTCACACTTGTCGCCAGTTCAGCTCTCCTCGTCTCCGCCACTCAACTGCAACCAATCGCCCACCATGGCCGACAAGACTGCGCCCATGCTTATGAACCTCCCACTGGAGGTGCGGCACGCCATCTTCAAGCATGTAGCTGCGCCCGACTTGGAGTCTCGCAAGCTACTTTGGTACTGGTTTGAAAAGAAGGAGGTTAAGGCGCTTGTTGCGCAGTACGTTGCCGACAACCCCGATGCTCCTACACCGCAAGCAGTATACAGCAACCACGACGATTACGCAAATCATGTCGGCTGTGAGAGCGTCGGGGATGGAGGAGATGGCGGGAGTGAAGACGATAATGAACAAGATGGCGTGGGGCAGGATGGTGAAGATGAAGAGGATGATGAGGCAGAGCAGGAAGAGGATGATGAAACTGACGAGGAAGCCGAAGCTGACTTCTTAGAGTACCAAGGTGAACCTACTGCAGGGGAGCCAGAAGAAGAGGCCGAAGACGTAATGGAGGAGGACGACAGCGCTGACACTGGGGAGAATCAGTTTGACGCTGACGAAGACCAAAGTGAAGATATGACTGGAGACGATGGCAGTGCAGATGCCCCAGCGCAGCCTCCTCAAGCGACTGTTTTTAGACCCCATTACAAGTGGCGCTACGTCCTCAACTTTATGCGACTAACTCAGTGTCCGCCCCCCGTCGAACTCCTTTTAACGTCCCATCAACTGAACAACGAGGCCAAGGATTGGTTTTATGATGTGGCCATTCTGCGCATTGATGCCACCGGTAGCTTCGCCCATACCTCTTTCTTCGAGGAAGCCTTTAGCCAGATCACCGGCGCAGCCTTTTCACCCATGGAAAATATCCGCAAGGTCCAAGTAACGTTCGTCTGGGACTCCACCTGGATCCGCGCCGATACGACTGGCTGTGTTGGGGCCATTTTCCCTGCTCTTCTTGGCCAGCGCTCAAGGTTTGTGTATCAGATTCTCCTCATGGCTCCAAATCTGGAGGAGGTTGTCATCCACTGGTAAGCAGCGTCTGCTTCTACGTATGTTGAGACATATGCTAAACTCATGCCCACACCTAGGCACGACAGCGCTCATGACGACGATAGTGTCAGCCTCATGCTGGACACTCTAGCTCCTTTCCACACGTTGCCTGTGGCTATCAAAATTCACGAGCACTACATGCCTGCTGATGCAAGGCCACCCAAGCGAAGCACCGCCGGCAAGCGTCGTGTCGAATTCCAGGACATTGTCGACATGGGATTGGATCGGCTTTTTTAGGCCCACAAGCCAGTCTCTCCCACAGACGGCTACGTGTGAGGATTGGTGGTGGAGCACTCAATATAAGCTAGAGAAGGTGTTCCTCGTGTGTCTCGCGGGACTGTTTATCTCTAGCGTAGTCACTTGCTCTGGGTTCGGCGTCTATCCTTGATCTAGGCAACCAGATGGAGTCGCATTCGGCTGACTGACGGTTAGTCATGATATGGATATGGTGAGTATGCGTACCAAGTCTCAGATACCAAAGGCACAACGGAAGCAGGTGTACCAAGTTAGGTGGCGGGGCCGACACTAGGCCTGCATCAAATCCCATGGTCAATTTCGAATGCCAATTCCAAGCATTCTGTGCATCTGCATCGTGCGCTTTTCGTCTAAAACTAAACAGGGTTACCTGAGCACCTAATGCAGGGTAGGCAAGGATCGAGGGGCTGATTAAGCGCAACGTCTGTAGTGGGTTTTCAAGCTCAACATTCGCGGTGCATTTACAAAAATCTCAAGTCAAAGCCAGAAGTCTCTTGCGCACGCATGTCCCGAGGTATGTTGCACCCGGCTTCCGGACAGCCGCAAGTGATCGGCCTGGCGATGATGCGGGGAAAACGACAGCTGACGAACTTACCATCTTACCAGCGAAGAACAAATCGACTGTGAGTGGTCGACGTGGCAAGTTTTCAGTTCCCCACTATGACTAGTAGCCTTCTGGCGTGTCTAGCTTCGTATTCTAGATGCGACTTGCCTAGACTGGTCTGTGAAGCGTCCCCGCTTGTAAGACTACACCATGCTGTAAACGGCAGAAGATAGGACAGTCTGGTACTCGGACTGCGGGGACACACGTTCTTTGTGCGGAATCTCGTGCATTAAGGGGGCCAAATGTGGGAAGTCTGAAGTAAACCCATTGGCAATGTGTTCCGTACATATGCCGTCAGTCTCCGTGCCTTTTTGCCGTTCTGCCATCCCGACAACTGCCAGTTGCTCGTGAACTTGTACGGATTTTATCATGGGTATCTACAACAAACTTGCCGAGGATATCAATGAGGTTGACATCATCATCGCCGGAGGTACGTTTACTTCGCTTGCAAATACCCGGCACTGTACTGACATTACTACCCTCTCCAGGCGGAACGGCAGGGTGTATTGTTGCCGGTCGGCTGGCTGAAGAAGACCCATCCCTCTCCATCCTCGTGATTGAAGGCGGTGCAAACAACAAAGATGTCGCGCACATTGTCAACCCCGCCTTCTACCTACAAAACTTACTCCCCACCACCAAGACCGCCTTGTTCTACAAGAGCAACAAATCCAAGCAGCTTGCGGATCGTGAGTGTATTGTTCCTTGCGGCGGCACGCTGGGAGGGGGCAGTTCAATCAACTTCATGATGTACACACGAGCGCAACGCTCCGACTTTGACTCCTGGAACACACCCGGTTGGTCAGCGGATGAGATGTGGCCATTCCTAAAGAAACTGGAAACATACCACGGCCCCGGAAACAAGGAACATCACGGATACGATGGACCTATCCACATTTCTGACGGTGGTTACCGAGCCAAAGCAGCAGAGGGTGCCTTCATCCACGCGGCCGGAGAAATGGGCGTTCGCGAGATTGAAGACCTGCAGAACCTGGATAACAACGACGGGCTCCAACGCTGGCTCCGCTACGTCTCCCCTGACGGCAAACGCCAGGACACAGCCCACCGGTACCTACACCCCAAGCTAGAGAATGAACAACAATACTCCAACCTCCACGTGCTTGTCGAATCAAAAGTCGTCCGCGTCCTCTTTGATGACAAGAAGCGCGCTTGCGGCGTGGAATACACACCAAACCCCGAGTTCCAAGCCACCATTGGCCTGAGCATGCACCCCGTCAAGACAGTCAAAGCCCGCAAGCTCGTCGTCGTTACATGTGGCGCCTGCGGCACACCTCCCGTTCTCGAGCGCTCAGGCGTGGGCTCAAAGGACATCCTGGACCGCGCTGGCGTGCCCGTCGTCGAAGACCTGCCCGGCGTAGGAAAAGACTATCAAGACCACCACCTCGTCCTGTACCCCTATAAAACCTCCTTGGATACCACCCAGACACTCGACTCGATCCTCTCCGGCCGCGCCGACGTCCCCGGCATGATGACCCGCAAAGACCCCATGCTCGGCTGGAACGGCATTGACATATGCTCCAAAATCCGGCCTACCGCCCCAGAAATCGCTGCCTTGGGCCCAGAGTTCCAAGAAGCCTGGGACCGGGATTTTGAGCCCAATCCAAACAGGCCGCTCATGTTGTGCGGTGTTGTGAGTTGTTTCCTGGGTGACCCGACGAGCATACCAGAGGGCCAGTACGTGACGTCGGGCATGTACACCGCCTATCCCTATTCACGCGGCCACATGCACATCACGGGCCCAAAGCACGACGACCCGCTCGATTTCGACGTCGGCTTCTTTACCGACAAGGACGACATTGATCTCAAGAAGCAGGTGTGGGCGTACAAGAAGCAGCGCGAGATTCTACGCCGCACCAGCTACTTCCGCGGTGAACTCGCACCCGGGCACCCCAAGTTCGCCAAAGACTCACCCGCGGCAGTGCAGGAGGACGTCCAAGCACCAGAGGGTGAAATCAAGAATTTGGTCTACAGTGAAGAGGATGACAAGGCAATCGAACAGTGGATCAGGGAGAATGTGCAGACGACTTGGCATTCGCTCGGGACGTGCAAGATGGCCGAGAGGGAGAAGGATGGTGTCGTGGATAGCAAGTTGAATGTGTACGGTGTGACTGGGTTGAAGATTGCGGATCTGAGTATTCCGCCGGAGAATGTGGGCGGAAACACCAATAATACAGCGTTGGTGATTGGTGAGAAGGCGGCGGATATCATTATTAACGAGCTAAGGGGTGGTGCAGGAACGCCATAGTGTTTTGTTGAGTAGTGGGCATGTCTGAGTTATTCTCCTTGTTTTATAGCTAGTATATGCGCATACTCTGATTTTTATTTTATTTTTTTCGGCTTTCAAATCACACGCGTCCAAGCCCAAAGCTACCTACAACCGGTATCTAAACCTTTTATTCTCACGATCCGTCAAATCCAAGAATTCCTCATTCGCCACAGACTCCACCGCCTCGGCTTCACTATCCCTCTTCTTATTCTCCCATGTGTAATAGGCACGCAGTACCAAGGCCATTCCCGCCGCAAAGCCGCATGTCACGATAATGGTAATCTTGGCGGGAATAAAGTCGGGCTGGTCCTGCTGCCTGAACGTCAACGGACCGATGATATTGCCCAGACAAAACGACATGAGCAGAATAGCGTTCATGGTGACCTTCTTAGTGTGACCGGCAATGTTTGCTGCGACCCACGAGTAGAGCAAGGGCAGGCTGGAGCCGATGCAATTGGTGAGGTAGTTTCCAATCAGCTTGCCTGCTTTGGATTCACCGGGAAGGAATGCCATGAGGCAGCCACCGAGGGCGCCGGGAATAAGGAGGGAAACGATATTCAGGCCGCGCTGGTCGAAGCGGCCGGCTAGGTATGTGGCAATGAGGATGGATATGATACTAACGCAACCCGAAGGTAATTGCAGCAGCGCCGTGGTCTTTGAGTCAAAGCCAAAGGATTTGATGAGCGTGGCCTGATACGACGACACGGCGCCGTTGGGCACGTTTGACGATATGGTGATGAGAGATAGCATCCACGTCTGTGGGTCTTTGAAGCATTCGAGCACTTGGTAGAATTTAAAGTGCGTATTTTCAATCCCGGTTTGGTTCTCGCGGAGCCGCTCGATAGCCCACACTTTCTCGGATGGGGTGAGGCGCGAGGACATGGGGTTGTCGGGGAGGAGGAACACGACTGAGAGCGTTAGCATGGTAAAGCAGTGAAGGTTGACTCTAGGGAGATTTTTTTTACCAGTGATGCCGACAGCCATGGTAACGATGCCGACGACGAGAAACATGATTTGCCAGCTGGTGAACGTATCACTCTTGTAATGCTGGAATCCAAAGCTGATCAGACTTCCAATCATCGTTCCTGTGCCGGTGCCTAGATACCAGATGCCAGTGCGTAGCGGCTGTTCCTTCTTCTTGTACCACATGGACGTTATCAGAATCAAGCTCGGTGCTACGGCCGATTCAAAACAACCCAGTAGCACACGAGTTGCTACCAATGCGCCATAGTTCTTGCAGACGCAGGTCAGAGCGGTTACCAAGCCCCACAATATAACAGCGGTTCCGAGATACTTGGCCGTGGGAAAGCGTTGCATGCCGTAACCGTGAGGGAATTCTACGAGGAGGTAGGAGACATAGAAGAATAGGGCGAGGTTGGAAAATTGGTCGGTCGTGATGTTTGCATCGTCGTAGAGACCCATTACTGCTGCATAATTGACTGTGCAGGGTTAGTACCGGTGTTCCGGTTCTCGTTTATGATTGCGTGCATGACATGGAATCGGAGTTACACACCCAATGTCTTGTCCAGATACTGCAAGCAGTAACAGCACCACATCAACGGCATGATCATCCAGTCAATCTTTCGGACCAATCTCCTTTCGCCTTGTAGAGTGAGATCGCCGACATTGTGTGCATTCTTGAGGAAGCTTAAAGCTTCGTCTCCGTTCCTGGGATGTTCTTCGATTGTGCCAATCTCGATATCCGAATGTTGTGGCGAAGGAGACCTGTCTGCCGTCTTGACAGCTTCCTTCTCAGGTACGCTCATGATGTTCAGTTTGAGATGGGGAGTAAAAAATGTCAGCTACAAGTGTCTGCCATGCCATTGATATACGTATTGTTCCTGCGCGCGAAATTCGTCACAGATGCCGTGCCGCCTCACCCATATAGGCATACCGACCACATGCCGACGTCAAAACATTGCCTATCAAGGCCTATCCACTGAAGATTGCTAGACATTGGCCAAACATCTCTTCTGATTGTCCCCCATTCATGCAACGTCTTATCGTGAACCCTGCTCAAATATGCGGGCCAGAAAACCGCCAGATCTCTTTCCCGCATCGAACTGTCATGGCGGGATCTTTGCCTCAAGGGCGAGGGCCAAGAGTGATAGACATGCAATACGAGATAGGTAATACGGCGATCTAATGATGTAGTTCAAGATAGTGTCATGGTTGATAACATCGTCCGTCTTTGTGTGAAGGGGCGCTAGGCGGCGTTAGGAAGGTGGAGGGCAAGATGGTGGTGAGGGGTTCTCTCCAACATTGTTGCAGCCCGCGGAACTGTGAAGGTTTATAAGAGGAGCTAGAAACAAGCCAGGCGGACATGCCAGGGCCCTACCACTTAGGTGAGCGCGCATGTCCTAATGGCTACTACCGTTGTGTAACCTCCGCCCCACTACCTTGAGCCTTTCTAGTTGTGTCATCTCTGACTGAAGCTCCATCTTCGATTCTACTTTTTTGTATATGTAATACGACAAAATATTGAGGCAGTTGTCTGCGGATGAGGCATCGAACAATACTCCTGAGCGTCAAGATTGTCGTGATCGCGCCAGAGGCAGCAAGAACTTACCTTGTTCAACATGCTTTCAGACGGCATACTAGAGTTGATTCAATATCAGATTTGGGCGGTAACGCCATGAAGCCGGCCAGATTCTGAGGCGCAAGCGGGCTGTGCATGTTTGCCAAGCCTCGTGTATGTGATGAGGCTTTGCTGAAGGCAGAGACACCTCAGCCTTCCCGGACACAAACTTCAACACAAACTTCCGCTTTTCCTGTCTTGAATTTCTTTCCATAAACTCTCTCAATTGCCACATATCAACAACATGATGACAACCACTACGATCGACACATACGAGACAGTTCCGCTTCCGCTTGGGAGTAGCACCAATTTCCGCGTTCTCAGCACTGAGCCATGTTCGAAACCAGAAGACGAGATTTTCTGCAATCTCCAAGTCAAGACTATGAAACCTCCGCCTACGTACATTGCCTTATCCTACACCTGGGGTGAACCGAGCCCCACAAGGACAATCCAGCTCAACGGAAAGCCATTTCAAGTCCGCCAAAATCTATGGGATTTCCTGGTCGAGGCTAGAAGTCGTGCTCTCACCATCATGATATGGGTCGATGCTTTATGCATTGATCAGACTTAGAACAGCTAACGAAACCACCAGGCATGGAGGATGGATAGGATCTACTCAACAGCTAGACACGTCATCGTCTGGCTTGGATGTGCAACAGAACTCATGGAAAGAGTGTTGCCAGCAATGCGTATTGCATACTTTGATAAACTCAAAGTCAGTGGGGTGATACACCTAAAGGGAGTAGGTCATGTAACAAAAGATTTTTCAATGGCAGTACGCGACATATGTGAGAGGCGATACTGGACTCGCGTATGGATCCTTCAAGAGTTTGCACCTGCAAGAAAAATTATCATGTGTTATGACTCGCAGATAGTGGATGAAATAGCACTGTGGTGGCTTCTCCAATCTGGTAAATCGTATCCTCGGGACTTGCTCCCGTCCGCTCAGCCTCATTTTTTGGAGGAGGAAGATTGGGCACAACAATTCAACAAAGTCATGTCATACCCTAATACTCTTCAGGTAACGAAATACCGACAGTGTCTGGAATACGTGCTTGCGCGTTTCGGGGGCAACATGAGGTGTTCAGATGGTCGGAATGGCTTGTTCGCCTTGTTGTCACTTATTGATCCTGAAGAAATACATCGCTGGGGCCTCACACCAGAATACGCAATGTTAGCCGAGGAGATATTCCAGGATGCGTGGGAAGCTGTCAGGAAAATCATCAGACAAGATCAATCGGCAGAATTGCGATGTTCACAGCACATAGTGAAGCTATTGGCGACAGCTCTGCGACTCAATGCGAGTAGCGAGCTAGTGCTGAATGCAGATGCAGAGGCTGAGGAGATACTGTTTGTTTATTATTTGGAAATTTAGTTTTACATGACTACATAAGTACATAGGCTACGTTCCACACGTGTTTTAATTTTGCATGAACTTTTCCTTGGACTTGTTGATAATACATAAGTTATTTCTTGCATCTAGCGAAAAGAGGTAAGGTGGTAAAGGCTCAACACGATACTAAGTAGACTAGGTGGAGAATGCATCTTTATGTTTTAGGCACCGAAAATGAGTACAGAGGAGATGAAAAGATTTTTGCCCATGACTAGGTCCAGCTATGACCTTGTGAGAAGCTAGAGAAGTGCCAAGTAATCAATAGCAAGAGAAGGCGATCGGCTGGTATGGCGAAGACACTTTCAGCATGACTACTGTCCTTGTTCAGCACGCTCTGTGAATGTTCTAAGTCACTGCGCACCCTGTTGCGACATCGTAGGTGCCTCGGCCATTCACATGAGGCGTGGACTTCCTAGCAACATGCAACGTTTGCGAAACAAGCCAGCGAGCCAGTTTTTTTTGGCGTCGAAGATTCGATTAGGTTCTTCTTTCAGAGAATGGTCAACGTCTTCATAGGTGCCTTGACCGACCCCGCTTGGTCCCACTTCCTTTCGCTTGCCCTCATCCTGCCAGTCTAAATTTCAACATCCCACTCGTCGAGATGCTCATCCACCGCAGCAAGCTTCTTAAAGCTATGCGCACCGCGAGAGTAGCGTTGAATTAGACGCCACAAACGTCGAATATCTCGGCTACAAGTATCACGTTGACGGCGGTGATTGCGACACTTGACGTTCTGCACCAAGAGTGGGGGAACCCTGAAGACATGCTTAAAACCCTTCAATCTGGTCTGAAAATGTCACGGAGACTGAAACCCTCCGCTTATGGCAACAGATACACAGAGAAGATCCCGCATCAGTAGGTATGCAGCCTACCAATCGGATCTCGACATAAAAAGCTGTTGCCTGAAGCCAACAAAAAGGGCGTAAAAGCACCAAGCTGGATACAGGCGCCAAGTCCGAACGCGCCAGAGATAAGTACTTCTCAAAGTTCCAGCACTGCCAGATCCAAGACACAAAAGACATCTATCGCAATGGCACTTGCGGTCTGCGACGTTGCCGACGAAGACATCCTACGAGCGTGCGAAATCGAGTTTGCTGCGTACAAGGGCAGCCCCCTTGCACCCGTACTCGCACCTGGCCCATTTCCCCCGGACGCTGCACAGGAGAGAGCAAAGGAATTGATAGAACAGCGGCGGAACGACTCCACGATCCACTATGTGCAGTGTCGTGATGAGACTACAGGGAAGCTAGTGGCCTTTTCAAAGTATATCGTGGTCCAGCATCCCGAGGATACAGCACCTCCAGCACCTCCAGCAAGCCAACCGCGTGTTATGCCTGGAAGGAATGTGGAAGCGAGTCTGATGTACTCTGAGGGCTTGGCACAGAGAAAGAAGGAGATTGTAGGAAGCAGGCCGCATATTTGTAGGTTTGCAAATCGTTTCTTTGTATGCCCGCACTTGCCACATACTAAACTCACACTAGATCTGCATTTGCTCCATACCGACCCCGCTCTTCAAGGCCGCGGTGCTGGAGGTCTTCTTCTCGACCGCATCATCAAGCGAGCCGACGAGCTGGGCCTTCCCATCTATCTGGAGTCCAGTGCTGCCGGTCATCGCTTTTACCAACACCGTGGCCTCAAGGACGTGGAACTTTTCAAGGTCGACTTCAGGCCTTATGGTGGACCTGTTCATGAGCAGCCCCTGATGTTGCGCGAGCCTTTGACATGATTACAACGCGGCTTTTTGTTTGTGTTATGGAAAGCATGCTCAACTTGCCGAGTTTTGCGTGCGCTTTCCAACCATTGTGAGCCCATGTCAATTTCAACACACGCCTACCGTGTGTTCTCCCATGCTTATACACTATACACTACATAATATTCTTTTCATAAGGCTTCCGCGATGTCATGGATGAGTTCAGCGTATTAATTATATGTATTATATGCTAAGAGATGAAGCATCGATAACTAGGCTCAGTTATACTTGATGCTAATCTCACTCGTTTCCTCAACATCCCAATCCTCCTCGCGGTTCTCATCTCCAAAAATCCTCAATGCCTTTATTCTTACCCTGTACTTGCCCTCCTCCAACACGGTTCCATTCGCTAGAAGGCCGTTGAACCAAGCACGGGTTTCCACCCTGTTGACATGTGTTCGTGGCCATCCCGCCAATGAACCCAAGTTCTCATTACCTTGCAAAACATCGGCGTACACCAAGGGCGTTCCAACTATCGGGGAAAAGTATACGTTAGGCATGGCATATGTATCACCGCTGTCCGTAGCGGGCGGGTTCGCTGGATCTGGTCTTGCGATCGTATAAGTCTGGTTGGCGGGTACCGGAGAGTATCCGCTGGCAAAATAAACCCTGTCGGATCC
>Ga0265798_10006978_pt1 | contig 14720 bp, 8 predicted proteins | sample P3T30metagenome_FD_192430 | JGI IMG/M metagenome (GOLD analysis project Ga0265798, IMG submission 192430) | Plant litter microbial communities from East Loma Ridge, Irvine, California - P3 T30 | ecosystem: Environmental > Terrestrial > Plant litter > Unclassified | place: USA: California... | reverse complement strand
TAGGTCTCCTCGCCGTGGTCGGCGGGCGAGCTGAGCTCCTCGTCGGTGCCGGCGCCCTCGAGGTACTGGGCCTTCGGGGTGATGTCGGCGAACTTCTTGGTGGGGTCTTCGAATGCGTACTGGTCTGCAGACATGGTGGAGCCTCTCGATCTCGGCAGGGGAGGTCCGACGGTAGGCCTCGCCGCGCCTCCTCGTCAGGGGTCGCTGAAGAACGGCCGTCGTCTATCCCGACGACGAACGGAACGGCCGGAGGCGCGGGTCGACCCGGGCGCTCGGCCCGCCGGTCAGCGTCGCGGAGCCGTGCTCGCTCTCGCGACGATCGTGTGCGGGATGATCGCGAGCTCCGGCGGCCGGTCGCGGTCGGCGATGCGGGCGGCGAGCAGCTCGAGGGTGCGGACGGCGAACAGTCTCTTGTCGAGGGCCACGGTGGTGAGCGGCGGCAGGACGAAGCGGCCGTCGGTGATGTCGTCGAATCCGGCGACCGACACGTCGTCCGGCACGCGGAGGCCCGCCGACCAGAGCGCGTGCACGGCGCCGATGGCCAGCGAGTCGGTGAAGCAGAAGAGCGCGTCGGGTGCGTCGTGCCGGGCGAGGGCCTCGGTCACGGCGGCGGAGGCGGCGGCGGGCGACCACGCGTCGCACGACCAGCGAAGGCCCTCGTCGACCGCGAGGCCGGCGGCGGCCATGGCCTCGGTCCAGCCCTGGGTGCGGGCGCGCGCCGTCGCCGTGTCGAAGTCGCGGCCCGAGCTGCCGAGCACGGCGATGCGTCGATGACCGAGTCCGATCAGGTGCTCGGTCATGTCGCGGGCGGCCGAGACGCTGTCGACGCGCACCTGGTCGACGAGGGTCTGCTCGACCTCGCCGATCACGACGAGCGGGGGCAGGCTCTCGGCGCCGACGATGGCGCTCTCGTCGAGGCTGGTCGGGTTCAGCACGAGACCGTCGACGAGGTGCTCCTTGCCGCGCAGCAGCAGCTCGCCCTCGCGTTCGGGTCGCATGCCGGTCTGCTCGAGCTGCACCGACCAGCCGCGCTCGTGCGCGACCTCGACGAACCAGTGCGACATCTCGGCGCTGTACGGGGTGGTGAGGTCCGGGAACGCCAGCGCGATCGACCCGGTGCGTCCGTTGCGGAGCCCCCGCGCGCTGAGATTCGGCACGTAGTCGAGCTCCGTCAGCGCCTGCTCGACGCGCTCGCGGGTCTCGGGTCGCACGAACACGACCCCGTTGATCACGTTCGACACGGTCTTCGGCGAGACCCCGGCGAGGGTCGCCACGTCCTTCACCGTCGCACGCATGCGCCAAGGCTAGCGGCGGCCGCGAGACCCCGGGAACCCGCCCGGACCCCGGCGTGCGCGGCGGGGTCCGGGCGGGTTCGGGCGGTCTCGTCGTACTGGCCGCTCAGGCGGAGGCGAGCACCTTGACGATGCGCTGCAGCGAGACGCTCTCGCTCGGCCGCAGGTCCTGGGCGAACAGGCTGAGCCGGAACTCCTCGAGCATCCACCGGGCCCGGACGAGCGCAGGAGGCGCGGTGCCGGTCGGAGGGAACGTCCCGCCCGCCGACTCGTACCGCTCGGACGCCTGCTGCACCTCGCTCAACCAGACGCGGTCGCGCTGGGGGTTCTCGAGCAGCTTCGTCGTCCGTCGGGCGATGCCGACGAGGTACACGGGCACCCGCTGGAGCTGCTGCAGCCCGGTCGCCGACACGAAGCCCGGGTAGACGAGCCGGTCGCGCTGCTGGCGCATGTCGGTCAGGGCCGCGAGCAGATTCATCGACGTCGCGCCCTTCAGCGCCTTGTCGGCGTCGCGCGCGGCGGTCAGGGTGCGGGCGACGAGCGACACGGTCTGGAACATCTGATCCATGACCGCGCTCGAGACCCGGTCGCGGGTCGAGAGGAACTCCTTCTTCGTCATCACCATGCCGTCGGGCTTCACCCGGAACAGGACGTCGTCGACGACGGCGACGAGGCAGTCCGCGAACAGCGCCGCCGTGTTCTGGTACGGGCTCGTCGCGAGGATCAGCTTCTCGGGGCTCGTCAGATGCTGCTGCACGTACGCCACCGGCGAGGGTGTCGCGAGCATGAGCAGCCGCCGGACGCCCTTCGGCGTCGCGAGGGCCTGATCGGCCGGGGTGGCCATGAGCGTGATCGAGACGGAGTCGCCGTGGTCGACGAGGGCCGGGTAGGCGCGGATGACGGTGTCGCCGTGCCGCGTGTCGACGACCGCGGGCAGCTCGTCGAAGTCCCACGACGTGATGCCGGCGCGCTCGAGCGAGTTCGCGGGGCGCTGGTCGGCCTCGGCGACCCGACCCGGGCCTCCTCGGCTCCCGCGGCCGCGCGCGTCGCGTCCGCCGCCCTGCGTGACCCGCGCGACGCTGTCGCGCGTGGCGTCGCGGAGACGGTGCTGCAGCGCCTCGAGGTCCTCGTCGGCGCCGACGGCCCGCCCGCGGTCGTCGACGACCGCGTACGTCACCCGGAGGTGCGCGGGCACCCGGGCGAGATCGAAGTCGTCGGCCGAGACCGGCGTGTAGGTGAGCTTCTTGATGACCGCGGCGAGGGTCGCCGTGAACGGCTCGGACACGTCGGCCGGCGGAGCTTCGGGCAGCTCGTCGGTGATCCGCTTCGCCCAGTCGGCGGCGGGGACGACGTTCTTGCGGATCTGCTTCGGCAGCGACTTGATGAGCGAGGTGACCAGCTCGTCGCGGAGGCCCGGCACCTGCCAGTCGAAGCCGACCGGCCGCAGGCGCGGCAGCAGAGGCAGGGGCACGACGACCGTCACGCCGTCGTCGTCGGCGCCGGGTTCGAACTTGTAGCGCAGCGTCAGCGTCTGGTCGCCCTGCTGCCAGGTGCTCGGGAACCCCTGCTCGTCGACGTCGGGCTCGTCGTCGCCCAGCAGGTCGGCGGCGGTCATGGTCAGCAGGTCGGGCGTCTCGGTCCTCGCCTTGCGCCACCAGCCCTCGAAGTCGCGCGTGCTGGCGACGTCGGCGGGGATGCGGCGCTGGAAGAACTCGAACGCCGCGTCGCCGTCGACGAGGATGTCGCGGCGGCGCGTCCGCTCCTCGACCTCGGTCAGCTCGCGGATCAGCCGCTGGTTCTGCTGCTCGAAGGCCTGGCGGGACTCCCAGTCGCCCTCGACCAGGGCGTGCCGGATGAACAGCTCGCGCGCGTAGGCCGGGTCGATGCGCGAGAACTGGATGCGCCTCCGCGGCACGATCGGGACGCCGTAGAGCGTGACGCGCTCGTAGGCGACGACCGCGCCCTGCTTCTTCTCCCAGTGGGGCTCGCCGTAGCTGCGCTTGACGAGGTCGGGGGCGAGCGGCTCGGCCCACGCGGGGTCGATGGCGCCGTTCACGCGGGCGAAGAGGCGGCTCGTCTCGACGAGCTCGGCGCTCATGATCGCCGCCGGCTGCTTCTTCGCGAGGGCGCTGCCCGGGAACACCACGAAGCGCGACTGACGGGCGCCGACGTAGTCCTTCTTCTGCGGGTCGAACAGGCCGATCTGGCTGAGCAGGCCGGCGAGCAGGCTGCGGTGCACGCCGTCGGGGTTCGTGCTGCGCTCGCCGATGTGCAGACCGAGAGGGCGGGAGGCGCGCGACAGCTGGCGGTAGACGTCCTGCCATTCGCGGATCCGCAGGTAGTTCAGGAACTCGTCGCGGCAGAGGCGCTTGAAGGCGTTGCCGCTGAGCTCCTTCTGCTTGTCCTCGAGGTGGTTCCAGAGGTTCAGCAGGGTCATGAAGTCGCCGGCCGGGTCGCGGAACCGCGCGTGCTTCTCGTCGGCCTGCGCGCGCCTCTCGAGCGGACGCTCGCGAGGGTCCTGGATGCTGAGGGCGGCGACGATGGCGAGCACCTCGCGGGTCGTGCCGTGGGTCTTCGACTCGACGACCATGCGGGCCAGCCGGGGGTCGATCGGCAGGCGGGTCAGCTGCTTGCCGACGCGGGTGATCTGCCCGCCCTGGGTCACGGCACCGAGCTCGCGGAGGAGGTCGAGGCCGTCCTTGATGCCGCGGGAGTCCGGCGGCTGCAGGAACGGGAACGCCGCGATGTCGCCGAGGTCGAGCGAGATCATCTGCAGGATGACCGCGGCGAGGTTCGTGCGGAGGATCTCGGGCTCGGTGTACTCGGGGCGCTTCTCGAAGTCGGTCTCGCTGTAGAGACGGATCGCGATGCCGCTGCTCGTGCGGCCCGAGCGGCCCGAGCGCTGATTCGCGCTGGCCTGCGAGATGGCCTCGATCGGGAGGCGCTGCACCTTGGCACGGGTCGAGTAGCGGCTGATGCGGGCGGTGCCGGCGTCGATCACGTACTTGATGCCCGGCACGGTGAGGCTGGTCTCGGCGACGTTGGTCGCGAGGACGATGCGTCGCCGCGTGCCCGCGGTCGTGCTGGGCCGGAAGACCCGGTGCTGATCGGCTGCGCTGAGGCGGCCGTAGAGCGGCAGGACCTCGGTGTGCGGGAGGTTGCGACCGCGGATGCTCTCCTCCGCGTCGCGGATCTCGTTCTCGCCGCTGAGGAACACGAGCACGTCGCCCGAGCTCTCGCCGGCGAGCTCGTCGAGCGCCTCGTTGATGCCCTGGAGGTAGTCCTTGTCGTCGGCGCGCTGCCGTCCGCCGGAGCCGGAGCCGGGCCCTGGGCCGGAGGGGGACCCGGCGAACGGGCCGCGCCGCGCCTCCCGCCGGTCGTCGTCCTCGTCGTCGTCGAGGTCGTCGTCGTCGTCGCTGGCCGCGTCGTCGGCGACGAGGGGGCGGTAGCGGACCTCGACGGGGTAGGTGCGGCCCGAGACCTCGACGATGGGGGCGTCGCCGAAGTGGCGCGAGAACGACTGCGGGTCGATCGTGGCGCTGGTGATGATGAGCTTGAGGTCGGGGCGACGCGGCAGCAGCTGCTTGAGGTAGCCGAGCAGGAAGTCGATGGTGAGGCTGCGCTCGTGGGCCTCGTCGATGATGATCGTGTCGTAGCGCTCGAGGTCGCGGTCGAAGTGGATCTCGTTCAGCAGGATGCCGTCGGTCATCAGCTTGATCTGCGTGTCGGCGCCCACCCGGTCGTCGAAGCGGACCTGGTAGCCGACGACGCCGCCGACCTCGTCGCCGAGCTCCTCCGCGATGCGCTCGCTGATGGTGCGGGCGGCGATGCGGCGGGGCTGCGTGTGCCCGATCTTCGTGCGGCCGAGCTCGAGGCAGATCTTCGGCAGCTGCGTGGTCTTCCCCGAGCCGGTGGCGCCGGCGACGATGACGACCTGGTTGTCGCGGATCGCGGCGGAGATGTCGTCGCGCCGCTGGCTGACCGGCAGCTCGGCCGGGTACGTGATGGTGGGGATCATGGGCGTTCCAGCTTAAGCGGTCGTGCGCCCTCCCCCGGCGCGCGGGGGCGGGCGTTCTCCCCAGGCGGAACGGGGCCGAGGAGGCGCGGATCGGCCCTGCCCGCAGTCTCGAGTCATGCCTGCCTCCTGCGACGAGCCGCTCGCCTCGCGTCTCCTGCCGACGATGAGTTCCGCAGGGGAGTGCCTGCGTCTGGCCGGTGATGCGCGGGCGTGCGAGCTGCGGGCGTACGAGTCGTCGGCGGCGACGAGGGCGGCGGCGGGTTCGTGTGCCTGCTGGGGCGCTATCACGCGTGGATGCGTAGCGAGGGACGGGACGGGACGGAACGGGGCGGGTGGCTCGGAGGTGGAGTGGTGTGTTCGCTGGGGCGCTAGTACGCGTGGATGCGCAGCGGGGGTCGTGGCATGCCTGGCGGGGTGTCGCGAGGTGCGCGTCGCTGCGCGGCTCCGCGGAGCACGGGCGGGCTTCGGAGAGGCGGGCTGCGCATGTGTGCGTAATAGTCTCCGCGACGACGGACCTCCTGCTGCTCCGGGCGGCCTCCGCCGCCGCGAGCGATGCTGAGGGCGACGCCGTGCTCAGCGCCGTGACGGACGCCCCGCGCGACCCTGCGAGAGCGGCTCCGTGAGTCCGCGCGGTGGGCGCTCACGCCGCGTGAGCCCGTTCGTCGTCCTGTCCGACCCCGTGCGCCACGAGATCGTCGAGCTGCTGTGCCGGGGTGCGGCGTCGTCAGGCGACATCGCCACGATGATCCACGACTCGACCGGCAAGGGATGGTCGAGCGTCTCGCACCACCTCGGCGTCCTCCGCGAGTCCGGCTTCACCCGGGTCCTCGAGGATGGTCCCACCCGATACCACTTCCTGGCCGACGCCTGGCTCGACCTCGTCGATCAGGCGGTCGACGAGTGGCGCGACGTCTGGTCGGAGGGTGGAGCCGACCGGGAACTCGGTTGGGTCGTCCCGGTCCACCGGCTCCGCGTCCGCCGCGGCGTGGTGACGGAACCGGAGCCCTCCGCGACGTCCGCTCCTCTCCGCTCGGCTCGGCCCGGGGCGGGCCGACTGAATCTCAGCGAGCGCGGAATCGGGCGCAGCCCGTGGGCGCGGGACGCCGACGGGGGTGGCGGATTCGAGTGATGGCGGAGGCCGTGCCTCCCGGGTGGGGGTCTGTGGGGGGACGTACTATCCTGCGAGGATCACTCGTCAACGGAGACGGAGAACACCCGAACATGAGCACCCCCTCTCGCGCGACCGCATCGGTCGCCGCGATCCTGGCCGAGTCCGCGACGCGTTTCGCGGACGACATCGCGGTGATCGTGGGAGCCGAGCGCACCTCCTACGCCGACCTCTGGCAGCAGACCCTCGCCTACGCCGGCGCCCTCCGCGCCAAGGGGGTCCGCGAGGGCGATCGCGTCGCCATGCTCGTGCCCAACGTCGCGGACTTCCCCCGCGTGTACTACGCGACGCTCGCCCTCGGCGCCGTCGCCGTGCCCGTCCACGCGCTGCTGAAGCGCCACGAGATCGAGTACGTGCTCCGCGACAGCGGCTCGACCATCCTCGTCTGCGCCGCCCCGCTGCTCGCCGAGGGCGCCGCCGGCGCCTCGCTCGCCGGCGTCGACGTCGTCACCGTGCTCGCCCCGGGAAGCCCCGTCGACCCGCACGGCACCGGGCACGACCGGCTCGAGGCGCTCGCCGAGACCGCCGAGCCGCTCGACACCTACGTGCCCCGCGACCCGTTCGACACCGCGACGATCCTCTACACGAGCGGCACGACCGGCAAGCCGAAGGGGGCCGAGGGGTCGCACTTCGCGCTCATCGAGCAGGTCAACACCAACCTGATGAGCACCTTCGACATGCGACGCGGCGACGTGCTGCTCGGCGCCCTCCCGCTGTTCCACACCTTCGGTCAGACCTGCACGATGAACACCGGTCTGCGGGCCGGCGCGACCATCGTCATGCTGCCGCGCTTCGACGGCGACGCCGCCCTCGCGGCCATGGTCGAGCACGAGTGCGCCATCTTCATGGGCGTCCCGACGATGTACATGGCGCTCCTCGACGCGGCCACGCGCTCCGACGCCCGACCGACCCTCCGGTACGCCGTCTCGGGCGGAGCCTCGCTGCCGCTCGCCGTGCTGCAGCGCTTCGAGCAGGTCTTCGGCGCACCGCTGCACGAGGGGTACGGACTGACCGAGACCTCGCCGGTCGCGACCTTCAACCACGTCGGGCGCACACCGCGGCCGGGCACCATCGGCACCCCGATCTGGGGCGTCGACGTCGAGATCGCCGACCCCGGCGTCCTCGACTCCATCGCCCTGCTGCCCCACGGCGAGATCGGCGAGCTCGTCATCCGCGGCCACAATCTGATGAACGGCTACCTCAACCGCCCCGACGACACGGCCGAGGCCATCGTCGACGGCTGGTTCCGCACCGGCGACCTCGGCACCAAGGACGACGACGGCTACCTCACCATCGTCGACCGGACGAAGGACATGATCATCCGCAACGGCTACAACGTCTACCCGCGGCAGGTGGAGGAGGTGCTGGCGACGCACCCCGACGTGACCATGGCGGCCGTCTTCGGCGTGCCGCACGAGCGACACGGACAGGAGATCGAGGCGGCCGTGGTGCTCCGCGAGGGTGCGACCGTCGGCGCCGACGAGCTGGTGACGTTCGTCTCGGACGAGATCGCGGCCTACAAGTTCCCCCGCGTCGTGCACATCGTCGAGTCGCTGCCCCTCGGGCCGAGCGGCAAGATCCTGAAGCGCGAGCTCGTCGCCCGCTTCACCGCGCCCGAGGTCGTGCCGAGCGCCCCCTGACCCGAGCGCCCCTGACCCGGCCGCCCCCTGACCCGCGCGGCCCGGCGGAACCGCCCCGCACCTCCTCGACGCATCCGGGCCCGCCGCGCCCTACGATGACGGCCATGCCCGCCATCGTGCTCGCCGCGCTCCTCTGGGGCACGACCGGCACGGCCGCGACCCTGCTGCCGGGCGACGTGAGCCCCCTGGCGACCGGCGCCGCGACCATGGGCGTCGGCGGTCTGCTGCTGGCGCTGACGGCGCCTCGGGCGACCGTCGCCGTCCTCCGAGGAGGCGCGTCCGCCTGGCGCAGGATCCTCCCGGGGGCGCTCGCCGTCGCCGCGTACCCGCTCGCGTTCTACTCGTCCATGTCGCTCGCCGGGGTCGCGGTCGGCAACGTCGTCGCGCTCGGGACGGCGCCGGTGTTCGCGGCGCTCCTCGAGCGCTTCGTCGTGACGCGGGGGACCGGGCGCCCGCTCGACCGACGCTGGGCCCTGTCGGCCGGGGCGGCCGTGCTCGGCGTCGTGCTGCTCGTCGGCGGGGGCGCGGGGCACGGGGCGGCCGACGGCGGGGCGGCCGTCGCCGGCCCGCTCGGCACCACGACCGGCGCGGACGCCGACCTGCTCGCCGGGATCGCCCTCGGTCTGCTCGCGGGTCTGGCCTACGCCGTCTACACCGACACCGCCGGCCGCCTCATGCGCGACGGGCATCCGTCGCGGGGCTCGATGGCCGCCCAGTTCGGCGTCGGCGCCCTGCTGCTCCTTCCGGTGCTGCTGCTGACCGGCGCGCCCCTGCTGCAGTCGACGGCGTCGGTCGGGGTCGCCGCCTACCTCGCCCTCGGCCCGATGTTCGTCGCGTACCTCGCCTTCGGCCGGGGACTCCGCACGGTGACGGGCTCGCGGGCCACGACGGTGACGCTGCTCGAGCCCGTCGTCGCGACGCTGCTGGCCGTGCTGGTCGTGGGCGAGCGGCTGTCGCCCCTCGGCTGGCTCGGCGTCGCGCTGGTGCTCGCGGGCGTCGTCGCCGTGGCCGTCGCGCGACCCGGCCGGTCGCGCCTAGAGTCGAGGGCGTGATGCTCAACGACGTGCACGTCCACCGTTCCGACGACCCCCTCGCCCGGGCCGACGAGCTGGCCGCCAAGCTGGCCGCCGTCGCCCTCGACCCCGTGGCCGTCGACGCCGACGTGGTCGACATGATCGTGAACCGGGTGATCGACAACGCCGCCGTGTCCGCCGCCAGCCTCGGGCGGGCCCCCGTCGCGGCCGCCCGGGCCCAGGCCGCCGCCCGTCGGCAGGCTCCCGACGATCGCCGAGGAGGCGCGGGTCGCTCCGGCGCCGCCGGTCGCGGTCGCGAGGGCGCCACCGTCGTGGGCCTCGACCCCGCGATCCGCGTGCAGCCCGAGTGGGCGGCGTGGGCGAACGGCGTGGCCGTCCGCGAGCTCGACTTCCACGACACGTTCCTCGCGGCGGAGTACTCGCACCCCGGCGACAACATCCCGCCCGTGCTCGCCGTCGCGCAGCACGTCGGCGCGACCGGAGAGCAGCTGGTGCGCGGTCTCGCCGCCGGCTACGAGCTGCAGATCGACCTCGTCTCGGCGATCAGCCTGCACGCCCACAAGATCGACCACGTGGCGCACCTCGGGCCGAGCGCGGCGGGCGGCATCGGCGCGCTGCTCGGACTCGACGCCGAGACGACGGCTCAGGCCATCGCGCAGGCGCTGCACACCACGACCGCGACGCGGCAGTCGCGCAAGGGCCTCATCTCGACCTGGAAGGCCTACGCCCCCGCCTTCGCCGGCAAGCAGGCCGTCGAGGCCGTCGACCGGGCTCTGCGCGGTCAGACGAGCCCCAGCCCGATCTACGAGGGCGAGGACGGCGTCATCGCCTGGCTGCTGGACGGCCCCGACGCCCACTACCGGGTGCCGCTGCCCGGCCCCGGCGAGTCGAAGCGCGCCATCCTCGCCAGCTACACGAAAGAGCACAGCGCCGAGTACCAGGCCCAGGCGTGGATCGACCTCGCCCGTCGGCTCGGACGCGAGCACCCCGAGCTCCGCGACCCCGCCGCGATCGGATCGATCGTGCTGCACACGAGTCACCACACGCACGTCGTGATCGGCTCGGGCGCCGGAGACCCGCAGAAGTACGACCCGACGGCCAGCCGCGAGACCCTCGACCACTCGATCCCCTACATCGTGGCCGTCGCCCTCCAGGACGGCGAGTGGCACCACGAGCGCAGCTACGCCCCCGAGCGCGCCGCCCGCCCCGACACCGTCGCGCTCTGGCGCCGCATCACCACGGCTGAGGACCCGGAGTGGACGCGGCGCTACCACTCGATCGATCCGGCCGAGAAGGCGTTCGGCGGTCGCATCGAGGTCGAGTTCGCCGACGGGCGCCGTCTGGTCGACGAGATCTCGGTCGCCGACGCCCACCCGCTCGGCGCCCGCCCCTTCGGTCGAGAGGACTACGTGCGGAAGTTCCGCACCCTGGCCGCCGGCGTGCTGGCCGACGACGAGATCGAGAGGTTCCTCGACACGGCCGCGCGCCTCCCCGACCTCCGGGCCGGCGAGCTGCAGGGGCTGACCCTCGCCGCGCCTCCCGGGTCGCTCCGAGCGGCCGACGACGCCCTGCCCGACGGGCTGTTCTGATGCTGTACTCGACCCTGACCCCGGCCGAGAAGCGTCGTCGGCTCCGTGCCCGACTGGACGACTCCGACGAGCTGCTGCGCCTGCCGGGGGCGTTCAACCCCCTGAGCGCGCGCCTCATCGAGCAGAAGGGCTTCGAGGGCGTCTACGTCTCGGGCGCCGTCGTCAGCGCCGATCTCGGTCTGCCCGACATCGGCCTGACCACGCTGACCGAGGTCGCGCAGCGGGCCGCTCAGATCGCACGGATGACCGACCTGCCGACCCTCGTGGACGCCGACACGGGATTCGGCGAGCCCATGAACGTCGCCCGCACCGTGCAGACGATGGAGGACGCCGGCGTCGCCGGCCTCCACATCGAGGACCAGGTCAACCCGAAGCGCTGCGGTCACCTCGACGGCAAGGCGGTCGTCGATCTCGACACCGCCCTCAAGCGCATCCGCGCGGCCGCCGACGGTCGACGCGACCCCGATCTGCTGATCATGGCGCGCACCGACGTCCGGGCCGTCGACGGCCTCGGCGCCGCGGTCGACCGGGCCAGGGCGCTCGTCGACGCCGGGGCCGATGCGGTGTTCCCCGAGGCGATGACCGGCCTCGACGAGTTCGAGGCCGTCGCCCGGGCCGTCGACGTGCCCGTGCTCGCCAACATGACCGAGTTCGGCAAGGGCCGCCTCCACACCGCCGACGAGCTGCGCGACGCCGGGGTGCGGATCGTCATCTACCCGGTGACGCTGCTGCGACTCGCGATGGGCGCCGCCTCGCGCGGCCTCGACGAGATCGCGACGGCGGGCACCCAGGAGGCGCTGCTCGGCTCCATGCAGCACCGCAGCGATCTCTACGACCTGATCGACTACCGCGGATACACGGCGTTCGACTCGAGCGTCTTCGACTTCACCGTCGAACGCTGACAGCGGGGCCCGACGCACCCGCGCCGGGCCCGCCGAGACCACAGGATCACGAAGGAGTGACCATGACCGACACCATCACCTCCCCACCGCCCGTCGAGCTGCACAAGGGACTCGCCGGCGTCGTCGTCGATCGCACCGCGGTGTCGAAGGTCGACGCGGCCAGCAACTCGCTGCTCTACCGCGGGTATCCCGTGCAGCAGCTCGCGGCCGAGCGGGACATCGAGGACGTCGCCCATCTGCTGATCCACGGCGAGCTGCCGACGGCCGAGCAGCGGGCCGCGTTCGACGCCGAGCTGCGGGCCGCCCGGCCGCTGGCACCGGGCCTGCTGCACGTCATCGATCTGATCCCGACCTCGGCGCACCCGATGGACGTCGTCCGCACGGCCGTCAGCGCGCTCGGCGCGGCTCAGCCCGAGCCGAGCACCGCGCCCGGCGAATACGACGCCGACGCCACGCGTCGGATCGCGACGCGCCTGTTCGCGGTGCTGCCCGCCGTCATCGCCTACGACCAGCGTCGCCGCCACGACCTGCCGCCGGTCCCGCCGCGCGACGACCTCGGCTACAGCGCGGACTTCCTGCACCAGGTCTTCGGACGCGAGGCCGACCCGCTCGACGTCCGGGCGTTCGACACGTCGATGGTGCTCTACGCCGAGCACTCGTTCAACGCGTCGACGTTCACGGCGCGCGTCATCGCGTCGACCCTGTCCGACCTCCACTCGTCGATCGTCGGCGCGATCGGCGCGCTCAAGGGCCCGCTGCACGGCGGTGCGAACGAGGCCGCCCTCGAGCTCCTGGCCCGAGTCACCGACGCCGGCGGGGCCGAGGGTGCGGGCGAATGGCTCGACGGCGCCTTCGCCCGTCGCGAGAAGATCATGGGCTTCGGGCACCGCGTCTACAAGAACGGCGACAGCCGGGTGCCGACGATGGAGCAGGCGCTCGCCGGTCTCGTCGACCGGGCCCGCGCCTCCGGAGACGCCCGCATCGCGGACCTCGCCGCCACCTACGACGTCCTGGCCGCGGGCGTGCTCGAGAAGAAGGGCCTCAAGCCCAACGTCGACTACCCCTCGGGGCTGGCGTACCACCTGATGGGCTTCGACACCGCCGTGTTCACCCCGCTGTTCGTCGCCTCGCGCGTGCTCGGCTGGAGCGCTCACGTGATCGAGCAGCGCGAGGCGAACTCGCTGATCAGGCCGCTCAGCCACTACGACGGCGCCGAGCTGCGCGACGTGCCGCCCCGCGCGGAGGGTGCGGCCCCGGCCTAGCGTGGGGGCATGACCAACCGCCTCGCCGACGCCGTCAGCCCGTACCTCCGCTCGCATGCCGAGAACCCCGTCGACTGGCGTCCGTGGGGCGCCGAGGCGTTCGCCGAGGCCGCCCGTCGCGACGTGCCCGTGCTCGTCTCGATCGGCTACTCGACGTGCCACTGGTGTCACGTCATGGCGCGCGAGAGCTTCTCGGACCCGGTGCTGGCCGAGGGGCTGAACGCGCGATTCGTCGCCGTCAAGGTCGACCGCGAGGAGCACCCCGACGTCGACTCCAGCTACCTCGCCGCCGCCTCGGCCTTCACCCCGAGTCTCGGGTGGCCCCTGACGGCCTTCGCGACGCCCGAGGGTCGGGTCTTCTACGCGGGCACCTACTACCCGCCGACCCCGGTCGGCGAGCACCCCGCCTTCGGCCAGGTGCTCGACGCCGTGACCGAGGCGTGGCGCGATCGGCGCGCCGAGGTCGAGGCGACCGCCCGAGCGGTCCAGGAGGCGCTGTCCGGTCGAGCCGCGCCTCCTGCGGTCGCCGACGGGGCCGTGTCGCCGATCGTGCCCGAGACGTCGGTCGTGCTGCCGTCGACCGACGACCTGAGGGCGGCGGCCGGCCGACTCGCGCCCTTCGAGGACACCGAGCACGGCGGGCTGGGCGGGGCCCCGAAGTTCCCGACCGCGCCGCTGCAGCTCGCGCTGCTCGGACTCGGCGCCGGCGGCGACGAGACGGCGGCCGGGCTCGCGTCGCGGACGCTGCGGGCCATGGCGGCGTCGCCCCTCCGCGACGCGGTCGAGGGCGGCTTCTTCCGCTACTCGACCCGGCACGACTGGGCCGACCCGCACTACGAGCGCATGCTCTACGACAACGCACTGCTGCTGACCGCCTACTCGCGGCTGGCCGTGCTGGAGGGCTCCGGTGCGGGTGCCGGTGCCGGTGCCGGTGCTGCGGGTGCCGGTGCTGCGGGTGCGGGTGCCGGTGCCGCCGCGGGTTTCGGTCGTGACGCCGACGCGGTCCCCGCCCGTCGGATCGCCGAGGGGGTCGCGACGTTCCTGCTCGAGCGGCTTCGCACCGCTCGCGGCGCCTTCGGCTCGGCTCAGGACAGCGAGAGCACGATCGACGGGCGCCGCGTCGAGGGCGGCTACTACCTGCTCGACGCCGCCGGCCGATCACGGCACGAGGCGCCCCCGGTCGACGACAAGGTCCTCACCGGGTGGAACGGGCTCGCCATCGCCGCCCTGGCGGAGGCCGGATCGAGACTCGGTCGGCCCGAGTGGATCGACGCGGCACGCGAGGCGGCGGACGTGCTGCTGCGCGAGCACGTGACGGCGGAGGGGCGGTTGCTGCGCGCCTCCACGTCCTCCGGGGTGTCGACCGCCGTGGCGACGCTCGAGGATCACGGCATGCTCGCCGAGGGGCTGCTGCAGCTCGCCCTGGCGTCCGGGACGCCCCGCTACGCCGTCGAGGGGCGGAGACTCGTCGATCGCTGCCTCGACGCCGGCGACCGCAGCCGAGGAGGCGCGGGTCGGGAGGGTGCGGACGACCCCGTCTTCGTCGCCCCCGGCGGCGTCGACCCCGTGCTCGCGGCCCAGGGCACGGCCCTCGTCAGCGACCCGTCGGAGGGCGCCTACCCGTCGGGCACCGCCGCGATCGCGACGGCCTCGGCGACCCTCCACCGGATCACCGGGGAGGCGCGCTACCGGACCGCTGCGGAGCTCGCCCTCGCGCCGACCGCCTCGGCCGCCCTCGGCTCGCCGTCCGCGTACGGCACGACGTTCGGGGCCCTCGCCGACCTCGCGGCGGGCGCGACGCAGGTCGTCGTCGTG
>Ga0265798_10006977_pt1 | contig 14721 bp, 25 predicted proteins | sample P3T30metagenome_FD_192430 | JGI IMG/M metagenome (GOLD analysis project Ga0265798, IMG submission 192430) | Plant litter microbial communities from East Loma Ridge, Irvine, California - P3 T30 | ecosystem: Environmental > Terrestrial > Plant litter > Unclassified | place: USA: California... | reverse complement strand
TAGGCTCGCTTGAAATGAATCGTTGCCGGGTTAACGGCTGGGCTTCGAACGCTCATACCGGCCCCACAGCGCCAATGCCTGTTTAATCAGGTCTTCCTTGCCGGGGTACAGCGTTTCGAGCATCGACGTCAATGACTTTAACGTCCGGATTTGATGGTTCTTGGCCAGCGTAACAGCCGACCGTAGCATCTCGAATACCTGCGCATCGTTCTCGGTCGGCGTACCTACCGCCGGCGTAGCGGCCGTGGCGCTCACGTTGCCTCCTCGTTGTGGTCGCCGAGCAGCGCCCACGCTTCCGGCTCACCGTCGCGGGCATACATCCACGACCAGCCTTTGGGGCCAGAGTCCTTGCCAATCGAGTTCAGCTGAATCGTCTCCTCTGCTTCCGAGCCATCGACAAGGATGGTGATGGTGACGTGGCCGTAACCCACATAGTCACGCCGGATTTTGCCGGTACGGCCATCCGCGTGCTTTACTTTCTTACCGCGCCAACCTGCTTCCTCATTGCTCATAAAACTTCCTTTCAGTAATGTCCTGCCCAGTGTAGGAACGCTCAACAAAGAAACAGCCCCAAGTAGCTGGGGCTGGTTGAATCACAGCTTGCTGAGCCGGTAGCTGAAGTTCCAGACCGGGAAGCCGTTGCTGATGTTGTACATCTTCTGGATTTTGACCAGGATGAGCTCCGGGTCGTCCCAGTACTGGCGCAGGAACTCTTGCACCTGCTCTGGCGTCCGACGGTCCCACCACATCTGCGACTTGTCTCCGAAGAGACGCATGCTGACTTCGTTGTACTTGTCCCAGTCGGCCTCGAGCAGCCTGTCATGGTCATTGTTGCCGTTCGGCGTCACGCCTTTCAGCTCGTACTGCGTACGCGGCGCCGCCCAATGCTCAGGCACCTCGTTGACCGGGCGCTTACGAACCACATCCCCATGAATGTTCATGTAGAGGTCCTTGTGACCTCCGCACATCAAGTCCGAGGGATGGCGTCGCTTGTTCATTCCAATCATGTCTTCGTCCTAGTTTGTTGTCCTAGGATGTATAGCGCCCAGCGCGCGGGCAGTGCTGGGCTAGGCTTTAATGGAAATTCGAGCGTTTGACTTCTGGCTCGAGGAACTGTGGCCGCAACTTCGACAAGTCCGTCGCTCCCTTTGCCTTGGGCGCTTTCGGCTTGGCCGGTGTGGGGAAGATGCGCGCGCCAGGTGGAAGGGTGCACTCATCTTCGCCAGCTGGACAACGATGACGGAACATCTGCCATACCCACTCGCCCTGGATGTGGTCGCCGATTGGCAGGACGCGGCCGGACTCGACCGTCACCAAGATGGTGCTGTCTCCCCACTTCTTATCTGCCGGCGCTGCCGGCTTTAGCCAGTCGCCAAAGGCGCCGCTCACCGTGCCGTTCAGGGTCAGGGTGCATTGGTGCATCGGCCCGCTGAGGTGCGCCTGCACGTCCGAGAGTGGCTCTCCAATCAACGAATGCAATTCGTCGTCGGATACCGTGCACTGGGCTTGGGCCGCCCCCGCCAGCGCCAGCAGCGCCAATGTCACCAGAGTGTTCTTCATGGAGAGTCTCAGTTAAGTAGTAGTCTTTTCACCGGCGCAGTTCCGAGTCGTCGAGCGGTCGGGTCAGGGCTCGAACCCGGGCACGAGCTTGTAGTCATTGTCGACCACCCGGTAGTAGCGCGCGGAGTTCGGGCCGAGCGCCTCGTTGATGGCCGCGGCAATGCGCTTGCAGTGCTCTTCCGGCATGGGCGGCAGGTTCAGGAACTTCTCGTCCGGATAGTCCCCGCCAAAATTGTCGGTTTCGATAATACGCATCATTTCTCCAAAGTGTCCGGGTCAGCCGACATCAAACGACAGGGAGCCGTCAGGTATCAACTTGATTTTCTCGCGCTTCAGCAGGCTGGTCATGGTGTCCCAGCTATGCACGCTGACTTTCAGATTCGGATGCTCCGGGTGCGCAAACGAGCACCCCCAAACGGCCAAATCAAATTTGGGACCTCGGTCCGCCGGCGCCTGCACCCAAAACGACATGGCGGATGGTTCGATGTCCCAGCCGTGGTCCGCCTTGAAGAGCTTGGCGAGGCGAGCAGCGATTCGCTTGGCCACAGGCCCGTCGCCAGGCCGACATGGCGACGCACGGGGCTTAAGCCCAGTCAGCGAAACCAGGCTCTTTTCCGCCTCTTTGAGCATCTGCATCGGCGACACGTAGCCGGTAGGGTATTCGCAGTCGTAATGATTTTCCGTGACGGTATATCGGGGCTGCCCCGCCGTTACCGGCTGACCGCAAATCGTGCACGTTCCATAAACCTCGTTCTTCACTTCAAGCACCCTTCCGCTGCGTTGCCATTGCTTCAAGGACTTCAGGCGGCACCGGTTCGAGGTTGTGCGTCGGATTAAGACGCTCAAGCGTTCCAACCGCGCCAGGGCTCCGCCCCACCATCAGCCGCACGAGGGCACGAGCACGGCCAAGGTTCGACTCGGGACCGTAAGCTGCGGCTCCGGCCGCGGGCGTTTGAATGATTATTGCGTAAGACAAGGCGCTCTCCGATGGCAGTGGATTTACGAACAGCAGTATATCAGATTTCTTAACATAAGAACTGTTATGTTAAAAAATAATCGCGGTGGAGTCATAATAATGACGTATTACGTAGTAATTTGACGAGAAACTCCGCTCCCGGTACAATGCTTATCACACCGGCAAGTTCCGCCGCCTGAATGTGTAATTTGATGCTTCGCACTGACCTTCCCCTATGAAAACGCTTCAAATCGATTTCGACCTGTTTGACCAGGCCATGAACGCACACATGAGCCAAGCCTTCGGGCCGAAGTGGCGTTCGATGTGTCATCAGTCCGCGAAGATTGCGGCCAAAGCCCTGCGCCAGCTGGCGCCAGGTTCGTCAGCGGAGCTGCAGCGTGTAGAGCTCGCCGGCTATATGAAGCACGCTCCCGACGTTCAGCGGAAAATGGTTCACATCGGTTGGGTGAATGACCCACGGCCGATTCGACACGGCGACATCCGCGCGCACTTCGCCGTCGTCATCGGCGATGCGATTTATGACCCCACCTTCGAGCAGTTGGGAACGAGGACCACTCCGCTAGACTTGCCGGCCCCATACTTTTACTCCACTTCAGTACTGTCCGCCCCGCTCGGGTTCGAGGATTTTCATTGGGGAATGGCGGAGCGCCCGTCAGGTGTAATCTGCGTGGGCTACAAGCTGCAGCCCGAGCCAATTGCCCAGGAGTTCCGGCAGTTCCTTATGGCCGATGCCGCCGCAAAGCCGCATGCGCGCCGTGTCGCCGGCGCCTATCGCAATCTGTCGGGAGCCTAATGATGAGCACACTTCCCAAATTCCTGTACCACGGCACCCGCGCTGTCCATCTCACGGCTATCCTCGAAAACGATTTGCTGCCCCGTAGCCAGAGCGGGGTGAGCCAGTGGGACCATACGGTGCAATCACACGAGAACGCGGTCTATCTGAGCACCGCGTATGCTCTGCACTTTGCCATCAATGCCCAGGCCGAGGGTGACGTGGTGGTCGTAGAGGTGGACACTGAATGGCTTGACCATTTCAATCTTGTGGCCGATGAAGACGCCCTCGCCCACTGCGTCCGTGAAGCCGCAACGGCCGGTATGTCCCTGCAAGAGCGAACCCTGTACTATCGCGACCGCCTCTCGAGCTACTCGGCGGAATATTCGCTTGCCCGACTGGGAACTTGCGCTCACTTGGGGCCAGTGCCGAAACGCGCAATACGCCGCGTGGTGCGCATCCCTGCCGACCAAATCCCGACCCTTGTGTTTGGAGGGTTCGACCCGGTCATCCACCCTGTGAACTACGAGATTCACGGCGCCGAGTACAACGAATCCCTGCGCTGGCTGTTCCGGGATACACCCGTGTGCGCGATTAACCCTCGCATGCCCGACGTCCCTCGTGAAGTTATCTGGGTCAACGCCGATGAGTAACACTAATGGGCGCAATGGCGCGAGCGCGGCCGACGTCGCCGCGGAGGTTGAGCGAATTCGGAAGGAGATTCCCTTCAAGGGCAGCTATCGCGAGCAGCTCGCGGCGCTCATCGCAGTCCTGTTCTTCAAATTTGGTGAGCGCCCCGGCGCGAACCGCATAGCGGCCCTGTTAAGCGAAAGCGGTCGCTCGCCGAGTACGTCGACCGCCCAGGATGAGATAAACAAGTTTTGGGACCGCGTCCGGAAGAACGCCACCATTTCGATTGACCGCCCTGATGTCCCGGCGTCGCTGCTGGCGCTGCTCAGTGACTTCGCTGGCCAAGCCTGGCAGCAATGTATGGCCGAGGCACAGAACCGGTTCGAAGCACACCGCCAGGAAGCTGACTCCCAGGTGGCGGCAGCGCGTGCTACTGCGGAGCAGGCGCAGGAACAGGTCACGCAGGCTCGGGTGGCTGCCGCGCAGACGCTACGCGACCTGCAGGTGGCCAATGAGAGCCGTGAGGGCCTTAGCCGACAGGTGGCCCGCGAGGTTTCAAAGAATGAGGAACTCCGTAAGCAGGTGGAGGAGCTTTCCTCTCGCCTATCCCAGGAACAAAAGGCCCGCGCTGAGCAGGCGACTGAAACGCAGGCTGCCCTGACGGCGCTGAAAGAAGCGCAGGATGTCGCCGTTTCGGAGCAGCGGCGCCTGATGACAGTAGGCGACGAGTTCAAGCAGCAAGCTGCGCGCGAGCGCGCCTTGCGTGCCAAGGTAGAGGCTGCGCGCGACACCCTAACTGAGGAAAACGTGGAACTCAAGAAGCAGCTGGCGCTGCTGACCCACCGCCAAGGTGTGCTGGAAGGGACAACAGTTGCACAAACTGCTCAGATTGGCGCGCTGACCTTGCAACTGGCTCAAGCCAAGCAACTGGACTCCGCCCGCATACGCAAGAAAATCCGCCCAGGCCTCAAGAATCAGCGGTAGCGGCTCAGCCCCTCGCTCGCTACACAAGCCCTCTTTTGTAAGGACCCCCATGACCGTCAAAGTGTTGATTTCCAGCAGCCACGCAGGCTTTCCGTACCTTACCCGTGACGGCATGAAAGCGCTGTATGCGGCCCACCCAGACTTGTTCGGACACCCGCACGACCTCGTCGACTTCAAAGACCAGCTCCCAGAAGTGGGCTGCGCTCACGACAACGTTGAGGCCGAATACCCGGACTGTTTCGCTGAGGATGGAAAGGTCTATTTCATGCAAATGAATGCTCCTGAGTTCCGGACATGCTCCTGGCTACTGCAGACCTACGAAGCCGGTCGGCTGGAAGCTTTCTTCAAGGGCCCGCGGTCGGCGCCGGTGAAGCTGAAAGTGCTTGATATCCCTGGCGACATAACATGGGATGTGCGCGAGGCCGACGATGGTACAGAATACGTGTGCGAGCGAGCCCGAGTCTGGTCCTGAACCACACTGGCCCTTACAACGACACTACAGGAGTTTTCGATGTACGCAGACTGGCGCACAGTTCCCATTCCTTCACGCTTGGCCAACCGGCCTCGGGACGCCCGAGGCTACCCTATTCCCGCGCTTGCGCTCATCGACCGGACGGGCAAGCCTGATTTCCGAGTGACCGATATGGATAAGTGGGTCGCCGCCTGCAGGAACAAGACCTGCTCACTTTGCGGAGAACCGCTCGGCCGGCACTTGGCATTCATCGGCGGACCGTTGAGCTTCGAAAACAGATACTTTACGGACCTGCCGGCGCACCGGGAATGCGCGGAGTACGCATTGCGGGTATGCCCGTACATCGCCGCCCCAAATTTCAAGTACGCAGAGAGTATCCGGGTTGACGCTGACGTCACCGTGCGCGTTTCCCCGGAGGTGCTTGATGCTCGCCCAGACCGGTTCTTCCTCGGCATTACGAAGTCCTGCACGCCTGTGAGGACTGATGGCGACACGATGCTGGTACGCGCGTCACCTTGGGAGCAGGTCTCCTGGTGGAATGAGGGACAATGCATTGAGCCACTGCATGCCGTCTGAGCAGTTACGGTTCGTTCCTATACGAGGCAGGCATTCACCTCAACACCCAATAGGACAATTATGACCAGCTCGCTACCCTGAAAACCCATTTGAACGGCATCATGCCTCTGCTTACCGCTAACGTAAGTGCTGCACACGCCGAGTACATGGATGGTCGTCTCGCGCACGGCGCCTACAATTACTGCCTGAGCCGCCAGGCGCAGGTCCTCGCCGTTCTGGCAGCAGACGAAGCACGCGTCACCGTTACGGCCGCACTGAAAGTTTGCTCGATGATGTTCCTCGACCTGCGCACCGCGGTAAAGGATTTGTCGGAGGTCGAGAAACCTTCTGCCCAAGCGAAAGTCGACGAGCTGTTGACCTTCTACAAGGAGCAAGGCTTCACAGAAACCAACCCGGTGTTCGACATCCCGGCCATGCCGATACACTAGGCCGTCCTACCTTACGTTCAAGAGCCGCATCCCGCGGCTCTTTTTTCGCGCCTATCGTTGACTGCGCCGCGGCGGCCTCAACCGTTCGCGCGCCGATTTTCTCCTATTGCATGATAGCCTATTCGCTACACCTCTCAGGCTAACTGAATCGAGGAGCAAATATGGAACAAATCAGTTTTCAGCTTCTTCCGGCTAATGTCGGGGCCGCGACATCCATGGCAGAGCTGATGACCGAATTTAAGCGTGTAGGCCTGCTGGTGATGTCGTCGGACAGGTTAAAAGACGTTCACTTCCAGGATTACATCCTGCCGGCGACGCTGAAACACATGGGGGACGTGAAGACTTTTCTCGCGAAGCTCGACGGCCACGCGAAACTCAAGCATGGAGGATTTTGCGACAAGGCTAAGGCCGCGCGAGTGTACATCGCCTATGCCCATAACCCTGAGATTCCAGCGCTTCGCTGGGCGCTCCGTGCAATGGCTGACGCGCGCAGGACTCCGTGTGCGTGCCACGAGCTCGGAACATATCATCCACAGTAGGGTTGCGGCAAATGTACGTTCTCAGCCCTGTAATTCAAACGCCCGCATTCTGCGGGCGTTTATCTTTGCTACACCGTAGCTTACGACTTACTTCGCCTTGCCTAGCGAAACAGCCTTTCCGTTAGCTTCCGCTATAAGCCTGACACAGAGCGCGTCATCGGCCAAGTATTCGCTCATCGCGGCTGCCCACTTTGAGTGAATCCATCCTCGCAGAACGAACCAGCATCGCTGAGCCACATCCATGGCCAAGTCCCCGGCCAAGTACCAAAATGCGGTAACCGGCCACAGCATTAAATTAACGCCGAAGAAGCGCTTCTGCTGAAGAGGCTTAAGTGGAAAATCGCCATCATAAAGCATCTCACGTTTGACGTTACCGAGCACGCCGGTGGTAAAGCTTTCACGCTGAGCAGATGTGATTTCATCCAGTTTGTCGAGGCGGTTAGCTCGGAGCCAGTTATCGCGCTCCATGACGTAGCGAACGCCAAGACGGCGAGCATAGAGCCAAAAATAGGTCACGGCCCAAACCAGCCCGATGACGGCGTAACCGCCGAAATAGGCGCCGAAGGCCGAGGCAGTCATATACGGCTTGGCAGTCGCGAACGTTGTTTGCAGGGCAGCGACACGTCCCTCCCCCGCGAAAAACCAAAGCAGGAATACGACCGTAAGCATGAGCACTCCCCAAACAAGTTCAGCGCTTGAATCCTTTCCGCGCACGAATTTGTCAGGGACGAAAATGGTGTAACAAACGCTCAGCACCGCGAAAACGACGACGGCGAGAGCAGCATAAATTGACAGCTCTGGTGACATTATTTGCTCTCCTTTTCGATACGGTTGAGCACCGCCATATCCGCAATTGCTTCTCGGTTAGCGCGTTGGATGATTGCCTGGTAAAGGGACACGAAGTACTTGTAGACCCACTGATAAATCGGAACAATGAAGTTGTTCCAGAAATCGCGAAGCCAGTGGAATACGCGGCGCACAAACTTACGGATGTTTGTCCAGAAATGCCGTAACCAGCGGAACACTTTTTTAATTGCTTTCCACAGCCCGACGAATACCAGGAAGTGGAGGAGGCGGATTGGCCAAATCGCGATGTCGAGGATGAATCCTGCAATTATTTTTCGCTCGGTGAAATTCTGCTCATCTCGCGCTATGATGAACTGTTCAGGGCTGAGAGCCTGGCCACCCTGTCGGTTCTTAGCCTGGAAGGCCTCCTCGAGCGTTCGACCAGGCCAGTCTTCTTTTGGCCAGGACGACGAGAGCCGACCAGCCGCGGCGTTGTCGCGCCAGAGCTTGTAGCGCTTTGCCTGCTTTGATACAGCGTACGGTAGGTAGATAAGGGCCCAGACGACCCCTGCGGCGAAGTACCCTGGGATGGTGACCCACAGAGGTATCGCAAAAAGTGCGGCAAGTAACAAGGCTGCTCCTGAAATGTTGAGGGCGAGACCGCACTCAGCTTGCGCTGGACAATCTCTCTTGGTGTCGATTACATTAGCAAGTGTAATGCCGACTGGAAACTTTCGCAAGGAAATTGCATTGCTTTCGGCCGGCTCACAACACGTCGAGAGAAGCCTGTACCAGGTGGCGCCGCTCTCCTTGCTACACTGGACAGGACAACTACTCGAGATACCATGAGCGACATTTCAAGGCTGCAGCACGCGGTAGCTAGTGCAATTCAAGACTTGCGGGAGGAATACCTTAAGCACGGGCGGGCGAAGTCGTACTACAGCATCAACAACGGTTTGTGCGAGGACTTCGCGGAAAGCGTGGTTGCTCAGGTTGGTCGCTCAAGCCCGACGCTGTTCACCCTCTGCAATCAGGAGCTGCAGGTAGAGGACGAGGACACCTGGGACCGGACGCTGCTAGAAGGCTACTGGGGCATAACGCCCCCAAAGCACTTTACGTGGGACACCCTATCTGCTGTCAACTTCGGGTATCACGTCTGGGTAACGTGCGACAAGCGCCACTACGACTCGGAGTGCCCGACCGGCGTAGACAGCTTCTTCGACCTTCCGCTCTTTCGCCGGTGTCTGGTAGCAGACATGCGCAAACGCGGAATTGACTGCGATGAAGTTGTATCTGATGACGTCGTACCGCCGCCGCTCTGCCCAATCCCTCGACCTACTCTGGCGGTTTCCGCCTAAGCCAACAATCACAACCAAGGACAATTATGAATCAAGCAAAGGCAGTTCCAGCGAATGAAGAAACCCTGCGCAATGCCCTTTACGCGTTTGGGCTGACGTACAACCTCAGGGTGACGGATATTCAACCAGGCGCCACGCCGGGTTCGTTGACCACACTCGCGGTCGGCGCCGACGACGGACCAAAGCACGGCTGGGGTTTGAAGGTGACTGTTTCGGTTGGTGCTTACGGTGACGGCATCGAAACGAACGTTGTGGCGATGATGCGGTTCGGTTCCGTGGCCTGGCATCCAATGCACGCACCGGACTCTTTCACGTGGACGACGTCAGAAGTTTCGCAAGGCTTGCCGAAGGAATTTGCACCTGAATTCCTGAAAGCTGCTGGTGACACCTATGCCGCTGCCGGGGAACGATGGAAACGAACCATTCTCGCCCATGAAGCGGCTAACAGCCTGGCGCTGGAACTTCGGGCGGACGACGACCGTGAGTTCCGCGGCCCGGGTTACACCGGGATGGTACTGGCGGACACCCCTGAGCCTTTCGTGTCGCTCAGCATCGGAAAGGTCTCGGCCGAGAAAGCTCGTGCTATCTTGGCGATTCTGAACTCGAACTAATTGCTGCATCCAAGAGCCGCCACCGCGGCTCTTTTTTCGTCCAAAGAAAAACGACAGGGAATCCCTGTCGTTCAAAAATGAACCGCCGGCTGTTAGGCCATCAGCTCGACGTCCGGAAAATGCTCCGGTTTTACAATGGCCTGCTTCACCAGCTTACGGCAGATACGCTTGAAGCGTTCGCCGGGGAGCGACCAGAGAATGCTGACGGGCTCCCACTTGGCGTCGTTGACCTCTTCCTCCTGAGGAATCAGAGGCTTCGTAGAATCCGCAGTCACCAGGTACACGTAGTCGTGATGCAGGTGGTCGCCCTCGCACTTTGCCAGATTTGCAGGAATGTCGTGGGTGTCGATGTCGAAGGGGCAGTTTGCAACCATTGTCCAGATGTGGAGCTCGGCGTCTTGGGCACCGGTCTCCTCGGCGACTTCGCGTAATGCCGACAACCAAAGCGCCACCAGACCCTCGTAATGGCCTCCAGGTTGGAGCCATCGCTGGAGCCCGATGTGGTCGATGAGCAGAACCTTGCCGGCCTTCACATCCAGCACGAGTGCGCTGGTGGTGATATGCCCGAGCATATTCCTGCGGTCGAAGACGTCGCCTTTGTCGGTTGTGAGTTGGGCAATCAGTCGCGCCAGCGCTGCGCGCTCTTCTGGGAAGCGCTCGAGATATCGGGCAAGCGCGTCCCGGGCTTCGGTTTTGGGGCCAATGTTCGATGCAGTCATAGCGTGAATTCCTTCTTAACGTGGTTTGTCCTTTTCTGTGTAGGGACAAGCCGTTATGTCAGCAGGGCACCACGGCCGTCAAGCATGCAATCCCATTACGGGAAGCACCTACGACGCGATGCTCCAGAAGAGGGTTCATCTGGAAGACCATCCCTCGACTAAGGCGCCACCCGGGATGCCCCGGCGGGACTGCGTCCGGCACCTGGAACGAACCCGAGCCGCGGAGCACTATATGCACAAACCGTACGGGAATGCCGTACACCGCTGTACTGGTGGTGTCGCTGTGCAGGCCAACATCTCGGAACATGAGTAGGGCGTCCTCCCGCTCGATTCGCTGCTCAAGCCCAAACTGGCGCAGCGTCTGAGCTAAGAATGCGGTCTTGGCGGGGTCGGCGTGGTGCCGCCAGGCCCCTTCTTCGCGAGGGCCGATGTCGAGCTGACTGATGTCGTCTCCCTTTGGAGGATAAGCTCGAAAAAGGGCGTCAAGGTTCGCATTTACATCACGTGGAACGCGAACCTGTCCAAGAACCTTGAATGGGCTTGTCGACCTGCCTCTCATAGATGTCTCATCCGCGATAGTTTCATTATTCTGTCCGGCCCAGCAAACTTGAGGGTGCTGCCGCGTTTCCTCTCATAGCCCTCTCATAGCCCTCTCATAAACCTCTCATCAGCCAGCGAGTCCCATCGCGCCCCGGATATTCGCAGGAAGCCGTCGAGGGTCTGCCACCAGAGACGCAATCTCTACCCAGTCGGTATCGCCAGTCTTCGCCATCTCTACCAAGACGTCATCCAACCGAAGGCCCCCAACGAACTCCGTGTGCGCGAGGATATCAGCATAGGTGACGTTTGCACGGAGCATCTCCGCAAAGGATTCCTTAGGTCGCGCCAGCTCCGCTACCAGACGTCGGCCGGCGTAGCCAGTCTGATGGCAGTTCTCGCATCCGGTTCCTTCGCAGACCTTACACCGTAGCCGAACCAGGCGCTGACTCATCACCCCGGTAAGACAGGAGCCCAGCAACACATGCGGCACACCTAGACTGAGCAGGCGGTGCACAGCGCCAACCGAATCGTTGGCGTGCACGGTCGAGAGAACCAGGTGGCCAGTGAGTGCCGCGTTGACGGCGGTAACTGCAGCTTCGTCATCACGTAGCTCGCCAACCATCAGGACGTCGGGGTCGTGCCGGAGTAGCTGCTTAAGCGTTTGTGCAAAATTCGTGGTGTCGAATTGATTGATGCCCGGGAGCCGGTACTCGACAGGGTCCTCGGCGGTTGCCACATGCAAGTGCTTCTCCGAATGCATCTGCTTGAGCATGGTGTACAGCGTCGTGGTCTTCCCCGAGCCCGTGGGGCCCGTGACCAAAAACAGCCCTTGCGGACGGGTCATCATCCCCGTGAGAGTCTGATGCTGCGAGGGCACCAGCCCTAGATGGCTAATAGAAGCGGGGAAGAGTGCTGGGTCTAGCACGCGAAGAACGACAGAATCGCCTGACGCGCCAGGAATGATTGACACGCGCAAGTCGACCGGAAAGCCGTCTTGCGAAATCGACAGCCGGCCCTCTTTTGCCTCTCGCTGGCCACGCAGGCCCATCCCAGAGATGACTTCCAGGTGCCGGACGAGCGCAATGGCGACCTTCTCCGTTAGCGGCGGGAAGTTGCGAAGAAAGCCGTCGATACGGAGCATAACGCGGCGCGAACCATCTGGCTGCGGGTGCACGTGGATGTCCGATGCAGAGTTCGAGAGTGCCAGGGCGAGCAGCTGCCGGAACTGCCCGCCGGCGGTGCCGTCACCTTTGGTCGCTGCGGCATATTGTTCCTCGCTAATGCTGGCGCTGCGAATCTGCGTCTTTTCAGGCTGAGAGAAGTGCCGCGCGACCAGGCGCTTGAGCACGTCCGGGTTCGCGGAGCGCATGGGGACGACATTTTTGCAGCCAGAAGCGAACTTCAGCACGTTGATGACGTCCCAGCTGGCCCCTTCCGGGAACGCGACGAACAAGGTATTGTCGATGAGCTCAAAGGGGATGCAGCGCGCCTGGATGACCGTCGCCGCCGAAAGCTTTTTGAGAGCGCCGGGGTTGAGCGGGTATCGAGCGAGGTCGACAAAGGGCGTTCCATGGTATTGCTCCATGATGCGCTCGACTTCATCTGGGTGGGCGGCGCCCATCGCGACAAGAATGTTGCCTAGACGGCCGCGGCTGCCGGCTTGTTGCGCTGCAAGCGCCGCGTTGACCGCGTCTTGCGTTGCGACACCGGCCTCGACCAGGCGGCTGCCTAGCCTGAGGTTTCGAGTATCGGCGCGCTTAGCCATCATGTCGGCTAGCTGCTCGGGGGTCGTAATCTGGTGCGAAGGTGCGGAAGTGGATGACATAGTGCTCATGGCCTAAGGTGAATCGAGGCTACGTGTAGAAATCCGAGTTATCTGCTGCTATTCCGCGGAGCGAGAACGGGGGCAGGCTTACCGAAAATTTCCGGGCGGGATTTCAACGCGGTACCCGTCGCCCCTCCGTACATGATTGCCTTTGGCCGGCAAAGAAAAGTCGGCTCAGAAGAGCCGACTGTGAATTACTGCGGGAGCCAGGCTGGCATTGCAGTGCCAACCCCGCCAGCTGGAGCCGAGGGGAAGGCGCCGCCAGCCCGACGTAGAGCACGAACCGCATCAGCCGTAGCTTTACGCACCTGCCATGCGGCAAAGGTGCGGTGCGCACGCACAACACGAATCAGCGTCCAGTCGATATTGCCGAGTTGACGAGCGAGCGCGCAGGTTTTCACCTGGGCACGATACACAGCGGTTTTGCCGAAAGAGTCACGTTGACGAGGCATGTCATTCCTTGAGAGTTGTCCTTTTTAGTGTAGAGACCCTTAGGCCCGAATAGTCTCGGTCGCTTCACTGAATATCCGCCTGCCCTCGCAGGCACGCCAATCTCGGAGAGCCTGATGAACAACACACTAAAGAGCACCCTTACTCTCATCGCCATAGCTGCACTGTCCGGCTGCGCAAACATGCCTCAACCTGACTACGCTGCAGCACGTCAAGGCGTGACATCGACAGTAAGTTCCGCAGGCAGTTTCATTCGCAATGCCTTGTCGAGCCCGATGCCCGCGTGGGGCGAAACCACAGCTGGACCCCGTACTGCGCCACCGGTCATAGAACTGAGCACAGGCGGCCCTGCTCGCACGATTCCTGCTCCGTCCCGCGCCCCCGCACCGAAAGCTGCGCCGGCGGAGGCCGAGGTTCAAACGTTCCCGGTTCTCCCCGTGCCCTCTGCTGACGCTATCCGCCCTATTTCGTCGGAGGACGGCAGCGCAACTCTGGTCGTACTACCAAATGGAGAACTCGGCCCGTCCAAGCTGAAAAACTAAGGCGAGTCCTGCTTCCAGCAGCGGACAAAGGGAAACTGATGCTATAATATCGTTATCAATTTCCATAATAGACTCTTCAGTTGACTGGCTCAATTACTCACGCACCAAAGCATAAAATCGATAGCCGCATCGCTTTCCTGCGGTGCGGCATCGATTACGGTTCTGATGCACGAGTGTTGCTCGTGAAGGGCTATGTCCGGCTCGTTTGGACCAAAGCTTCTTCAACCCTCATTGGTATTCGGGGATGCGGTCACGCTTCGCACCCCTGTCAGCTGGAACTAAGGGAATTCAAGCTCGAAAATGGGCAGCTTCGTCCGCATCGCAGCACTACGCTACTTTCTGGCGGTCGATTGTCCCGTTCTCGCCTTGAGTCTATTGCGACAGAGCTCGATTCGGTGTTTGGCGCCGGAACCACTGCCAAGCTCAATTATCGAGAAACGACCATTATTGATGACGACCCTGTCGCGACCTGGCTTGAACAGTGCTATCAGCAGGAACTCAAAGACCAGCGAAATCGCTCGCTCGAGCTATCAAGCAAGATGGACGCGCTTTCTGAAGACGATTTCTCCGGAATTCGAGTTTGACCCCCTATCGTATAACCCACTGAAGGGCCGACATTAGGGCGGCCTGAAGGATAAACACATGTACCCAGAAAAAGCAGGTAGGCTCGAAGTCGGCCGCTCAGTGCGTTCCGCCGGAAAGGTCGTAGACGAGTGGCACTTCGCATCCCCGTTCACCCGAGATGACGGTCCCAAGCCGCCTAAATTCGTCGTTGAAGTGGCTATCATCAAAGCAGGTGGTGGCGCGAAGGGCATCGTGTTTGAAGCCCGCTGCCCTGCCGGCCTGGCCGCGCCCATCCGAGATACTGACATCGAGGCCCTGCACCAGAAGGTGGAAGCGGCCCTTCAGCTACAGCATGACCTGCTGACAGGCGTGCAGTGGGACGACTGGCT
>Ga0265798_10006976_pt1 | contig 14722 bp, 21 predicted proteins | sample P3T30metagenome_FD_192430 | JGI IMG/M metagenome (GOLD analysis project Ga0265798, IMG submission 192430) | Plant litter microbial communities from East Loma Ridge, Irvine, California - P3 T30 | ecosystem: Environmental > Terrestrial > Plant litter > Unclassified | place: USA: California... | reverse complement strand
CGATTCCCGGGCACACGCGGCACTGGCAGGAGAAGCTCCGTGGCAAGAAGGCCGAACCGGCGAGGACGGTCTACACTGTTGGGACCGCGTCGCTGAGCCGGCAGGGCGTGAACGGGATCTATCGGCGTGTGGCGCTGAGTGCATTCGATCAGGGGCTGGTCGAGATGCCGATCGCAAAGGTCGAGGAGGCGGTGCGTGCCCTGTCGAGCCATTCGCTGCGGGTCGGGCTTACGCAAGACCTGTTTGCGGCCGGGGAGGACGGCGTTGGCATTGCCCAGGCACTCCGTTGGTCGTCGCCGTCGACCGCGTTACGTTATGGGCGGAAGCTTGCAGCCAGGAGCAATGTCGCAGCGCGCGTGTTGTCACAGATACGAAAATGAACCGCCGGTAAATATGCCGGCAACGTCACCAGCAGCTTGCTTAAGGACGCTTTAGTCTAGGCTCACGACTCATTGATCATAGCCAGAAGATGACGGTGGCGGCGAGGGCGATGGCGGAGAAGAAGACCGTCGGGCACCGATCGTAGCGAGTGGCGACACGACGCCAGTCCTTCAGACGACCGAACATAATCTCGATACGGCTCCGGCTTCGGTAGCGGCGCTTATCGTATCTGACGGGGATGACCCGGGATTTTCGGCCAGGAATGCAGGGCGTCATGCCCTTTGCCTGAAGGGCGTCCCTGTACCAGTCTGCGTCATAGCCTCGGTCGCCCAGCATCCACTGCGCCTTGGGTAGATCCTCAAGCAACGCGGCAGCGCCGGTGTAGTCGCTGACCTGGCCAGCGGTCATGAAGAAACTGAGCGGTCTACCTTCTGCATCGGTGACGGCGTGCAGCTTGGTATTCATCCCGCCTTTGGTGCGACCAATGAGGCGGCCAAGGCCCCCTTTTTAACCCGCAGGCTCGACGCCGTACGGTGTGCTTTCAGGTAAGTCGCGTCGATCATGATCGTCTTCGGCGTAGCGCTTGCGGCAGCCAGTCCTTCCATTATGCGGAGGAGAACACCCCGCTCGCCCCACCGCTTCCACCGGTTGTAGAGCGTCTTGTGTGGACCATACTCCCGAGGGGCATCGCACCAGCGCAGCCCGTTGCGGTTGACGAAAACGATGCCGCTCAACACCCGCCGGTCATCAACCCGTGGCTTGCCGTGGCTCTTGGGAAAATACGGCTCGAGCCGCGCCATCTGCTCGTCGGTCAGCCAGTACAGGTCGCTCATCCTCGGTCTCCTTGCGGAGCCTGAATCAGATCGAGCCTCTCAGATCAATGGGTCCTGACCCTAAAAATCGCTATGCGCTAAATGTCCACAGGCCTTAGTGCGGCCGCGATGTCAGAAGGGAATTTAGATCGCACGACCTGTTGGCCCGAAACATTGACTGACATCGTGATCGGTTGGCCGGGCTATTCGCGCCATTGTCTGAGCTGACACAGGGCCTCGCGCATGACCCAAGCGTCAATCGGCACGATCAGGCGAGTCTCCTCCGCTAAGGGAATGAAGTGGTTGGGAGAAACCAAGCCGCGCGAAGGACTGCCGTCATCAGCTGAGAACCAACGCGGGGCCGGGCGAAAGCTCTGTTCGGTATATCTCTTGGACATCTTCGGAGCTGAGTCGACGCGGGAAATCTGTACCAATAGCAGGCGGATGACTGTCGAACGATAGCATCACGAGCCAAGTCTGACGACTACCGTCTCTGGGCAATTTACTGCGCGGACTTATTAGACGCTCAAGCGGAAATGCTAGATTTGTATGGGCGATGCCCGGAGCTTGCCATTCCTATTCGACCGGCCCTTCGCAGCTAGGTGTTTAAAGCTTGCCTTCGGCGGTCTGCACCTCAGCGATATCGATGTGAAAGAAGCCGATCGGATAGCGTTTGAAGTGCTAGCGCTTCGGCTTGTCACCCTCAATGTCCGGCAGGCGGGAAATGCCGTGCCGCTGGAGGCATCGATGCAGCGCCGATCGGGTCAGATGAGGAATCGACGGTTGCAGTGCGTAGAGGCAGTCGTCCAGCGGCAGCAGGGTATGCCGGCGGAACGCGACGACGGCCGCCTCCTCAGCGTGGGTCAGGGTGGTGAATGAGGGGCCTTCGGCCCTGTCTTTAAATCCTCGACCGTCGCCCGCTTACGCCACTTCGCGACCGTCTTGGGGTTGATCCCCAGTTCCCGCTCAGCGTCGAGAGCAAAGCTTGCGATCGCTGTATTGCTGCTATGACGGCGTGCGTGGTCGTGGCGCTCCCGTGACGTACCTGTCCCATACGGCTTCCTTCCATTCCAACGAAAGGATCGCACCATCAAACCGTGGGATCAAACACCTAGCGAATAGCTGCTGTTCATGGCAAATGATGTCAGTAGGGAAGCGCAGCACTGCATAGTTTGGTAGCTAACGTGGATTATACGAAAGACTATTACCGTATTCTCGCAGTATCGCCAGATGCTGACGTTGTTGTCATCCGCGCAGCATATAAAGCGCTCATGGTAAAATACCATCCTGATCGGAATAAGTCAGCCGAGGCTCCTGGCATTGCTAAGTCACTTACTGAAGCTAAGTCGATATTAGATGACGAGGTATTGCGTCTTCAATACGACTTGCACCGATTAAAAAGTAGAAACTTCTGGTCGGATAACAGATCAAGAAACGCCTATAAATCTCCCGAACTACGCGCGTCTAGGCCGGCTGCTAGCTCACTTAACGTAAGCCCCGCTGATAAATTGAGGACGAAGTTAGGCGTCGGCGGATTGCTTATGACTTTAGCGCTGATGCTTTTTGCCGTTGCAATCAGTTGATATTCTGATGCGGTTGGTTGCCTGAGATACTCGATTAGCCACTACCGCGATTCCATGTCCTGATGATGTACAGGGGCCTCGTAGATCACGATAACCGTCTTCGTTGCGTGTAGGCTGGACGAAAGCAGACGATCCGCACTCCAGCAAACCCGGCCTTTCGCGGTCGGTGCGGATCGTTCTCATATCGATCACCGTGACGGGTTTCGGGAAGCCTCTCGCGTTCTCGATAGAGCATCGTTTTCGATAAAGCCCGCAACGCCACTCGACGGCAGCTATCGCACCTTCCTGCCCAAAGCGAACCAACCGCTTGTCACGCATTGTTGCCGTTCGCTGTCCGTTGACTTCTACCGAGCACAAAACTCACTATCGTGTTCTGACCCCAAGTTGCGATGGTGGGCGATGAAACTTCATTCATAACAGTTGTTTAATCAGTTTAAGTTACTGTTAAGCTGCCTAAAAAGGAGCAGTGGCGGTGGGTGACAACGAGCAGATTGAGGAGGCACGGCTACGCGCTCTCTACAGTCTCGACATCCGTGATACCGTCGAGGAAGCGGAACTCGACCATATAACGAATCTGGCAGCCCGCCTGACTGGCGCGCCGATCGCCGCGGTCAGCTTCATTGATGCCAGGCGTCAGTGGGTCAAATCCCGGGTCGGTATCGACGCGTGCGAGGTTGATCGCGACATAGCGTTCTGTGGACAGGCGATCCTCGGCGACAGCATGCTGGAGATTTGCGACGCCCGCCTCGACCCGCATTTCGCAGATAATCCGCTCGTCACCGGGCCTCCCTACATCCGCTATTATGCCGGGTCGCCGCTGATCACGCGCAGTGGCCATCGCATTGGGTCGCTGTGCATCGTAGACATCGTCCCCCGGCTACCAATGAGCGCCGACACCACCGCGCTGCTCGCCGGATTGGCACGGATCGTCATCGACTATCTCGAACTGCGTCGGTCTCGTGCAGCTGGACGCATCGCGACCTTGATCGCGGAAACGACGTCGGATGCGATCATCTGCGCGGACACGGGTAATCGGATAACCTACTGGAACACGGCTGCCGCCAATATGCTTGGCTGGTCAGCCGAGGAGGCCATTGGCCAGACGCTAAACCTGATCGTCCCCGAGCGCCATCGCGCCAGTCACGCGGGTGGGTTGGCAAGGGTGGCGGCAGGGGGAATGCCCCGTCTGTTCGGCAAAGTCATTGAGCTGCCCGCATGCCGGCGTGATGGGCAGGAAATTCCGATCGAGCTGTCACTGGGGAACTGGTCGGACGAAGATAGCTTGCCGGCAGGCTTTGCGGCGATTGTCCGCGACGTTTCAGACCGCAAGAAGCTGGAAGCTGAGCGCCATCGCACGCAGGCGCTGCTTGATATCGTGATCGAGGCCATGCCGGTCACGCTTTTCGTCAAAGGCGCACAAGACGGGCGTTACACGCTCGTCAACCGGGTGTTCGAAGTGCTTACCGATCTTCCTCGCGATGCCATCCTTGGCCGAACCGATGCCGAGCTGTTTTCTCCGGAAGACGCAGGCGTCTTCATGGCAAACGACCAGATCGCAGTCGCCAGCCGGGATATCATCCTGTCAGAAGAGACACTCAACAGGGCAGATGGTTCGACCCGCGTGGTTCGTTCTCAGAAGCTTGGGATTGATCCGGACCTGGATAGTGCACCGCGTTACGTGCTGGGCATCTCGGAGGACATTACTGAAGGTCGCGCCGCGCAGGACCGACTTAGCCATCTCGCGTGTCATGACGCGCTGACAGGCCTCGCAAACCGGATGAAACTGACCGATCGGTTGGCAGCCATGTTGGACGGTTCGTCAGGGCTAATCCCCGGCGCGCTCCTGTGCATCGACCTCGACCGCTTCAAGATCGTCAATGATCTCTACGGCCACGGTTTCGGCGATGAGGTGCTGGTGGAACTTGCCGGGCGCTTGCAATCAGCGTGTGGCGATGATGCCCTCGTTGCGCGGCTGGGCGGTGATGAGTTTGCGGTCCTGTGTGAATGTGAGCCCGACGGGGCCCGCGCACTGTTGTTGGCTAGCTGCATTGTCGACGCGGTCAAGCAACCGGTCGCGCTGTCAGGGCGCGTCGCCCATCTCGACGCGTCTCTGGGTGTTGCGGTATTCCCAGCTGACGGCAGCGACGCAGCCGATCTGCTACGCAACGCCGACATGGCGCTTTACCGTTCCAAGGCGGAGGGGCCGGGTACGATCTCATTCTTCGATGTGTCGATGGACAACGCGGTGCACCAGCGACGAATGATCGAGGCCGAGTTGCGTACGGCCATTGGTAATGGTGCCATTGTACCTGCCTATCAGCCAATAATGTGTCTTGAGCGCAACGAGATCGTTGGCTTTGAGGTGCTCGCGCGTTGGCGCCATCCCGCCCTTGGCGACGTATTGCCGGCCTTGTTCATCTCGGTGGCTGAGGAAAGTGGCCTGATCGTCGAGCTTGGGCGTCAGATCCTGAGGATGGCGGCGACCGAAGCACAGCGATGGTCGGTTCCGCTCAAGATTGCGGTCAACCTGTCGCCCGTGCAGCTGCTGAGTGGCGACTTCGTTAGGGATGTGATGTCCGTCCTTGCAACCGCGGGTCTGGATGCGACCAGGCTAGAGCTCGAGGTTACTGAGGGCTTCCTGATCCGCGACACGACCCGCGCCATCGATATTCTGCAACGCCTGAAAGCAATCGGCTGCCAGATATCGATGGACGACTTCGGCACCGGCTATTCGTCACTCAGCTACTTCCGCCTCTTTCCGTTCGACAAGGTCAAGATTGATCAGTCCTTCATTCGCGACATGGCCGACGACCGGCAGTCACGCGCGATCGTGCAGGCCGTGATTGGGCTTGGACGTGGTCTCGGGCTGTCAGTCGTTGCTGAGGGTGTTGAGACCGAGGCCCAGATTACCATGCTCCGAGATGAGGGCTGCGCTCAGGTTCAGGGATACTACTTGGGCAAACCTGCACCTATCGAGACGTTCAATCATATCGTTCGGCCGCGGCATAAAAGCGCCCTCCCGGTAGAGAATCCGGTAGCGGTAGCGGCTGACCGACTGCGTTAAAACTTTTGCGCCGGGGCTCCGATTACCGCGGAGATCCTCACCGCCGAAGTCCGGCACGGTTTCTCACTTTAGCATCCCAATCGGCAAAGATCGCGATTGATAGCAACGAGATGGATCAGTCGTCTGACGGCTCGCTCGCCGGGCAATGGCAATAGAACGTCGACAAGCCTACTTGCAGCAATCTAGCGATCTTAGCCGGTTTGTCCCCTGCTGCGAGTAACTTGTGCGCGGTGTCGATCTTCTCGGCCGTCATCGCTGGTTTGCGGCCCCCACCCGTTCCACCCCTCGCCCGAGCTGCTGCCAAACCGGCGATCGTGCGCTCTTTTATCAACTCTCTCTCCATCTCGGCAACCGAGGCGAGGATATGGAACAGGAGCCGACCGGAAGGGGTAGCGGTGTCGAAGCCGTCGGTCAGGGATCGGAAATCTACTTTTCGTTCGGAGAGGCCCGCTGCCAGGTCGATAAGGCCCCGAATGGAACGACCGAGCCGGTCGAGCTTCCAGATTATGAGCGTGTCTCCCGCACGCGCGAAGTGCAGCGCTTCCGTAAGACCCGGCCGATCAGTTCTCGCGCCGCTCGCCTTGTCGGTAAACAACCTCTCGCAGCCGGCCTTCGTCAGCGCCTCGATCTGCAAAGTCAGATCCTGGTCTGTGGTCGATACGCGGGCGTAGCCGATCAACATGTTCATCCGTTCCGATGTCGCCCCATGATCTCACTGCGTACGGGCCGGTTTCGTGGATCGACGCTTGCGTGCTGCGGCCAGCAGCGCAGCCGTTGCAGCGGTGGCAACAGCGAAGTGCACCGTGCCCGCTTCGGCGGACCAGCGGCTGATCCACAGGCCGTGGTCAAACGCGACGCCCCCAACGGCATTCACCAGCCCGTGCAGCCAGATGCACGGGATCAGGCTGCCTCGGCCTATGACCCATACCCGCGACATGACAAACGACAGGCCGATGATCCCCGCGGTGTAGAGCGGGACATAGGTCGGGAAGGGCACCCCGCTCCGCCAGTCAGCGAACATGGCCATGATAGGCAGGTGCCACAGCGCCCAAATGATTCCGATGATAAGCGAGGCGCGCGCCTCGCCGCCCTGCTCCAAAAGACGAGGCAATAGATAGCCGCGCCAGCCGCCTTCTTCCCCGAGGGGACCGGCGCCCAACAGCGCAGTCGCCAGACCGTTGAAGATCGAAACAGGGAAGATGGTGAGGTAAAAGAGAACGGCTGGCTGGCCATGCAGCCCTGCGAGGCGTGGCTCGTAGCCAAGGACGAACGTCAACAGGAGCAGCGCCAGAGGAAGCGGCAGCAGCGCAGCCGCGTAGGCACGCCAGCCGCACCAGGCGCGAACAAACCCGCGAAGCCATTCCTTGAGCGATCCCAGTGGGGAGAGGGCCGACAAAATAGCCGCGGCGATGCCGGGCGCAAAAGACCCGGCGTAAACCGGCACGACCATTCCCGCCGATGCGGTCGTCGTGGCCGGACGGCCTGTCACGAACCACGCGACGATCCAGATGACCAACTCAATGCCAGCGTCAGCAAGACAAACGCCATTGCACCCGGCCGCGCACGACCGGCTGTAAGATCAGCCATCACGGTTTCCTTGTTATGCAGGGTTTTCGAGTAAATGATTACCGTCGATGACGAAAAACCCGCAGACCCTTCGTCAACGCGATATAGAGCAACCCCGTCAGCAGCAGCGCGATCGGGATCGACCACCAGCCAAGCAGTTCCTGGGAACCGGCGGAGCGCGCTACGATACCGGCACTTACCGTACCGTCGGCGTTGCGGAACAGGCCGACATGCTCACCCCACAGCGGTTTGAGGATGGCCATACTGGCAAAGATGGTGAGCAACAGGTAGCCAAGACCGAAGCCAAGCGCGATAGCGGTGCGGCGCGAGCCGGCCAGGACGGAATGGGAAAGGCCGCGAGCAATCGTGGATGGGCTGTAGCTCCGCGTTCCACGCTCAATCAGCTGGTCGGCGATCAGTGGACGGAGGTAGTCCGCGGGCTCGCCGAGACGGGACAGAGCCAGGTCCAGCCGCCCCAGTTCGCTGTCGCCTGATCCAGCCGCCATGCTGTCCGCGACATGCGCCTCCAGCTCTCCGTGCAACTCGGCCGTGTCGGTACCAGCGCGCGCGAGCAAGTGCCCCACCTTGGCAAAATATACATCCCAGCGAAGCCGCGCAGCAGGATCAGTGAAAGCGGGGGTCATGCGGACTCTCCTGGCAGTAGACGATCGACGGAGGCGGCGAGCTTCGACCATGACGGGATCATTCCCTCCAAAAGCTGCCGGCCTTGGATCGTCAGGGTGTAGTATTTGCGTGGTGCACCCCCATCGCCTTCGGCGAGGCGGGACGAGATCAACCCGTCCTTCGCCAAGCGCAGAAGGAGCGGATAGAGCGTCCCTTCCGGCACGTCGATCTCGGCGCGCTTGGCAATGCCGGAGATCAACTCGAAGCCGTATTGTTCCCGTTCGCCGAGCGACAGCAGGATAACGAACTCCAGTACACCTTTGCGTAGCTGGACCTCCCATTTGCCGATCGCCTCTCGCGAATCATCTGATTGCCTTGTCATACAAGGGTACTGGCCCGGATTGGCTTGCAATGCAAGGTTATCGTGATTGCCGGACGGCTACGTCGCTTATGGCTTCAACCGAACGACACGACGACGTTCTTTATTTCGGACGCAAAGGAGAATGTCCTGACCTTCTCTCAGATGGTTCCATTGCGAAAAAATCCGGAACCTCGACAACTGCCGGTTGCGTCGTCACATAAGCTATCGCGAAACAGGAAAGAGGGAGCTGAAGATGCATAAGAATAGCCGAGAGTGGTATCTACCGGTCGCCATGTTTCCTGCGATCATGCCCGTTATCATGTTACCGGGGATGAAGTCCGATCTTTCGCCGTATCTATATTACGGAATCTGGGGCCTCTCGCTTGGCTTGGCAATCATGGGTGTTACCTGGATAGCAAACGGTGCGCCGAGCCAAACCGCAAAATACGCTCGGTCGTAGATCTTCATTCCCTTCCTGTAATTCGATCGAGTTTTGGGAATGGCTGCTAATGGGGATGAGTAGCGGCGGGACAGAAAACCTACATAAGGCGTCGTGCCGAAAGCCGCCAAACGACATCCTATACGGAACCTTAATGTCTCATAAAAGGACTGATGGCAGCTTCCGTCCGATATACGTCAGGAAGCTGCCACTATTATTTAAATGCCTACGCCTTTTTCGTAAGGCTGATGTAAACCGGGTCATACCCTCGCTTACTAAAAAAGGCTTGCGCGATCGAGTTTGAAGCCCAAGCTTCGAGCGTAATGTCTGAGATATCAAGTCGCCCAGCTTCCAATTCTGCTTCGGCAAGCAGTCTTTCACCAGTTCCTTCGCCTCTCGCTATCTCGTCGACGACAATGTGATGAACGTGTATTCGCCTCCGAGCAATATGCGTAGCATCTCGCTCACGTACGATAGTCTCAAACCAAATATACCCAACAGTAGTCCCATCGAGCATGGCAATAATGACCTTGCTTTTGGGATCTGCTAGCCGCGCTGCCCACAAAACTTCTAGTTCGGAAGGTAGCCAATCGCATCGAAAGATATCAGGACTTAATCGAGCGTGTAGATCTTGAACTACACCATGCAGGCGGCCCAAATCGGGGACGCTTGTCGGCTGAGCTATCGCGATGGTCAGTACCATTTCAGGCTCTCTATATGAGCCGCCATTACGTCGCCTTGATCATTGCGCCATAACGGCGGCGATGGTCAACGATGAAGATGCCGCTTCCTATTGGTAGCGGCGATGGCTCATGATCGAGATCGGTTTGATCCTCATCGTATTACAGTATTTCACGATTTTACTGCGCGAGCAACAACGTTTCTTATTCGGGCACGGGACCAATGGTCTAACCAACCTTAGTAGGCGGGTTTGTATCGGTACAAACGTGTGGGTGGATATCAGCGCTCATTGGCACTGTTCTATCACCGATAAATAGCCGTTGCGGAGTTGCGCCGCATTCTTGAAGTTGATGGTTGATCGGGAAAAGCGCGGTCTCTTCAGAGGCGCTTTTGAAGAAAGAAGCGCTTTTGGCCGATAGGATGATCCTCTATTTGGCCGAAAACCTCAAAGCCGAGCTTTTCGTAAAAACTGCGAGCCTGAAACTCATAGGTGTCGAGCCACAGTCCAATGCAGCCGTTCGCTCGAGCGATGCTCTCAGCCTCGTTCATAAGCTTCTTGCCGTAGCTTCCTCCTCGATGCTCTTCCGGTACAGCCAGAAGCTCGACAAAAAGCCAATTGTAAGCGCATTTACCCCATAAGCCACCCACATGAGCGCCGTTTTCATCCGTCAGCAATATCGCGACCGAACGGATACGCGGGTCGCCGGCTCGCGAGATATTGTACGCGCGAAGCGGTGCGATCACCATGTCGCGATCGGCATCGGATGGGCTTTCGGGGATTGTGATGTGGAGTGCCATACAACTGGCGTAACCAAACTCCGTTCCGAACCAAAGCCTTCCCAGAAAGGAACGGGTGACGTCCATCAGGCCGTTAGCCCGCACCAGAAGGATTGCGCGTAGCCACCTCATCGCTACGCTGCTCCAGCGGCAGTGTTCGGATTGGCCGATAAGGAGAAACGTGTGGCAACTCGGGCTCAAAGGGGCGTCCTTCAGCGCATGTTCGCACGCAAATCTATCGCGCAGGTCCAGCGTGAGACAGCGTCAAGCGAGGGTGGGTTCAACGGGAGGTCGCAACACTTCATTCTTTGAGGAGGAGGAGTGTGGGGATGAAGCAGCGTCATCGGATTTATTACTCGGCGGCACAGCGATCCGAGATCTGGGACCGGTGGCAGCGCGGGGAGTCGATGAGTTCGATCGGCCGGCGGTTTGACCGGCAGTCGTCGTCGATTTTCTCGGTGCTGTCGCCCTCGGGCGGCATTCGTCCGGCGGAGCGCAGGCGGTCGGGCCGATCCCTCAGCCTGAGCGAGCGCGAGGAGATATCGAGAGGTCTTGTCGCCGGCCGCTCGCTCAGAGCGATCGCAGCCCAGCTTGGTCGGGCGCCTTCGACTATCAGCCGGGAGGTCGGCCGGGGTGGCGGTCGGGATCGGTATCGCGGGACCGTCTCGGATCAGGCAGCGTGGGACCGCGCGCTGCGCCCCAAGCCGTGCAAGCTGGCTTGCCATCCGGGCTTACGCCGAACAGTATCGCGCAAGCTGCGCCGCAGCTGGTCGCCCGAGCAGATCGCTGGCTGGCTCAAGCGCAGCTTTCCAGACGAAGAGCAGCACCGCGTGTCACACGAGACGATCTACAAAAGCCTGTTCATCCAGGCGCGTGGCGTCCTGAAGAAGGAGTTGCTCGAGCATCTCCGGGCGAAGCGCACGATCCGCCGTTCGCGCCACGCCAGCCTGAAGCGCGACGGGCTTGGCCAGATCAAGGATGCGATATCGATCAGCGAACGGCCGGCGTCAGTCGAGGACCGCGCCGTGCCCGGACATTGGGAGGGCGATCTCATCTCGGGCGCGCGAAACAGCCATATCGTGACGCTGGTCGAACGCCAGTCACGCTATGTGATCCTGGCCAAGGTGGCGAACAAGGAGACCGCCAGCGTCGTCTCGGCCCTGATCAAGCAGGCGCGCAAACTGCCTCGCGAGCTCTATCAGTCGCTGACCTGGGATCGCGGAAAGGAACTTGCCGATCACAAGCGCTTCACCCTGACGACCGACGTCGACGTTTATTTCTGTGATCCCCAAAGCCCGTGGCAGCGCGGTACCAACGAAAACACCAATCGCCTGTTGCGCCAATATCTGCCCAAGGGAACGGATCTGTCGCTCCACAGCCAGGCCAAACTCAGCGCCATCGCTCGCCAGCTTAACGAGCGCCCAAGAAAGACCTTGATGTATCAGACGCCGGCTGAAATGTTTGGCGAGCGTGTTGCAGCGACCCGTTGAACCCACCATGGTTAGCTGCCATTCGCGCTCGTGGGGGTCAGCCGTTCCTTCGCATGCGCAATCAGCCACTCGACAAGGGGCAGCGGCAGATCGGCACAATAGCTTGTGAACGTCATGCTATTGTCGCGGTCGCTATAGAACACCTCGGCAAGGACCGCTTTCGCGTTATCCTCAACCTCCAAATACATGCCGTCGCGTTGAATGTCGCTGCCGACCGTGACCCCGTAGCTCTGTCCCAAAATCTCGATCATGTTCGCATCGTGCCTTGCTAGGCGAACGTCCGCAATCGGGCATCTCCGTGAGTGGGTTGAATGACGAGGTCTGGGCGAATGCCGAACGGCAGCTTTTCCGTCCGACAGCAGTCATTCCGGCTCTCCGCTTTTTCCAAGCTTTAGATCGCGAGTGAGTTTGGCAAGGAGGGTGCGGCTACATCCAGTCGCGTCCATTATTTCACGCCATGACCGGCCATCGCGCAGCATGGTCGCGATAGCGGCATTACGAGCCTTGTTCTCTGGACGCCCCTTGTACAGGCCGGCCGCCTTGGCGCGAGCGGTTCCTTCTGCCTGCCGGCGACGCCGGTCCTCGTAGTCCTTGCGCGCGACTGCCGCTAGGACGTCCAACATCATGCTGTTGACGGCCGCGAACATGCGGGCAGAAAAGTCATCAACAGGTGCCGCCAAGCTCCATGAGGTTGGAAGATCGAGCGCCACAATCCGCACCTGCTTTGCGTCGATTTCCGTACGTAGTCTGATCCAGTCGGCGGAGCTGAGGCGAGATAGCCGGTCTACCTGCTCAACCAAAAGCACATCGCCCGGCTCACTATCTGCCAACAGGCGGAATAGCTCGGGACGGTTCAACTTGGCCCCGCTCTCATTCTCCATATAACGCGCCGCGATCCGAAGCCCTCGCTCGGCTGCAAAAACATCAAGAGCGCCACGAGCGCGGGATGCGTCCTGCTCGGAGGTGGAGGCACGGAGATAGGCGCGGATGAACATTGTTCCAGTCTGCTATAAGCAGTCTCTGTACGTCTAGTCTTTTTTACGTTGTTTTCGAGTCTAAAAGGGACCGGGCGTAAGCCGGTCTTGGAAAGGCATACTCAAAACGCACTGGTCATAACGCGAGCAGCATTGTTTCGGAGAGATCGTCTACAGATCGCGAGAGTTGGTAAGTAGGGCAGGGGGCTTACCTCGCGGCTAGGATCAAAGCCCCCGATTGCCATGTAATTAGCTGCCCCTAAGGGCGGCGTGACATCGAGCTTCGTCACCTTCTGGTTTAATCGGCAAGAAGATCAGGCAGTTTCCTAAGGAGCAAGGTGGCTAGTCTTCCTCAGCCGGTTCCACCATCAAATCGAGGCTCGGGTAGGCGATCATCCCGGCTTGCGCATAAAGGTCGGGTCTCAACCCCAGCGATGCGCCTACATGCTGACGATGATGTACGAACCTCTCGGCAAGCGCCAAGAACGCGGCCCTTCGTTCGCGGATCTGTTTGATGTCCAACTCTGCCCGGCCCGTGTCATTTTGAAAGGCGGCCCAGGTGAAGAAAGGCTTGATGCGATGCTGGAGTGCATCACCGTCGTTGCGGCCAATAAGCACGAAATGCGCGATCTCGTGGCGCTTGCGGTAAAGGGCGAGCGTCTTTTTGCGCAGCGACTTAAAGTGCGGGGGGTAGGCGTTTTCTAAACCGGCGATCGCCTGAACTGACGCCATTATCATGTCTAACCGTGCCTCAAGTGCCACCACACTTTCAAATGCTGCGCGTAGAGGATGGGTAAACTCGTCCCATTTGGCGGCATGCACGATCATAAACAGCTGACTGACCTCAATCTCGACATTGCCCCAAGCATGCAGGCATTCGCCGACCTCAGCGAAAAGGGCGCTAGACGCTACTTCGGACATTGGCGTTGTACTCACGTCAGAACGATAGGAAATTAGGCAATCGGTCTAGGCTAACCCGATGCACTGAAGCAGGGTGGCCAAATCAGGTTCGACAGCGGCCGCCCGTAGAACGGCCGTCCGGTCGATCCGCTTGGCTAGATTGACCCGCGTCATTGGTTTCGCGTAGTCCACCCACTCCTTTTCTAGTGCTTTGATGGCTCCGGGTGTGTCCGGCGGTCGGTTGGCTGACTTGCCCTCGAGATGGCGCAACAGCAAAGCTTCGAAGCACGGCCGCTGCCATAGAACCTTGATGTCGTTTTCGATGGCTAGAGCAATAGCGCGTTGAGCGCGCTGCGGATCGCGCTCGGCTTGGTCGAAGTCGATTAGCGCAAAGCGGTCAGCTGGCGCGCCGCGCTTTTTTTGAAGCTGGCGTAGCCGCAAGACCGCCATCTCGATCCGCGACAACGGATCTCCTGTCCCTGGACCTAGTTCGTCAACGTGGAGATGTACCGCGACACCTGCATCACGGATCAGGTCCTGAAGAAACCCAGCATAGCCTACCTCGGATGCGCCCTCACAGCCGATATAAACTGGGCGACGAAGCTCGATAAATGGTGAGCGACGACGGGTCATCCGAACTGCGGCACGCCGCCGTAGGCACCGCTCAGATATTTACGGTAGTGGTTCTCATCGCGCCGAACCTTCACGTCCATGAGACTATGGATGTGGCTGCGGCCCTGCCGGTCCTTCTCGCAAATGACGATCTCTTCCTTGTTGAGGTCATCGAGCAGGGAAGCAGAATGGCATGACAGCCAGAGCTGCGCATCGTAAGGGTTGCGGCCAGACGTCGCATAAAACCAACGGACCAGCTCGGGCAGCATCGTAGGGTGAATGGCAGCGTCCATTTCGTCTATTGCCGAGATGCCTCCACCTTCCAGCGCGCTCAGTAGAAAGGGGAACATCTTGATAAATGCACGCGTCCCGTGGCTCTCCATTCCCCATGGCATTTCCGCCGCGAGTCCAGCATGCCTGAACAGAAGTACCGGTCCGTTCTCAGTAGTATGAAACCG
>Ga0265798_10006975_pt1 | contig 14723 bp, 6 predicted proteins | sample P3T30metagenome_FD_192430 | JGI IMG/M metagenome (GOLD analysis project Ga0265798, IMG submission 192430) | Plant litter microbial communities from East Loma Ridge, Irvine, California - P3 T30 | ecosystem: Environmental > Terrestrial > Plant litter > Unclassified | place: USA: California... | reverse complement strand
AAATAAACCCCTGGTAATTGAAGAATTTGGTTTGCCGCGCGATAAGCACCTTTTTGCAAAGAACAGCACCACCACATCACGCGATAGTTACTATCGGTACCTTCTTACCCAACTTTGGCGAGGTGCCCCCGGCGAAAATGAAATAAACGGAATCAACTTTTGGGGTATGGGCGGCTTTGCCGCCAACGATCCGGCAGGGCGAATATGGAAACCAGGCGATGATCTTACCTGCGATCCGGGGCAGGAGGAACAAGGCTTAAACGCTGTATTTGCTACAGACACATCTACTTGGAAAGTCATCACCCAAACCACAGGCTTATTACCTAAACACTAACTATTATATACCAAGTTATACATGAAACTTCAACTTATAGATGTCCTTATCTTATTCGCTTACCTGGCCACCATGATATTCATTGGATTTTGGCTTAGAAAAAAAGCGGGCCAAAACAAAGATAGTTATCTGATGGGTGGGAAAACGCTGCCCTGGTATATGCTCGGGTTAAGCGACGCTTCTGACATGTTTGACATTAGTGGTACCATGTGGATGGTGGCATTATGCTTTGTATATGGCTTCAAAAGTATATGGATACCCTGGCTATGGCCGGTTTTTAATCAGGTATTTATGATGATGTTCCTGAGTAAATGGCTGCGCCGCAGTAATGCCAATACAGGTGCCGAATGGCTGCAAACCCGTTTTGGTACTACCGGTAAGGGCGTAGGTGCATCGCACATTATAGTGATTGCTTTTGCGCTGATTGGGTGCCTGGGTTTTATGGCTTATGGGTTTATTGGCCTTGGTAAGTTTGTAGAAATATTCATACCCTGGAGCATGGTTAAAAACTATGTTCCGTTTGAAGTAAGTGCTGCCTTTGTGCCTCACTTTTACGGTATAGCGTTTACCATCATAGCTATGCTATATTCGGTATTGGGAGGTATGCATAGCATCGTCTTGGGCGATGTGATCAAATACATACTCATGATTGTAGCCTGCCTGTCGGTTGGGTATATAGCCTGGAACGCCATGGAGGGACAAACGCTGCATACCCCCGGCGGCTGGAGCAATCCATTCTTTGGTTGGAGTCTTGATTTAAACTGGGCGAGCATTGCGCCCGATGCCAATAAAAAAATTGCCGAAGACGGGTTTGGGATGTTTGGGGCATTTTTCATGATGATGCTGCTGAAAGGTGTTTTTGCTTCGCTTGCCGGCCCTGCACCTAATTATGATATGCAGAAAGTGTTGAGCACCCGTAGCCCTAAAGATGCCAGTAAGATGACCGGCTTTGTGAGCATCATACTTTTACCTATCAGGTACTCACTGGTGGTTGGCTTAACTGTACTGGCACTGTTATACTATAATCAAATTGATATTAAAGGCCCCGATGGCGTTAGCGACTTTGAACGGATTTTGCCGGCCGCTATCAATACCTTTTTGCCGGTTGGTGTTATGGGGCTTGTTTTAACAGGCTTAATGGGTGCATTTATGGGTACTTTCAGCGGTACATTAAACGCAGCGCAGGCGTACATAGTAAATGATATTTACCTAAAATATGTGAACCCTGATGCAGGCAATAAGCGCATCCTTTACATGAACTATCTTACCGGGGTAGTGGTGGTAATTGTAGGTACCATCTTCGGTTTTTTGGCTCATAATGTGAACGATATATTGCAATGGATAGTAGGCGGTCTTTATGGCGGCTACGTAGCAGCTAACATTTTAAAATGGTTTTGGTGGCGTTTTAATGCCAACGGGTTTTTTTGGGGTATGGTTGTAGGTATTGTAGCAGCACTGGTAATGCCTTATATAACTACCGGGCTTCCGCTTTATTGGTGGCCGGTATTGTTTGTGCTTTCTATGGCAGCCAGTATCATAGGCACCTACGCTGCCCCGCCAACCGATACGGCAGTGCTCATCTCCTTCTATAAAACAGTACGCCCCTGGGGCTTTTGGGACCATATACACCAACTGGTGATTGCCGATGACCCGACGTTCAAAGCCAATAAAAATTTCAGGCTCGATATGTTCAACGTAGCGTTGGGTATTGTTGCGCAGCTTGGGTTAACCATAATGCCAATGTATGCCATTACCAGGATGAACAACCAGCTAATAATTGTAGTGCTGGTACTTACCGTTATTGGCTTTATATTAAAGCGTACATGGTGGAATAAATTGGAAGACTAATTAAATAACAGATAATAAAAGATAAATACAACGCTATGAATATCGTATTCGAAGAGCGCCTTAATAGTTTACAAGAGGCTTATCAGCAATTAATTAACCTGCAAAATGTTAAGTTGCCGGGAGGTAATGGTATATACGACCGGTATCAGTACCCGGTACTTACTGCTGCCCATACGCCGCTAACATGGCGTTATGATTTTAACGCCGAAACTAATCCTTTTCTCATGGAGCGTTTTGGTATCAACGCAACTTTCAATGCCGGTGCTATAAAATGGAATGGGAGATACCTTTTGCTGGTAAGGGTGGAGGGGAGTGACCGGAAGTCCTTTTTTGCTGTGGCAGAAAGTCCCGACGGCATAAACAATTTTGTGTTTTGGGACACGCCGGTTATTATTCCGCAATTGGCACAACCGGATACCAACATCTACGATATGCGCTTAACTGCGCATGAGGATGGTTGGATCTATGGCTTATTTTGTACCGAAAGGCGCGATCCATCGGCCGGTGAAGGCGACCAGTCTGCAGCTATTGCACAGTGCGGCATTGTGCGCACTAAAGATTTTGAGAACTGGGAGCGCTTGCCCGATTTAAAAACCCCTTCGCCCCAGCAGCGAAACGTGGTGTTGCACCCTGAGCTTGTTAAAGGCCAATACTGTTTTTACACACGCCCGCAGGATAGTTTTATTGAGGCAGGCAGTGGTGGTGGAATTGGTTACGGCTTAGTCAATGATATTTTAAACCCTGTAGTATTACAAGAAACGGTAATCGACAAAAAAGTCTATCATACCGTTTACGAAGCCAAAAACGGGCAAGGTCCGGCACCTATTAAAACAGATAAAGGCTGGTTGCATTTGGCTCATGGCGTACGTAATACTGCGGCTGGTTTGCGCTATGTGCTGTATATGTTCCTAACCGATCTGGATGATTTGACCAAGGTTATACACAAACCCGCAGGATACTTTATTGCACCCGAGGGTGAAGAGCGCATTGGCGACGTATCAAATGTGGTCTTTTCAAACGGATGGATACTTGACAATGATGGAACCGTGTTCATTTATTATGCTTCATCAGATACCCGTATGCATGTTGCGGTATCATCGCTCGAAAAGTTAATTGATTATGTGATCAATACGCAGCAAGATGGTCTTACTTCCGATGCTTCGGTAAAGCAAGTAATGAGTCTGATAGAAAACAACAAAAAGTATTTCAATCAGCATAACGCCAAAGTGTCAAGTTTATAACTATGGAAAGCCGCCGGTACCAATTAACTGCACTCCTTAAATGGGGCCTTATGTTGTTATGCTTCAATTATAGCACTATGCAAACCAATGCTCAAGACAGGCCTGCCAACTATGGTTTGCTTAAACCTCAGGACGCCTCTACGCTGCCTAAGTCGAGGGCTCCGTTGCAAAAGGGAAAGTTAGTAGCCAAAATTGCACCGCACACCATACTTCAAAAAACAGCCGAAAACGAATATTTAATAAAGAACGGATGGGAATTGGCTTCGGCTAATGATGTTACGGCTACAGCGAAATCCGTATCTCAATCTACTTTCAACAGTACTTCATGGCATAATGCCATTGTGCCTGGCACAGTACTCACCACATTAGTACAGCAAGGGGTTTACCCCGATCCGTATTGGGGTATAAACAATCTAAGTATTCCAGATACGCTTTGCCGCCAAAATTGGTGGTACCGAACAACTTTTACCATACCAAAGGCGCAGGCAAACAAAACATGCCGGTTAATATTTAAAGGCATCAATTATGAAGCAAATGTTTGGCTCAATGGCCATTACATAGGAAGTATTAAGGGAGCTTTTAAAAGAGGAATGTTTGATGTAAACCGCTACTTAAACAATAATGCTGCTAACGCTTTAGCTATTCAAATAATTCCGCCACCGCATCCGGGCATACCACATGAGCAGTCGGTTTTAGCGCAGCGTGGCCCTAACGGAGGCGCCCTATGCCAGGACGGTCCAACCTTCATTTCCTCTGAAGGGTGGGATTGGATTCCGGGAATTCGTGATCGGAATATAGGCTTATGGCAGGATGTAGCTATACGTTTCACCAGTGATATAAGTATTGTTGACCCGCAGGTTATTACCGATTTGCCATTGCCAGATACCAGCACAGCCGCGGTGATTATTAAGACAAGCATCCGTAATTCGGGCAGCAAAACCGAACAGATAACATTAAACGCTCAAATTGCGGGTATTAACCTGCGAGTGCCGGTTACCGTTAAAGCCGGTGAAACTAAAGAAATCAAATTATTGCCAGCAGAGTTTAAGCAGCTTACGCTTAAAAACCCCAAATTATGGTGGCCTAATGGTTATGGTAAGCCAAACTTATACAAATTAACCCTTAGCGTTACACAAGGTAAAAGGGTGTCTGATCTGAAAATAATTCGTTTTGGTGTAAGGGAGTTGAGTTACGAATTATCGGTAGATGCGCCAAAGCAAAAAAACTGGAGGGTAGAATTTAACCCAACCGAAGTTTTTCAAAAAACGCAGCGCCCACTTTTTAATACTGCAGCACGAAGAAATGTAGGTGGCGAAACCGTTATACCTGAATTGAATGCCGGCGTAGACCCGGCACTGCTGCAAGACGCAACTGATAAATCTGCCGCCCCTTACCTCGTTATCAAGGTAAATGGCAAACGCATTTTTTGTAAAGGCGGCAACTGGGGAATGGACGATGGTATGAAGCGAACTTCGCGTATTTTTTTAGAGCCTTACTTTAAACTTAGCCGTGACGCCAATTTTAACATGATACGTAACTGGACGGGCGAAAGTACCGAGGAGATTTTTTACGACTTATGTGATGAATACGGGTTGCTGGTTTGGAACGACTTCTGGACATCGACCGAAAATTATAACCTGTTGCCGCTTGATAATCGTTTGTTTTTAGAAAATGCGAAAGAGGTAATTCATCGGTTTCGTAATCACCCTTCAATTGCCATTTGGTGTCCCCGAAACGAAGGATATGTGCCACCGGCATTGGAAATACCCTTGGTAGAAATGATTGCAACCGAAGATGGAACACGGCACTATCAGGCAAACTCGCGTTACATGAATTTACGTACCAGCGGGCCGTGGAATTATCAAAAAGATGCGTCACAATATTTTACTCGCATTGCCGACGGTTTTAGTACAGAGTTAGGCACGCCTTCGGTACCTACCGCTGCTACCATGCGTTCCATGATGGCCAAAGAAGATCTGTGGCCAATAGGTGATGTTTGGCACTACCATGATTTTCATTTTGGGCAAGTAGATTATGTAAATGCTATCGACTCGCTTTATGGTACCGCCACCGGACTTGATGATTTTTGTAAAAAGGCACAACTGGTAAACTATGATAGTCACCGCGCCATGTTCGAATCATGGAACAGCAAACTTTGGAACAACGCCAGCGGAATGCTGATATGGATGAGCCACCCGGCATGGCCAAGTACGGTATGGCAGGCATATTCTTCTGATTATGAAACGTTCGGATCCTATTACGGTTCAAAAATTGCCTGCGAACCTGTGCACATACAGCTTAACGCAAACAATAATAAGGTGATTGTAGCGAATGCCTCACTATCTTCTTATAACCAGGCCAAAGCGCATTTATCTATTTTTAATTTGCAGGGGAAAAAGCTGAGCGAGCAGCAAGCACAAGTTAATACCTCTGGAAATGGCATTACTGATTGTTTTACGGCTAAGTTGCCGACTGATATTGATGGAATATACCTTGTACGGCTTGAACTTACTGATGCTAACGGTAAATTAATTTCTAAAAACGATTATTGGAAGTCGGGTCGCGCAGCCAATTATCAGTCATTTAATAAATTGAGCAATGGTGCCTTAAGCTGTAAAACAGCGTTAAAGCAAAACGGGCAATTACAGCTTACGGTTACCAATACATCATCAGTTCCGTGTATAGGTGTAAAGCTGAACGTTCAGGATAGTAAATCCAAACAATTAATCCTCCCGGCATATTTTTCTGACGGGTACTTTAATTTGCTGCCAGGCGAGGCAAAAGTACTTGAGTTGGATGTTGCACAAAAAACAGGATTTCACATATTAGCCAATGCCTATAACATTCCTGAAAGTGTTATATCAAGTATTTTTTAACAAGATAAGAACCCAACTGCCATAAAGCTTCAAAATACGAATCTCAATTGCTTGAAAATTAAAAAGCACTTAATAATACCTTAAAATGTTAATAAAGTATTAACACTGCATTTCGGCATAAAATACCTTTGGATAACCAATATTAAAACCAAAAGTTATTTTATGAAAAGCAGACAAATGATGCTGACAGCAGCCCTGTTGGGGTGCTTGTTCAGCTGTAAAAAAGGGGAAGAAAAAAACGCGGAAGCTACGCCTCAAACGGTAGCGGCGGCCCCTAAAACTACGCTGGCCGTGGGCGGTGTAACCATCAGCGGCAACAAGTTCTATGTTAATGGCCACCAGATCTTCTTTAACGGCATTAACACCGCCTGGCAAAAGCAAAGCGATTATAGCCTGGACTTTCTGGGCCGTAACTACGACCCCAACTGGTGGAACACCGAGTTTACGCGCTACAACCAGAACCACATTAACCTGGCCCGTGTTTGGATTCATGGCTCAGGAGCGTACAGTCCCGGGGTGGATGGCAACGGCTATACACTCAGCCCAAGCACCCAGTTCCTTTCTGATATGGACGGGCTGGTACAAAAGGCTAAAGACTGGAATATCTACATCATGCCCACCTTTTGGTCGTTTGATATGGCCAAGGGCAGCAAAGCCACCCAGATGCGGAACATTATTACTGATGTAAACAAGACCAACTCCTACATCAATAACTTCCTCATTCCTATTGTAAAGCGCTACAATACGGTAAGCAACATCATTGGTTATGACCTGTGCAACGAGCCTGAGCACCTTTGGCGTGATGCCGACTGTGGCAGGCTGGACCGAAATGCAGTGGTTAGATTTTTAGCTATGTGTGCAGCAGCCATTCACAAGAACTCCAGCAAGCCGGTTACGGTAGGGTCTATGTGGATTTGCTTTAACAGCGACCGCTACATTGGCTATGATACCTATACCGGGGATAACCGCTATACAGGCAATAACTACAGCAATGCCTCCCTGCATGCACAATTTAACGACCCCAAGGCTTATATGGACTTTTGGGCGCCGCATTGGTACGCCTGGCAAAGCAGCAGCGGCCCATTCGAGACGTCTATAGGCTACTGGCTGGACAACGGTAACAAGCCGGCACTAATAGGGGAAACCTACGGAGGCGATGTGAACAGCTCAACGGCCAACAACAGCCGCAACTATAACATCACGATGGCTAACTACTACAAGCAGTCTTATCAAAACGGCTATTCGGGCGTATGCGGGTGGAAAAACCCATGGGAGAACGACGGTTACGGGACCTTTAACGGAGTGGCCAGCGGAACCAATGCCTTCTATGCCACTTACCCCACAGTGGTTAACCAGTAAAACAGCGTCTTACTCTTCTTAAAATTTAATTAACAAGTCCTCTGTAATGAAGGACTTGTTAGTTTCTTCGCTTTAAAACTAAAATTTATCTGCAATACTATAGTAGGCGGATAATTCAACGCAGTATTATTAACTATTAATTATGTGCTGTGTAATCTTAAATTAATACCTATGGTTTTGGAGTACATTTCTGTGTGAAAGCACTTTAAGTACTATATAATGCAGCTGTATTAATCAGCTTGTTAAGATTAATATTATAAATTGTTAAAAAAGCATTAACAAGTGTTTTGCGTGTAGCTTAACATTGTATAACAATTATAAATCAGGTTTCAAACCCAAAATTCTTAAAGAACAATATGTATGGAAAAACTTCTACGCACCTTTTTTGTGTACCTGTTTTTTGTTTGTGTAAGCTTGCAACAAGTATTTGCTCAGCAAAAAACAATCACAGGAACGGTAATTGATGAAAAAGGGCAGCCCTTACCGGGAGTTACCATCAAACTTAAAGATGCACCTGCATCAGGAACGCAGTCTGGCAGTGATGGAAAGTTTTCTCTAAAGGTATCTGTAGCTAACCCCGTATTGGTATTCACCAGTATTGGCTATTTAGTAGCAGAAGTACCTGCAGGAGCAGCTCCTTTAAACGTTACCTTAACACCGCAACCCAATGCCCTTACCGATGTGGTTGTAGTTGCCTTCTCAAGGCAAAAAGCAGCAACCGTTACCGGTTCGGTATCAGCCATACAGGGTAAAGATTTGGTAGCCAATTCTGTAGCTAATGTGAGTAACATGCTTGTTGGTAATGCAGCCGGCATCAGCGGTTTGCAAACCAGTGGTGAAGCAGGACGCAGCGGTGCGAATATCTACATCAGGGGTGCTGCAACTTACGGCAACACCACGCCGCTGTTTGTTATTGATGGTGTTGAGCAACCTTCAGAACAAGGGTATACTCAACTCAACGCCATTGATGCCAATGAGATTGAAAGCGTGAGTATATTAAAAGATGCCTCTTCAACAGCGGTTTATGGCATACGTGGTGCCAACGGTGTAATTATCGTTACTACCAAAAGAGGGCGCAGCGGAAAGCCAACGTTTGGTATCAACACCAGTTTTGGAAGCACAAAGGCAACAAATTTACTGCATAATCCAACCTCATACGAGTGGGCCTTCATGCGTAACGAAGCTATTGCAGTAGAGCAAACTACTTTTAACTCGCCGGTGTATAACGCCTATTTATTCAGTAATTCAGATCTGGAAAAAATGCGCATTGGCAGAGATTTCCTGCCATCTGAAGTTAATGCAACCACCTACCCTAATCTTACCGAGGCGCAAAGGGCACAGTTGCTGGAAAGCCCCGCATTATACTATGGAAGCCGCGACTTATTTGCAGAACAATTTGGCGGCCGCGGCCCTCAAAAACAATTGAACTTAAACGTATCGGGCGGTACTGCCAAAGTGAAGTATTTTACTTCGTTAGGATATTTTGATCAGGGCAGTATATTAACTAACACCAGTTATCAGGGTGCTAACACTTCCTCTACTTACCGCCGTTACAACTACCGCTCAAACTTTGATGTTGAGGTAACTAAAAACCTTACCGTTTCGGTAAACCTGGCCGGCCAGTTTAACGAGGTGTCGGGCCCGGGATACGGAGGGGGTAACAATCCAAATGACATTAATGCACGATACGGCTCTATTATGCAATACATTTTTGATTCGGGACCATTAACTGCTCCCGGATTAGTGAATGGTAACCTTGTAAATCAATATGCGGGTTTGAGCGGTTCGCCAGATAATCCACTGGGTGTAAAGCTTGGGAGTTCCAAAGGCCCTCAAAATGCAGTTTATAACTTGCTTACCAGCGGTACCGAAAAATTATATAATACTTTATTGAGCAACAGTATAAAATTCAGATACAACCTGGGTTCGCTCACCCCAGGGTTATCTGTGCGCGGAACAGCCAACTACGATGACAGCTACATTAAAGCCGTTGCATATGTGCCTGCTTTACAAACTTACTCAGTTCGTCGCAATCCGTCTAATCCAAACAATTACGATTTCTTTGGTGGGGCTATTGGCGCAAACACTTTTGATACTGCACCTCCTAACGGTAGCGGAGGCCATAATGGTACCTGGCGTAAAACTTATTTTGATGTTGGTATTGACTATGCCAGATCATTTGGTAGCCATAACGTTACCGGTTTATTATTAGGTAAGGCGCAAAAATACACACTTCCGGGCGATGCTTATAACACACCTGCCGGGTTAATGGGTTTCCTGGGCCGAACTACTTATAATTATAAAGAGCGTTACCTGGCCGAGTTTAACATTGGCTATAACGGTTCTGAACAATTTATAGAAGGTAAAAGATTCGGATTCTTTCCGGCTTACTCTGCGGGCTGGGTTCTTTCAAACGAGTCTTTTTTCCCTAAAACCGACTGGGTAACTTTTGCCAAGGTTCGTGCCTCTTATGGCGAAACCGGTAATGACCAAGTACCAAACGGCGTAGGGCGCTACCTGTACCTGCCAAGTACTTATTTAACTGGCCAAACAGGTACCTCTTATTATTTCGGTAACAGCAATGGTTCGGTGGTAAACGGGATATACTATGGTGCTTTGGAAAGCACATTGGGTAACCCTGCTATAACCTGGGAGAGATCAAAAAAACGCGATTTAGGTATCGAACTTAAATTTTTAAAAAACCGCCTGTCTTTTACCGGCGATTTATTTAAAGAAGACCGTGATGCAATTATTACCCGTATTGGTACTATCCCTTACACTTATGGTGTAGATGCATCACAGGTGCCCCCGGCCAACGTAGGTAGTGTTACCAACCACGGCTACGATATTGAATTGGGCTGGGCCGATAGAACTAACAACTTTGGTTATTACGTTACTGCTCTGGTTGGTTATGCCCGTAACAAAATCAAATATCAGGCAGAGGCCGTAAGGGCATATCCGTATTTGCTGGGAACCGGCTTTTCAATTGGTCAGAAAAAAGGATACATAGCCGATGGGTTTTATAACACACCTGCCGACTTAATTAATGCACCATACAATACAACCAACGCCAATAAGGTAGCCCTGGGCGATGTGCGTTACCGCGATATAAACGGCGATGGATTAATTGATGTTAACGACCAGGTGCCTATAGGCTATTCCATCCTGCCTCAATACAACTTCAGCTTAAAAACAGGGTTCAACTTTAAGGGCTTTGATGTAAGCGCCTTATTTACAGGAACTGCAAAAGGCTCATTCAACCTGGCTAATTTCTCTATGATCACTCCATTCTTCCAAAACGCGGGTAACGTAATGTCTTGGGAATATGAAGGTCGATGGACGGCCGACAAAGTGGCCAGGGGAGAAGAGATCACCTATCCGCGGGCAACACTTAACGGAGGCAGCGGCGGTACATCTAATTACATGAGCAGCAGCTTATGGATTAAGTCTAACAGCTTTATGCGTTTAAAAAATATAGAGATAGGCTATACTATCCCTAAAGTTTCCTTCCTGAAAAAGGCAAATATTAACTCTATCAGAGTATTTGGTAATGGAAACAATTTGTTTACCTGGAACAGCGAACTGTATAAATTGGGTATAGATCCCGAATCAAGAGACGATATAGGCGGGCGGGCAATTTATCCTATAACCAGGGTATTTGTATTCGGAGCGCAGGTTAGGTTTTAAATCTAAAAAAATATTCAAATGAAAAATTCAGTCTACAAAATAGCAGGATTATTAATCATAGCAGGAGTTACCTCTTGTCAGAAAGATTTCTTACAAAAGCCTGAAACAACAGGTGCAACAACCATTGAAAGTGTTTTTGCAAGCCGCGTAACTGCCGAACAAGGCGTGGCGGCGGCCTACCGTCAAACCCTGGTTCAAAATTTATGGGATGGCCGTGCAATAGACAATGGTACCCTTTCCGGTATATCAGGAGAAATGAGTTACGGCGAAACCTGGGCTACTTTAGCCAAGTACGTTTCATCAGGTTTCGCACCTACTAATTTTGGTAATAACCGTGCAACCAGCAGCGATAATTATCCCGATAATTTCAGGGCAGTACGCCGCAGCTTTATTGCTTACGAAAATATAGACAAGGTAGCCGATATGACTACTGAAGAAAAGGGTTGGGTGAAAGGCGAAATGAAAGCATTGGTAGCTTACCGTTACATGAACATGATGATTCATTACGGGGGCGTACCTATTATAACCAAAGCCCTTACCACCGATGATGATTTAAATACCAAGCGTGCCACTTTACAGCAAACGCTTGATTATATAGTAAAAACAGCCGATGAAGCTACTGCAGCCTTACCTGATAGTTGGGCAGATAAATACGGAGGCCGTTTTGTGAAGGGTGCCGCCATGGCTATTAAAGCTAAAGCGCTTATTTATGCCGCACGTCCGCTATTTAACTCTGCAACACCTTACCTGAGCTTGGGTGGCAATAGCAACCTTATTTGCTTTGGCTCGGCCGATCAAAAACGGTGGAACGATGCCATAGCCGCTAATGAGGCCGTTATAACCTGGGCTAACGGCCATGGTTATGGTATCATTAACACAGGCGGCGGTCCTGGCGTGCCAAACGTAAACGCCATGGCCGATTATGGAACCGCTACTTCTGTCCCCGCCAATAAGGAAGTTTTGCTGGCTTACAAGTTAGACGATGCGGGCCAGGAAAAATTCTTTGCCTGGTATAACCCTACTATTTTGATAAGTGGAAATAACCGGTACCTGGTTGATCATATGGCCATGTTAAGTAACTTTTTGCCGGTTTACTACCGCAACGATGGTACCGATCAAAGCTGGCCTAAACCGGGCGACGCCGCACGGCCTTACCAGGATTATTTTGACCGCATGCAGGCTATGGAGCCGCGTTTTAAAGCCGATAATGTGGCACACGGTATAGATGCCTGGAACAATCCCGGTAATAACAATTGGACATACATTAACGCAACCAAAGGCCCGGGAGGCCCGGGAGGCGATACTTACGGGCATGGTGTGGCTAAAAGTTCAAAATATTATTATGGTGCCGGTAGCCGCACTTGGTTTGAACCACCTATATTCCGCATGGCGGAGTTTTATTTGAACCTTGCCGAGGCGTATAATGAGGTTGGAAACTCTTCCAAAGCCTTAGAAAATTTAAATGTGGTGCATAACCGTGCCGGCCTGCCTTCTGTAACCGAAACCGATCAAACCAAACTGCGCCAAATTATACAGCGGGAGTGGGCTATTGAGTATTACAATGAGCAGCACCGCTACTTTGATATACGCCATTGGAAACTTGACGTTGGCAACGGAATTGGTGGCGGCGATATGAGGGAGTTTCAGTTCAATATTGCAAAAAATCCGGATGGTTCTTACAAAAGCCGTGTGCTAAAGGAGAATATGCTTTCTTACTACGATCAGAAAACATACAGCGCTTATTGGGATAATAAGATGTACCTGGATCCATTTCCGCAAGAAGAAATTGACAAGCAGATCATTGTACAGAATCCGGGTTATTAACCTGCTCACCTAAATTATTACCAACTTAAAACGTAAATAATGAATATCAAATATAAGTTCAGGGGAGTAGTGGTGGGTACTTTACTCATCACTGTTTCCGGACAGTTAATGGCGCAAACCATTGGGCAAGAGAAACCTGACACCACCGTTCACCAAAAGCTAAATGCCGGTGAATACGTGCCCGGACGGTTGTTTAATGTGCCTAAAAATTTGTTTACCGGGGCAGTATCGTCTGTTACAGGAGAAACTTTGAAAAAAACGCCGGTACCCAATTTAACTAATACACTTTACGGCCGTTTGGCGGGTTTAACCGTTTCGCAGGGCAGTGGCGAGCCGGGCAACGATAACGCCAGGCTGGCTATACGCGGCGCCGGGAGCTATTTTGGCAACGTAGGCTCATCTCCTTATGGGCGTTATAAAATTTTTGTAGACGGGTTTGAAGTTAACGCTAACTATTTACCGGGCCTGTCTGCCGCCGAGATACAGGAAGTATCAGTTTTGAAAGATGCTGCATCGTTGGCCACCCTCGGCCTGCGCGGCGCAAATGGGGTAATATACATTACCACCAAGCGCGGATCTGCCGGTAAACCTACGGTTAGCATTCAGGCACGTACAGGCATTCAACAGGCTATAAATATTAACAAACCACTCGACTCATACAGCTATGCCAATTTATACAACCAGGCGCTGTATAACGATAATGGCGGTAATCTTTCGGCAGCTCGTTACAGCCCCGCTCAATTAGCCGCCTACCAGAATGGTACCGCACCAAACGTTGATTGGTATGACCGCGTTTTGAAAAAGAATGGAATGTATACCGATGCAGATGTAACTTTTTCCGGGGGTGACAGCACCACCCGGTACAACATCGTTTTAAATTATGCTAACCAGGGCGGACTGTATGATGTAAAAAACACAGATGCTACCTCTAATGAAGGGCTCACCCGCTATAACGTTCGTACCAACCTCGATTTTACACTGCTGAAAATTGTTGATGCCAAGTTTGATTTAGGCGGGCGTATAGAAGATTTAAGACACCCTAATATTGCAGGCCCTAATGGTGGTACGTTGGTTGGCAGCACTTCCAATCTTTTTAATCAACTGGCCGGGTATCCTTCCAATATCTATAACCCATATGCCGATGCTAACAATACATTATATTCAGGTACTACTTTGTATCCGTATAACCCTTTAGCTTCTATTCAGGCACAAGGGTATGGTTTGTTGCACAGCCGTATTTTACAGGGTAATTTTACTTTTAAAGAAAGGCTTGACGGTCTTACACCCGGACTGTATTTAAAAGAAGCATTCTCGGTAGTAAGTTACTATCAGTCGTTCAGGTCTAAAACAGCAGATTATGTGCGTTATTTTGACTACGCCAACAACCCTAACCCAATAACCAATAACAGGTTTGCCAACATCAGGGCTACCGGTGCATCGCCTATTGGCCAGCAAGACTGGAAGCAAGCCATGGCCACTATTGGTTATGACCACAAGTCTGGCGATCATCAAATTTTCTCTGCTTTAAATTATCACCTGTCTGATTACCGGGGC
>Ga0265798_10006974_pt1 | contig 14723 bp, 10 predicted proteins | sample P3T30metagenome_FD_192430 | JGI IMG/M metagenome (GOLD analysis project Ga0265798, IMG submission 192430) | Plant litter microbial communities from East Loma Ridge, Irvine, California - P3 T30 | ecosystem: Environmental > Terrestrial > Plant litter > Unclassified | place: USA: California... | reverse complement strand
GCAACGGCCACGCCGCAGCCTCACGGATGCCTGGCTCCCGGTTTCCCCTCCGTGCCTCAGGATGCCGTCTTAGGCATTACATGCACTGCAGATCATAGAAGGGGTCCTGGCATCTCAGGCTTGCGCTTCAAACAACATCATACGACAAAGTTTACCTCAGAGCAGAGCAATGCCGTCATGTTGAAGACTCACCAGCATGACAGCCGCCGAGGAAAACAATATCGTACGATACTCGTTCAGTATCAGTTCCTCGGGGTTGACAAGCTTTCGGCAACCTCGCCGTCGGAGGTTAGCATCGATGCGTAGAAGCTATGGTGGAAAGATTAGCGACTTGCAGCATCTGAAGTCTGGGAGCGAAGACCAAAAACAATGGCCTGACATTGTTTGAGACTCTAAGGCGTCGAGGAAGTTGCAACGAGATGCGGTTCTCGAGCTGATTGCCCAATATGGTCATTCATTGTGATAACCTACTGCAGGCACATCCATTGTTGTCTATTGTACAATCTAGCCAATAGAGTCCTCTGATCCATCTTGCAATTCTGGACTCTACCATCACATCAGCAAGTCATTCTCCATCAGCAACCCAAGAGTTTCCATCTCGCGTGGCTCTGCAGATTCGCTTGCAGAGATCACAGCCCTAAGGCAGAGCTAACGTCTCTCGAATCTGATCACTCCATCCACGAGGTCGCAAATGCGGCCGATAGTCAGCCTCTCTGAGTGGGGAATCCCAAAATAGCGCCAGGATTTTGTACACCTGCAGCAAGCACTGTCCATCCGGGCTTGGTGGGGGTTCCTGAGCGCTACACGGCCCGCTCGGATTGGCTGAAGCCATTCCGCCTAGGCCGACGGGCTTTTGTGGTGCTACCAACCACAGCGCCGAGTGGCTTCAAGAGCATCGAGTTCTCTTCGTCGTCAAGCCTCGGCGGCTCGAATCAACTGCCATGGCAGTGTCGCACAGAATCGTCTCCGCCCAGCAAGTGCTTTCTGCGGTGCTTCTGCGCAGGGGCGGTGAGCTCCAGCAACTGTTCGTTTGCTACTTACGACGCTATTCCTACACCCCAGCGATTTGACCTCGCAATTGCTGCTCGTGCTGCGCGTTCTCCTGTCACGTTGATCTTGTTCCGCCATACTGCACTCATCGGCAATATTTCATCGCTATACGATCATTCTGGCTTGCTGTCGACCTCTCGAACGCACATCGTCTCAGCACCTCCTACCGTGTCAGAGTCTACCCCATTGGGAAGCGACAGCCGTTGGACTCAGCAACTCAACTCGGTAGCCAGACAACGGTGCAACGGCTAAGGCAGAGCTGTCAAAATCTCTAATCCGTTTGCGACACGATCTCAGAGCCTTGAGGGTCGAAAAAGTTCTTCGAACGAAGTGCCACTGAACGCCACCGCTGAAGTTCACCCACCACACTACCCTTGTACGTTACGCCGCACACCTGCGCATTGCTCGATAGCCACTTTGCCTACTTTGAAGCTCCGGGTACACCAACTAAGCTATCCGAAGAACATGGTTGTGTGCCTGGTGCTTCAGGTTTGAGACGCTCTTCACACACTCGGCGCGAGGCGCATAGGCCGAACCCCTCCACCAACCCTCGCCATCTCAAACCCACTCCTCAGGCTTCTTAGGGATTGGCGGCTATCACTCCTACCTAACACTACCCCACTTCAAGGCTTTTACCAACCGTTGTCCGTCTTATTCCAGCCACTATACCAGAATTTCCACCGGGGTCTCTAGGTTTGAGCCACGCCCGTTCGGAACAGGGGCAGCGTAGTTTCAGGCACAGCGAGCGGCTGCAAGCAGAACCCGCACGGCTCCTGTGAGATCCACCACTGATCTACAACTGCACTGACAGGTCTCGTTGTTCTAATACCCAGGATTCCTGCCAAACTTTGGGTTGTCCTTCCACCTCCGCTCCCTCCATCAACACTCCGCCCGCTCCTGGGACGCCGACATTCTTTTCTCTCTACTTCGTATCTGGCTGGCCGGGTCGAACTTCGACTGGACTACTTACCTCTTCCGGTTGAGGCTTCGCTTTCGTGTATACATTACCGACTTTAATACTTGCTTCTAATTCCGTTGAACGGTGGACGAATTGTGGTGGACCTTGACGACTATTTGAAGAGAAGAATACATTTTGGTTACGATGGGGGCAAACATCAACAGAACGAGCGCGATGCTCTCCCGGTTCTTTACACCGCGGAAACTCATATTTCATTTATTCTTCTGGGGTTTTCACTGGGCACTTTTCGGCATTGGTTGGTAAGTCGATGGCTATCCTCGCCTATGACCTGTTCTGACATCCACCAGGTGGAAACAGCAAGGCGATATCCGTCTCGCGCCTCTCAACGGTCTTCAATACTCCGTTTGGATTTCTCGAGGTGCTGGTCTTGTGTTGTCAGTCGACACAATGGTAATTGTTATGCCTATGTGCAGGAACATTCTTCGGTGGTTACGGCCCAAGGCTCGATGGATGCCGCTTGACGAGTCGCAATGGTTCCACCGACAAGTCGCCTATGCTATGCTGTTCTTCACGATCTTGCATACGGGCGCTCATTACGTCAAGTAGGACCTCCACATTCTCTCGAGCTAGAAATGTACTAACGAACGCAGCTTCTTCAACGTTGAGCGAGTCCAGGTCCGACCTCAGATTGCCCTTCAGATCCACTACACGGAGGCCGGTGGTATCACTGGACATATCATGTTGCTCTGCATGTTACTCATCTACACGACTGCCCATGCCAGGATCCGACAGCAATCGTTCGAGACTTTCTGGTACACCCACCACCTGTTCATTCCGTTCCTGCTCGGCATGTACACCCATGCCACCAGCTGTTTCGTGCGAGACACAGTCGCGCCTTTCTCTCCCTTCGACAAGAAGAACTTCTGGACTCACTGCATTGGTTACGAAGGCTGGCGATGGGAGCTTGTAGGTGGTGGCCTCTACCTCTGCGACCGCCTCTACCGTGAGATTCGCAGCAGACGCGAGACCAAGATTGTCAAGGTCGTCCGTCACCCATACGGTAAGCTTCTCTGCAACGTCTCAGAAATGCACATCTAACAGCCCACAGACGCCGTCGAGATCCAATTCACTAAGCCCAGCATGAAGTACAAGCCAGGCCAGTGGCTCTTCCTCAACTGCCCGGAAGTCAGCTACCACCAGTGGCATCCTTTTACGATCACATCTTGCCCGCACGACCCGTATGTCTCGGTCCACGTCCGCCAAGTTGGTGATTTCACGCGTGCTCTCGCCGACGCTCTCGGTGCCGGACAATCGCAATCCAAGCTGTACGACGAGCTCGACCCCATGGGCATGTACGAGATCGCCCTCCAGCACGGCCAGAAGATGCCCTCGCTCAAGATCGACGGACCCTACGGAGCCCCCGCCGAAGACGTCTTCGAGAACGAAGTCGCTGTCCTGATTGGAACCGGTATCGGCGTCACACCCTGGGCCTCTATCCTCAAGTCCATCTACCACCTCCGTCTCTCGCCCAACCCGCCCAAGCGTCTCCGCCGCGTCGAATTCATCTGGGTCTGCAAAGACACATCGTCTTTCGAATGGTTCCAAACACTTCTCTCATCCCTCGAGGCACAATCTCTGGGCGGAGCAGATGGCGACCAATTCCTACGCATCCACACATACCTGACGCAGAAAATGGACGTCAACACAGCCCAGAACATTGTGCTCAACTCTGTCGGCACCGACAAGGATCCCCTCACCGAACTCAAGTCGCGCACCAACTTTGGCCGTCCGGACTTCCAGCGCCTGCTGTGTGGCATGCGCGACGGCATCCTGGACCGCACTTACATGAACGGGCTAGAGAGCACGCTGAGGACAGAGGTCGGTGTGTACTTTTGCGGACCGAATGTTGCGGCAAGGGATATCAAGAAGGCGTGTAAGCAGGCTACGTGCCAGGAGGTGAACTTCAAGTTCTGGAAGGAGCATTTCTAGATGGGGGTGGATGTATATTTTGCATGTTTTGGAGCGAAGACCGCCCGGGAGCATTGGATGATTGAATTGTATCATCGTATTACATTTACGACTTTTCTATCGTGTTACCTAGAGCCCTAAGGGAGCGAATCATTGGACTATTTCTCACTTTTCTACTGGCATAAGTTGCTATGTCCAAGTGATTTAACGGCGATGTCGTCTTTATTTCGCACTTCGAGCCGGCAAGCACAGCAAGAACTTCTCTCCTCAACGGCATATACCGTCTGTCATCCAACCAACTCTCCCACTCTTCTCTAACAGCCATGACACCTGCCAAGTACGCATCCATCGAGCCTCATCCCGGGCTCTTAAGAGCCGCATTGATCTGTCAAGCCAGTCCATGAAACGTCATGCCTGAGGCATACTCTTGAAGCGACGCGCCCGTCAGCTCGTGATGTAGCCATGCAATGACGCTGACGCTGACCAAAGAAAGGTGCTCGACCTTCTCCCTGATCTGAATTTAATAGTACATTGGTGTTCCGGCAGGCGTTGGTCACGTCAGCACAACGAAGCGCGCGCTTTCTTCACTTACCACTCTCAACCCTCAATTCTCATCCAACCGACCATCCAACTTGCAACTCATCGTTTCACATCTTTCCCTCTGACTATACCATAATACTTCAGTTACTAACGGCGCCACTATCCTTTCCTAAAGATACGCCGACGAGCACCTGCGCAGCTTCATCCATTACCATGCCCTGGGGACGACAGAGCGCGATCGGTAAGGAACGGCTCGCATGACCTGCATGCGGCGCAGTAATAACGATAGGCTACTGTAGTGTGCAGCTCTGTTGGGTCGTGATGTGACTGTGTGGCACGGAGACCGAATAGGCGCTAAGGGGTATTGGACCCGGTGCTCGGAATATCGGATCTTGGGGCGGTAAGATGGGTTGTGTATTGAGTTTCTCGAGCGAAGAGAGTAACGAAATTCGCATTAAGTATGAACGAGTATCGCGAGATACGCCTAAAAGAGAGGCCTAATAAGGATGAATATAGTAGCCATCGACAGTACAGCGTGGTGAGGCATGCGACGCGATGCAAAGGGTGTGTGTATCTATCTTTAGTTACTTATTCTCATTGATCACTTCGTCTTCGCAATACTAACCACGTTCCTCAACGTGCCAAAAGGCAGTACATCTGCAATCCTCCTCTTGCTCGCAAACAGCATGACCAGCCTATCCAGACCGCAACCCCACCCGCCCGTAGGAGGCATGCCCCACTCCAAAGCCTCGAGATAGCTCTCATCAATCTGGCCTTCGCCCTCAGCATGGAAGTCCAGCTGCTGTGTGAACTTCCTCCGCTGTTCGAATGGCGAGTTCTCTTCCTCATACGCATTGACGTATTCGCGGCCGTGTATGAACAGCTCGACGCGCGAGGCGACACGTTGTGATGTAGCAGAGTCGAGGTAGGATTTGGAGAGTGGCGAGAGCGCTTCGGGGTGGTGTGTGATGAAGGTGGGGTTGACACAGAGTGGCTCGATGTATTCTTCGGCGAGGGTGTCGAGCAGACGAGGTAGCGTAGGGTTGGGTGGTACTGTGATGTTGAGCTTTTTGAACATGTCCAGCACTTCAGCAGAAGCGTTTGGTGAGGAGAGGTCCGGCATCTTGCGACCGCTGGCTTTCTCTATGGTAGGGATGAATGGCAGTTGGGCAAATGGCCTCGTGAAGTCAATGCCTTCTGGTGCTGCTAGCGAAGGGAAGTATGTCGATCTCAGCGACTCAGCTGCAGTATGCAAGCCTTGGATGAGCTGCTCCGTCCGTGCAATGACATCTGGCAGTGTTGCTCCCACCTCGTAAAACTCGCAAGTGGAGAACTCCGGATTGTGCGTGTTGTCGACACCTTCGTTTCTGAAAGCACGACCAATCTCAAAGATCTTGTCCTGTCCACCTATAATCAAGCGCTTGAGGTTCAACTCGGGCGCGATCCTTAACCTTACAGGCGTGTTCGACAGTTCATTGGCAACAGTTTCGAACGGCCGCGCTATGGCTCCTCCACCGTTGAGGTCGAAGACGGGCGTCTCAACTTCTAAGAAGTTGCTTGTTATGAAGTATGTGCGAATGTAGTCGTAGACGAGCGCTCGAAGCCGGAGGATATCGCCTGGTTCATCGCTGGTGAGCGCGTGGATGTGAGGTCGTCGAGCAAGCGTCTCCGCATTGTCGATCTTCTCTGGTATGTGATGCAGGCACGGCGCAAGCATCTGCGGTACTTTGAGGGCAAGAATCGAGACCTGGCCTGTGGAAGTTTTCGTGGGATTACCTGTGACAGCTTCTCCTGTTAATCGTTGAAATTTGCAAGGTAACGTGGCACTCACAGATCCAGTCGCCTGTCCTGGCCACTTTCTTGAAGTCCTTGTAGCTGTGTTCCACACCATCTGAGGGTGTGAGCTTCTTCAGCTCTACCATAACTTGTAATCGCTGGGTGTCTCGTTCAATGTCCAGGAACATCAACTTAGAGCCGAGCAATCGAGCCGAGCGGACCCTTCCTGGCACTGTCAGAGCATGCTTGCAGGCATCTAAGGTGTATTTGTACCGAGCACTGAGACTACCTCTGGCTGAGTTTCGCTTATGGCTTCATACTTCGCATTGAAGTCGCGAATGGACAGCTTCTCGGTGCCAGCCGCATGCTGCAGTCGTGGATGGTAGTCTCCGATGTACTTCACACTCTTCAGTTGCTCCAATCGCCTCTGCTTCTCGACGTCATGTGGGCCGGTGTGAATGTCTGCCGCCACGGTTTGTGCGAATCGTCGCTGAACAGCAAGGTACGCACGAGCATGCTCAGCCTTTAACGGCCGGCTGGCTCGACACAGGTAGGGTCGGAGGAAGCTGAGCGACGGTCTGCTCATCGTGACTTCAAGACTGTTAGCGTTTCGAGCTTCTACGAATGCGAAAAAAATGTGAGAAGTAGTGGAGATCAGATATGTGCAATGAGGTTTTGAAATCAACCGCCTGCAAGCAGACGTCATTCGCAACGGTTCTAATGTTGAAAATCATCATTGGATAGGGCTCGATAGAGAGAATGAACTTACCAGGCTTGCGACCATCTCCTCCACGAGTTGATTGTTCGTGGAGTTGCTGGAGTAAATGTTGGCGATGACAAGAAATCTCATGCGCCCGGGCTTTTGCCGAGCGCCGATTGAATGGCACGTGCAGACGCTTTCCACCACTCCTACTTTCTAGACCACATCAAGGAGAACACCGAGAGGTCAATCTTGCTGAATTTCAAAAGCTTTATACAATTTTTCGGCTTCGCAAAGCAAATGGGTATCTAACGAATAATATGTAACAACAGCAGGTAAGATAACGCCCAAGCTCAAGCGCGCTGGTACAACTTGCTGTAGCGCGCAACACCTTAATGTAAGTCAGAAACGCCATTGAAAACAAGGCCGTATAAACACGCTGCTGAAAGTTGTGTTGTGCCTAACGCCATCACCTCAAGGAAGCTCCAGGTGCAATCATATCATGCCGCAAGCGGGACCCTATACCGCATTTCCGGTGGTGCAAAAGCCGCATAGTCCGGCGGCAACTCATCCCTCATCCCAACACTACTGTTCCTTAGCACCATATCGATCTCATTGAAGCTCGGCGGTGCGTCTTCGTCGAAGCCGGGCTGCGAAACACTCCTCGGCGTCCACGCGTCCACCGCCTCCCTCATCACCGTATGTTCGATACTCCTCGCCCTTGCAGCCTCGATGCCAGTGTCACTGCCCTCAGCGCAGATTTGCAGGGGTACTTTGAGGTTGAAGGACGAGCTGCCGTGTACGCCGAACTGTAGGCCGAGAATATAGGTTCGCGAGACGAGGCAGGAGTGAAATGTGGGGATGAAGTTCTTGTTTGATGGGAGTGTTATTGGAACGAGGATCTGGGCGGTGTAGAAAGTGCCGTTTTTGTAGTCCTTGGAGGCGGAGAGAACGCCCGCTACGAATGCGGCTTCGGCGCGACTTGCCGTTGAGCAGTCTGAGATCCCGGAGTCGCGGCGCTCGAGCTCGTCTTCAGTATCGGGGTTCGATGTTGCGGTCTGCTTTTCCCACTGTGCAGAGCCGATGCACAGGGTTGTAAGGGGTACATTCTCGAAGTAAGCGCCTTGTGAAGCATCAAATCCAAGAGTCGTGCGGGTAGGAAAGTTATGACGGGGTGAGGAAGCGTAGTAGGTCGTTACTTTGATCTTGGTGGCAAGCGAGCCGAGTTTTGGGGGCTCGTTGGTCTCTTCAGCGGGATCGAAGCGTAGGATCAGTTTCGACATAGTCGTAACTTGCTCGTTGCCTGTCGTACGTGCTCCAGGGATAACCAGTGGCTTGGGTTGCATGGTCTTTGCGGACAATGTGCCCAGTTTGCCCTTCAAGAATCCTTTCCTTACTGTCTTGTCATCTCGTGGCCTGTATTCTCGGTTGCCCTCGATGCTAAGTGGTGGTTGCTCAATCAGAGCTGGTTTAATGCGAACCTTTTTGATCTTCTCTCCCAATACCGCAATGCCCTCTCCTCCTTGTTGGTGGGCAATCCTGCACTTTATCGCATAGCCGACGCGGCTCATCGCCGGAGCTAGATCGTCGAGCAGTGTACCTCCGAACCCGGCAAGGTCAGCGTCGCCCAAGCTCGGCGGAAGCATCAGATGGCAGTCACGAACGTGATTCGACGAGATCTTGTGCGAGCATGACTTTGGTAGCAGTTGATCCGGAACCGTAAATGTGAATGGGAATTTGTACGTCCGATTGGCTTCAAGTATCCTTGGTGAGGGAAAATCAGATTCTGCGATTGGCTGTCGGAGTACCAGAAAGCGATGGTTTGCTTCAGACCGTCCGGTCATTGATGGTGTTGTTGAGAGTGTATCTACAAAGCAAGTGGTCGTGCCTGATGTTGTCAGAAGCTGTTCCTGTTGTACGATGTGGACGCCACTCACCTGTGAAAGCGATCTCAATGTCTTCGAATCGGGTGTCGTGTAGGGCAGTGACCTCAATTGTGCCTTCGATTGTGTCCATGGTCGAGTAAGATGTGACCCAGTCGTTACGCGGACCACCATTATTGCCCTTGAGGACAATGTCGATGGTGGGTTGTCCATAATGGGTCATATTTCGAACCTTGTATCCGACTTGGTTTCGCATCGATTGCATCGTGGTGCTTGTGTGCGAATACACCGATGCGCTGCGCGAAGACGGCATAGCGAGGTGTCGTGAAGTGAAGAAGACAAAGAAGCTTTCGCGAGGTTACACAAAGTTGTGGCGAACTAGCTCAATCACTTCACGTGTGGGCGCGGAGATAAGATGTAAAGTTGTTGTAGGTAACGACGATCCTATTTGGTAGCGAATGAGAGGACTCTGAGGTCGCGTGGTGTGTAGCTATCTACAAGAGGTGTGGAGTGAGGAGTGGTGACTTTCTACCAAGCGCGAGAAACCCGGGCCTGAGGCGAACTTATACATATCGTCCAGGGATGCTTATGCCTGAGTCATCTGCGCGGTTGAATGTTGATGGAGGGCTGCAACGTGCAGATTGGTGATGCACTGATTTCTGGCGTCGTCCTTGGCCGACGGGATCGCGTGCGGGGACGATAGCGGCCAGTCAGACGCCCTTCCACAAGCGCTAGGCTCGGAGTAGCATCAAAAATTACAAGTCGGCCTCAAATGCCTTAAGGGAACACTTCGAATTGACACGGAATCCACAATCGCAGGGTCTAGAAGACTGACAGTCCACTTTTGGCTACTGTCCTAGCATCATTCGTCAGTTTCGCAGCATCAACGCTGCGACGAAGCATCGAAATGTGTTCTTCTTCAACCAAATGGAACACGTGCAAAAGCTTCAGCCTTACCATCAAGTATACGCGATTTGTGGATACCCCGAACCTCGTGTCACTGGTTTGTCTGCAAAATTTTCTACGAGCTTTGACTGCGCAGTAAATCAATAGTGTCCTCTTTCAACAACAGCCAGTCTTCGGCCACCTCCGATAGAGCAAATTTTCACTCCCTTTGATCTCTCAGGATGCTCAAGATGACTCCAATTCCCCTGCGCGATACAGTGATGTTCCAAAACTGGGACGCCGGCCGCGGGTATTCCTGCGCGTCAACACGTGCATGGGTTTGGCGTTCATGGGGTGTATGTGGCGTGCGAGGAAGGGCGCCTTGAATTATTCAGCAGGTCTTCGAATTGACCACTGAACTGCAACACCGACATCGCACGCGGCTGCCTTTACCATCTTGGGTGCTTGGATTCATCTGTTACACCGATCCTACGGCGTTCGGCATGACAGAGATAAATTCCGGTTCCGAATGAGTCTTCGCATACCGCGAACAAGAGATGGGATGCCTTGCGCGATAGGAAGCATGCTTTCGCCGACCTTGTTCGACGTTGCTTCCACTCAGTGTAGAACTACTCACACAAACTCAATATTCATTATCTCCTCATGTCAAGTATACCGCAGCGACGCCAGCTTTTCTTTGCATGAGTACCCAGTTGGCAGCTCCTAATGTCCTCCATCAGTACGCGATGAGTAGCATCGGGAAGCAGCGCAGCCCCGACATTCAGTTGCTGTAGGTGGTGGCCTGAAGGAATTCGAATTGACAATGCGTGAGTCTGGCTACATTCCCACGCTACAAGAGGCTGTAGTCTCAAAGGTTCTGGCTGCAAACCGCGCACATATTCCAGACATACCGATCCCACAGAGGGGCGTAAGAGTAAGCACGTCTTTCAGATATTATAACTCTAATTTTTCGTACAGAGGTGTGAGTCGTATGCAAAAGGTCTTCCTGGAAAGCTTCGCAGTGATATCGCGCGGCAATCATTTAGCCTTGAACTACCTCAGGTTCAGCGCAGCGTAAGTGACAACAGTTGTAAGCCCTGTCGCCACGACTACGAGACCCATAAGGTAACTACGCACGGTGGCCTCCAATTTTTCGCCCATCTTGTCGACGTCGAGTTCATCCTTCAAGTACTTGACTCCTGCACTGATGCTGTCCAACTTATCCTCCATTGTATCCAGTCTTTCCGGGATCTTAGCGTTCCTAGTCTTCCAGCATGAACGTGTCTGAACGCCTTGAATACGTGGCGTTATGAATCTGGGGCGCAAGAGCATACGCTGAAGATGTGGCATGGCCCTGCAATAGCGTTGTTAATCACTAGGAAGGCAGTGAACTGATATGCCAATTTACGAAGGTACACGTTTGTTTTTAGGATCACCGTTCTTCGCGTTCAGTGTGTTCTGAAGGTTGACACGATAGATACGAGCTCCGTCGTACTGTGTACGCGCAAGGTAACGTGGCTTTCGCTAAGTAATGTGTGTCATCGTGCGAGTTGTATGACTGTGCGTACTTAGAGGAAGACATGCATGAGGTGGAAAGAGACTGCTTAGCGCTGTCCGTCTCTAATATGGTTGTACATTTTGAGAATACCGTAATAGCGTCCAAGAGTAGGCACGCCTTGCGGATAGCACAGTTCCTGTTATATTCGTACAGACGTCTGTCTCCTCTCATTCTGACTCTATAGAAGTCCTTCTCCACCTCAATCGCTGCGAAGCCCTTTACTGTCTTGATTTACATCATCTTTTGAGACTACGCTTCGCTTCAACTTTTTCCTACAACCAGCTAGTGACTATAAGGAATGTAACGACAGCGTCTCAACACGGGATCAATCCTTGAATACCGTCTAAAGGTTCATGCCGCTGAACTTCTTTGATTCTTCGATCTCATCGCTGTCGTTGACATTCTCGAAATTGATTTGAAGGTTTGGTTCAAACTTGGGTACGGGACGGGAGAGCCTCAAGAGTGAACCATGGTACCATCATGTATCTCCACTTCCGAAGCCGGGTACCACCAGTATTCTAACCACAGATACTGCCCCGTCACAGTATTACGCAAAATCATTGGTCCAAGTCAACTTCACTCCACGGTTCCGTTTGCGCCAAGCGGGTCGTTTGAACCATGGTATCGGCATCGAAATCTAGTTTCGCTCTCACCAGGCCCTGATTTAAATTCTTCTTTTAACGATGCTCCTTTTTCTACTATTCTCCACCGAGCACCTCACCGCAAAAATGAACAACGCAGCCTCCCTCAAGTTCCAGTCGACCTCTCCTGCCGTCGTGGCCAACATCCTCTACGGGGACCTGACCGACGGCTTCTGGGACAATTACCAATATGAGCGCTCCGAAGCGTGGAAGCCCGCGCTCGCAACCCTCCTCGCCTTCATGTACGCGCTGTACATACTCGCCTACCCGCCGCCCACCTTTCGCCTGCGCAAACTCAGCATCGCACTGCTCGCCATGCCCATCACCTACGCCTTCAACCACCAGCAAGAACTCACGGCCAACTCCTCGCTCAACGACACGTACGGCCGCTTCTTGTACATCTGGTTCGCAAACATGAGCTACGAAGTCACGATTCTAGAGTTCTCACCGCCTATTACCAAGGAGAACGACGGGTGGAAGAGCCGCGTGCGCGAAGCGTATAAAGTCCTCTTTGCGCGCGCACATCCTGAAAACGGGAACAAGAATGCGCCGGTCCGCAATGGACGTCATACCTACAGCAAGACCGAATTTCTGCTGCGCCATGCCCTCAAAGCTTGTGTCTTGTACGTCGCGCAAGCCACATACTCCACGCTCGTGGACTCGTACATCTGGACCGACGTGCACGGCGCCGACAAAGGTGTTTTCTTCCGCCGACTGTTGAGCACACCTTCTTCGCTTAATGCCGCTGAGCTGTTCGACCGCTTCGACTTGACGATCCACTGGTGCCTGATCAATCTGTGGATGTACGAGATGTACCACTCGGCGTTCGCGGTTCTCTTCGTCGGCGCTGGACTCGATAGCCACAATGACTGGGCGATGACGCTGTTCGGGTCGATCAAAGAGGCGTGGAGCGTGCGCAGGTACTGGGGCAAGCACTGGCACGACTACATCTACCACTCGTTCTCGGGACACAGCAAGATTGTTACGAGGCAGTGGCTCGGTATGCGTCGCGGCGTGATGCGCCGCCTAATCGAGAACACGATGGTCTTCGGCGTCAGCGGTATCATGCACAGCGCGGTGCGGTACGCGCAGCACGGCGAGACGGGCGACTACTGGGTCATTACGTTCTGGTATGTTGGGCAGATGGTGCCCATCATCATCGAAGGGTACGTCAGCCATGGGTGGTCGCTTCTCAAGAAGCGGTGGGGCATCGAGGACTCGAAGTGGCTGGTTCGTGCGGAGAAGACGATTGGGTATGCGTGGGTGTTTGGCTTCAATATGTGGAGTGTAGCCAAGTATGTGCACACGAGGAATGATTGGGCGGACAAGGCGTGGAGGAAGAGATATGCGATCGAGTTGGAGGAGTGGCAGAAGACGCGTGGGAATGAAAGTGTTCCTGCGGTCGAGGATAAGTCGGAGCTTTGAGGGAGGGGAACATGCGATCGCTGGGGGCTTGAGGGTTGACAGACGGTCGAATGGGAAAGAAAAATTGCATTCGGATCAGGAGAAAGGGCGAAACATTTAGCTTTGACCGGCCTACAAGAAGGTGCTCATGGTTCTTGAGTCACCGACTTTGGTGTTCAGTGTGTGGACACAATACACACGCGCCCTTCGTGTACCTTGAACCGCTTCGGGATAAAAAAAAAGAAAAAAAAGAAAAAGAGAAACACAACAAAATTGACATCCTCGTCCTCGTCATCTCGGTACGACTCCAGTACTGACCTAACGTTCTTGCAGGCAGTCATTTTCCTCGTGCAGCTGTGATTTGCCTTTGAGGTCTCTTTTCCAAACTCTGCTGGTCGTAGCCCAATGTACTCGATAGGCGTACAGTCACTGTGCCAGTCAGCAGAGTAGGACTTTTGTTTGCACATGGCCTTCCGGTCCCTTGCTCGCCCTCTTTGGTTTCGATCGTAGCTGGCCACAAATACCAAAGTCACTGGCGAGGAGTCACCTAGTAGATACATGACTTCAGTGGCGTTAACCCGTGATACCCAATGCTGCATCGCTGCCTTGATTTCTATGTTGTCCTTCCCTCCAAGCGCAAGTGCAAGTCCGTCGGCACTAATTCCCGCTCCCACCCTCCAAGTCGGATACCACGGCCACAAGGTCTTACCCGCGGAACCAATGCCACCCAACAGCAGCGCCGAGACGGGCCAATTCAGTTTTGCCCAGCCACAAGAGGCACAGAGTCGTGGCGCGCAAAATTCGATACCGTGGCGCATGAAGGGTCCATAGATGCTTGGCAGTGTGGAAAGACCCGCAGTGTCGGTGTCGGAACTCCTGCTGATCGCAATGCGACGATCGTATGCATTGTAGTCCAGATCCTGGCACTCTTCACATGGATGCGTACTTGTCGTGAGAGGACTTGACTTTCATGTCCAGCGCCGTTTCGTGGAAGTTGCCCTCACGCCGCGACTTCTTGAGCCGCTTTACTTCGTCGTCATCCAGTCTCCTGCCGATGAGCTCTTCCAGCTCCTTCTTACTGATCTTCTGCAGTGCCTTTTCCTCCTTTGACGCCTTGAGCCGCGGCTTGAAGCGTGCTTGCATACGTATGCGGAATGTGGTGTTGAATGTGATGCTCTCGGCGTCGCCGCGGATCTCGGGCCCGCTAGTAGAGGACTCGTCGACGCTGAAGAACTTGTCGCGAGCAGTTTGGATGGAGAAGGCGGAGGGGTTATCTGGGACTGGGATGATGGTGAGGGATTCCTCGGGGGACATGGCGGTTGCGCTGGCGCTGAGGATGCCGTACTTGTCGCAGCTTAGATACCTGAAAAGTATATCGTGAGTAATAGTCTGGTAGAGT
>Ga0265798_10006969_pt1 | contig 14727 bp, 13 predicted proteins | sample P3T30metagenome_FD_192430 | JGI IMG/M metagenome (GOLD analysis project Ga0265798, IMG submission 192430) | Plant litter microbial communities from East Loma Ridge, Irvine, California - P3 T30 | ecosystem: Environmental > Terrestrial > Plant litter > Unclassified | place: USA: California... | reverse complement strand
ATTATCCAATTTCCCCTTGCCCCAGCTTCTGATTGTTTGTAATATTGCAACCAAATTGCTCGTCATAATCTATTAGTGCCCTCGGCAAATTCTTTCGTTATGAAATTCACTAACTATTTGAGCCTGCTCGCCGCGGGTTCGCTGGCCCTGGCCAGCTGCGGCAAGAAGGGCGCACCCACGGCCACTAACCCCGGCAAGGCCTCGTCGACCACCGGCATCGAGTACAATACCGATGAAGGCATGAAGGTGACGGATTTCAAGAAGATTCCGACCGGGCCGGGCCTCGTCTATATCGAAGGTGGCCGCACCGTACTAGGTACCCAGGAAGAGGATGTGACCAACAACCACGACAACATGGAGCGCACGGTGACTATCGCCTCGTTCTACATGGATGAAGCGGAAGTGGCCAACATTCACTGGCTCGAATACCTGCACTTTATCCGCAAAGACTCGTCGGAAGAGAAGTACAAGGCTGCCCTGCCCGACACCACGGTGTGGGCCCGCGACCTGTCGTTCAACGACCCGTACGTGACCTACTACCTGCGTTACCCCGGCTTCCGCTACTTCCCCGTAGTGGGCGTAAACTGGCTGCAAGCTGATAGCTACTGCGCGTGGCGCACGGCCAAGGTGAATGAAAACCTGGCCAAAGGCAACAGCGGCAGCAAAGGCGGTGGCCTGTTTGGCAAGAAGAAAAAGAAAGGTGACACCGGCACTTCGGCCGAAGGTGGTGCTACGGCTAACAACGCCGGGGCCCTCGCCGATGGCAAGGGTGGCCCCTCTATCGAAAACGGCAACACGGTGCCCAACTACCGCCTGCCCACCGAGGCTGAGTGGGAGTACGCTGCCCAGGCCCTCGTAGGCACGCAGGAGGTCGGCAACGAAAACCAGGAAGAGAAGCGCATTTACCCCTGGGATGGCCGCTCGACCCGCAACCCGTATGGCAAAGGCCAAGGCCAGTTCCTGGCTAACTTCAAGCGGGGCCGGGGTGACTACGCCGGTATCGCCGGCAGCCTGAACGACGGCGCCATGATTACGGAGTACGTCTACGCTTACCCGCCAAACGACTACGGCCTGTATAACATGGCCGGCAACGTGAACGAGTGGGTGCAGGACGTGTACCGCCCGCTCTCGTTCCAGGATGTAGAGGACCTGAACCCCTTCCGCCGCAATGGTGTGGGTGACGATGCCAAGAACTACGACAAGAAAGGCTACCAGAGCCTCGTAGACGACCATGTACGCGTGTACAAAGGCGGCTCGTGGCGCGACGTAGCCTACTACCTCTCGCCCGGCACTCGCCGCTTCATGGCGGAGGACTCGGCCACCTCGACTATCGGCTTCCGCTGCGCCATGATTAACGCTGGCGCTAACAAATAGACCGCAGATTTAACGGATGAAACGGATTTCGCGGATACGCCGCTCGCGCGGCTGACTATGCGCCCTCCGCAGTTTGTTTAACTGCCTAAACTAAGAAAGGCCACCCAGTTGGGTGGCCTTTCTTAGTTTAGGCAGTTTACTGTGGCAGGCCGTTTTCGTGCCCTTCTCCCTTTACTAGTTCATTGCCCGTTACCCATGTCTTTAGCATGACTTTAGCGTAGCCAGCCGCAGTAGCGGCGTATCCGCGAAATCCGTTTCATCCGTTAAATCTGCGGTCATTCGGCGATTGCGCACGCGATGGTGGCGATGCTCACGGCTTGGGCACCAGCGGCTAGCAAGGCCGCGCCGCAAGCCTCCAAGGTCGCGCCCGTGGTGAGCACATCATCGACCAGCAGGATGTGGCGGCCGACTACCCTAGCCGGCTCGGCTACCTCGAATACGGTGGCTACGTTTTGCCAGCGGGCGGCGCGGCCCTTGCGGGTCTGGGAGGCCGTGTGCTCGGTGCGGCGCAGGGCATGGGCCGCGCTGGGGCATGGCAGCGCGGCGGCTAGCCCGGTGGCAAAAGCATCGGCTTGATTGTAGCCCCGGCGGGCCAGTTTGCGGCGGTGCAATGGCACAGGCACAATAAGGTCGAACTCCTGGCCGAGGCCGGCGGCCGCTAGCTCGGCGCCGTAGAGCTGGCCCAGGGCGCTGCCCACTTGGCTTTGGCCTTTATACTTGAGCTGATGCAGCAGCTCCTGCACCCGGCCGTGGCGCAAAAAGCGCAGGTAGCTGAGGGTGTGGCGCACGGGCAGCTTGCCCCAGAAGCGCCTCGCCAGCGGGTTTTGCGCGGGCGGCAGCAGGTGGTAGTCGGTGTAGGGCAGCTCGGCCCGGCAGGCGGTGCAGAGGTGCGCCTCCCCCGCTACCAGGGGCTCGTGGCAGGCCAGGCACGGGCGCGGGAAGAACAAGGCCCAGAGGTCGGCCAGCAGGGGGCGCAGCATCATTTTGCGGGGTAAGATGGTTAGGCTAGCAGCGGGGGCCAGCCGGCTTGGAGAGGATACTGGGGCCGTGCCCGTCCTTTGCAGCACCAAGCGCGGCGAGCGGCCAAGATACCGCCACTAGCAGCCAACCTGGTCATTGCCGCATTTTATCACTCCTATATTTTTGCCCGTGTCACTCACCACCGACTTCAACGACTACCGCCAGCGCATGAATGAGCGCGTGTTGTCTTATGACAACAAGGTTATTAAGCGGTTTTTTAACCTCGATACCAACACCTACGCCGCTGGGGCCATCGACGTTAAGACCAAGGAAATGCTGGGCCTGGCCTGCTCGCTGGTGCTGCGCTGCGACGACTGCGTGAAATACCACCTCGGCAAGTGCCACGAGGAAGGCCTCTCCGACGAGGAGGTGTTTGAGGTGTTTTCGATTGCCAACCTCATCGGCGGCAGCATCGTGATTCCGCACTTCCGCCGCGCCGTGGAGTATTGGGAAGTGCTACGCGCCGAAGCCGCGCTAGCCGCCCCCAATGCGCCCAAAACAGCCAGCCAACCGCCCCATGAGCACTAATAACCAGCCCGGCGCCCCCGGCACTGGCGAGAGCGAAGCCGAATTTAACCTGCGCTGGGCCGAACTGCTGGCTTCGATGGAGGAGCGCTTTGGCCGGCGGCCCGACCTCAATGCGCTGCTGCTGCTCATTGGCGTGCAGGAGCTGGGGCAGGGCGTGGCCGAGTTTACGAAGGAGCAGAAGCAGGACCTGATGCACATTGCCACCTGCAAGCTCTTCAGCCTCAGCGGCCACTACGAGTTGGAGCAGGTAGACGCCGAGGGCTGGCCGCACTACAAGCTGCTGGTGCCCGTGCCCTTCGCCAACCTCAAGGAGCAGGAGCGGATGCTGAAATGGCACATCCTTGAGTATTTCGACGCGCTCGACGACGAGCAGTAAGCCAGCCGACTAGTTGTGAAAATCGTTTCGTATAACCTCAATGGCCTGCGCTCGGCGCTGGGCAAGGGGCTGCTCGATTGGGTGGCCGCCACCCAGCCCGATGTGCTGTGCGTGCAGGAAATAAAGGCCGGCACGGCCCCGCTCGACGTGAGCGGGGCCGTGCCGGGCTATCACGCCTACCTGCACCCGGCTAGCAAGCCGGGCTACAGCGGCGTGGCAACTTTCAGCCGCACGGAGCCGCTGGCAGTGGTCACGGGCTGCGGTGAGCCGCTCTACGACGGCGAGGGCCGGGTGCTGCGGCTCGACTTCGCGGGCGTGTCGGTGCTGAATACCTACATGCCCTCGGGCACGAGCGGGCCCGAGCGGCAGGCGTTTAAGGTGGCGTGGCTGCACTGGTTCCGGGCCTACGTGGCGCAGCTGCGGCAAGACCCGGCCGTGCCGCCGCTCGTCATCGGCGGTGATTTCAACTGCTGCCAGACGGCCATCGACCTGCACAACCCTAAGGCCAACCAGCAGAGCCCCGGCTACACCCCCGAGGAGCGGCAGTGGTTTAAGGACCTGCTGGCCGATGGCTTCGCCGACTCGTTCCGGCAAATACATCCCGATGCCACGGGCCACTACTCGTGGTGGAGCTACCGCGCCGGCTCGCGCGCCCGCAACGTGGGCTGGCGCCTCGACCACCTGCTGCTCGACCAGGCCCTGCTGCCGCGCCTGCACGGGGCCGGCCTGTGGCCCGATGTGGTGCACTCGGACCACTGCCCCGCCTGGGTGGAGCTAGCCGACTAACCCGCCCGGCTAGCCCACGCACCAAAAGCCAAAATGCCCCGTAGCGACTAGCACCACGGGGCATTTTGGTTTTACGATTGGCAGAAAGCGGGAAGGTGAGAAGTACTTAGTTGCCGGCCACTTGCAGGCGCTGGGTGCCCACTGGCTGGCCGGTAGCATTGCGCAGCACTACGTGGTAGATGCCAGCAGCTAGGCCGCTCGTAGACACTGACAGCGGCGCGGTAGCGCCCTCGCTGCTGATGGTGCGGCTACTCAGGAGCTGCCCCATATTGGAGTAGAGGTTGACGGAGTAGCCGGGGGCTACGGCGGCGCTGATGTTGACGCGGGGCGTGCTCGCGGTGGCCGGGTTGGGGTAGAGGGTAAAGCTGGCCTGGGCGGGGCCGGCACTCAGCACCACTACGGCCGAGAAGTGCGCGCTGCCATCCTGGTCTATCTGGCGCAGGCGGTAGTAGGCCGTCATGGGCAGGCTAGCGGCCTCGGCATCTTGCAGGGCGTAGGTGCGCACGGTGTTGCTGTTGCCAGCGGCCGCTACCTGGCCCACGGCCACGAAGCCAGCGGCCGGGTTGGTCGAGCGCTCCACCACGAAGCTGGCGCTGTTGAGTTCCGAAGCCGTGGTCCAGTTGAGCAGCGCAGCCCCGGTAGCAGGCGCCCGGCGCACCGTGAAGCTAGCAAGCGTTACTGGCAGCGGCGCGGTCGGCGCCACGATGTTCAACGCACCGTTTGAGCTATCGGAAAAGGCGTAGTACACGCTGGTGTTGCTGACCACGTTGGCCAGGCCACTGATTTGAATGCCTACTTTGGCGAAGTCCTTGGTCGTGTTGAAGCTCACCGACTGGCGGCCGTCGGGCAGCAGGCTCAGCTTGAGGAGCGACGAGCCGTTGGCGGTTTCCAGCACATTGCCGGCCGCATCGTACGTCACCAGCGTCACCCGGCTAAGGGCGGCCAGGTCGAGCAGGCTGTTATTGCCGAGCACCATCCCGGCGCGGTTGCCCGCTAGGCCAGCGCCGTTGAGGTCGAGGCGCAAGCCCGCCCAGTTGGCCACGCCCACGCCCACGTTGATGGTAGCGGCCGAGTTGGGGTTGCCCGCCCCACTCTCAGGGTTCGTTACCGAGCACCCCACGCAAGCTACGCCGTTGGAAGAAGCCACTGCGTGCTGCGCGCTCTCAGCGGCAGGAAAGCTGGAGATAGTCTGGGCCGGCGTGGTGGAGGCCACCCCTACGCCGTAGTACAGCCGCAGGTCGTCGAGGAGGGCCACGGCGTCGTTGCGCTCAATAGAAACGGCATCGAACTGCTTGGTAGCCTGGAAGGTAACCAGCGACTTATTATCGGGCAGCGCGCTCAGGCCCAGCAGCGACGCCCCCGTGCCTGACTCTTGCAGCACGCCATTTTTGTACGTCTTGATAGTCAGTGAGCTGAGCACGCTCGCGTCGAGCAGGTTGTTGCCCTGCCCGATAACGAAGCCCGCCTTGTAGGTGCCGGGGGCCGTGCCCGTGAGCCCCACGGTGAGGCGCGACGTGCAAAAGACCGAAGCCAGGCTGCTGAACGTCGCGTAGTTAGTCTGGCTATTGTCCACGGCATTGCCGGGGTTAGCCACCTTGTCGGCGCAGTCGCCGCTGGTGCTGAAAGCCCCCAGCGTAGTCGTGGTGGAGTTAGAAGTAAGGCCCGTGATTTGGTCGGCGCGGTTGCGGCCCACTGCGTAGGCGTAGTGCACATTTACCGTAGTGCCAGTGCTGAGCAGCGCGGCAAACTCTATCTCTACCTGGTCAAACGGCTTGGTAGAAGTGATTTCAAACTGGCTGGGCTGGCCCCGGCCGGCTAGCAGCCGGGCGTTGGCAGCGGTGCCGCTAATCACCGAATCCTGCTGCACTACCGTAGGCGAGGTGCTGAGATACGTGCGGATGGTGACCGTGCCGAGGGCATTCAGGCCCAGCAGCGAGCTAGTGGTGGAAAGCAGGATGCCCGCCCGGTAGCCCGTGAGGTCGGTGCCATTCACGCCGAGCAACTGGTAGCGCAGCCGCGTAGCTCCCGAAAGCGGCAGGTTGACTGCGGCCGAAATCGCCACGCCGCCCACCGGAGTAGTTACGCTGGTTACCACACCCGTGCCACAGCCAAACCCCGTACAGATGGCGCGGGGCGAAGCGTCAACGGGGCTGCCACCGGAGTAAAAAGCGGCTGCTTGCACGCTCAAATTTCCCAACAAAAGCAGCAGAAAAAGCACTGGAGCGACCACCTTACCAGAAATCTGCCCCGCAAGGCGGCCAGATTTAACTATTTTAAGAACTTGCATGATTCCAGTGATTAAACGTTCAACATATCACTTTGTAGCCAAGGAATTTGCCAGTTTTACAAACTACTAGCTTTCAGCAGTATCTTTAAAATGTTATTTATTGTTTTCTTCCCAAAAAGAAACCTTATTCTCACTAAAAAAAGAATCCGCAGCATCTTTTTACCTCGTATTTAGTGCAAGTGTCAGGTTTTTCACGGAATTTTACACGATTTCTTTACAAAGCTCCCAAAAGCCTATTTTATAATTTTACCAGTAAAAATTTGCTCTCTCATCGTCTATACTGCTACGTATAGACGTTATCCCGCCCGCTTATGAAAACGTCTGGCTACTACCACATTTGGCTTATCGGCCCCGATAGCCACTACACCATGCGGCTTTGCCATCGGCTCAGCTTAAATCCGGACTATCTGGTGCGGCGCTTCACCACCATTGCGCTGGCCCTGACGCACCGGGCCACGGCGACGGCCGCCCCCAATGCGCTCGTCTTAGACAGCGACGGGCAGGAGGGCTTGCCGCAGCGCTTGCTGCGCAAGCTGCGCGAGCGCTTGCCGGCCGCCCGCTTCTTTGTGCTGGCCGATGCCCCCGACCCCGATGCCGAAGCGGACTTGCTTAGCCAAGGCATCAGCCAGTATCTAGTGAAGGACTTGCAAAGCCCCGAGCGGCTGTGGCAGGCGCTGGCCGATGCCCGCCAGCCCGCCGCCCCCGTGGCCCCCACCGCGCCCGAGGTGCCGGCCGGGATGTTGCTGGGCCAGCACGCTAGCATGCAGCAGGTGCGCGAGCTTATTACCAAGGCGGCCCGCACCAACATCACCGTGTCGGTGAGTGGCGAAACGGGCACCGGCAAGGAACTGGTGGCGCAAGCCATTCATGCGCAGTCGGCGCGGGCGGGGCAGCCGTTTGTGGCCATCAACATGGCCGCCATCCCGCGCGAGCTGCTGGAAAGCGAATTATTTGGACACGAAAAAGGCGCCTTCACCGGGGCCACCACGCGGCGCATCGGGCGCTTTGAGGAAGCCACTGGCGGCACGCTTTTCCTAGACGAGATTGCCGACCTCGAACTGGTGCTGCAAGCCAAGCTGCTGCGCGTGCTGCAAGAGCGCGCCGTGACGCGGGTAGGCGGCACCCAGCCCGTGCCTTTCGATGTGCGGCTGGTGGTGGCTACCCACCGCGAACTAGCCGCCGAGGTGGCGGCCGGGCGCTTCCGCGAAGACCTGTATTACCGGCTGCTGGGCCTGCCCATTGAGCTGCCGCCGCTCCGCCAACGCGGCCAAGACATTCTGCTGCTGGCCGAGGCCTTCGCGTGCACGTTTGGCAAGCTCAATAAGCTGCCGGCGCGCCCTTTCAGCGCGGAGGCGCGCCAGCGGCTGCTGGGGTATCATTTTCCGGGCAATGTGCGCGAGCTGAAAGCGGTGGTAGAGCTAGCCGCTGTGCTAGCCGACGGCGCGCAGATTGAGGCGCAGGATATTCCCTTTCGCACGGCCCCGGCCCCGGCCGAGGCGCCGGCCGTGCCAGCGGGCAGTACCAAGCTGGTTTTCCCGTCGTTGCGCGAGCAAACCCTGGCCATTATGCAAGACAGCCTGACCTTGATGAACGGCGACGTGGTAGCCGCCGCCAGCCGCCTGCGCGTGGGCCGCTCCACCCTCTACCGCCTCATCCAGAGCGGGCACTTGGTGCTGCCATAAGCAGCCCGGCAAAATGCCCGAATTTTAGTGTAACCCTGGGCAGGCAGCGGCGGTTAAACTACCCGTGGCCGCTGGCTAGCAGCTGGTACGGCTTTTCCGTTCATTTGCCTTTCCTTACCGTTATGTTTTTCCTCTTTTTAGCCCTCGTAGCCGTTACGGCGCTTTTGGCCATGGATACCGCTCGCCGCGTGCGCAACATGGTGAGCCCCGCCCCCGTGGCTGCCCGCTAGGCTGCACCTTATCAGGAGCTTATAAAACAGAAAAAGCAGCCTCGCGGCTGCTTTTTCTGTTGAGGAGGCAGGCGTTTAGCTGGCCCGCTCCAAATACACTAGCGAATAACGAGCTTGCAGAGCTGGCTGGCATTATCGGCCTCTAGCTTTACGTAGTACAGGCCGTTGGCAAAGCGGCTCAGGTCCAGCGTTTTAGTATAGCGCTCGTTCAGCTCGCTGAGCGTTTCGCGGTACATCACGGTGCCGATAACGTTGAGCACGCTTACTTCTACCCGGCGGCCTTCGAGGCCGCTGATGGTGAGGTGGACGATGCCGGTGCTGGGGTTGGGGTACACCACCAGCGTTTTATCATCCAAGCTAGGCCGGCTGATGGTTTGGTGGCTGCCACGAGTAACGGCGGCTTTCGCCGGCGACGAGTCGCCCAGGCATACGCCAACACTAGCTAGCCAAAGAAATACAAAAAGTAAGGGTTGTTTCATAATATAGTCAACCTGAACACAGTAGCCGGGTGGGATGAAAGTTAACGACTAACCGGTTTTTAGGTTACGCAAAAGTACGACGGCCAGCCAGTTAATATACACTTAATTACGCAAATCCGGCTTTTCGCCCGTTCAATCAGTGACTTTACTCGGTAGTACTTTTCCAGGAACCCTCATTTTGGGTGGCGGGCTGGCCGGGCTGGCCGCAGCCCTCGACCTGGCGCAGCGTGGGCACCGCGTGGCGGTGGTGGAGCGGCGGCGCTACCCGTTTCACCGCGTGTGCGGCGAGTACGTCAGCAACGAGGTGCTGCCCTACCTGCGCCGCCTCGGGGCCGACCCGGCCGCGCTGGCCCCGGCCGCCATTCGGCGGTTTGCATTATCGTCGCCGGCCGGGCGCACACTGGCCAGCCCGCTCGACCTGGGCGGCTTTGGCGTGAGCCGCTACCTGCTCGACGATTTTCTCTATCACCTCGCGCTGGCGCAGGGTGTTGAGTTCATCTTTGCCACAGTAGCCGACGTGGCCTTCGACGCCGCCGCCGACCTCCACACCGTGCACCTGGCCGATGGCCGCCCGCTCACGGCGCGCCTCGTGCTGGGCACCTACGGCAAGCGGAGCACCCTCGACCGCCAGCTGGGCCGGGCGTTTTTTAGGCAGCGCTCGCCTTACCTGGGCGTGAAGCACCACTTGCGGCTACCTGGCTTTGCCCGCGATGTGATTGAGCTGCACAACTTTCGGGATGGCTACGCGGGTATTTCGGCCATCGAAGACGACAAGCTGTGCTTTTGCTACCTCACCACCCGCGCCAACCTCAAGGCTAGCGGCGGCACTGTCGCGGCGCTCGAAGGCGAGGTGCTGGCCCGCAACCCGCGCCTGGCCGACATCCTGGGCCACGCCGAGCGCCTGTATGCCCAGCCGGAGGTGATAAACGAGATTTCCTTCGCCCCCAAGCAACCCGTGGAGCAGCACCTGCTGATGGTGGGTGACGCGGCCGGCCTCATCACGCCGCTCTGCGGCAATGGCATGGCGATGGCCCTGCACGGCGCGGCGCTGGCCGCGCCGCTGGCCAGCCGGTTTTTGCGCGGCGAGCTACCCCGGCCGGCGCTGGAGGCCGCCTATGCCCAGGCGTGGCAGCGGCAGTTTGGTGGCCGGCTGCGGGTGGGGCGGGCGGTGCAGCGGCTATTCGGGGGGCCGGTGCTGAGCGAGCTGGTGGTGGGTGGCCTGCGCCACTGGCCGGCGGCCGTGCGCACCCTCATGCGCCAGACGCACGGCTCCCCTTTTTCCTAAAACCCGCCGCTTAGCCGGCCGTAAAGCCGCGCTAGCTGTTTGAACTGCGCCGTGGATGCCGGCGCGGTGGCTAGCCCGGCACTACGGCGGGTGCCTTTGCCCAAGGTAGCCGGCTTGCTAAACTTGTCTTTCTAACCCCTCCCCTAATGCCCAGCTACCTGGGTGCCATCGGCACCGCTACCCCGCCGCACCGCCTTGCCCAGCCCACCATCGCCGGCTTTATGGCCCAAGCCCTGGAGCTGGATGCCGACGGCACGCGCAAGCTGCGGGCGCTCTACCGGGTATCGGGCATCGAGCACCGCCACTCGGTGCTGGCCGACTACGGCCGCGAAAACGGCGCGTACGATTTCTTCCCCAACACGCCGGGCCTGGAGCCGTTTCCGCCCGTGAGCCAGCGCATGGCGGCCTACCGGCGCGAGGCGCTGCCGCTGGCCCTGGCCGCCGTGCACGATTCGCTACGGCAGGCGCCGGGCGTGGCCCCGGCTAGCATCACGCACCTTATTACGGTGAGCTGCACCGGCATGTACGCGCCGGGGCTGGATATTGCGCTGGTAGCGGCGCTGGGCCTGCCTACGTCGGTGCGCCGCACGTGCGTCAACTTCATGGGCTGCTACGCCGCCGTGAATGCCCTGCGCCTGGCCGATGGCATGTGCCGCGCCGACCCCGCCGCCCGCGTGCTGGTGGTGAGCGTGGAGCTGTGTACCCTGCACTTTCAAAAGAGCCACGACCCCGACCACCTGGTGAGCAACGCGCTCTTCAGCGACGGCGCGGCGGCCTGCCTGGTGCTGGGCCAGCCGCTGGCCGGGGCGCCCAGCCTGGCCCTAAAGGCGTTTCACTGCGGGCTGGCCCCCGAGGGTGTGCAGGACATGGCCTGGCACATCGGCGACTTTGGCTTCGAGATGACCCTTTCGGGCTACGTGCCGGCGCTCATTGAGCGGGGCATCGGGCAGCTCACGGCCGACTTGCTGCACGACTTGCCCGTGCGCCGCGAGGACATTCGCCACTTTGCGCTGCACCCCGGCGGCCGCAAAATTCTGGAAGCCATTGAGCAGGCGCTGGGCCTGAGCAAGCACGACAACCGCCACGCCTACCAGGTGCTGCGCGACTACGGCAATATGTCGTCGGCCACGGTGCTCTTCGTGCTGCGCGAGTTGCTGGCCGCCGCCACCCCCGCCGACACCGGCGCGCCGGTGCTCAGCTGTGCCTTCGGCCCGGGCCTCACCATGGAGGCCATGCTGCTGGAGATTATGCGGTGAGAGGCAAGCAGCTGCTCAAGCTTATTACTATCAGTCTTTTAATACCAGGTGGCGCACGGGGATGGCATGAGCTGTATCGACCCAAAATTGGTGGTTTTGCGCTGCCCCAGTTAGCATCGGTCCCGTTAGCTCAAAGCTGACTTCACTGGCGGCTGGCGGGCCGGCGGCGCCACGCAAGGCGGCGAAGGGCAGCAACCGGCCGGTAGCGGGCCGGCGCAGTGGTAGCACATACAGGCCTTTGTCGGCGTCGAGCAGGTAAACCGCGTGGGCCTGGGGCACTTGCTGCATGGGGATAACATACCCTAATTCATAATAAAAGCCATCGTAGCGGAAGTAGCTTACTTCGTGGTTGCTACGCACATCGAGGACAAAGGCATTGGGCTGACGCCGCTGGGCGGCAGTGGCTTCGAAGTAAGGCATTTCATTGCGCCGGGGGCGCGACCGGCCCGGCTCGTAGATGAGCAGCGCCAACGTATCGTTGAGCAGCATGGCCCCGCGTAATTCGGCCCCCGCCCGCTTCACAGGGATGGGAGGCCGGCCAGCGTGCCTTATTTCTTTCTCGGTCAATAACGTGAGGCCATCCGCAGCCAGGGTTACTTCCACCCGGGGGCCGTCACTGCCAGTACCGGGCCCCAGGTACCGCACCTGCCCGCTGGGAGCGAGCACCAGTGCCGCCCGGCCATACCAGTCGGTGCCGGGCGCATTGAAAGTAACTGTAAATACCAACCCGCCAAGCGCCTCACTATAGCCCAGCAGCTGCGGCAGCTCAACTTCGCTGCTGATGGCCAGCTCCGGCCCAACGGCCGGGTAAAAGTCGGCCTTGGTGAAGGAGTGGCTACCTACGCGGTGGCCCAGCGAGTCGCGCACTTCGACTTTATAGTAGCCTTGAAAGCCCCGGCTGGTATCGCCCGCAAAATACATAGCTGGGTCAGGAGGTGTGATATGAGTGAGCGGCTGCAACGTATCCAGCCGGACTCGCCAACTGAGGCGGTAAGCGCACCCTGACAGACGCAGCGCTGTATCGGCAGCAGCCGTGAAGTTTCCGTAGAGCTGAGCCGCCGGGATTTGGGCGGGCGACTCGTATGCCAACGGCTTAGGAGTTGACATGGGGGCCACTACGGCCGTGGTACTTGGCTTGGGGGCAGAAGGGGCGGCCGCCGGTGGCTGAGGCTGGCCGCAGGCTATTAGCAGCAGCAAGACTCCCCAGACAAGAGGTAGGGCATTTCTCATTGGCTCAGTAGAAGTTAATCTTCTGCGTAGATAACCACCTGCCAGCGGAAGGCCCAGCACCAGCGCAGCTCGTACCGCGTGATGCCGGCCTGGGCCAGCAGGCGTTGCCAGTCGGCCCGCGAGAAGGCGCGGGCCACCGAGAGCGGCGCGTCGTTTTGGACCAGGCGCGAGCCGCCGAGCAGCCGCGTGAGGTACTTGATGCTGTAGTAGGCCAGCGGGTGGCGGTGCAGGTCGTTGATGACTACGGCCACTTGCGCCTGCCGGTGCCAGCGACGCAGCAGGTCCACCAGCTCGGCATCGGTGAAGTGGTGGCAAAAGAGGCTGGCGGTAAGGATATCGTAGGGCTGCGCCGCAAACTCGGGCAAGAAAATATCGACCTGCTGGTAGCTGATTTCGGGGTAGGCCGCGCTTTTGGCGGTGGCGTAGGCGAGCATAAACTCGTTGGCGTCGATACCGGCGAGGGCTACCGGCACGCCTTGCCGGCGGGCCCAGGCAGCTACGTGGCGCAGGGTGTCGCCGCCGCCGCTGCCCAGGTCGGCTAGCCGCAGGGGGCGGCCAACGGGGAAGCGGGGCCGCAGCCGGGCCAGCGCCGCCAGCACCGGCCGGTAGCCGCCCAGCCAGGTGTTAATCGTCTCTAGCTCATCAAGGTTTTGCCGCAGCTCATCGGAAGCCAGGGAGAGGTCGTCCATGAGTTCGGGCGTGGTGGCGCGGACTGTCAAATTCATAGGCACAAAAGCGGGCTAGGCGGAGATTAAGCAGGGGCCTGGGACTAAAGCGGTAAATAATAGCAGATTATCGGGAACGTTAAGTACCTTTGAAGTGGTTACCCGCGCACTCCTTTCCTGACTATGAAAACTCCCTTACTGCTTGGCAGCTGGCTGGCCGTCGCCCTGACGGCCAGCCAGCCCGCCGCCCCGCCGGCCCCGTTTGGCTATCCCGACGGGGTGGCCGTGGATGCGGCCGGCAACGTGTACGTGGTAGACTCCGACAATAGTACGGTGCAGAAGGTGAGCCCTACCGGCGACCTGGCCCCGCTAGCCATTGCCGGTCTCAGCTACCCCACCGGCGTGGCCGTGGACGCTACTACCGGCACCATCTACGTGGCCGATGCCGGCACCCACAGCATCATGCAGGTGAGCCCCACCGGCGAGGTGAGCACGCTGGCCCACAGCCGCAGCCTGGTGTACCCCACCGCCGTGGCCGTAGACGCGGCCGGCGAGGTATACATCGCCGATGCCGGCACCGAGCCCAATACCGGCACCGTGCAAAAGGTGAGCCCGCGCGGCGGCCTCACTACCCTGGCTAAGGGCTTTAACAAGCCCGCCGGCCTAGCCGTGACCAGCAAAGGCACCGTGTACGTAGCCGACACCGACAACAACAGCGTGCGCCAAATCAACCCCGACGGCCAGGTGACGGTGCTGGCCACTACGTTTAATCGCCCCCGGGGCCTGGCCCTGGAAGCTACCGGCAACCTGCTCGTAGCCAACACCTACGACAATAATATTCGCCGCATCAGCCCCAGCGGGCAGGTATCGCTGTTGGCCGAAGGCTTCAAATACCCGGCCGCCGTGGCCACCGACGCCGATGGCGCCGTGTACGTAACCGACACCGGCTCGGGCTCGCTCCGCAAAATCGGCCTTGATGGGCAGGTATCGACGCTAGCCGGGGGCGTAGTGCCCGCGCCGCTACCCACCGGCTCGGCGGCCAGCCACCTGGTCAAGCAAGAGCAATAAGGCGGCTTTAGGCCACGTAATCGGCGAGGTAGGCGTAGCGGGGCAGCAGCTGGCCGGCTTGCGCGATGGTGGCGCGGGCCAGCACGCCAGCCGCATCGCCATTGAGCAAGTGCGGAAACATCTGGTCGAGCAACTGCCGGCCGAAGTCGCGGCTGGCATTGCGCGGCAGCTCGCAGGGGAGGTTGTCCACGGCCATCACGGTGATATTGGCGGGGCGCGCGTAGGCGGGCTCCAACTCGCCGGTGGCGGGGCGGTAATCGAAAGCGGGCTCCTCGATGGTGGTGCTGCGCTTGGTGAGCGGGATGGAGCCATCCACGTCGCAGGTTACATCGGCAATGGTAGTGAGCTTAAAATCAGCGCGGCGCGTGTCGGCTTCGGTAAATAAGCGCGGGGCCGCCGGGTCCCAGTAGGCGCAGGCGATGAGCAGGTCGGTAACGGGCAGGAAGGTGCCGAACGTGGAT
>Ga0265798_10006968_pt1 | contig 14732 bp, 13 predicted proteins | sample P3T30metagenome_FD_192430 | JGI IMG/M metagenome (GOLD analysis project Ga0265798, IMG submission 192430) | Plant litter microbial communities from East Loma Ridge, Irvine, California - P3 T30 | ecosystem: Environmental > Terrestrial > Plant litter > Unclassified | place: USA: California... | reverse complement strand
GGGCGAGCTGCCGCCAGGGGGCGAAGCGGCGCCGTATTCCGATTGGGTGCTGCATTCGCGGCGCCTGCTCAACCCGGGCAGCCTGGGCGCGCCGCTGTACGAAATCACCCTGCGGCCCGGCTTTGAAGCCAGCTGGCAGCCGGGCGACCTGCTCGACGTCGCCGTCCCCGCGGCGCCCCTGGCCCCGCGCCGCTATTCGATCGCCAGCGTGCAGCAGGACGGCGCGGTGGAACTGCTGGTGCGCCAGCAGCGTCACGAGGGCGGCCTTGGCCTGGCCTCCGGCTGGCTCACCGAGCACCTGACCCTCGGCGGCTCGCTGCGCGCGCGGCTGGTCGCCAATCCAGGCTTCCACGCCCCGGACGACGACCGTCCCTGCATCTATATCGGCAACGGTTCCGGCATGGCCGGCCTGCGCGGTCATCTGCGTGGCCGGGCCGGCATGGGACGGGGCCGCAACTGGCTGCTGTTCGGCGAGCGCCAGCGCGCCTTCGACAGCCTGTGCGAGGCCGAGCTCGCGGTCTTGCGGGCCAAGGGTCTGTTGCCCGAACTCGACCTGGCGTTCTCGCGCGATCCCGAACCGGAATACGTGCAGGACCGGCTGCACGCGCGCGCCGACGTGCTGCGCGCGTGGATCGACGAGGGCGCCACGATCCACGTGTGCGGCAGCCTGCAGGGCATGGCCGGGGCGGTGCACGAGGCGCTGACCATGATCCTGGGCCAGGCCCGGCTCGAACTCCTGATGGAGACGGGCCGCTACCGGCGCGACGTCTACTGACGCCGCCCTCTATTTGCCGGCCTGCAGGCGCTGCACGGTCTGGTCGGTCGTCCACAGCGCGCTGGCGATGTAGCGGAAGTTGACCAGCGCGCTGGCATAGCCATCGCCCTCCGGGGTCTTGGGGCCGGCCACGGCGTCGCGCACGATGGCGACCTCGAAACCGCGCTCCAGGAATTCACGCATATGGGCTTCCACGCACAGATTGGAGGCCATGCCGGCCAGGATGATCTTGTCGACGCGCTGCTTGCGCAGCTGCAGCATCAGGTCGTTGGATTGCGGTCCGTACAGCTTGTGGGGCGAGGCGACGATGGTCTTGCCATCTTCGATGAATGGCTTGAACTCGGGCATGTAGTCGGCGCCCGAGCCTTCAAGGCCGCTGACATTCAGTGGCCCCTTGCGGTCGAAGATATGGATATCGTGCTGGAAGACCTCGACCGGCGCGCCGAATTTCCACTGATGGTCGTGCGGATAGTAGTAGTGCGGCGAAATCGATACCACAATGCCGGCTGCTTTTGAGGCCTTGAACAGCTTGGTCAGGTTGGGCACCAGATTCTGCTCGGTGACGCTTTCGCCGACCACGCTCCAGGCCGCGCCCTTGGCGCTCATGAAGTCGATCTGCGGATCGATCACCACCAGCGCGGTGCGCGACAGGTCGAGCTGCATGCCGGATTTGGGCAGGGCGGGCTTGGCGGGATCGGCGTACTTCGATGGAATCTGGGCGGCAGCACCGGTAGCGAGGAAGACGCTGGCCAGGATCGCGGCAAGCGCACTGGCAAGCGCACTGGCAAGAGCGCGGCCGCGGGAGGATGTGTTGGTGGTCATCAGAAGTTCTCCTTGTGGATGGGCTTCCATTACATCCCCGCGGCGCAGGGTCCGCCAGACCACATTTGGCGAGCCAGGTATCTCCCCGATTCCTGATGGTAGATTTGGCCTAAATCGTGGTAAATACGTCTTTTCGGTCATTATGAGTTGCGTCCGGCGATACTAATCCCTACTTCCGGTGAGGCGGAGCCACCCGACGGCATCCATCCGGACTACGCCGTACGGCGCCGGCAGGCTTGCTCTGGTCTCGTTATACTGCGCGCATGACTACGCACGATTTCCAGACCCTCGTGGCAGCGCGCCGCAATTTCACGCTGCGGCGCCTGCAGGCGCCCGGGCCCGATCCGGAAGCGCTTGCACGCATCGTCGAAGCGGCCGCCCACGCGCCCGACCACGGCCTGCTGCGGCCATGGCGCTTCGTGCTCATTCCAGAAGCGCGGCGCGCCGACCTGGGCGAGGTGTTTGCGCAAGCCCTGGCCGAGCGCGATCCCGGCTGCGGCGAAGAAGCGCTGGCCACCGCGCGCGACAAGGCGCAGCGCGCGCCTTGCCTGCTGGTGGCGGTGCTGCGCGACGATCCCGCGGCCAGGGCTATTCCCGCGGCCGAGAAACTGGTGTCGCTCGGCTGCGCCTTGCAGAACATGCTGCTCGCGGCCGGCGTCGCCGGCTTCGCGACGGGGCTGGCCAGCGGCGCCGCGATGGATGCCCCCGGCATGCGCCGCCTGCTGCGCCTCGAGCCGCACGAGCGCGCCATCTGCTTCATCGGCCTGGGCACGGCGGCGATGGAAAAACCGCCGCGTCCGAGGCCGGACGCGGCGGATTACCTGAGCAGCATCTAGATTGCGGCGGCGCCAGGCCCCGCCGCAAGCGCCGCAGCAGCCGTCGGCGCGCGCCTGCCGGCGAGCATCGGGATAGCGACCAGCACCGCGAGCGGTCGCCTTCCGGATGAATAGCCTGGAAATGCGCAAATAAATCCGCCGCCGCTAACCGGGCTGATAAAGCCGGAGCCTTTGGCATTGTTGAACCATTTGATGGTGCCGGTTCGGGCGGTCATATTTTTCCATTGAAAATCAGGGCAATTAGCAGATCTACCGCCAGGTGCTGGTCAGCGGCCAGCCGATCCGCTTCGAGCGCGCGCTTGAACACACCGGGCGCTTTCTCGAGCTGGCGGCGCTGCGGATCGAGCCGCCGGAGCGGCGCCAGGTCGCGGTGCTGTTCCAGGACATCACCGAGCGGCACCGCGCCGAGGTGGCCCTGCGCGAGATGAACGATACCCTCGAGCGCCGGGTGGCCCGGGAACTCGAACGCCACGCGCGAATGGAAGAGGCGCTGCGCCAGGCGCAGAAGATTGAGGCGGTGGGGCAGCTCACCGGCGGGATCGCGCACGATTTCAACAATATGCTGGCAGTGATATCGAACGCGATGGAGCTGCTGGCCCGGCGCCTGGGCGAGCACGACGAGCGCGCGCTGCACTACGTCGGCATCGCCAAGGGCGGCGTGCGGCGCGCCGCCCAGCTCACCCAGCGCCTGCTGGCGTTCTCGCGCCAGCAGCCCTTGCAGCCGGTGGCGGTGTGCGCGAACGAGCTGGTCGCGGGCATGTCCGAGCTGCTCAAGCATTCTCTTGGCGGCGCCGTGCGCATCGATCTGGCGCTGGGCGGCAATCCCTGGCTGCTGCACGTCGACCACAACCAGCTCGAACACGCGATCCTGAACCTGGCCGTGAACGCGCGCGACGCGATGGAAGAGGGCGGACGGCAGGGCGGCCAGCTGCTGATCGAGACCGCCAACAGGGTGCTCGACCAGCGCGACTTCGTGGAGCTGGGCGATGCGCCGGGCGCTGACTACGTGATGATCGCGCTGGCCGACACCGGCGCCGGCATGCCGCGCGAAGTGCTGGCCAAGGCTTTCGAACCCTTCTTCACCACCAAGGAAGTGGGGCGCGGCACGGGGCTGGGCCTGAGCCAGGTGTATGGCTTCGTCAAGCAGTCCGGCGGCCAGGTGCGGATCGACTCGGTTCCCGGTCAGGGCACGCGGGTCGAGCTGTACCTGCCGCGCCACCAGGCGCCAGGCGGCGCGGCCGCGCAGCCTGTAGCGGCGCCCGACATCGTCAGCGCACGCGGCAGCGAAGCGGTGCTGGTGGTGGACGACGAAGCGGCGGTGCGCAGCCTGTCGGCGGAGATGCTGCAGATGCTGGGTTATACCGTGCACGTGGCGGACGGCGCGGCAGCCGCCTTGCGGCTACTCGATGCGCAACCCGACATCGCCCTGCTGTTCACCGACGTCCTGATGCCCGAACTCGACGGCCGCGAGCTTGCCGTGCGCGCCCTGCAGCGCCGCCCCGGACTGCCCGTCCTGTTCACCAGTGGCCATACCCGCAACGTCGAGGCGGTCGAGGGCATGCCGGAGCAGGCCAGGGTTCTGCCCAAGCCGTTCACGCTGTCGCAGCTGGCGGGGCAGGTCAGGATGGCGCTGGACGGCGAGCAGATCTAGAGGGTCAGCGAATAGACGTAGAACTGCTCGTCGCGCACCCACCCGTGCGACGCATACAGGACCTGGGCGCCTTCGTTGCTGTGCGCCGTCGACAGGGTCAGGCGAATCGCGCCGTGCTCGCGTCCGAACTGCGCCGCGGCGTCGAGCAGGCGCCGGCCCACTGCGGTTCGGCGCGCGGCCGGCGCTACGAACAGGTCGTTGAGGATCCAGGTGCGCTGCGCCGACACTGACGAGAACGACGGATACAGCTGCACGAAACCGGCGCCCTGGCCGTCGGCGTCCAGCGCGAGCAAGACCGTCGATTCACGATTTTCCATGCGCGCTCGCAGGAACCGCTGCGCCAGTTCAAGGTCGGCAGGCTTGCCGTAGAACTGGCGGTAGGCATCGAATAGCGGGGCGACGACGGGCAGGTCGTCCAGGACGGCTTGGCGAATCGTGATCACGGTGGTCCTTTCATTGGAAAGAGCGCCAGTATGCCAGTCAATCGCGCTGGCCCGACTGCAGCCCATGCTCCACCGCGAACGCCGCCGCCTGGCAGTCGGCATGACGACGTACGGCTTCCAGGTCTAATTGACTATTTCAATGGCTAGCTCGGCCGTTTTTGATCCACATCAAGTTTTTAATTAGTCAACGAATTGTAGGATGCGGCATGTGCAATCGCTGCTGACTGGCGAAAGCGTTTTCCGGTGCGCCGGATTGTTCCAGGCGCCCCGTTTTTGTTCGTTTCCACGGGCTACGCCCTGAATCTATCGTGAGCCGACACCGCATCGCACCCCGCCAGTTCCTGGCAACCCTGCCCCTGTTCGCCGACCTCTCGCCTGAACAGCTCGACATGCTCGCGCAAGCGACCACCGAGCTGCACGTGCCGCGCGGCCGCGTGGTCGTCGAGCGCGGCGCATCCTGTAGCGGCTTGCACGCCGTGATCTACGGCGACGTCAAGCTCTCCATCGTGTCGAGCCAGGGCGACGAGAAGGTGGTCGAACTGATCGGCCCCGGCCAGAGCTTCGGCGAGGCGCCGCTGTTCATGGAGCGGCCCTACCTGACCCAGGCCGAGACGCTGGCCGACAGCATGCTGCTGCACATCGCGAAGCACGCGATCTACGCCCAGATCGAGCGCAATCCCGGCTTCGCGCGACGCCTGCTGGCGTGCATGAGCCGGCGCCTGCACGGCCTGATCTCGGACGTCGAGTCCTACACCCTGCGCAGCGGCAGCCAGCGCATCGTGAGCTACCTGCTCAAGGACGATCCGGTGCAGGGCGCCCAGGTAACGCTGGCGACGCGCAAGAAGATGATCGCGTCGCGCCTGTCGCTGTCGCCCGAATACTTTTCGCGCGTGCTGCACGACATGGCCCACCGCGGCATGGTCGGCATCGCCGGGCGCAGCATCACCATCCTTGACATCGAGCGCCTGCGCGCCTACGAAGGCTGACGCCGCGCCTTATCAACTACTCACGGAGGCATTCTCATGTACATGCACCTGACCGAATTCACCGACAATGCCCTGCGCCTGCTGGTCTACCTGGGCAACCACCGCGAGCGGATCGCGACCATCAACGAGATCGCCGAGCGGTATGGCATCTCGCGCCACCACCTGGCCAAGGTGTCGTGCGTGCTGGCCGCGTCGGGCCTGATCGAGACCTCGCGCGGCCGCCTGGGCGGGATGCGCCTGGCCGGCGCGCCGTGCGACATCCGCCTGGGCGAAGTCGTGCGCTGCACCGAGCGCGGACTGGCGCGGGGCGCGCGCAGCGGCGCCGATGGCGAGCTGCCTCCATCGGCCCAGCCGGACGACCGCCTGCAGCAATCGCTGGCGGTGGCCACCGCCGCCTACCTGGCCGAACTCAATCGCGTGACCCTGGCCGACCTGATTCCCGGCGGCGCGCAGCCGGCCGACGGGGTGCCGGGCTGGCTGGCCACGAACGCCTGGCGCTGGCAGCACTCGACGCTGGAGGAGGGGGCATGAACCCATAAAACAGCACGACCGTGCGTAACCGCATCCGCACGCGATGGTGTCGCTTCGGCTAGAATGTTTGCCCATGAATGGAAGGCCGCCTTCCACGCCGCGACACCCAAGCTATAGGAAGACCATGAGTACCGACAGTAATCTGAACGAAGCCCAGAACACCCAGTTGCGCATCGACGCGCTCGAATACCACCGCAGCCCCACCCGCGGCAAGATCGAAGTGGTGGCCACCAAGCCGCTGTCGAACCAGCGCGACCTGTCGCTGGCCTATTCGCCGGGCGTGGCCTACGCCTGCGAGGAAATCGCCGCCGACCCGGCCACCGCCTACGACTACACTTCGCGCGGCAACCTGGTGGCCGTGATCTCGAACGGCACCGCGGTGCTGGGCCTCGGTAATATCGGTCCGCTGGCGTCGAAGCCGGTCATGGAAGGCAAGGGCTGCCTGTTCAAGAAATTCGCCGGCGTCGACGTGTTCGACCTGGAACTCGACGAACTCGACCCGGACAAGCTGGTCGACGCCATCGCCATGCTCGAGCCGACCGTGGGCGGCATCAACCTCGAGGACATCAAGGCGCCGGAATGCTTCTACATCGAGAAGAAGCTGCGCGAGCGCATGAACATCCCGGTCTTCCACGACGACCAGCACGGCACTGCCATCATCTCGACCGCGGCGCTGCTCAACGCGCTGAAAGTGGTCGGCAAGGACATCGGCCAGATCAAGCTGGTCGCCTCGGGCGCCGGCGCGGCCGCGATCGCCTGCCTGGACATGATGGTGCTGCTGGGCGTGAAGCAGTCGAACATCTTCGTGGCCGACTCGCGCGGCGTGATCTGGCAGGGCCGCGAAGCAAATATGGAAGCCAACAAGGCGCGCTACGCACAGGACACGAGCGCGCGTACGCTGGCCGACATCGTCGACGGCGCCGACGTGTTCCTGGGCTGCTCGACCGCCGGCGTGCTCACCGCCGACATGGTCAAGACCATGGCCGACAAGCCAGTGATCCTGGCCCTGGCCAATCCGGAACCCGAGATCCGTCCAGAAGTGGCGAAGGCCGCGCGTCCGGACGTCATCATCGCCACCGGCCGTTCGGACTATCCGAACCAGGTCAATAACGTGCTGTGCTTCCCCTACATCTTCCGCGGCGCGCTGGACTGCGGCGCGACCCGCATCACCGACGAGATGAAGCTGGCCTGCGTGACCGCGATCGCCGAACTGGCCGAAGCCGAGGCGAGCGACGTGGTGGCGCTGGCCTACGAAGGCCAGGACCTGACCTTCGGCCCTGAATACATCATCCCGAAACCGTTCGATCCGCGCCTGCTGGTCGCGATCGCGCCGCGCGTGGCCGAAGCGGCCGCCGCGTCGGGCGTGGCTTCGCGTCCGATCGAGGACATGGACGCCTACCGCGACAAGCTGGGCCAGATGATCTACCACACCGGTTTCTTCATGAAGCCCGTGTTCAACAAGGCGCGCGCCAGCCTGCGCAAGGTGGCCTATGCCGAAGGCGGCGAGCCACGCGTGCTGCGCGCGGTGCAGGCGGTGGTGGACGAAGGCATCGCCCAGCCGGTGCTGATCGGCGACGAGAGCGCGATCGCGCGCGCCGTCAAGCAGGCCGGCCTGCGCCTGCAGGCGGGCGTGGACTACACCGTCATCGCGGCGGAGAGCGACACGACCCTGCAAGGCACGCGCCTCTTGACGTCGGGCCAGGTGGACGCCCTGATCTGCGGCATGACCGGCAGCTACGACAGCCACCTGGAACACGTGCGTAACGAGATCGGCGTGGCGCCGGGCGCCGAAGTGCTGGCCGCGATGAACGCGCTGGTGCTCGACAAGCTGACCTTGTTCATCACCGACACCTACGTCAACGAGACCCCGAGCGCCCAGGAACTGGCGGCGATCACGCGCCTGGCGGCCGACGCGCTGCAACACTTCGGCCTGGAGCCGAAGGCGGCCCTGCTGTCGCATTCCTCGCAGGGTTCGTCCGAGCGTCCGTCGGCGCGCCGCATGCGCGAAGCGCGCGCGCTGCTGGCCGAACAGGCCCCGGAGCTGGCGGTGGTCGGCGAGATCCACGGCGACGCCGCGCTGTCGCAGGAAATCCGCGACATCTACAAGATCGACGCCGGCTACAGCGGCAGCGCCAACCTGCTGGTGATGCCGTCGCTGGACGCGGCCAACATCCTGTTCAACGTGCTCAAGGTCGCCAGCGGCAAGGGCGTGACGGTGGGCCCGATCCTGCTGGGCGCGGCCAAGTCTGTGCACATCCTGAGCCCGAGCGCCACCGTGCGCCGCATCGTCAACATGACGGCGCTGGCGGCTGCGCAGGTCGTCTAAGCGATCGACGCATCCGTGGGGTGGGTGGTTCCCCCGCCCACCCCACATCATTCTCTTCCTCATGACCTCCCTGATCGACCTCGCATTGAATTTCGGCCTTGGCGCCTCGCTCGGCATTGCCGGCGGCATGCTGGGCATCGGCGGCGGCCTGATCGCCATCCCGGTGCTGGGCCTGTTGTACGGCATGAACCAGCACCTGGCCCAGGGCACGGCGCTGGTGATGATCGCGCCCAACGTGGCGATCGGCTTCTGGCGCTATCACCAGAAGCACCCGGTCGACCTGCGCTCGGTCGGCGTGGCCGGCCTGTGCTCGATCGGAACCGCCTGGCTGGCGGCGCGCTTCGCGGTGGCGATCGACGCCCAGGTGCTGCATTACGCCTTCGCGCTGTTCCTGCTCGCGCTGGCGCTGTACTTCGGCTGGCCGTTCCGGCGCAAGACCGGCGCCACGCCACCGCCCGTGAAGGAAGTGCCGCGCCGGCTGATGCCGGCGATCGGCATCGCCAGCGGCGCGGTGTCGGGCTTCTTCACGATCGGCGGCGGCATGGTGGTGGTGCCGGCGCTGGTAAGCCTGTTCAAGATGCCGCAGACACGTGCCCAGGGCATGGCGCTGGCGCTCGTGGTGCCGGGCGCCTTCGTGGCGCTGGCCACGTATGGCCACAGCGGTGCGGTCGACTGGCAGGTCGGCCTGCCGCTGGCGCTGGGCGGCGTGCTGACCGTGTCGTGGGGCGTGCACCTGGCGCATACCTTGCCGCCACGTTTGTTGCGGGTGGCGTTCAGCACGGTGCTGCTGGCGGCGGCTGTTACGATGCTGGTGACCGGTGGCGCCTGATCAGGCCCGCCGCGCCGAGCGCCAGCAGGGCCAGGGTGGCGGGTTCAGGCACCTCGTTCGGCCCCACGTATTGCGGGACGATAGGGGAGACGTGATCCTGGTAGCCACCGTTATAGTCGAGCCACTGCTCGTAAGCGGGATCGAGGGTGCCGCGGGACACGGTGCCTTGGTGGGTGCCCGAGAAACTCTCGAAGCCGGAACCCTCCGGTCTGGCCAGGTAGATCGAGCTGGCGTAGTCGGCGGTGTAGTACAGGATGCCGGAAGGATCGTAGGCGAACGTGATGCCGACCCAGGTGATCTGGTCGCCGCCAAAGTCGCTGTAGATGCTGAAATTGGTCGGGCCGTCTTGCAGGAAATGCGTACTGACGGCCGTGATCTGGGTGCTGCCTTCGGACCACTGCGGAGACAGGGACATCTCGAAAGGCCAGCCCACGCCCTGGATCGGCACTCCGAACCTGAAGTCGGCAATGGACCCGTCGGTATCGTGCTGCACGAAATACCCGGTCAGCGGCCCGTTGAAATTGTATTGCACGTATCCCGCCCATGCCGGCAGCGCGCATAGCAGGCCTGCGACGAGCGTCATCATTTTTCTGATCATGTTGTCTCTCCCTGGTTGAGTGGAAACCGGGCAGGGAGCAAGTAGCATGCCTAAAAATTAATCTGATTCCGATCAAGGACTTGGCGTCTTCCCGCCGAAATGTGCTGCTCGCCTGTAAAGCGGTCCGACAGGAAGACTCAGTCGCCGATGCCGCCGCCAGCGCCGAACCGGTCCAGCAGGAACTCGATGAAGGCGCGCGCCCGCGCCGACTGATGCCGGCGGTTGCGGTAGTACAGATACAGGTCCGCTCCCGGCTGGACATGGCCGGGCATGACGATCTTGAGGCGTCCGCTTTCCACGTACTTCTTCAGGTCCCACTCTGAACGCACAAGGATGCCGTGTCCGTCCAGCGCCCAGCCCAGGGCGATGTCGCCGTCGTTGCTCGAGAGCGTACCCTGCACCTTCACCGATACACTGCGCCCCTCGTGCACCAGGCGCCAGACGCCGTAGGCATCCTCGTTCTGGCGGTGGACGATGCAGCGGTGCGTCGCCAGTTCTTCCAGCGTCTGTGGTTCGCCGTACTGCTCGAGATAGCGCGGCGAGGCGCACAGGAAGCGCCGGTTCGACATGATGCGGCGCGCCACCAGGCGCTGGTCAGGCAGTTCGCCGAAGCGGATCGCCAGGTCGATGCCGCCCGCGACCAGGTCGACCGGGCGGTCGGTGACGTCGAGCTGTACCTCGACTTGCGGGTAGCGCTGGGCAAAGCTGGAAACCAGCGGCGCGATCGCGGTGCGACCGAACCCCAGCGGGGCGTTTACCTTCAACAGGCCGCGCGGCACCGAGCGCGTGGCCGATACTGCTTCTTCCATCTCGCGCAATTGGGCCAGGATCCGGGTCGCGTAGTGCAGATAGGTTTCGCCTTCGGGCGTCAGGCTGCTGGTGCGGGTGGTGCGGTTCACCAGGCGCACGCCCAGCTGTTCTTCGAGCTGCGCCAGGCGCTTGGTGGCGGCGGGCGGGGTCAGGTCCAGCGCGCGCGCGGCGGCCGACAGGTTGCCGTGGCGCGCCAGCAGGACGAAGAATTCGAGGTTTGAAAGGTCGTTTTTCACCGCAGGTAAAGAATCAAATGAATTATTCTGAATCATAACCGTATTGAAAGCGAATAATCTGGCGGCTCCACATTCGCTCATTCAGGAGACCCCATGAGAATCGTCGAGATCCGCGAAAAGACCGTCCCGATCAGCTCCCCCATCCGCAACGCCTACATCGACTTCAGCAAGATGACGCTGAGCGTGGTCGCCGTCGTCACCGACGTCATGCGCGACGGGAAGCCGGTGATCGGCTACGGCTTCAATTCCAACGGCCGCTATGGCCAGGGCACGCTGATGCGCGAGCGCTTCATTCCGCGCATCCTCGAGGCCGACCCGGAGTCGCTGGTCGACGACACGGGCGACAACCTCGACCCGCACAAGGTGTGGCAGGCGATGTTCACCAACGAGAAGCCGGGCGGGCATGGCGAGCGCTCGGTGGCCATCGGCACCATCGACATGGCGGTGTGGGACGCGACGGCCAAGATCGCCGGCCAGCCGCTGTTCCAGCTACTGGCCGAGCGCTACGGCAACGGTGAGCCGGATCGACAAGTATTCGTGTACGCGGCCGGCGGCTACTACTATCCGGGCCAGGACCACGGCAAGCTGAAGGACGAGATGCGCAGCTACCTCGACCGCGGCTACACGGTGGTCAAGAAGAAGATCGGCGGCGCCTCGCTCGATGAAGACCTGCGCCGCATCGATTCGATCCTGAGCGTGCTGGGTGACGGCCAGAAGCTGGCGGTCGACGCCAACGGACGCTTCGACCTCGACACCGCGATCGGCTACGCCAAGGCGCTGTCGCAGTATGACCTGTTCTGGTACGAGGAAGCCGGCGACCCGCTCGACTACGAGCTGCAAGCCACGCTGCGCAACTACTACGACAAGCCGATGGCTACCGGCGAGAACCTGTTCTCGATGCAGGACGCGCGCAACCTGATCCGGCATGGCGGCATGCGCCCGGACCGCGATTGGCTACAGTTCGACTGCGCGCTGAGCTACGGGCTGGTGGAGTACCTGCGCACGCTCGAGATGCTGCGCCAGCACGGGTGGTCGAGCAGCCGCTGCATCCCGCATGGCGGGCATCAGATGTCGCTCAATATCGCGGCCGGGCTGGGACTTGGGGGCAATGAGTCGTATCCCGACCTGTTCCAGCCGTATGGCGGGTTCCCGGATGGGGTGAAGGTCGAGAATGGGTTCATCACGATGCCGGATCTGCCGGGGATCGGGTTCGAAGGGAAGGCCGACCTGATTGCGGAGATGCGCAGGCTGGTTGGTTAACTGGGGCTGGTTGGACGCGTGGACGGGCAAGCCGTCCACCCCACATTGGATAGTGGCTAATCTTTCAGTCCCGATCCTGGCCTGGCCTGGGCCGCGTGCAGGTCGGCCTTGACGGTGTCGGGCGCCAGGTTGTTGACGACGTTGCCGATGAATTTGCTGCTGGCCAAGCCGGCGACGATGCGGTCCTTGCCTTCCTTGAGCGCCGCGTAGCCTTCCTCGGCCACCTTGGCCGGGGACGCCTTTTCTCCCACGCCCAGCTTATTGGTCAGCATGTCGGCGCGCGGCCAGAAATTGGTGTCGACCTGGCCCGGCATCAGGAGCGTGATGGTGATGCCATCGACGCCGCTGTCCTTGAGCTCTGACTTGACCGCCTCGGCGAACGACACCAGGAAAGCCTTGGTCGCGCCGTACACCGCTTCATAGGGCGTCGGCATGCTGCCCGAGATCGAAGCGGTGAACAGCAGCTTGCCCGCGCCTTGCGCGACCATGTCGGGCAGCAGGCGCTTGCTCAGGTGGACTTGCGAGATCGTATTCAGCTGGATCATCGCGATCTCGCGCTGCAGGTCGGTGCCGCCGATGAAGCGGCCACCCAGGCCGACGCCGGCGTTGAGGGCGGCAGCGGCCAGTGGGCGCCTGGCGCCCTGCACCGCGGCGTACACGGTTTCGACGCCATCGAAGTCGGTGAGGTCGGCCACCACGGTGGTGACGTGCGCGCCGAGGCTGCGCAGCTCGTCGGCGGCGCCATCCAGGCCCGCCTGGGTGGTGGCGGTGACGATCAGGTCGTGGCCATCCAGCGCGAACTGGCGCGCCAGTTCGTAGCCGATGCCGCTCGACGCGCCGGTGACGAGGGCCAGCGGCCGGTTGGTTTGCTCTGCCATTGCATGCTCCCTTGCGTTGATTTTCGTGGGGGAGCAGCCTAGCATGCGGCGCCATTCATCGACGTTCGGCTGGCCGGGGGGCCGGCATCAGGTCTCCAGGTAGCGGGTCACCGCTTGGCCAACCTCGGTGGTATTGGCGGTGCCGCCCATGTCCGGCGTGCGCGGGCCCTCGACCAGGCATTTTTCGATTGCCGCCAGCATGGCGTCATGGGCGGCGGTATAGATGGCGTCGCCCTGCCCCAGGAACTCGAGCATCATCGCGCCGGACCAGATCATCGCGATCGGGTTGGCGATGTTCTGGCCGTAGATGTCGGGCGCCGAGCCGTGCACCGGTTCGAACAGCGAAGGGAAGGTGCGTTCGGGATTCAGGTTGGCCGACGGCGCGATGCCGATGGTGCCGGTGCAGGCCGGGCCGAGGTCGGACAGGATGTCGCCGAACAGGTTCGATGCCACCACCACGTCGAAGCGCTCGGGCGAGATCACGAAGCGCGCGCACAGGATGTCGATATGGTACTTGTCCCATTTGACGTCGCCATACTGCTGGCCGATGGCGGCCACGCGTTCGTCCCAGTAGGGCATCGAGATCGAGATGCCGTTCGACTTGGTGGCGGCAGTCAGGTGTTTTTTCGGGCGGCGCTGGGCCAGCTCGAAGGCGTACTTGAGGATGCGGTCGGTGCCGTGGCGGGTGAAGACCGATTCCTGCAGCACGAATTCGCGCTCGGTTCCCTCGAACATCTTGCCGCCGACCGAGGAGTATTCGCCTTCGGTGTTCTCGCGCACCACATAGAAGTCGATGTCGCCCGGCTTCTTGTTGGCCAGCGGGCAGGGCACGCCGGGCATCAGGCGCACCGGGCGCAGGTTGACGTACTGGTCGAACTCGCGCCGGAACTTGAGCAGCGAACCCCACAGCGAGATGTGGTCGGGCACCGTGTCGGGCCAGCCGACGGCGCCGAAGTAGATGGCGTCGAAGCCTTCCAGCTGCCCGCGCCAGTCGTCCGGCATCATCTTGCCGTGCTGCGCGTAGTAGTCGCAATCGGCCCAGGCGAAGGTGGTGAACTCGAGGCGGATGCCGAAGCGGCGCGCCGCGGCATCCAGGGCGCGCAGGCCCTCGGGCATGACTTCCTTGCCGATGCCGTCGCCGGCGATGACCGCGATCTTGTGGGTGTTCATGGGCATGCTCCTGCGTGCTGAATAAGTATGGTCAGCATAATCCGAAACGCCGTGTTTATAATATGGCTTTTCGTGGCATCAAGGAACACGTGGCGTGAATAATCTGCTGGAGAATGCCGATCTGCGGGTCTTCGTGACGGTCGTGCGCAAAGGTTCGTTCGCTCAGGCCGCCACGGAACTGGGCATGTCGGCCGCCTACGTCAGCAAGCGCATCGGCGTGCTGGAGGATGCGCTGGGCGTGCGGCTGTTCCAGCGCACCACGCGCCGCATCGTCATCACCGAGGAGGGCGAGCAGGCCTTCGGGCGGGCCCAGGCCATCCTCGATAGCCTGGACGACCTGGTCGACGAGGTGTCCGAGCGGCGTCGCGAACCGAGTGGCCGGGTGCGCATCTGCAGCAGTTTCGGTTTTGGACGCAATGTGGTGGCGCCGGCCATCGCCAAGCTGGTGCGCGCCTATCCGGCGCTGCAGATCCGGTTCGAGGTATTCGACCGCCTGGTCGATCCGGTGGCCGAGGGGTTTGATCTCGACGTGCGTATCGGCGACGAGATCGCGCCGCAGCTGATCGCGCGCCGGCTGATGG
>Ga0265798_10006966_pt1 | contig 14734 bp, 14 predicted proteins | sample P3T30metagenome_FD_192430 | JGI IMG/M metagenome (GOLD analysis project Ga0265798, IMG submission 192430) | Plant litter microbial communities from East Loma Ridge, Irvine, California - P3 T30 | ecosystem: Environmental > Terrestrial > Plant litter > Unclassified | place: USA: California... | reverse complement strand
GAAGCTGTGCAGTAGCTTTTCCAGCGCCTCGTTCCACAGCATTTATCTTTAAGCAGGCTCTGAATACGTTGTAAGGGCAAAGGCTCAATGAGGCGAAGCGGGGGCATAAACAGACATAATTATACTCCTGCAAGGTAGGTGCCGGCCTCCCACCCCCAACTCTAGTGGGTGGAAACAAAAAGCCTCCACAACCACTGCCAGCCCCGCCGCTTTTGCGTACACCCACTGACTCCAGCCCGCTATCATGTCCCAAAAATCTGTTTCCGATATTATTGTCGATACCCTGCAAGCTGCCGGCGTCAAGCGCGTCTTCGGTTTGGTGGGCGACTCGCTCAACGGCATTACCGACGCCATCCGCGCCCGCGAGGGCATCGAGTTTATCCAAGTGCGGCACGAGGAAGCCGGCGCCTTTGCGGCCGGGGCCGAGGCCTACCTTACCGGCGACCTGGCCGTGTGCGCGGGTTCGTGTGGGCCGGGCAATACGCACCTGCTCAACGGCTTATTCGACTGCCACCGCTCGCGGGTGCCAGTGCTGGCCATCGCCGCCCAGATTCCAAGCGTCGAAATCGGCAGTGGCTACTTCCAGGAAACGCACCCCGAGCGCATTTTTCGTGAGTGCAGCCACTACTGCGAAGTCATTGCCACGCCCGACCAGGCCGTGCGCATCGTTGAGTCGGCTATTCAGGCGGCGCTGGGCATGGGCGGGGTAGGGGTAATCGTCATTCCGGGCGATGTGGCCCACCTCGAAGCTGAGGCCCCGGAGCCGCGTCTGCCCAGCCTGGGCCACGCCAGCGCCCTCGTACCCGCCAGCACCCACCTCGCCCGCGCCGCCCAGCTGCTCAACAACTGCGAGAAAGTAACCATCCTGGCCGGCGTAGGCTGCGCCGGCGCCCACGCCGAGCTGCTGCAAATAGCCGGCGCGCTGCAAGCGCCCGTGGTGCACGCCCTGCGCGGCAAGGAATGCATTGAGCCCAACAACCCCTACGACGTGGGCCTGACTGGCCTGCTGGGGATGCCCGCCGGCTACCACGCTCTCATGGATGCCGACGGCATCCTGATGCTGGGCACCGACTTCCCGTACCGCCAGTTTTTCCCCGAAAATGCGCGCGTGGTGCAGGTCGATACCCGGCCGCTGCACCTGGGCCGCCGCACCCGCGTAGAGGTAGGCCTGCACGGCACTGTAGCCGAAACGGTGCAGCAACTCCTCCCTCTACTCAAGTCACGTACCGACGCCACCCACCTCAAAGCTGCCCAGCAGCGTCATCAGGAAGACGAAAAGGGCCTGGCCGAGCTAGCTACCGGCGAAGCCGGGGCCGCCACCCTGCACCCCCAGCATGTAGCCCGCCTGCTCGATGAGCTAAGCCACGACGACACCATCTTCACTTGCGACGTGGGCACGCCTACCATCTGGGCCGCCCGCTACCTGCACATGAACGGCCGCCGCCGCCTGCTGGGCTCCTTCGTGCACGGCAGCATGGCCAACGCCCTTTCGCAGGCCGTGGGCGCGGCGCTGGCCTATCCCGGCCGCCAGGTAGTGGCCATGTGCGGCGACGGCGGTTTTGCCATGCTGCTCAGCGAGCTGCTCACGCTGCGCCAATTGAAAGTGCCCGTGAAGGTTGTCGTCTTCAATAACAACGCCTATGGCTTTGTAGAATTGGAGATGAAAGCCGCCGGTACCCTCGAATACGGTACTAGCCTCGATAATCCCGACTTCGGCGCGCTGGCCGAAGCCGCTGGCATCAAGGGCTACCAGGTTAGCGACCCCGCCCAGCTCGAAGGCGTGCTGCGCGAGGCGCTGGCCCACGACGGCCCGGTGGTCGTCAATGCCCTCGTCAACCGCGAGGAGCTGAGCATGCCGCCCCACATCGAAGTAGCCCAAGCTAAAGGCTTCAGCCTGTATGCGTTAAAGGCGCTGATGAATGGCCGGGGCAGCGAATTGGTGGACTTGGCCAAGACCAACCTATTCCGTTAGTAGGGTGCGGGGCTCGTCCCCGCCCGTCGTTGAGCGATACAACATGTTATCGTTCAACGACGGGTGGGGACGAGCCCCGCACCCTACTTAGTTAGTTGCTAACCAGCTGGCCAGTGTGTTTATCCACGTCCGGTCAGCTTATGGGCTGAACAAAAAGCGGCCTGGCGTGTGTTATTTTTCAACCCCGCTACCCGCCACGGGGCCGCCTTTGCCCGCATGACTACCACCGAAATCAAAGCCCTTATCTCGCTGCTCGACGACCCGGAAATCGCTCCCCAGATTCAGGACGAAATCCAGAACCTCGGCGAGGCCATCATTCCGTTTCTCGAAGAATCGTGGGAAGAAACTCTCGACCCTCAGCAGCAGCGCCGCCTTGAAGACCTCATTCACCAGCTCCAGTTTGAGGGCTTGCAGCAGCGCTTGCGGGTGTGGCGCGACTCGGGTGGCCAGGACTTGCTCGAAGGCATGTGGCTGCTCAACTCGTATCAGTACCCCGATGCGGACCTTCAGGCCCTTAACCGGGCCATTGAGCAGTTGCGCTTTGAAGCCTGGACGCTGCTGCGCCCCGAAATGCACCCCGCCGACCAGGTGCAGGTGCTCAACCATGTCATCTTCCGCAACCACAAGTTTGCCGCTAATACCCAGCACTTTCACTCGCCGGCCAACTCCATGCTGCACCGGGTGCTGGAAACCAAGCGCGGCAACCCGCTTTCGCTCTGCGTTATCTACCTGCTCGTGGCCCAGCGGCTCGATTTACCCATCTTTGGCGTAAATCTGCCCAACCTGTTCGTGCTCACCTACCAGCTCTACACCGATGCTGATGACAAGCCGGTGATGCCCTTCTACATCAACTGCTACAACCGGGGCGTGGTGCTGTCGAAGGCTGATATTGAGCACTATGTGGGCCAGCTCGGCATCACCTCGCAAGCCAGCTTTTACGAGCCCTGCACCCACCTCGACATCGTGCGCCGCGCCATGCGCAACCTGCAAGTTGGCTTCGAAAAGCTCCAGGAACCCGCTAAGGCGGAGGAAGTCGCCCAGCTATTAGCCATCCTGCTGGAGCAGGATAAACCCAGCGAAGACGAGGGGTAAAAGCTAAAACAGAACGTCATACTGAGCTTGCCAAATTATCTTGCTCGCCTCGTTGAATGAAGCGGGCGAGATGCTTCGGCAAGCTCAGCATGACGTTTTTTTCTGTAACTTATTGATAAGCTAATTTACCGCTTGATAAGGCAGCCGGCGGCGCGCTTATCGGCTACGCCGGCCGGGCGGCCGGCCAGCACATTGTCCAGCACCTGCTGGAGGTAGCGCTGTTGCACCCCGCTGGCTACCTGGGGGTTATCATCAATGGCACCCCGGTAGCGCACCGCAAACGAGCCGCCAGCCGGTTGCAGCACCACGGCCTCCGTGGTTTTGCTGACGCCGAGCGCAGCGCTGGCCGCGCCTTCGTCGGTGAAGGCCGTGAGCGAGCCGCCGGCGTTGCCCTCGGCCCCGTCGAGGTTGATGGGCACGTTGACGAACATAAACTGCACACCCCGGCCGCTGTAGGCGCTGTTGAGGGCGGCCAGCCGCTCCTGATAGAGGCGGGTGTAGGCACAGGCGGGATTCAGGAATACGACCACGATGGCTTTCTGGCCGCTGTAGGCGCTAAGAGAGGCGCTGCCGCCGCCGGTTTTTTGCACCGTAAAGTCACTCACCGTCCCTTGGGCGCGGGCAACGCCCAGCGTAATGGTAGCCAGGAGCAGGGCCGCAGCCACCAGAACCGGAAGTTTGCGAAGAGACATGAGCGTAGAAAGAACCAGGTAAAAAGGGAGCGGCGCAGCCGCCTAAAAATGAACGTACGAGAAAAAGGCTAGTAGCAGTACGTGAGCACGTAGCCCGCTGCCGGCCGAAGATAACAAATGTGATGCCGGGAAATACTACCCGCCAGATGCAGCCGCGCCGGCAGCCCGCCGGGCATGGGCCAGGGCGCCGGGGGCAGGTCGAGCAGCAGGTTGTCGCGGAAGATAATGCCCCGCCGACCGGCTAGCTTGTAGAGCGTTTCCTTAGCGCTCCAGAGCAGACTATACTGCTCCAGCGTGGCATCGAGGCCGGTTGTGTCAGTCAATTGGGCTTGCTCCACTGCCACCAGTTCGGGTTCATTCAAAAATTTAGTAGCAATGCGGCGGGCCTTGTCGCGCACCACCTCCACATCAATGCCCAGCGCAGTGCCAGGCGCGGCGAGCAGCGCCGCTACCCACGCGCCAGAGTGCGAGAGCGATACAGCCGGCTGCGGCCCCGCGCCTTGCAAAAAGGGCCGGCCAGTTTCGTCGTTGCGCAGCGTGGCCGGGGGCGCGCCGGCCGCCGCCAGCAGGTGCTGCATCAGCACCCGGCCCGCCAGCCACTGCGCCTGGCGTGGGCCATCGGCGCGGGCGGGTAGGAGCGGGGCGTAGGCGGGCGCGTCGGCCAGCAGGGGCCAGAGGTCGGCGGGCGACTCGGTGAGGTGCCAGAGGCCCAGCCGGGGGCCGCCGGGTAAGGGCGTAATGGAGTGGAGCGGCATAAATAGGGCGAGCGACGGCGAAGGTAGTACCGGCCCGCAACCCGACCTTTGCGGGTGCCAGCCGCAGGCTGGCGTTTGCCTTATGCTCGCTACGCTGCCCTCGCCTCGCCCCACCGCCACCCGCATCGCCACCCTTGCGGGCCATAGCGACGCGGTGTATGCCCTGACCGGCCGGCCGGGCTCCGACCAGATTTTTTCGGGCAGCGCCGATGGCATGGTCGTGGCCTGGAACGCCGCCCACCCCGAGGCCGATGGCGAGTTGCTAGCCCGGGTCGAAAACTCGGTGTATGCCCTGCACGAGCTGCCCGGGCGCGGCCTGCTGCTGCTGGGGCATAATTTTCAGGGCGTGCAGGCCCTTGATTTGCAGAGCAAAACGCTGGCCTACGCCACGGCCTTGCCGCCCGTCGCCATCTTCGAGATGGTGTATTCCGAAAGCCGCCAGCGCCTCTACTGCGCCCTGGGCGACGGCACGCTGGCCGTGCTGCGCGGCCCCGACTTTCGGCTCGAAAACCTGCTGCGCCTCAGCCAGCAAAGCCTGCGCTGCCTGGCCCTGCACGAGGGCCGGGGCGAGCTGGCCGTGGGCGCCTCCGATTGGAAAACCTACATTCTCGACCTCGACTCGCTGGCTATAAAAACCACGCTCACCGAGGCCACTAACTCCGTATTCACGCTGGCTTACTCGCCCGACGGCCAGCACCTGCTGGCGGCCGGCCGCGATGCCCACCTGCGCCGCTACCACGCCACCGACAGCTACCCGCTGGCCGACAGCGTGGTGGCCCACATGTATACCATCAACCACCTGGCCTTCAGCGGCGATGGGCGCTACCTGGCTAGCTGCTCGCTCGATAAAAGCATCAAGCTCTGGGACCCCGCCAGCCTGGCTCTGCTGCGGGTGCTGGATAAGTCGCGGGCGGCCGGCCACGGCACATCGGTAAATAAGCTGGTTTGGCCGGGCGCGCAGCAGCGGCTAGTTTCGTGTAGCGATGACCGCAGCCTGGCCGTTTGGCAAGTAGCAAGTAGCAGTGAGCAGTGAGCAATTGCTTGACTTGCGGGGTAAGAATGGCCCCTTCAAACGCGTTTTTACCTACGGCTGGCTAACTGCTACTTGCTCATTACTCCTTGTTCATTGCTAATTACTTATGAAAATTACCGCCCTCGATATTCGGCAGAAGACGTTTGAAAAGTCCTTTCGGGGCGTGGACCGGGAGGAAGTGCAAGCCTTCCTGAACATGGTGTCGCAGCAGTGGGAGCGGATGGGCGACGAAAACCGCGAGCTGCGCCTCAAGCTGGAGCACGCCCTGCACGACGTGCAAAAAATGCGCGAAGTGGAGTCCTCGCTCTACCGCACCCTCAAAACGGCCGAGGATACCGGCAACTCCATCACCGAGCAGGCCCAGCGCGACGCCGACCTGCGCCGCCGCGAGGCCCAGCTGCTGGCCGAGCAAACCCTCTCCGAAGCCCGCCAGCGCGCCCGCGCCATTGTGGAGGACGCCTACCAAACGGCCGAAAAAACGGTGGCCGACATGCAGAAGGAAGTCACCGGCCTCGGCCAGGACTGCCAGCGCCTGGAGCAGCAGCTCGATACCCTGGTGCGCGACCTGCACCACCTGGCTTCCGATGCCCTCGAAAAAGTGGAGCGCGCCCGCGCCCGCCCCAAAAATGCTCCGGCGGCCATCCTTTCGCGGGCGGCCAGCGTACAGATAAAGCGGCCCGCCGAAACGGCCGCCCCCGAACCTAGCCCCGCCCCCGATATGCTCGTTTCCACTGCCTCCTCCCGCTCCACGGCTGCGGCCGTTGCGCCCACGCCGGCCGCCAGCTTTAGTGCCCCCGCCGGCCGCGCTACCCAGTCGGCCAGCCCCTCGGGCGTTGCGCCCACCGGCTATAACCCCAAGCCGGGCCAGCAGCCCGACCCCGGCCAGAGCCCCACTCCCGATATTGAGCGCCCCCAGGCCCCGGCCGAAAACCCCGGCATTGCGCCCGCGCCCCACATCGAGCAGCCCACGCCCGGCACCGTGCCCCAGCCGCCCGCGCCCTACGTGGAGCCCGCCCGCCCCGATATTCAGCCCATCGGCCCCGACCGCCCCGAAATCCAGCAGCCCGAGCCCATGACGCACCCCGGCATGGCCGCGCAGGCCAAAGCCGAGCCGGTAGGGGAGAAGTCGTTTTTCGACGAAATCTAGACCGCGTATTAGTTGAGTTAGCGCAGCTTGCGAGAATAAAAAAGGGCGGCCCACTGGGCTGCCCTTTACTTTTGCAGCCAGCCCGGCCGCGTTCGTCACCAAAACCCGAGAAATCCGACGAACCCGAGAAATCCGCGGTTCAGATAAGTATGGGCCAGATTGCGCTTGAAGGACTGGAGTTTTTTGCCTTCCACGGCTACTACGACGAGGAGCAGAAAATCGGGAATAAGTACGGCATCGACCTGCATCTCAAAACCGATTTGCACGCCGCCGGGGCCTCCGACAAGCTGGCCGAAACTGTTAACTACGAGGTGCTTTACCGCGTGACGCTGGAAGAAATGCAGCGTCCGGCCCGGCTGCTGGAGCACCTCGCGCACCGCATCCTCGACCGCGTGATGGTCGAGTTTCCGCAGGTGCGGCGGGCGCAGGTGAGCGTGTCGAAGTTCAACCCGCCGCTGGGCGGCATCTGCCACCGGGCGCGGGTGACGCTGGTGCGCAAGCGCAAGGTGGCTAAGGTGTTAGCGAACGACTAGCGGATAGGCGGCCAGGGCAGCGGGCGGCAGTTCGGCCAGCAGCAGGCGCTGGGCTTTGCCAAAATTGGTGAAAAATCCTTCTTTGGCAATCACGCTGAAAACGTCATCCTTCATACGGCGCTCCATGTTCTGAGCCTGCTCCCGCGTTTCGACGCCGTAGAGCCGGCGCAGCGTGTCGAGGGCGTGGTGGCGCACGAGGAATTCGGAGTGAGTCAGCAGCTTAAAAACGAGCGACGGAATAACCCGCCCGATTTGCGGCAGCGTGAAGTATTCGCGCAAGCCAATCAGCAAGTCCATGAGCTGGAACTCGGTAGAGGTTTTGGCGCGTAGCTGCGCGGCTACGATGGGCGGGTAGAGGCCCGCCGGATTTATTTCGGCAATGGCCTCCAGGGCGTAGAGCGCAGCCCAGCCGCGGCGCACGTAGTCGTGGAGTAGTGGTAGGGCCTCGGCGGCGCGCAGGTGGCCCAGGCCGAGCATGGCGCGGGCGTCGGCGGTGCCCGCACGCAGGGCGGCGAGCAGCTCGGTGGTGGCGGTGCCCGCACGCAGGGCGGCGAGCAGCTCGGTGGTGGCGGTGCCCGCACGCAGGGCGGCGAGCAGCTCGGTGGTGGCGGTGGCCTGCTCGGCTGGCGGGAGCGCGTCGAGGCAATCTAGATTGGTAAGAAAGCCAAAGCCGTCGTGCCAAGCCATATACTGGTCAATGGGCCCGAAGTAGGCACGGCGAAAAGTGGCTAGCGGGCTTTCGGGGGAAAGCATAATAGGAGGCGATTGAAAATAATTTGTCTGATAGACAGTATGTTGTCGTTAATTACGACTAATTTCGTACATTGCTTTTGCAACTACGAAGTTTCTCGTATTTCCTTTGACCTACGAAATGATTCGTACGAAACTTTTTCATCAGACTTATGCCGAAAGCGCCCCCCAAACCTACGGATTCGGAACTAGAGATTTTGCAGGTGCTCTGGCAGCACGGCCCGGCCACGGTGCGCACCGTGAACGAGCAGCTGAGCCAGCACCGGGAAGTAGGCTACACTACCACCCTGAAAATCATGCAGCTGATGCTGGAAAAGGGCCTTGTGCAGCGCGACGACGAGGGCCGCAGCCACATTTACCGGGCGGCCGTGCGCGAGCAGGACACCCAGGGGCTGCTGCTCGACAAGTTTGTGGCCGCCACCTTCGGCGGCTCGGCCCTGAAGCTGGTGATGCAGGCCCTCGGCAACCGCAAAACCTCGCCCGACGAGCTGGCCCAGATTCGGCGCCTGCTCAACGACATTGAAATTCAAAACGCCAACCCCTCAACCGCTACGCCCCATGACGACGCCCCAGTTGCTTAGAGAAATAGGTTCGCCCGCGCTGGTGCGGGGCGTGGGATACGCCTTGCTGCACTCGCTGTGGCAGGGCGGGGTGCTGGCGCTGCTGCTGGCGGGCGTGCTGCCCCTGCTGCGCCGCCAGCGCGCCGAAGTGCGCTACGCGGTGGCGGCGGGCGCGCTGGCCAGCCTAGTGCTGGTGGTGGGCCTCACCTTTGGTTGGTACTACCAAAGCCAGTCCGTGGCGGTTGCGCCCGCAGTTGCTTCGGCTGCTCCGCTAACTGGTGAAGCCACCGCGCTTTCGCAACCTGTGCAGGCGAGCGGGGTGACGCAGCTCGCCGCTGCTGATAACAATTTGCCTATCAACTGGTTGCAAGCCAACCGCCGCCAGCTCGAAGCTTACCTGCCACTTGTGGTGGTGGCCTGGCTGCTGGGCCTGCTGCTGATGAGCGGCCGGCTGGCCGGCGGCCTGCTGTATGCCAACCGCCTGCGCCGGGCGGGCACCCAGGCGCTGGGAGCCGAGTGGCAGCAGCGGCTGGCCGCGTTGGCGCGCCGCGCCGGGGTGCGCCAGCCGGTAGCGCTGCTGGAGTCGGCGCGGGTGGCTGGGCCGGTGGTGCTGGGGCATTTGCGGCCGGTTATTCTGCTGCCGCTGGGGGCCGTGGCGGGCCTGAGCCCGGCATTGCTCGAAGCACTGCTGGCGCACGAGTTGGCCCACATTGTACGCCGCGACTACCTGCTCAACCTGGGCTTGGCCGTGGCGGAAGTACTGTTTTTCTACCACCCGGCCGTGTGGTTTATGGCCAACTGCCTGCGCGCCGAGCGTGAAAATTGCTGCGACGACCAGGCCACGGCCCTCTGCGGCGGCGATGGCCTGCGGGTGGCCCGCGCCCTAGCTGCGCTGGCTGAGCTGGAAGCCGCTACCGCCCCCGTGCCCCGCCTGGCCCTAGCGGCGGCTGGCTCGGGTGGCCGCGGCTCGCTGCTGGCCCGGGTGCGCCGGCTGGCGCTGGGCCGGCCCCAGGCACCTACCATGGGCGAGCGCCTGCTGGCGGGTTCGCTCACCCTTGTCGGCCTGTTGGGCCTGAGCACGGGCGTGGTGCTGGCTGCGCGCCCCGCCCAGACTGCGCCCGGCCAAACAGCCTTGGCTGATACGGCGCGCCGGGTGGTGGCCGCTTTGCCGGTACTGCCGGCCTTACCCGCACTGCCTGGCTTGCCAGCTTTGCCCAGCTTTCCGGCATTGCCTGGGCTGCCCGGCTTGCCGCCCTACCCGACACCTTGCGTCGAATGGAGAAGAGTGCGCGGGTGCTTCTAAACGACGATAACGAGCCCGAAGGCCGTATCCGCCGCTGGCGGCAGGAGCCGCCGCGCCGGGGCCAGGCCCGCACGGTGGTCATTGAGAAGGATAAAAAAGGCCGCGTCGTGAACCTGACTGTGGATGGCCAGCGCATCGAAACCGGTACGCCCGGCAAGAAAAACAAGCATGGCAAACCCGTGCGCACCGTGGAAGTGGTAATGCCCAGCCAGCTAGAGCACCGCGTAGAAGTAGTGCGAGCCCCGGGCCAGCTACGCCGCATCGAGCGCCTCGAACTGCCCGAAATGCCCGAACTGCCGGAGCTACCCGAGCGCCCCGAATTGCCAGAAAGCCGTTCGTTCAGCTTCGATTTTTCGACCGATGAGGTGACCAGTAAAGCCGTGCTGGCCGCCCGCCGGGCCCTGGCCGAAGCCCTGCGCAACCCCGACCTGACCACTGAGGAGCGCCAGGAAATGGAAAAGGAGCTGCGCAAGCTGGAGAAGGAAGGCCTCAAAACGCGGGTGCTGCGCAACGGCCGCGAAGTGCGCGAACTGCACCTCAATCTCGACCTGAGTGGCTCGGCTACCAGCCACCCGGCGCACCCCAGCTACCGCCTGGAGCGCACGAAGCGCGGGTACGTTCGCATGAAATTTGATAAGGCCGGCCGGCTGCTCAACGACCCTGCGCAAGCGGAGGCTAATGCCCGGCGGGCCGAAGTCAATGGTCGCCTGGCCGAGGCTAATGCCCGAAACGCAGAAGCTAATGGCCGTCTGGCCGAAGCTAATGCCCGCTTGGCCGAAGCAAACGGCCGTACGGCCGAAGTCAACGCGCGCCGGGTCGAACTCCGCGCCCGCATGGCTGCTGCTGCCGCTGAGCTGCGTGCCTTGGACAATGGTGGCCCCCAGGTGCCCGCCCCGCCCCGCGCCCCGCAGGCGCCCCGCTCGCCGCAGGCGCCGCCCGCACCCCCGGCCCCGGCGGCGCCTAAAACCGACAAGCTGCGCGCCGCCCTGCGCCAGGATAACCTAATCGGTAAGAACGACCGCAACTTCTCGTTTGAGCTAAACGACAAGGGCGGGCGCGTAAATGGCCAGGCCCTCACGCCGGCCCAGGTGGCTCGCTACCGCCAGCTGCTGGGCCAGCCGGTCAGTGGCAAAGGCCAGTCCTCGACCTTTAACATCAACGTGAACGAAAACTAGCTGCCGCGCTGGGCACAAAAAAGCGGGCCGGCACCTGGGGAAGCCCAGGCGCCGGCCCGCTTTTTTGTGCCCAGCGCGCCCGGCCGCCGCCTTTTTGGAAATATTTTTTAGCTCGCTGTAACGAATGGCTACCTCGCCGGTACTCCCTACAAAACCTCCCGTTTCCGCTCCCTTTACCGCCGCCCGGATGCCAGCCACTGCTACCACTTTCAGCGATGAAGCCCTGATGGCCCAGGTGCAGTCCGGTGACCTCGACCAGCTGACCGGGCTGTTTGAGCGCTACCACGGCCCGCTTTTTGGCTTCCTGGCCCGCCTGGCTAATGGCGACCGTGACCTGGCCCAGGACCTGACCCAGAATGTGTTTGTGCGGGTGCTGCGCTACCGCGCCAGCTACCAGCCCGGCCAGGCGTTTCGGGCGTGGGTCTACCAGATGGCCCGCCACGTGTGGGCCGACCACTACCAGCGCCAGCGCCCCAGCGCCGACCTAGAAGAGGTAGAGAAAACCGCCGCCCACGGCCGCGCCGCCCAAGCCCAGCGCGCCGCCACCGACCAGCACCAGGCCCTGCACGAAGCCCTGGGCCTGCTGCCCGCCGCCCAGCGCGAGGTGCTGCTGCTGCACCGCTTCCAGGGCTTCGACTACGCCGAAATCGGCGAGCAGCTCGGCTGCACCGCCGGCGCGGCTAGGGTAAAAGCCCACCGGGCGCTGGACGCCCTACGCAAGATTTACCTAAGCTGAAATTTCAGTTATCAGTCATCAATTATCAGCCTACCGCATTAGCAATTACTACTTAACCATTAACAATTACGAAGATGTCTTCTGCTATTCATTCGTCTCACCTTACCGACCCGGCCTGCGCCGAGCTGCGGCCCTGGCTGCCCGAGCTGGCCGATGGCCAGCCGCTGCCGCCCGAGGCGGCCCACCTGGCCGCGCACCTGCCCACCTGCCCCGCCTGCCAGGCCGAGCTGGCCGAGCTGCGCCAGCTCTTCAACGACCTTGATGCCCTGCCGCCCGAGCTGCCCCCGCTGACCATGCGCGACGACTTTCAGGCGATGCTGGAAGCTGAAAAGGCGAAGCTGGCCGCAGCTTCGCCCGCTGGGCTGACGGCCGTGCGCGGCGGCCAGCCGCTGGCTAGCCAGCCCATGGAGCCGGTGCGCAAGGAGCGCCCTTCGGCTACCGCCGACCACCGGCAGTGGCTGCGTATTGCGGCTAGCGTGGCCCTGGTGGCGGTGGGTGCGGTATTGGGCCTGCTGCTGCGCGGCAGCCAGCCAGCTACCCAGCTAGCTCAAAATGACCAGCCTCAGCAGCCCACGTTATCGGCGCGGCTGGCGGCGGCGCGGCAACAGCCGGCCACGGCCAGCCAGCGCTTGCAGCTAGTGAGCCAGGCCCCGGCCGCCGTGGTGGAGCCCAACGACCCGGCCGTGCTCACCCTCATCCACACCCTCGACACCGACCCCAACCCCAACGTGCGGCTGGCCGCCTGCGAGGCGCTGTTCCGGCTGCGCGCCGACCCCCGCGTGGGTCCGGCCCTTGTGGAGGCCCTGCCCCTGCAAACCGACCCCAACGTGCAGATTACCCTCATCGAAACCCTGGTAACGCTGCGCGAAAAGCGCGCCGTGCCGGGCCTCGAAGAGTTGGCTAAAAAGCCCGACGCCCTGCCCGCCGTGCGCCTGCAAGCTGAAAGCGGCCTGGGGCAATTGATTTAACCTGAAGTATTTACCTGATTACCAAGCGGCGTGGCACGCCGCCTCTGGCAAAGCCCACCGCGAAGGCTATCGGCAGCGGGTGGGGGAGGGCGGTGCCACCGCGCTCTAAGGCTGCCGCTAATTTCCTTTCGCTTGCTGACCATGAAAAAGTTTGTTCTGCTTCCCTTGCTGGCCCTCGCGCTGGCCCTGCCCGCCACGCTGCGCGCCCAGGAGTTTAAAATGAAATTCAACAGCCCAACCAACCGCAAGGTGGTCCTCAACATGCGCGGTAGCTACGTAACTGTGGAGGGCTACGACGGCGATGAGGTGCAGATTCGCGGCACCGGGCACTTCGAGGCGCCGCCTGCCCTGGCCAATGGGCTACGCCCCATGTACAGCGGTGGCGCCGCCGATAATACCCGGCTGGGCCTGGCCGTGACGGCCAGCGATGACAACACCATCCGCATTGCCAAAACGGGCCACAGCGACGGGCACTATACGGTGCGCCTGCCGCGCCAGACCGACGTGTCGTTTGCCCAGGGCGGCTGGGGCGGCTCCGACGACCTGACGATGCGCGACCTGGCCGGGCGCATCGAAATCAGCCTGCAATCGGGTGATTTGCGGCTGCTGAACGTGAGCGGCCCCATCGTGGCCAATACCATCAGCGGCGACATCCAGGTGCGGTTTAGCGCCACGCCGAGCCAGCCCAGCGCTATCTCCTCGGTGAGCGGCGACGTGGATGTGAGCCTGCCCGCCAGCGCCAAGCTGAGCTTGTCGATGCGCTCGATTTCGGGCGAAATCTACACCGACTTCGACCTCAACCTGGGTGGCGGTAATGGCCTCCAGCACGTGGGTGGCCAAACCATTGAGGGCCGCACCAATGGCGGCGGCAGCAGCTTCTCGCTCAAGACCATCAGCGGCGACATCTTCGTGCGCAAAGCCAAGTAGCGCCGCGCCGGACGCTCATTATCAAGCTAACCTAAGCTGGGGAAAATGACCGGGCGAGCCGCTGCCAGCGGCTCCGACGGCCCCCGGCTGTGCTTCATTCGTTGCGTTTTTCTTCTCTCACCGTGCTTAAAATATTTACCATGAACCGTTTCCTGTTTGCTGCCCTGCTGCTCATGAGCGGCCTGCGCCCGGCCCTGGCCCAGCGCCTCGTTACCCAGACTGCCACCCTCGCCGCTGGCCAGGGCGTGGTGCTTGACCTGCGGTTTGCCCACAAAATCCGGGTGCGGCCGGGCACCGGGCTGAGCGTGCAGGCCAAGGTGAACATCAACGACAACGCGCAAAACGACCTCTACAGCCTGGTGCTGGAGCGCTCGGGCGCCGAGCTGAGCGTGGTGGAGAAACTGGACGAGGACAAGCTGCGCGAAAGCCACTACACCGGCAATTGCGACGAGGGCAGCCGCAACAACTCGGGCGGCGGCGTGCACGGCGGCTATACCCGCTCGGGCAAAACGGGCGGGCTGCGGCCCACCGTGAGCTACCACAAGGGCGAGTACAGCTACTGCACCAAAATCGACTACGAGGTGACCGTGCCCGCCGGCGCCGCCCTGCGCATCACCACCCTCACCGGCGACATGGACCTGAGCGGCCTCAGCGGCGCCATCACCGCCAAAACCGTGAGCGGCGACCTGCTGCTGAGCGCCCTCACCGGCCCCGTGAACGTGCGCAGCGTGAGCGGCGACGTGAAGCTCAACGAGCTGAGTGGTAGCGCTGTGGAGGCCGTGAGCGTGAGCGGCGACGTAGACCTGACCTGGCCCCCCGCCAAGGCCGCCGAGCTCAGCCTGAAGTCCATCTCGGGCGAGGTGTACGCCGACCCGGCCGTGACCTTCAGCAACCTCAAGCAGAAAAGCTACGTGGGCTACCAGCTGCGCGGCAGCTATGGCACCGGCGGCGGCCCGCTCGTGAAGCTGGAGTCGATAAGTGGCGACGTGTTTTTTCGCAAGCAGCCGTAGTTCTCTTTGCATCAATTCCCTTTATCTGTCAGGCTGAGCTTGCGAAGCATCTTATCGCGCCATAATAAGGCGTGCGAACTT